>WNGO01000852.1_pt1 | contig 35031 bp, 34 predicted proteins | sample 5400511 | NCBI WGS metagenome assembly WNGO01 (sample SAMN13153380, study PRJNA577476) | soil metagenome | isolation source: 20 cm soil or saprolite under Garry oak tree replicate 2 | place: USA:California | collected 2016-06-15 | reverse complement strand
CCGCCTGGCAGGCAAAGACAGTCCAGCCCATTCTCGACGGCGTCGCACGGGAAACCGGCTCCGGCGCCTGACGGGCTGTAGTCGCTCGCCGGATCCCAGCGGCAAGCAGTTCAAAGCCCGCAACCGGAATGCTTGATATCCGCTCAGAGCATGGCTAGGGTTGCTCTGTCGCCGGCCACGCTGGGATTTCGCTAGGAGGGCTCCCCATGCGGAAGCTTGTCGCGTTCGTCACCTTTGGAATGCTGTTCGGCCTGTTCACAGCTCTGGCAGTGCCGGCCAGCGCCCAGGGACCATGCGTGCCGGTTCCCAATGGGAACGGCTCGGCAACCTGCACCGTCCATCTCCAGGACGCAACCTTCTCCATGCCCGTCACGCCGATCGCCTGTCCCGATGGCACCGTCGTTCCTGCGGGCCTGTTGACCGTCACGGTCAATAATGGTGTGGCGCATATCACCATCAACAAAGCCGGTGACGAGTGGGACACCAGCACGCTCGAGGGCACCTTCGTCTTTGTGGCCGCCCCCACCGGAATCGCCTATACGGGCCACTTCACGGAGTGGTTCGGCGACTCGTTCAATAACCGGAACCAGGTCCAGCACGCCACGCTCAACTTTGTCGGGACGAGCGCGACTGGTTCAAAACTGAACTTGCATCTCGAGCTGCACTTCAGCACCGATGCGAACGGCGACCTGCATATGTTCGCGAAGGCCCACTGCTAAGCCGCGACCGGGAACGAGGGGCGGCGGCAAAGCCGCCCTGACTCAGACTCGAACGAGAAGGTCCGAGCTAAGCTCGTCGAGGCGACGGACCCCTAGCAAGCTCATCGAAACGGCGATCTCCTCGCGCATCAACTCGAGGAGACGGCGGACGCCATCGCCCCCGCCTACCGCGAGCGCCCACAGGTAAGGGCGGCCGATCATGACACTGCGCGCCCCGAGCGCCAGCGCCTTGAGCACGTCGGTGCCGCGTCGCACGCCGCCATCGAGCAATACGGGCACCTCGCCGCCGACCTCGTCGACCACCGCCGGCAGGGCGTCCAGCGTGGCGATCGAGTAGTCGAGCTGGCGGCCGCCGTGGTTGCTGACGATCACACCACTGGCGCCGGCGCTCAGACTGCGCCGGGCATCGTCTGGTCGCACCACGCCCTTGACCAGCACCGGTAGGCGGGTGTGACCGGCGAGCCACTCCAGGTCCTTGAGCGTCAGCGCGTGGTCCAGCTGGAAGCTGAAGTACTCGGCAAGCGCGGATTGCCCCACGTCTACCGGCCCAGTCCTGGCGAGGGGCCCAACCAGGTTCTCGTACAAAAAACCGGCGGGCATGCCGAAGGCATTACGGAAGTCACGCTCGCGCCGCCCCAGGATCGGGGTGTCCACGGTCAGGACGATCGCCTGGTACCCGGCCGCCTCCGCCCGGTCCACCAACTCGGTCGTGATGCCGCGGTCTTTGAACACGTAAAGCTGGAACCAGCGCACGCCCTGCGCGGTGGCGACCTCCTCCAGCGAGGTGGTGGAGAGCGTGCTCAGGCAGTAGACCACGCCCGCCGCCGTCGCGGCGGTTGCCGCGCCCAGCTCGCCCTGCGGATGAGCCATTTTCTGTGTGGCGGCCGCGGCCAGGTGGACGGGCATGGCCAGGCGCCGGCCGAACAGCTCGAGGCCGAGATCGGGCTCCGACGCCCCGGTCAGCACGTGGTATCGAAACCGCCAGCGGGCAAAGGCCTCCCGATTCCCGGCGATGGCGGCTTCGTCCTCAGCGCCGCCGGCAAAGTAGTCGTAGATCGCTTTGGGCAGGATGGCCCGCGCGGCAACTTCGAAGTCCTCGGCCCGGACCGGAGGCGCATCCACGGCAGCTGCCGGCCTCGTCGTCTCTGCCATCCCCCCGCCAATTGTGGCGCGCCGACGCCACGATATGTAACCCTTAGATCGGAAAGCGAAGCGGGGGAAGGAGGTAACCTCGTCATGAACGAGGCGCTTGCGATCCTCGCGTTTCATCAGGTCTACGACCCGGTCAGCGGCAATATCGCGCTTTCGGCGTTGATCGCCGGGGTCCCACTCTACATCCTCTTCATCATGCTGGCCGTCATGCGCCTGCCGGCCTGGCTGTCGGCACTGGTTGCGATGCTCTCCGCGGCTGTGCTCGCTGCGCTGGTCTGGGGCATGCCGGTGGGGCTCGATGTCTCGGCGACGACCGAGGGGATGGCCAATGGTCTGTGGCCAATCAGCTGGATCGTGCTCAATGCGGTCTTCTTCCACAACCTGACCATCGCCAGCGGCGACTTCGATGTCATCCGGCGGTCGCTCACCCGGTTGACCGAAGACCGGCGGGTCCAGGCCCTGCTGGTGGCGTTCTGCTTTGGCGCTCTGATGGAAGGCATCGCCGGCTTTGGCGCTCCGGTCGCCATCTCGGCGGCGATCCTTGCCAGCCTTGGGTTCGAGCCCATCAGCGCGGCGGTGCTCGCTCTGCTTGCCAACACCGCGCCGGTAGCGTTCGGCTCGATCGGCATCCCGGTAGTCACCCTCGGGCTGCTGACCGCCCCCATCATCGGCCACGGCGCAGCCGATCAGACGCCAGTGACGCTCGCGCTTTCGGCCATGGTCGGCCGGCAACTCCCGGTGTTCTCCATCATCATCCCGGCCTTCCTGATCGTCGTCCTCGCCGGCTGGAGGCGAATGCTCGAGGTTTTGCCGGCGGTTCTAACAGCCGGGGTCGTCTTCGCGGTGGTCCAATTCCTGGTCTCGAACTTCATCGGCCCCGAGCTCACGGACGTGCTCGCCGCGCTGGTCTCGATGGCCGCCGTCGCCCTGTTACTTCGCGTCTGGAAGCCGCGGGCGCTGTGGGGATTTGCCGCCGATCGTGGGGCGGTGCCGGCCGGCGCGACCGCCAGGCTTCGAAGCGTGGGCGCCGCGGTTGCTGAGGTCGTCGATCCGCCCGGCCGGATCGTGCGCGCCTACATGATGTACGTCATCCTGGTCGTGGTCATCCTGATCGGCCAGATGGGCAACCTTCCGTTCTTTTCCGGGAGTCCAGCGGGCAATGTCAAGAATGCGCTGCACACCCCGGCAAACATCACCGCCGACTTCAAGTGCGGCCAGCCGGCATACAAACTCTGCCCGAATCCGTGGATCGGGCCCACTGCGACGAAGGATGCCGGTGCTTTCAAGTTTCCCTTCTGGCGGTTCCAGTGGCCGGGCAGCTACAGCGGCACGTCGGCCAAGCCCAAGCCCGAGATCTTCCAGGAACCGCAGATCGTGACCAAGTCGACCGCCTACCCCATCACCTTCACCTGGGACTTCCTGTCGGCAGCCGGCAGCCTCGTGCTTTTCGCCTCGATCATCGCGTTCATCGTGATGGCGATCCGCGGGGCGCCCCTGCGCCTGTTCTTCACGACATATGGCCGAACGCTGCGCCAGCTGGCGCTACCCATCATGACGATCGCGTTCATCCTGGGCATCGCCGCGGTCATGAACTTCTCCGGCATGACGTCGACGCTTGCGTTGCTGATGGCAAAAACCGGCGCCGTCTTCCCCTTCTTCTCCGCGGTGATCGGCGCGCTCGGAGTCTTTTTGACCGGAAGCGACACGGCGTCCAATACGCTGTTCGGTCCGATGCAGGCGTTCACCGCAAAACAAATCGTGATCAGCGGCCACCATTTGAATCCGATCCTGACGGCCGGGACGAATTCCTCTGGTGGTGTGATGGGCAAGATGATCAGCCCGCAGAACCTCTCGGTTGGCGCGGCGGGTGTCAATCGGGTGGGTGCGGAGGGCGAGATCTTCCGACGCACCATCGGGTACAGCCTGATCCTCACTGCGGCAGTCGGCCTGGTCGCCATGATCCAGGTCTACCTGATCCCGGGGATCATCCCGACGCTCAGTTAGCGCAATAATCCCTCCCCTTGCGGGGGAGGGCAGGGTGGGGGCGGAATCTCCCTCCCCCTCGTGGGGGAGGGTCGGGATGGGGGGTAGGCTTTAACAGGATGGATGCGGCCGATCGCGAACAACTGCTGGCCCGGCTTCGCGGGGTGGTCGGCGAGCGCTACGCCTTCGCCGATCCTTATGAGATGCGGCTCTACCAGTACGACGCCAGCCCCGAGACCGCCCTACCCGACATTGTGGTGATCCCTGGAACGGCCGCCGACGTGGCGCGGGTGGTCAAGATCTGCGCCGACGCGCAGGTGCCCATCACCGCCCGCTCCGCCGCCAGCAGCCTGGCCGGCGGGACGGTGCCGGTTGAGCACGGCGTCGTGATCACGTTCGCCAGGATGGATCGGATCCTGGAGATCGATCCGGACAATCAGCGTGCGGTGGTGGAGCCCGGTGTCGTCAACCTGGCCCTGAGCCAGGCCCTGAAACCGCTCGGCTATTACTACGTTCCAGACCCATCGAGTCAGGGCGCCTGCACTATCGGCGGCAACGTCGGCACCAATGCCGGCGGTCCCCATACCCTCCTCTACGGCGTCACCGTCAACCACGTGACCGGACTCGAGCTCGCGCTCCCGTCTGGCGACCTGGTGCAGGTGGGCGGCCGCAAGGCCGCCGCGGCGAGCGGATACGACCTGACCGGACTGTTCGTCGGGTCGGAGGGCACCATGGGGATCGCCACCAAGATCTGGGTCAAGATCCAGCCGCTCCCGCCGGTGCAGAAGACGCTGATGGCGGTCTACCCCGATGTCGAAACCGCGAGTAACGCGGTTTCCGCCATCGTCCGAAGTGGCATTCTTCCGGCAGCGATCGAGATGATGGACAAGCTATCCATCCAGGCGATCGAGGCCGCGTCGCATGCCGGCTACCCGCTGGATGCCGGCGCGGTCCTGTTGCTCGAGGTCGATGGGATCCCGGAACTGGTGGATGAATTAGGGGAGCGGATGGCGAAGGTATGCCGCGAGAGGGGAGCGAGCGAGGTTCGCGTCGCAAAAACCGAGGCCGAGCGCCAGGCATTGTGGAAGGGACGGAAGGGGGCGTTCTCGGCGATGGGCCGGTTGTCGCCGGACTTCTACGTGATGGACGGCGTGGTGCCACGCACCAGGTTGCCGGAAACGTTGGCGAAGATCGATGCCATCAGTGCGCGTACCGGCTTCAAGATCTGCAACGTCTTTCATGCGGGTGACGGTAACTTGCATCCCCTCGTGCTGTTCGACGCCTTCAAGCCCGGCCAGTACGAGGCCGTCCTACGGATCGGCGACGAGATCTTGAAACTATGCGCGGACGCCGGTGGATCGGTGACCGGCGAACACGGCATCGGGCTGGAGAAGCGGGAGAACATCCGGTACGTCTTTTCGGACGACGATCTCGAGGTGATGGATCGGATCCGTCGTGTGTTTGATCCGCACGGCCTGATGAATCCGGGGAAGGTCTTTCCGGGCGAAGTGCTCGAGGGGTCGGCGCCGTCGAGAGCGCCGGACCACGCATCACGACGGGCGGCTGCCGGCATAGGAGGCGACGACGTATGGGTCTGAACGCGCGCGTGGCGACGCTGCCCGGACATGAGATCACGGTCGAAGAACAGCAAGAGTTTCGTGTCGACGATCTGCTGCCGTCCAGGGTGATGCGTCCCGCTGATGCACAGGATGCGGCACGCGGACTGCGGCTCTGTGACCTGGTCCCCGCCGCCGTCGTGACCTGGGGCGGCGGGACGCAAATGCGGCTTGGCGCCACGCCGCGCCGCTACGAGGTCGCTTTCTCCACGGAGCGGATGACCCGCCTGCTGGAGTATGAGCCCGCCGACCTCACCTGCCGGGTCGAGGCCGGCATGCGGCTGCAGGACTTGCAGGAGTCGCTGCGGGCGCAGGGGCAGCGTCTGCCGCTGGAGCCGCCCCATCCGGAGCGGGCCACCGTAGGCGGGATGCTGGCGGCCAACGCCAACGGCCTCGGGCGCGCGCGCTACGGCACGGTGCGCGACTGGGTCATCGGCATCGCCGTCGCCTACCCGTCGGGGAAGCTGGCCCGAGCCGGTGGCAAGGTGGTGAAGAACGTCGCCGGATATGACCTGATGAAGTTGCACATCGGCGCGCTTGGCACGCTGGGCGTCATCGCCGAGGTGAATTTCAAGGTTCAGACCCGACCGCAGGTCGAGGCGACGCTGCTCGCGCATTTCGAGATGCTCGGCCCGGCGATCGACTCCGGCATAACGCTGGCGCGCCAGTATCTGGCACCGGCCGCCGCGCTGGTGCTCGACCAGGGAGCGCTGAGGGACTGCGGGCTCGCGGCCGACTGGCGATGGACACTGGCACTCAAGCTGGAGGGTTATGCCCGGGAGGTGGAGGCGGCGCGGAACAAGGCGACCGGGATCATCCGCGATGCCGGCGGTCGGGTGGAGGAGGGCGATGTTCCGTCCACCTTTTGGCAGACCGCGCGCGACTGGTCGGCGCCCGATGATGACCTCGTCGTCCTGCGCGCCATCGTTCCGCTGACGTCAATCCACGCGATCCTCAGCGCCCTCCCCCCGGATTCCCGCATGATGGCCCTGCCTGGGGCGGGCCTGGTCGACGTGCGAATCGCCCCCGGCTCTGCGGCATCAATTCTCCAGCGGCTGCGAACCGCTGGTGGCGACCAGGGCCAGGTCATCGTGGCTTCGGCCTCGGCCGCGGTCAAAAAGGGGCTCGACGTCTGGGGACCGCCCCCTCCCGGCTTCCCGATCATGCGGGCGCTCAAACAAGCCCTTGACCCGAACGGCATCCTGAACCCCGGCCGGTTCGTCGGCGGCATTTGAGTCGCATGGCAGAGCTGGCTTCACTCGACTTCAAGCGCCAGATCGACCGCGACGGCGTTCCCAGCCCCGCCGCGGGCATCGACATGGACCTGGTGCGGGACTGCATCCACTGCGGTCTCTGTCTGCCGAAGTGTCCAACCTTCCGAACGCTGCATCACGAAGGAGACAGTCCGCGGGGACGGATGTGGCAGATCAAAGAGGCCGCGCTCGGACTGGTGGCCTTCGATGACCCGCGATTCCAGGCGCATATTTATCAGTGCTTTAACTGTCGGGCGTGTGAGACGGCCTGCCCGTCAGGTGTCCAGTTTGGGGCGGTGATGGAGATGGCCCGCGCCATGACGCCGCCACAGAACCGACGGGACCGGATGGTACGAGCCATCCTCCTCAATGGACTGTTGCCGCATCCCCGCCGCTTGCGGATCGCCGGCTGGCTCTACCGCGCGGCCCGCGCTGCGCGCCTCCCCGGGCTCCTGCGCCGGAGTGGGGCCTGGAAAGTGCTGCCGCTCGGCAAGTTCGCGGCGTTCCCGCCGGTCGGCGACAGCACACCGCGCCGGCAGCCGCTCCCAGCGCTGACCGCGGCACAGGGCCAGCGCCGCGCCCGCGTCGGCTTGCTAACCGGGTGCATCCAGGACGAGATGTTCCACGGAACCAACCGGCGCACCGCTCTCGCCCTGGCGCGCAACGGCTGCGACGTGGTGGTGCCGGACGCGCGCGTTTGCTGCGGGGCCCTGGCTTCGCACGCCGGCGAGGCTAAAACGGCGGAGCGGTTGGCGGCTCGCACCATGGATGCCTTTTCCGGCCAGCAACTCGACGCCGTTGTGGTCAACGCCGCCGGCTGTGGTTCGAACATGAAGGAATACGAGCTCCAGCTGCGCAACGACGTGCAGCGGCGCGAGGCGGGCCTCGCCTTCTCCCGAACCGTGAAAGACGCATCGGAATTCCTGGTGGAATTGGGGCTACAGCCGCCCACCCGCCGGATCACGTTGCGGGTCGCCTACCAGGATCCCTGTCATCTGGTGCACGGCCAGAAGGTGCATCAGCAGCCGCGGCAGGCACTGAAGATGATCCCCGGCCTCGAGCTCGTCGAGATGAAGGAGTCTGACTGGTGCTGCGGCTCTGCCGGGGTCTACAACCTGACCCACCCGGAGATTTCCGAGGACGCCCTCGCCTGGAAGATTGCGCACATCATCGACTCGGGTGCGCAGCTGATCGCTTCTGCCAATCCCGGCTGCATCCTCCAGATTTCCATGGGGCTGCAGCGGGCCGGCCGGGACATCCCGGTGGTCCACGTGATGGACCTGCTTGGGTGGGCCTACGGCGACGAGGGGCAAGAGCCGCCCGTCGTCCGCCGAGCCATGGCGTGAGTGGGGCCGCCCTCGCCCAACCACGTCCATTCGAAGACCCCTGGCTGGACGACCTGGCCAAGCAGATCTGGTCGAAGGCGGAGTTCTCAATGGTGCCGATCGATTACGAAGCGGTGCCCCGCGGACCGTACAGTGGCCCGCGACTTGACGAGCGCGGGCTTCGAGTCGTCTTCTGCGGCATCCCGTCCGACTACGGTACGGCGTTTCTGTTGCACTTGATCGAGAAACGCGTCAACCTCGTGGCCGCCGTCTGTAGCACGCGATGGCAACGGACCCATCCCAAGATGGACCTGATCGCGCGCATTGCCGGCCATCTCGGCCGTCCCGTCGAGATCACGGCCAATGCCAATGCCGAAACCTTCGTGCGTTCCCTTAAGGCCTATCAGCCCGACCTGGTCGTGATGGCAAGCTTCGACCAGATCCTGGCGCCGGATACGCTGGCCGTGCCGTCACGTGGATGGCTGAATATCCATCCCTCGCTGCTGCCACGGCACCGAGGGCCGGAGCCCATTTACTGGACCATCGCCAATGGCGACCGGGAGGCGGGGATCACGGTGCATCTCACCGAGCCGCGGATCGATGCCGGTCCGATCCTGGCCCAGCGCCGTGTCGATGTCTTCGACAGCGATACCGCCGGCAGCCTCAGCAAGCGGCTGGTTGCGGAAGGTCTTTCCGCGCTCAACGAGACGCTCGACGCGGTGAAAGCGGGTAAGGCGGACCCGGTTCCTTACGAGCTTAAACCGGGGACGTACGACCCCCCAGTCCGTCAGGTTGGGATCGACTGGGATCAGCCGTTTGCGCAGATCGACCGGCTGGTGCGCGCCGGCCATCCCGATCAGCCGCCCTACTTCAGCTACCGCGGCCGGCGACGCTACATCTACACGCTACGACGCGTGAACTCGGATGCCAGCAACGCACCCCCCGGGACAGGGCCCCGAGCCCCGGTGCCGTGGGTCGGCGGGCCTGCCGACGAGATGCTGGCCATCGTCCGCGATGCCGTCGTGGCGGTTCGCTGGCGACCGGTCGGGCACACCCATGCCGTGCGCCCACTGGCAAAGCAGCAGTTCCCCTAGCGTCACCGGCCCGTTACAACTCGAAAACCCCGGACGGGGCGGCGACCCGCCGTATAATGAGTGTCACATGGCTCAGGAAATGATCGAACAGGACACCCAGCTGATCAGCATCTCCGACTCCGCGCTGACCCAGTTACGCGACCTGCTCCAGAAGCAGGGCCGCCCAGAGATGGGCTTGCGCGTCTTCGTCCAACCGGGCGGTTGCTCGGGCATGTCGTATGGCATGGGCTTCGAGGACCAGCCGGAGGAGGGCGATGCCATCAGCGAGGTAGGCGGCGTGCGCCTCTTCGTTGACTCGGTCAGCGCCCGCTATATCAAGGGCGCCGAGATTGACTTCGTGGACAGCCTGATGGGTGGCGGTTTCACCGTGCACAATCCGAATGCGGTGTCGAGCTGTTCATGCGGTAGCTCGTTCGACACCGGCAGTGACGCCAGCACCGCCCGCGGCTGCAGCCACTAATTTAGGCATCGGGTAGGCGCCCGGCCCGGCGGCCATCAACGTGAGCGCAACACCGTGCGCGAAAATGCCTGATGCCGTGCGCATAAACATGAGTGCGGTCCCCGTCGGTTTGTCCCCTTCAACGATGGCTTGACCGCCATCCGGTTCCGGATTACGCTGAAGCCCCTTAAGGGACAATATGCCAACCCAGCCCCGCGTCCTGATGGTCGAAGACCACCCGGATATTGCCGATCTTTACCAGCTGAAGTTGCAGCTTGAGGGGTACCGGGTCGCGGTGGCATCGAACGGCATGACCGGCCTGAAGTTGGCCAGGGATCTCAAGCCGGATGTCATCTTGCTGGATGTTCACGTGCCAGTGCTCGACGGGCTGCAGCTCCTGGCCGCGCTGCGGGCCGACGAGGAGACCCGGGACGTCCTGGTCGTCATCTGTAGCGAGGACGACAACCCGCAGCTCATCCGGGAGGCCGAGCGACTGCAGGCCGCCGCTTACCTGGTCAAGGGGCGGCTGTTGCCCAGCGGCTTGAGCCAGAAAATCGGCGAGGTGCTCCGTCACCGCGGGGCGTTCCTGGCCGACGCTCGCCCCAACGCCTTGCAGGCGTCCTGACTGCGAAAGTCTTAGCGCCTTCTTAGCTCTGCGTCATCTGCCTGTGAGACTTCGTGCGCGATGATGGCTTCGTGGCCACCGAGCCGTTTCCGTACGATCCGCCGGCGCCACCGGCGCCGCCGGCTCCGCCGTCTCCGGGCAGTCGTGGAGGTCGCCGCGGGCCGGTCGCATTGGCCGCGGCCCTGGTGGTCGTCGGCGGCGTGGCGGGCGGAGCGCTCGGCGCGGAGGTGATCCTCGGTCGGACCCCGGCGCCGGTTGCCGCGACGAGCCCGGCATCGTCAGCCAGCGCCGCCCCGGCGCAAACACCGATCTCCGCCGCCGCCCTCTACAAGCAGGCGGTCGCCGGCATCGTCACGATCACCACCGAGGTGGCGCGCCGCGGTCAGGTGGGCGAGGGCACTGGCTCGGGCATCGTCCTCGATCAGAACGGCGACATCCTGACGAATGCGCACGTCGTTTCGGGCGCCAGCCAGATCCAGGTGACCTTCAATGATGGCCGGAGCGCGACGGCGACGCTTGTGAACGCCAATACCAGGGCGGACCTGGCAGTGCTTCGGGTGTCAGTGGCGGCTGCCAGCCTGCATCCGCTGCCACTGGGAAATTCTGACACGGTCCGGGTCGGCGACGCCGTCTATGCGATCGGCGCACCCTTCGGGCTTGCTGGATCGATGACGGCCGGGATTGTCTCCGGCCTCAACCGGACGGATCAGTCGTCGGGGCGTACCGGCCTCATCCAGACCGACGCGCCGATCAATCCCGGCAACTCCGGAGGTGCGTTGCTCAATACGCAGGGCCAGGTCGTCGGGGTCAACGACTCGATCGAGAGCCCGGTTGCGGGTAATGTCGGCGTCGGATTCGCCATCCCGGTCAACGTCGTCAAGCAGCTGCTCGCCTCGCTCGAGGGCGGGGCGAACCAGTAATCGGGGCAGCGGCAGACTAAGGCTCGAGAACGTGCACGGCGCTCAGGTTTCGATAGAGCTCGTCGAAATCGAGTCCGTAACCGACGACAAACTGATTGGGGATATCGAAACCCTTGTAGGCCATCGGCACCGGTGTGATCCGTCGCTCTTGCTTGTTCAGCAACACGCAGAGCTTGAGCGATGCGGGCCGGTGGCGTTGCACGTGGTCGAACAGGAACGACGTGGTCAAGCCCGTGTCGATGATGTCCTCGACCATCAGGACGTCCCGCCCGGCGACGTCCATGGTCAGGTCCTTCAGCAGTTGCACGTGCCCCGATGACTCCGTTCCAGTGCCATAGCTGCTGACCGCGACATAATCGAAGTTCACCGGCACCGTGAGGTGCCGGCTGAGGTCGGTGGCAAAGCAGACTGAGCCCTTGAGCACCGGCAGCAGGATCAGCGGCCGGTCGATGCCGTCGTAGTCTCGCGATACGTCGGCCGCCAGTTCCTGGACGCGACGCTGGATCGCGTCGGCACTGACGAGCTCCCGGCCCAGTTTCAAGGGACTTAATCTAACCGGTCGGAGCCACCAGAAAGATCCAGATGTCCCAGGTGACGTGGCTGATGATCAGCGGGGCCAGGCGGCCTTCGCGCGCGTAGAGCGCACCCCAGAAGAGGCCCGCCGTGGCGGCGGCCCCGGTCAGGGTCAGATTCTCGGACACCAGGTGAACGGCGCCGTAGCACGACGAGGCGATCAGCATGCCGCGCAGGCGACCGAACCTGCGCTGCAAATTCTGCTGCACCAGGCCGCGCCAGAACAGCTCTTCGCCCGGTCCGATCACCAGCGCCAGCGCCGCCGCGATGGTGGGTCGGGGAGCAGCCGTTCGAAGCTCGTAGATGGCGGCGATCTCGCGAGCGCCGGCCGGCATGATCCGGCGGGCCATCGTATCGCCGAAACGAAAGATTCCGTAGAGTGCAGCGGCCGAGCCGAAGCCCATCGCGATGTCACGCCCGCGCAATCGCACGCGCCGCAGCGCCGGCTCGCTGACCAACGCATAAGCGCCGAGCCCGCCCACGCCCAGCGTCATTCGGAGCCAGAACCTGGAACGGGGGCCGCGAAAGGCGGCCGCCCAGCCGGCCGCCGCCAGGGCGAGCCCGCCCAGGACGCGTTTCAGCGGAGACCCGACCCTGCCACCAGGCCGACGAGCAGCAAGAGGCCGAAGGCGCCGTGCAACCGGGCCGTCATCAGGTCGATCATCGCGATGGCCCGCAGATGACCCTCGGCCCCGCGCTCGGCGTCGCGCAGGATCCAGGCCAGCAGTGGCAGGCTCAACAGGGTCAGGAGCGCGAGTTTGGGCAATGCGCCGACCATCACCGCCAGCCCGACCGCGACATAGGCGCCCAGCACCAGCATGACGTAGACCCAGTGCGCGGCGTCCCGGCCGACCTGAGCTGAAAACGTCGTAAAGCCGTGCCGCGTGTCCTCGGCGACATCCCGCCACTCGTTGCCATGCAGGATCGCCGTCACCAGGAGGCCGACCGGAAGCGAGACGACGAGCAGACTGGCATCAAAGGTGCCGGTGACGGCGTAGTACGCGCCGACCACCATTAGCGGACCCATCAGCAGAAAAACCAACGGCAACCCCAGGGCCCGGTACTTGTACTGGAAGGGCGGCGCCGTATAGAAATAGCCGCCGATAAAGCCGATCAGGCCGAGAAGGACGATCGGCCAGCCGCGATGCAGCGTCAGAAAAATGCCCATGATCAAGGCCAGGATGAAGCCCGACCAGGCGACGATGAAGGCGCCACGTTCGCTGATCCGGCCCTTGAGGATGGCCATCGACATTCGCGGCGACGTAATCGAGTCGATGCCGTGACGCACGTCGTAGATCTCGTTGGTCACGTTGGTGCCGATATGCAGGCCGAGGGCGCCCAGGAGCGCGGCCACAAACAGCGGCCAGTGCATGCGTCCCTGGCCAAGCGCGATGGCGCCGCCAACCGAGACCGGCAGCAGCGATGCGGTGAAGCTAAACGGTCGGACCACCTCCCAGGCCCCAGCCAGACGCCGTCCGAGCATGTTTTTCCCTCCCCCGCCTGCGGGGGAGTGCAGGGTGGGGGCCATTTTCCCTTCCCCGCTTGCGGGAGAGGGCAGGGTGGGGGCTGTCACCCGGGTGCCGTAGCGAACCGCGGCGTCGAGCACGGCGCTGACCTGTGCCTCCTCCTGAAGGATCGGCTGCAAGAGCGGCACGTCCATGCCCGCCTCCTCGTGATAGGCGTTGGCGCGAGCCGCGACCTCGTCTACCGTGCCGCAGAGAATGAAGGCATCGAGCAGCTCATCGGGGATGAGCTCGCCGGCCCGGTGATAATCCTCGGCCCGCCAGGCGGCGGCGATCTGGGTGCGGAGCTGCGGGTCGAAGCCGGCGAGCTTCAGCGAGATGTCGCTCAAGACGGAGATCATGTAGATCACGAAGGGCTCGCGTTTGGCTCGGTTGAGGGCCTCGCGCCGGCTGTCGTCGAACAGGCACAGCAGATAGCCGCGGAATTCGATATCGCCGGACGAGCGCCCCGAGGCGGCGGCGCGCTCGAGGATGTGAGCTCGCATCTTCGCGTAGGCCGGCAGCGATTCCGCGGGCCGGCCGAGGTAGCCGTCGGCTTTCTGCGCGCACAGGTCGAGAAATGCCGTCCGATAGGCCGCGATGTAGATGGGAATCCGATGCGGAGGCTGGAACATCGGTTGCAACGGGGGCACCTTGTCATTGAGCTTCAGGGGCTCACCGCGCCACAGGGTCCGTATCTGATCGATCGACTCGGAGACGCGCGCGACGGTATCGTCGTAGGGAATCGCCATCTGGGAGAGCCGGAGCGGTAGTCCGCTACCAATGGCCAGCGTGCAGCGACGGGGCGCCAGATCATCGAGCGCGGACATCGTCATCGCCAGCACCACGGGGTGCCGGGTGTAGGGATTCAGCGCGCCCGCGCCCAGGCCGATGTGCCGGGTGACCTGGCCGATCGCCGTCAAGTACGTGATCGGGTCGCGCTCGAAGTAGCTGTCATGCACCCAGACAGAGTCGAGGCCAAGGTCTTCCGCGCGCCGGGCCCAATCTGCGACGTCCTTGACGTCACCGCGGGCGGCCAGTCCCAGCCCCACCGGGCGTGCCAGGTCGGTCATGCCGGTATCACCGTACTCCTGCCACCGCGACGCCGCAATCGGGGGCCCACCTGAAGACCCGGGCGACGAAGATAATTCGTAGCGTGGGGCAGGAAGCGCGGTCCGATCAGATCCGGCAGATGTTCGACGCGATCGCACCCGGCTACGACGCCCGGAATCGTCTCTTCAGCGTCGCCCGCGACCATGCCTGGCGGCGCCGGGCCGCAGAACGGGCCAACCTGCACCCTGGCCAGACCGTCCTGGACCTCTGCACCGGCACCGGCAAACTGGCTCACGAGCTGCTTTCCTCTACCCGGCCGGGCGGCCGCGTGATCGGCATTGACTTCTCGCAGCCTATGCTGGAGCGGGCCCGCAAACTCGAACCGGAGGTCGAATTCCGACTGGGGGACGTCAGCCGGCTGAGCGAACCGGACGCCAGCGTCGACGCCATCACGATCGGTTTCGGTCTCCGCAACCTGGTTGAGCGGGAGCAGGCGCTACGCGAGATGCGTCGCGTGCTACGGCCGGGCGGGCGCCTCGTCATCCTCGAGTTCGCCCCGCCACCGTCCGGCCCCCTGATGCGCGCCTATCGTTTCTATCTCACGCGCGTGATGCCCGCCATCGCCGGCCGGCTCAGCGCAGGCGAGCGGCATGCTTACCGTTACCTGGCCGAAACCGTGCAGGGCTTTCCGCAGCCGTCCGAGCTGGCGGCAGTACTCGAACGCCTCGGTTTCGCTGTCACTGTCGAGCCATTGACGTTCGGCATCGTGGTGCTTCACGTCGCGGTCCGGCGGGGCTGACGCGTCGTGCCATCGCTGCTCGCGGCGCCCAATCTGCTGAGTTTCTCCCGGATCCTGGTCGCTCCGGTGATCTACGCCCTGGTCGTTTCCGGCAGCCGCTATGGGTTCTTGATTGCGGCGCTTCTCTTTGTCGCCGCCTCGATCACCGACACGCTCGACGGGGAGATCGCGCGGCGCCGCCATCTGGTCTCGCCGCTGGGAATCTATCTCGATACGACGTCCGACAAGGTGCTCGTGGCTGTCCTGCTGGTCGCTCTCGCCGTCGCGCGCCTCGCGCCGGGCTGGATGACCGCCCTCATCATTGCGCGCGAGTTCCTGGTGACCGGTCTCCGCAGCTACGCCGCCGCGCTTGGCGTCGTCATCCCGGCGGGTGGCTGGGGCAAGGCCAAGACCGTGATCACGATCGTCGCCCTGCTGCTGGTTTTGCTGGAGGGCGACGTGCGCCAGGGCGGTTGGCTGGCCGGTCAGTCGATGCCGGGCCATGAGCTGCTGAGCCCGTTGGGGCCCTTTACGTTGCCGGTCTGGGCGCTCCTGATCGCGGTGGTATGGACGGTTGGCTCCGGCGCCGAATACATCCGCGAAGCCATCCCGTTACTGACTCGACCGAAGGTCTCGGACGCGCTCAGTCGCTCGGAGAACGAGCCCTAAACCGCTTATGGCTCAACGCTCTTCGCGAATGTAAGGGACGCCCAGCGCGGCAGGGGCGCCGAGGCGCCGTCGCCCCCAGCCGGTTGAGACCAGCACGAGCACGACGATGGTCATCAAGTAGGGCAGTGACGAAAAGACTTCCGGCGGCAGATGCACCTGGCGCGCCTGCAGCGTGAAGGCCAGGCTACTGAAGGCCCCGAACAAGTAGGCGCCGACCAGCGCCAGCTCTGGTCGCCAGAAGGCGAAGATCACCAGCGCGATCGCGATCCAGCCGGCGCCCGAAGTCATGCCATCGAGCCAGAATGGGGTGATCGCCAGGCTGAAGAAGGCACCTCCCACGCCCGCCAGGGCGCCACCAAGCATGGTGTGAACGTAGCGATACGTCGTCACGTTGACGCCCATGGCATCGGCGGTCGCCGGCGATTCCCCGACCGCCCGCAGGTGAAGGCCGGGCCGGGTTCGGTAGAGATACAGCAGCGCCAATCCGACCAGCACCCAGGACCCGTAGGTCAGCGCATTCTGGTGGAAGAGGATCGGGCCGATCACGGGGGCATCCTTCAACCCGAACACGTCGATGGCGTCGAACTCATGGTGGGCCGGCTTCCCTCCGAGATTCGCGACGTGGCCGAGGTAGGACGAGAGGCCGGTTGCCCCAGCGAAGATCGTGAGTGCCAGCCCAGACACGATCTGGCTGGCGCGGAGGGTGACGGTGAGAAACGCGTGGATCAACGATGTCACCGCTGCGGCCAACGCCGCCACCGCCACCGCGGTGAGCAAGCTGAGCCAGCCCGGCCCACCGACCGTTTGCACGGCCCAAAAGCCGCTGACGGCGCCGACCAGCATCATGCCCTCGACGCCGAGGTTGAGCACGCCGGAGCGTTCCGCCAGCAGTTCGCCGAGCGAGGCAAAGAGCAAGGGAGTCCCGTAGAAGATGGCAGATGCAGCAGTCACGACGACGAGGCTGTTGTTCACGCGGGGCGCACGGTCGCAACATCGGCCGGGTGGACAGGCGAGCCTCGCGGGCGCTGGACGCGGACGCGGTAGCGCACCAGTAACTCGCCGGCCAGGGCACAAAAGAGGATGAGTCCCTGGAGGGTGCCAACCAGGCCCGCCGGGAAATCGGCCCCCTGAAGCGAGAAGCCGCCGTTCGAAAGCCCACCAAGTAAGACGGCGACGAGAATCACCGCAAACGGGTTGAGCCGGGCCAGGGCTGCGACGACGATCCCAGCGTAGCCAAAGCTCGCCTGCTGCAGGCCGCGCGGATCGAGGACGTGACGAAAATCGCCGATCTCGGCGGCGCCCCCGAGCCCGGCGAACGCGCCGGACAGCGCCATGACCGCGACGATCTTTCGCCGGGTCCGGATGCCCGCGTAATGCGCCGCCGCGCGTGAGTCGCCGATCACGCGCGCCTCGAAGCCAAAGCGGGTGGACCGATAGAGCAGCCAGAGACTTGCTGCGGCAACCATCCCCAGGAGGAAGCCGAACGGGATGGCGATACCCGCGATCTGAACGCTTGGCCAGCCGGCTGCTGCCGAGAGGTACTTGCCCTGCGGGAAAACCCTCGACGTGAAGGTTGACAATTCGCGCCAGTAGGACTGGCTATCAAAGATCAAGTAGGTGATCAGCAAACCCGCGACGTAGTTGAGCATGAGCGACGTGATGATCTCGTTGGTGCGGAACACCGCCCGGAGTACGCCTGGGATCGCGGCCCATGCGGCGCCGGTCACCAGCCCGGCCAGCACCATCGCCGGGATGACGAGGGCGGCCGGCTGACTTCCCAGGGCAATTCCGGCTCCGGACGCGCCGACCGCGCCCAGGTAGAGCTGTCCCTCGGCGCCGATGTTCCAGGTCTGCATGCGGAAGGCGGCGGCGGCGGCGAGGCCCGTCAGTAATAGCGGAGTCGCTTGCACCAGGGTGGCGCTCAGGGCGCCTTCCGACAGGAAACCGCGGTCCAGGAGCCGCTGCCAGGTGCCCAGCGGATCATGCCCGGTCGCAAGCAGGATGACGCTGGACAGGATCACCGCGCCGATCAGTGACCCCACCGGAACCGCCACCAGCAACCAGCGGGCCTCGGTCAGGCGGCGCTCGATCCGGATCACGCGGCGCCCGCCATCATCAGGCCCAGCTCTTCGACTCTGGCGTTCTGCCGCTCGACCACACCCATGACATGGCCGCGGTAAAGGACTGCGACACGATCGGCCAGCGCCAGGATCTCGTCAAGGTCCTCGCTAATCAGCAGAATGCCCACGCCCGCCGCCGCCGCTTCCAGTAAGAGGGCGCGCACCGAGTCGGTCGCGGCCACGTCGAGGCCGCGGGTCGGCGAGGCCGCCACTAGGATCCGGGGTCGGCTGGAGAGCTCCCGGGCCAGCAGGACCTTCTGAACGTTCCCGCCCGATAGCAGCCGGGTCGGCGTCTGGGGCCCGGGCGCCGTGATATTGAAGCGACGCATCAAGTCGATCGCGTTCGTCCGGATCCGCCCGGCGTGGAGGAAGCCCTGGGTGGAGATCGGTGCCCGCCGATACGCCTTGAGTACCAGGTTGTCGGCGATGCTCAGCGAGGGCGCCACGCCGGTCCCCATCCGATCTTCGGGGACGTGGCTGACGCCGCGTCGGATGGCGGTGAGCGGGTCGCCGGGGCGCACCGGTCTTCCCGCAACCACCACGGAGCCAGCCGTTGGCCGGCGCATGCCGGTGATGACTTCCGCCAGCTCGCGCTGGCCGTTGCCGGCAACCCCGGCAACCCCCACGATCTCCCCAGCATGGACGGTCAGGGACACATCGCGCAGGGCGAAGGTGCCGAGGTCGCCCAGGGCAGAGACACCCAACAGGTCGAGGATCACCTCACGCTCAGCTCGGGCAGGCCCCTGCTTCTTCTGGGTGAAGACGACATCGCGCCCGACCATCATCCGAGCCAGTTCGCGCGGATTGGTCTCGGTGGTCGGGACCGTTCCGATCACCTTCCCACGACGGAGGACCGTGACCCGGCGCGAGACGGCCATCACCTCCTCGAGCTTGTGGGAGATGAAGATCACGGTCCGGCCCTCGGCCGCCATCAGGCGAAGCGTTTCGAAGAGATTTTCGGACTCCTGGGGCGTCAGCAGGGAGGTGGGCTCGTCGAGGATCAGGATGCGTGCCCCTCGGTAGAGCGTCTTTAAGACCTCGACCCGCTGCTGCTCGCCGACCGACAACTGCCACACGCGGGCACCAGGATCGACCGGCATCCGGTAGCGCCGGGCCAGCTCGGTGACCCGGCCTTCGATCACGCTGGGCTCGTTCTCAGCGACCGTGAACGAGGCCGCCAGCCGAAAGTGCTGGTGCACCATGCCGATGCCGGCCCCGATCGCGTCCCGCGGGGAGCGGAAGGCGACCGGTTGACCGTTGACCAGGATCTCGCCCTCGTCCGGCCGGTAGAGCCCGGTCAGGATGTTGGAAAGGGTCGACTTGCCGGCCCCATTCTCGCCGAGTAGCGCGTGAATCTCGCCCTGCAGGGCTTCGAAATCGACCTGCTCGTTGGCGACGACGCCGGGGAACCGCTTGGTGATTCCCCGCATCGTCACGGCTGGGGGCGGCCCAGCCGTGACGGATTCAGCGGCGATGGAGGTGACGCAATCAGCCGCCTTTCGGGCTGCCGATCACTCCTTGCACGAACCAGTCCATGGATAGGATCTGCTCTAAAGTCATCTTGGTTCCCGCAGCGATCTTGACCGCTCCCGACTGGTCTTTCAGTGGCCCGGTGAACTCGTAGAAGCTCCCGCTCTTGAGAGCCTCCTTCTTGGCGTTGATCTGGTCGCGTGCGGCTTGGGTCACCGACTGCCCGAAGGGCGCGATGTCGATCATGCCGTCGCCGATGCTGCCGTAGTAGCTGCCGGTCTTCCAGCTGCCGTCCATGGCGGCTTTGACCCGCTTGACGTAATAGGGCCCCCAGTGGTAGACGGTGCCGGTCAGCCAGATGTCTGGCGCGACGTTGGATTGATCGGAGTCGTACCCGCTCCACTTGACGCCGACCGCCTTGGCCGCCTCGCCGGTGGCCGGGCTGTCCTGCCCCTGGCCGATCGCGTCCACGCCCCGGCTGAGGAGGCTCTGCGCCGCCTGCTTCTCCTTGGTGGGATCGAACCAGGTATTCGTCCAGACCACCTGGACGGTCGCGCCCGGATGCGTGGTCTGGGCGCCCAGGGCAACCGCGTTGATCTCGCGGATGACCTCGGGGATGGGGAAGGGGGCGACAAAGCCGATCTTGCCTTTGCTACTGGCGGCGCCCAGCGCCATGCCGGTCAGGTAGTCGGCGTCCTCGGCCGCGCCGAAGTACTCAGCCAGATTGTTGGCGGTCTTGAACCCGGTGGCCTGCTCGAACTTGACGTCGGGATGCTTGGCCGCCTCATTGGCCATCGCGTCCTGGAACCCGAACGACGTCGCGAAAATGATCTTGTTGCCATCCCGGACGAGGCCCTCGACCACCTGCTCAACCTGTGGCCCTTCGGGCACGTTCTCCTTGAAGGTTGTCTTGACGGCAGTGCCCAATTGCTGTTCCACCACTTTGCGGCCATCGTCATGGGCCTGTGTCCAGCCATGATCGCCGGCCGTCCCGACATAGATCCAGGCTGCCTTGAATGGTTGGTTGGTTGACGTCGTCGAGTTTGTCGTGCCGCAGGCTCCCAGCGCCGCGGCGGCCAGTATGGTCGCGGCGAGTCGAACGGATTTCTTCATGTGCTCCTCTCCCTGCCGGAAAACCCCCGTTCCAAGCGAGAATTCTATCGCCTGCGCCGGGCCACTTACCGCAGTGGGTTTACAACCGGATCGCCGTTCGGAGCAATGCCTTGAGCCGATCGGGCTGCCGCCGATAGCGTTCCCACTCCGACGGCAGTTTCGTCGACTTCTCCACGATCGCCCAGAGCACCGAGTTGACGGGCGTCGGCACGTCGTAACGACGGCCGGCGTCGACCACCGCCCCGTTCAAGAAGGCCGCCTCCGTCTTCCCCTTGGCCCGGCTGAGGTCCCACCAGAGAGAGGGCATCTTGTTGCCGCGGGCCCCACCCAGCCGCGGTTCCAGCAGCATCTGGGCCAGCAGCGGCGGCAGGTTCATGGCACGCCGCAGGCTGGGCGCGGGGAGGCCGGGTAGCGCGACCACTGACAGCCGCATTCGGTTCATGACCGTGACCGCCTCCAGGAAGGCGGCGCGCTCGTAGCGGAAGAGCTCGCTGTCGGCGAAGACATGGCTGGGCGGCAGGTCCAGGATTGCGCTCTGCGCATTCCCGATGATGTTGAACAGCAGCTTCGACCACTTCATCGCGCGGAAGTCCGCGTAGCGGCGGGCCTTCAATCCGGTATCGCCCAGCTTGCGGACCAGCGGCGCCACATTGACCTCCGGCGACACCGGTGCCAGCGCCACCCCGCCCCGCCGCGAGTGCAACTGGATGGTCCCGGGCTCGTCCAGGCTGACGGGAACGGTCAGACTTCCTGCCACCAGCGCCTGCTCTGGCAGCGCCAGGGCGATAGTTTCCTCGTTGCCCACGCCGTTCTGGAAACTTCCCAGGATGGTGCCTGGACGGAGGGCGAGCTGCAACTGATCGATCGCGTCCAGCGTGTCGTAGCCCTTGACGGTGAGGAAGACGTAGTCGAACGGTCCGCCGGCTTCCGCGATGCTTGGCCGCGCGGCCAGCACCGACTGGTTGCTGACCTTGCCGGCCACGACCATGCGCACCCCATCGCGGGCAACGGCCTCGACGTGCGATGGCCGGCCGATCAGGGTCACCTCGCTGCCGGCCTGGGCAAGCCTGGCCCCCAGCAGCGAGCCGACCGCCCCGGCGCCAAAGAACAGAAATCTCAGCGGCGGCGCGGGCGCCGGTCGCTCGGGCATCAGTGGGTGGTGATCTTCAGCTCTCGGCCGGTGGCGAGCCGCCCGATGTTGCCCCGATGCCGGTACAGCACCAGCCCGACGAGGGCCACACCAAGGACGATCACGGGCCACCCTACGGGGCGCCACGCCTGCCAGCCAACGAGGTGAAGCGCGATCAAGCTGACGAAGCCGACCGCAACGGCGATCAGCGAGGAAAGCGACGCCAGCCGGGTGAGACGGACAACGAGGAACCAGCTGACCAGGGCCAGCACCAGCGCCACCGGGGCAAGCGCCAGCAGGACACCGCCGGAGGTCGCGACGCCCTTGCCCCCGCGGAAGCCCAGGTAGAGCGACCAGGTATGGCCCATGACGGCGGCCAGGCCGATCAGGGCCAGCGCGATTTCCTGATCGCCGAGCCCGAACGCGATGCCCAGCATGACGGGAATAAAGCCCTTGAGGCCGTCGGCGACCAGGGTGGCGGTGAAGGCGCCCGGGCCACCGGCCCGGAACACATTGGCCGCCCCGATATTGCCGCTGCCCAGCTTGCGGAGGTCCTGGTTGCGGTAGACCTTCATCACCAGCCAGCCAGAAGGGACGGAACCGAGCAAATAGGCGAAGGCTGCCAGCACGAGCACTTGAGGCATGGAGGGTCCCCGAGGACGCTTCAACTATAGATCGGCGGCTTTACGGTTGTCACTCAAAGCCGGTATCACCTTCTCAGCGGCCCGGCGGCCGACCGCTAGGTGCGGGGCAATTCCAGCGTGAATTCGCTACCGGAACCGGGGCGGCTGTCGACGAGGACCCGCCCGCCGTGGGCTTTCGCGACCTCCTCCACGATGTAAAGGCCGATGCCGAGGCCCAGAAGATGGCTGGTTGCCTCATTCTCGATGCGGGCGAACCGCTTGAAGAGCTGGCCCTGGTGCTGGGGGTCGATGCCAAAGCCGTCATCGAGCACGCTGATTGTCCAGTGTGTTTCCGCGCCGGCCAGTGCCACGTCGATCCGCCCCGTGGGTCCTGGCCGAAAGCGGATGGCGTTGTCGAGTAACTCGCGAACCGCGAGGCTCAGCCAGTACGAGTTGCCCTGGATCGGCGCCGTCAGGACATCGAGGCGCAGGTCGATCGCAAGGTCGGCAAAGCGCCGCTGCTGCTCTTTGACCATCGGCTCGACCAGGTCGACCAGATCGAGCTCCTCCTTGGCCATCGCCGATCCCAGCTCGTCGAGCCGGCCGACCAGGCTCATATCCATGATTAGGCGGCTCAGCTGCCTGGCCTTCTCGTAGATGCGAGCCCCGGCCAGTTTCTGATGCTCGGCGCTGAGCCCGCCCTGGGCGAGCAGGGACCCGTAGCCGAGGATCACACTCAGCGGCGTCCGCAGCTCGTGCGCCGCCACGTTCAGGAACTCCGTCTTGGCCGTGCTCATCTCGCGCAATCGCGCCACGTCCACATCGAGTGGGGCCGCGGGTTGGGCGACCATGCCCGTCAAAAGGTGCTCGACGCTCCGGCCCTCGCCCTTGAGTGGCCGAATGAACCATTCCCAGGTTTGCCCGTCGATCACGATCGTGGCACTGTGGGCGCGACCCGCTAGCGAGACCGAGCGATATGGGCGGGGATCAGACAGCGGATGCGCCGGTGGCAGCAAGGCCGAAATCGTCAGCCCGGCGGCGTCGGGCCGGTGGTAGATCCGCGCCATCAGCTCGTTCAGGGCGAGCACGCGGAGATCCGAAACCTGAACCACCGCCACTGGGATCGGCGTCGCCTGGAGGAGCTCGATGACCGGCGTGGCGAAGCGCTCCGAGAGTGCCGTCTCGAGCAATTGCGCCAGCGCCTCCGAGCGTCGGTCCAATACGAGTGCCCTCCAAATCGGCTGATAGACTGGTCGCAGGCCGTGCAAGACCCCGACAAACTCAATGATGAAACCACATACCAGCGGTGTTTTGCCTGCGGCCACCGGAACGAATCCGGGCTCAAACTGACCTTTCGGCGGGACGGCGAGCGGATCGTCGCGGACTACACACCCGCCGAGCGCTACCAGGGCTTTCCGGGTGTCCTCCACGGGGGCATCCTGGCGACGATGCTGGATGAAACGATGGGCCGCACCGGGGCGCTGCGTCAGGAGTGGCTGATGACGGGCAAGCTCGACATCCGCTACCGGCAGCCGGCGCCAATCGACCAGCCGCTTCGCGTGTGGGGCGAGATCGCGCGCGAGCGCAATGGCGCGATCGATGCCGTCGGAGCGGTAGAGCTGATGGACGGTACCGTCCTGGCGGAGGCGCGCGGCATGTTCGTGCGCCTGCCCGAACCCCTGGCGAGCGCGACCGTCGATCAATACCCGGAGTTCATCAACTACTGGCGAACGTAGCCACGCCGCGTTCGCATCTCTTTGCGCCGGACCACGAGGAATTCCGTGGGACCGTGCGCCGCTTCATCGAGAAGGAGGTTCGGCCCCACGTCGATGAGTGGGAGCAGGCGCAGCAGTTTCCGCGAGAGCTCTTCCTTCGCTGCGGGGCACTCGATCTGCTCGGTCTCAAGTATCGCGAGCAATTTGGCGGGACGAACGCTGGCGTGCTCTACGAGGCCGTCCTGTTCGAAGAGCTCGCCCGGTGCGGGTCCGGTGGGGTCGCCGCCGGGATCGGCGCACATGTCGCCATCGCCACGCCCCCGATCAATGATTTCGGCGACCAGGCGCAACTTCAGCGCTGGCTGGCGCCGGCCATCAGGGGGGAAAAGATCGTCGCGCTAGGCGTGACCGAGCCTTCGGGCGGCTCCGACATCGCCCACGTGCAGACCATGGCCGGTCGCCAGGGTGATGCCTACGTGGTCAACGGCGCCAAAATGTTCATCACCAACGGCGTCAATGCCGACCTTGTGGTCATCCTCGCCCGCACCAAGCCGGAGGGCGGCCATCATGGGTTGTCGCTGCTGGTGGTGGAACGGGGGACAGCCGGCTATACGGTCGGTCGCAAGCTGGACAAGCTGGGATGGCGGGCGTCCGACACCGCCGAGCTGGTGTTCCAGGACTGCCGGGTGCCGATCGAGAACCGTCTCGGCGAGGAAAACAACGGCTTCAAAATGGCTGTCGCGAACTTTCAGTGGGAGCGGCTGTGGATCGCGATCTCGGCCGTGGCATCGGCGCAGCGCAGCCTGGAGCTGGCTGTCGATTACGCATCAAACCGGGTGCAGTTCGGCAAGACGCTGACGTCGATGCAGGTGATCCGGCACGAAATCGCCGACATGGCGCTGAGGATCGAGCAGGCCCGGCAACTGACCTACTACGCCCTGTGGCTGCACTCGCAGAATCTGCCCTGCACCAAAGAGGTTTCGATGGCGAAGATCGCCGCCACCGAGGCGGACGTGAGCGTCGCCGACCGAGCGCTGCAGATCCACGGCGGCTACGGCTACATGATGGAGTACCCGATCCAGCGTGCCTGGCGCGACGCCCGGCTGGGCCCAATCGGCGCCGGGACGAACGAAATCATGCGCGAAATCATCGCCAAAGAACTCGACTTATAGGCTCGACGAAGGGTGACCGGACGTCGATGTGACCTCTATCACATGAGGGGCGTCCCATGTTCGATCCCATGGGTACGCCAGTAAATCCTGGGCTGTCACCCTGGCACGGACCGGGGGCTTGCCCTCGTCTCCCTGCCAGGCTGCAAGCAGGACAACGCTGGCTTCGCCGCGAACGACCGCGTCGACATACTCACAAAGCCTCCGCCGCGAATCCTCGGAGGCAGCCCGATCTTCAGGATCACTCAACTCGTCCAATATGAATCCACAACCGCACCCCTCGTGTGATCCGAGGATGTAGGCATTGGCGCCTGACAGGCCACGCAGGAATTTTTCCTTGCGCTTCAGACGGTGGACGTTGAACGCCGGCTGTTTCTTATCCCACCGGAGTTCAGGCAGATCCGAGTCGGTGGCGACGTAAACATACAGACACATGCTTTGCGTTACGAACAAGAACGGTTTCGACAGGCGAACCTTACGCTCAGCTTCCGCCAACTGTTTCCGCATGACGAGGTCTGGCTAGACTCATAGCGTGCCATTCGAGCTGACTTTGCCGTTTTCGGCGATCGTCGGTCAAGAGCAGATGAAGAAGGCGCTCCTGCTCAATGCCATCGATCCGGCGATCGGCGGCGTGCTCATCCGCGGCGATCGCGGCACCGCCAAGTCATCGGCGGTGCGCGCCCTGGGGCGGCTGCTACCCGACTACGAGGCGGTCGACCAGTGTCCGTACCGCTGTGACCCGGCGATCCCTTCCCGCTACTGCGACGAGTGCCGCCGCCGGGCGAACTCGGGGCGATTGCCGGTGGTCAGGCTGCCGATGCGGATCGTGGAATTGCCGATCAACGCGTCGGAAGACCGGCTGGTCGGCTCGATCGATATCGAGGCGGCGGTCAGGGCCGGGACCCGGCGTTTCCAGCCCGGCGTACTGGCTGAGGCCAACCGCAACCTTCTATATGTCGACGAGGTCAATCTGCTCGACGACCACCTCGTCGATGTCCTCCTGGACGCCGCGGCGATGGGGATCAACGTCGTCGAACGCGAGGGAATGTCGGTTACGCACCCAGCCCACTTCATCCTGGTCGGCACCATGAATCCGGAGGAAGGTGAGCTCCGCCCCCAGTTGCTCGATCGGTTTGGGCTCTGCGTCGAGGTGACGACGCCGACCGACATCGACCAGCGGCTTCGCGTCATGGAGCTCGAGCGGGAATTCCTCGACAACCCGCAGGCCGTGCACCGGACCGCGGCGCCACGCGAGCTGGAGCTTTACGACCGGCTGCAGGCGGCGACGACGCGCCTCGATCTGGTGCAACTCCCTGATGCGATCCGGGCGCTGATTGCCCGGCTCTGCCTGGACGGTTCCGTGGCGGGCCACCGGGCTGACCTGGTGGTGGCGCGCACCGCTCGAGCGATCTGCGCGCTTCGTGGCGCGGCGTTGGTCGAGCTGGCCGACGTGCTGGAGGCCCTCGAGCTGGCCCTGGCGCACCGCCGTCGCGACGCCGCTACCGACAAGCCGGAGCAGGCGCAGGAGCTGGCGTCCCGCGCCGCGGAGCAGCTGGCCCAGATCCAGGCGACGACGCCGACCGAAACCGCGGAAGCCGCTCGGGGCGAGGCCACCCAACAGGAAGGCGCCTCCGGCGGAGAGTCGAATGAAGGCTGGACCACCGCTGAGGCGCGTGAGTCGCCCAGTACCGAGGCGGTCGACGTCGAGCCCGATACCGTGATCCAGTTACGCACCTTCGCGGTCAAGAAGCTGGATCTGCCCCGCGAGCGGCAGGCCCGCCGCGCCGCGGGCAAGCGGACCTCGACGAAAAGCGAGACGAAACGCGGACGCTACGTGCGCAGCTCGCAGACCGAGAAGGTCACGGACGTCGCCTTCGATGCGACCGTGCGGGCGGCGGCGCCGCATCAGCTGCGCCGGCGGCAGGCCACCCCCGATGCGCCGAATCAGCTGCAGCTCGAGAGCCAGGATCTCCGTCAGAAGGTCCGCGAGCGCAAGACCGGCAACCTGATCGTCTTCGTGGTGGACGCCTCCGCATCGATGGATGCGGAGCAGCGAATGCAGGCGACCAAGGGGGCGATCCTCTCGCTGCTCCGGCATGCGTACGTTCGCCGCGACAAGGTTGCCCTGGTCGCGTTCAGTGGACGCAACGCTCGAGTGGCGCTGCGGCCAACCTCAAGCGTCGACCTGGCCGAGCGGCGGCTGGAGCGCCTCAACATCGGCGGCACCACGCCGCTGACCCACGGCCTCATGACGGCCTTGAAATTAATCAAGACCGAACGGCTGCGCGACCCGAGGGTCTATCCGCTGCTGGTCTTGATCAGTGATGGCCGCGGCAACATCAGTCTCTTCGGTGAGGAGCCGCTGCTCGAGGCGCAGCGCACCGCCAGCCAGATCAAGCAGGAAGGCATCCGGGCCATGGTGATCGATTCGACCCGCGACTTCAGCAGCCAGCCCGGGTATCCGCGAAACCGGGTGACCAGTCTCTACGGGGCGTATGCCTTCAACGTTTGCGGCGACCTGGCGGAGCGGCTGGGCGGTCGATACTACGGCCTCTTTGACCTGTCGCAGAGCGCGATCGTCGACAGCGTCCAGCGTGAGATGCTAAGGACGGGTTCCGCCTGATGGAGCGGTTTGTCTATCCGTTCAGCGCGATCGTCGGCCAGGACAAGATGAAGCTCGCGCTCATCTTGAACGCTATCCATCCGGCGATTGGCGGCGTCCTGATCCGCGGCGAGAAGGGCACCGGGAAATCGACGGCGGTACGCGCGCTCGCTCGACTGCTGCCGGAGCTCGCGGTGGTTGCCGACTGCCCCTACCGATGCGACCCGGACGCGCCTGAGGCCCTCTGCTCCGATTGCCAGGACCGAGTGGCGGGCGGTGAGGCGCTGCCCCGAGCGGAGGACCGGGTGGTGGGCGCGATCGACATCGAGGCCGCCATCAAGAGCGGCGTGCGCCGCTTCGAGCCGGGCGTGCTGGCGGAGGCGAACCGCAACATTCTGTATGTCGACGAGGTCAACCTGCTCGACGACCATCTGGTCGACGTCCTGCTCGATGCCGCGGCCATGGGGGTCAACGTGGTCGAGCGCGAGGGGATTTCGATCTGGCACCCGGCGCGTTTCATCCTGGTGGGCACCATGAATCCGGAGGAAGGTGATCTGCGGCCGCAGCTGCTGGATCGATTCGGGCTGACGGTGGACGTGGAAGGCATCAAGGACATCGGCCAGCGGGTTCAGATCGTCGAGCGCCGCGAGGAATGGGAATCCGACCCCGCGTCGTTCAGCCAGCGCTTCGCCGACCAGGATGCTGAGATCGGGACCCGCATCGCCGAGGCAATCGTGCGGTTCCCCCACGTGGTGATGCCGGCCGGCATCCTCAGGGCACTCGCTGAGCTGAATGTCAGCCTCCAGGTTGACGGCCATCGGGCCGACCTGGTCGGACGCAAGGCGTCCCAGGCGCTGGCCGCCTACCGCGGCGTCCCGGAGGTCGGCGTTCCCGAGGTCAACGAGGTGGCGGATATGGTCCTGGCGCACCGGGTCAAGGCGGGAGGCCGGCGGGAGCTCGGTAGCGTCACCCAGAGTCTTCCCAGCGCCTCCCGGGCCTCGCGAAGCAGCTAGAGGCCCCACCCCTGATCCTCCTCCAGGAGGGGGAGGGAAACGATTGGCTGGACTTGATATTAGGACACTCACGTGATACGGTAGGACTACGCTAATCATCCGAGCACGGAGGTACCTGATGATCAAGGAGCCGAGCGTCGAGCGCGAAGAGATCGGCGGTCGCGAACCGATGGGCGATCCGGCGGAGACCGACCCGCAGACCACGCGTGAAGGCGGCGTCGAGGAGACGCCCGACGACACGACCGAAGGGATTCCGGAAGAGCGCCCCCAATAAGTAACCGACCGGACCAAAGGGCCGGCTCATCCGAGCCGGCCCTTTCTTTATGCCCGATAAACTCCGTCGGGTGTCCACCCCGACCAGGCTCACCCGCGCGATCTCGGTGATCGCGCACGTCGACCATGGAAAAACGACGCTGTCGGACCGTCTCCTCGAATACACGGGGACGGTGGCACCGCGAGACATGGTCGAGCAAGTGCTCGATCAGCTGGACCTCGAGCGGGAGCGCGGCATCACCATCAAGGCCCAGGCCGTCCGGATGCTTTACAAGGCCGACGACGGCCAGACCTACCAGATCAACTTGATCGATACTCCGGGGCACGTTGACTTCTCGTATGAAGTGTCGCGGGCGCTGGCCGCCTGTGACGGGGCCATCCTCGTCGTCGATGCGTCCCAGGGGATCGAGGCGCAGACCCTGGCCAACGTGCACCAGGCGCTCGATCACAACCTGAAGATCGTGCCCGTGGTCAACAAGATTGACCTGCCGCAGGCGGATCCCGAGCTGGTCCGGGAGGAGATCGAAAAAGTGATCGGCCTGCCGGCGGAGTCCGTGATCTTCGCCAGCGCCCGCCAGGGGATCGGCACGAAGGAGATCCTGGAGGCCGTCGTCCGCGAGGTACCACCGCCCACCGGCGATCCCACGGCGCCCTTGCGCGCCCTGATCTTCGACGCGAAGTTCGATGCCTATCGCGGGGTCGTCACCTATGTGCGCGTGCTCGAGGGCACCCTTCGCAAGGGCGTCCGCGCCCAGATGATGCAGACCGGAAAATCCTTCGAGGTCGATGAGGTCGGAATCTTTCGGCCCGAGCGCACCCAAGTCGACGACCTGTCCGCAGGGGAGGTCGGGTACCTGATCGCGAACATCCGCAATGTTCGCGATTCCCGCGTGGGCGACACGGTGACCGATGCCGCCCGGCCGGCGTCCGCTCCACTCCCGGGTTATCGGCACGTCACGCCAATGGTGTTTGCCGGGCTCTTTCCGACCGACAGCGACCAGTACCAGCAGCTCAAGGAAGCGCTGGAAAAGCTCCAGCTCAACGATGCGGCGCTGGTCTACGAACCTGAGACATCGGCCGCGTTAGGCTTCGGGTTTCGCTGCGGCTTCCTCGGCCTGCTCCACATGGAGATCGTCCAGGAACGACTGGAGCGAGAGTTTAATCTCACCTTGCTCGGCACCGCGCCGACCGTCGAATATCGCGTAAGGCTGCGCAACGGCGAGGATGTGCCGGTCGACAACCCGGACCACCTTCCCAGCCCATCAGAGATCGAATCGATCAGCGAGCCGATTGTGCTGGCGACCATCGTGGTGCCGAGCGCCTACGTCGGCAACATGATGCAGCTGAGTCAGGAACGCCGCGGCCAGTACCTGAACACGGTCTACGAGCCGGGCGATCGCGTTGTTCTCACCTACCGGATGCCGCTCGCGGAGATCATCCACGACTACTACGACCAGCTCAAGTCGCGAAGTAAGGGCTACGCATCCCTCGACTACGAGTTGGTCGGCTTCGAGGAGGCCAACCTGGTCAAGCTCGACGTTCTGGTCGGCGGCTCGCCGGTCGATGCCCTCTCGATGATCGTGGATCGCAGCAAGGCGCAGCAGCAGGGGCGCCGCCTCGCGGAAAAGCTCAAGACCCTGATCCCCCGCCAGCTTTTCGAAGTTCCGATCCAGGCCGCGATTGGCGGCAAGATCGTCGCCCGCGAGACGGTCCCGGCGATGCGTAAAGACGTCACGGCCAAGTGCTACGGCGGCGACGTGACCCGGAAGCGAAAGCTGCTCGAGAAGCAGAAGGAAGGCAAGAAGCGCCTGAAGCGCGTCGGCAACGTCGAGATCCCGCAAGAGGCCTTCATGGCCGTGCTGAGCCTGGACTGATGGAACGCATTCACAGCCTCTACCTGCACGTGCCCTTCTGCACCTGGGTCTGTAAGTACTGCGATTTCAACGCCTACGCCGTGCTCGAAGGGCTCATCCCGCCATACGTCGAGGCACTGTCGAGGGAGGTTGAGCTGGCCGGCGCCGAGCTCCCCATCGGCCCGCTCGACACCGTGTTCATCGGGGGCGGCACGCCGAGCTTGCTGACGAGCGCCCAGCTGTACCAGGTGTTGGATCGGGTGCGGGGGATCGGCGTGGCGCCCGGCGCGGAGATCACGCTCGAGGCCAATCCGAGCAATGTGACGAGCGAGCAGGTCGATGGCTGGCTCCAGGCGGGTGTCAACCGGCTCAGCGTCGGTGTGCAGAGCCTGCAGCCTGATGCGTTGCGCTTTCTGGAGCGACTGCATTCCGGCACCGATGCGATCGCGGCACTTCGCACCGCCCGCGCCGGCGGGTTTTCGAATATCAACACCGACCTGCTCTACGGGGTGCCCGGCGTGAACCTCGCCGGCTGGCTCGAGGCGCTGGACGCCGTGCTTGCCGCAGGGGTCCAGCACCTGTCGGCCTATGAGCTGACCGTCGAGTCGAAGACCCGGCTGGGCCAGGAGGTCCGGACGGGCCTGGTAAGGATGCCAGGCGACGATGAGCAACTTGCCCAGTATTGGGCAGCCGCCGAACGGCTGGAGACCTCAGGGTATGAGCACTATGAGATCTCCAACTGGTCGCTTCCTGGATTCGCATGCCGGCACAACCTGGCCGCCTGGCAGTATCGGCCCTACCTCGGCTGCGGCGCCGGCGCGCATTCGATGTTCCGCCGCTTTGATCGGAGCACGGAGCGGCGGTGGAACATTAAGGGGCCGCAGGCCTACATCAAGCAGGCCTCAGCATCGGGTCATGCGGTCGCCGGCAGTGAGACCCTGTCACCGGAACGCGCTCTGGGTGAGGCCGCCATGATTGGCGTCCGCTTGCTGGACGGCACAACCGCAGCGCGAGATTTCCCCGCACAGCGGACTCAGCTGATCAGCGCCGGGTTGCTGGCGGAACAGGATGGCGGCGTCCGTCTCACGCGACGGGGCATCGAGCTTGCCAACCAGGTGGGCGCGGCCTTCCTGGGTTAGGTTGCTGTGATCGTTGCCGTGTGAACTGGCGTGTTCTTCTCTCCACGGTCGGGTTTCTTCTGGCAGGCGCAGCGCTTGGTTACGCGTCGCTCGCGGCCGGGCCCCTTCCAGCCGTCACGTCGATCATCTTCCTGGTCATTCTGCTCGCGAGGTTTCGAAGCCAACCAGAACAGCCCGGCGGCTACATGCTCGGTGCGGGATTGGCTGGGGCGGGAATTCTCTTCAAGGTTATCGCCGGGTGTTTGCCCCCTTCGTGTCACTACGACATCATCACGCCGATTGTCGGGGTCGTCTTCATCGTGGTTGCCCTCGTTGGTGCGGCCCTGCTGGTGCGCGCAGTCAGGCAGCACCGCTTTTGATAAAGCGCGATATCGCGCATCAGGCCGGGTCGCTTCCGCGTTTTGGCACGCCGACCTTGGCCAGGACACGCTCGAACAGCTCGTAGGGCTGCGCCCCCATCACCAGGTACCGGTCAGCGATCACGTGGGCCGGGATGCCGTTGATCATCAGCTCTTCGGCCTCGGCGCGCCGGGCGTCGAGGTAATCACCGAACCGGTTCGCGGCGATGGCCGCCTCCATGCCGCCCGCGTCGACACCCGCCCGTCCGGCCACCTCGCGAAGCACCGCTATGTCCGAAAGGTCGCGTCCCTCGTCCCAATAGGCGCGGAACAGGTCGTGGTGCATCTGTTCGAACCGACCCTGTTGCCGGGCGAACTCGGCGGCCTGCAATGCGGGGCGGGAGTTGATCAGCCGGTCGTGCAACCGCAGCTGCAGCCCAACCTGTGCGGCGAGCCGGTTGACGCCTTCCTCCGCCCGGGCCCGGTATGCCGGTGGCAGCACCTCGTCGCGTAGCCGGCCCTCCGCGGGGATCTCAGGGTGCAGCTCGAAGGGTACCCAGTCGACCACGACGTCGTACTCCCGCTCAAGCCGCTCGACTCCGACCGAGTCGATATAGCAGAACGGTCAGACATAATCCGAATAGATCCGCACCGGCGTCGGCACGACCTGAGATTAGCCGCTAGAATCGGGATTAGCACTCCTTGATGGAGACTGCCAATAATGCTGGAACCCACCCCGCTCGACGAGCGCAAGCAGCAGATTCTGAAGGCCGTAGTCTCGGACTACACGGTAACCGGGGTGCCGGTTGGGTCGCAGGTACTGGCGGCCAAGTACTTCATCGCGCTTTCGTCGGCGACCATCCGGAACGAGCTGGCCGACCTGGTCGGCACCGGCTACCTGCAGCAGCCGCATACCTCGGCCGGGCGGATCCCCACCGACCGCGGGTATCGCTACTTCGTCGATTTCTTGATGGAGACGGAGGCGGCCACGCCGGGGGTGCGCCGAACCGTCAGGCAGGAGTTCGAGAGCGCACCGCGTAGCGTCGATGGGATCCTGGAGAAGGCGGCGATGGTGCTGGCCCAGGTCACTGAGAATGTTTCGCTCGTGACCGCTCCGGAGGTCAGCGAGCAACGGATCAAGCACATCGACCTGGTCTCCCTCGAGCCGCAGTCGGCACTCATCATCCTCGTCCTCGAAGGCAACCTGATCAAGCAGCAGGTCGTCCACCTCGACCGCCCCACCTCACAGGACGACCTGAGCCGGATGGCCGCCATGTTGAACCGTAAGGTCAAGGGCCAGACCGCTGAAGAGCTCGCCGGTCGGCTCGCCCAGCTCGGACCGGACCGCGGCGAGCAGCGTCGCATCATCGAACGAGTGATCGAATCTATCACGACTCACCAGGCGCAGCGACAGACTGTAGTCCTGCATGACGGTGTGCGCAACCTGCTTCGCCACCCGGAGTTCGTCGAGGTCAGCCGCCTGGAGGAATTGCTGGAATTGCTCGAGCAAGGCGCCCAGCTCGCCAGCATCCTGCAACAGGTGGCGTTCGAGAAGGACGTGGAGATCATCATCGGCCGAGAGAACACGAGCAGTGGACTTCGGGAGTGCAGCCTGGTGCTCACCACCTACAAGATGGCCGACCGGGTGCGGGGCACGATCGGAGTGATCGGCCCGACCCGGATGCACTATGGACAGGTGGTGGCGCGAGTGCGCCTGGTCAGCCAGGCCACCTCCGACGTGCTGGCGCACTTCGGGAACTGATTCGGGGCGAACGCCAATGGGTAAGAAGCCAAACATGTCACCGAAACACCAAGCTCCCGACCAGCCGGTTCCGGGGGGCGAGACGGGCCGCCAGAGCGTTGTCGATACCCGGGCGAGCTCGGTGGAAGACCCCCAGCCCGGAACCGCCTCGCAACAGGCTGTGGACCCCGAACTGCAGGCCGCTCGCGACAACGCGGAGGCCATGTTCGCGCGCTACCAGCGGCTGGCTGCGGACTTCGAGAACTACAAGCGTCGGACGCGCCAGGAGCTGGCTGATCGGACCCAGTACGCGAACGAGGAGCTGCTGCGCAAGCTCCTTCCCATCCTCGACAACCTCCGTCGCGCGCTCGATCATGCGCCGGAGGGCATCGACCGGAACTGGTTCGAGGGCATCAAGCTGGTGGCCCGGCAGTTCGAGGAAACCCTTCAGGCACAAGGGCTCTCAACCATCCCCGCGGTCGGCGAGAAGTTCGACCCCAGCCAGCACGAGGCGATTGCCCGCGAGGAGACCGATGAGCACGAGGAAGGCACCGTGGTCGAAGAGATGCAGCCGGGTTATCGGCTCCACCAGCGGGTGCTGCGTCCGACCCTGGTGAAGGTTGCCCACCCGCGCGCGTTAAAGTCCTAGACACCACAGCATGGCGATCAAGCGGGACTATTACGAGGTACTCGGCGTCGGGCGTAATGCCACCGCCGAAGAGCTGAAGCGGGCCTACCGAAAACTCGCGCTGCAATACCACCCCGATCGGAACAATGGGGATCCCCAGGCCGAGGCGCGCTTCAAAGAGATCAACGAGGCTTACGAGGTCCTGAGCGACCAGTCGAAACGGCAGCGGTATGACACGTTCGGGCACGCCGGAACCCAGGGTATGCCCGGCTACGACTTCGGCGGCGCCGGCTTCGGGGGCATCAACGACATTTTCGACATGTTCTTCGGGACGGCCGCCGCGGGGCGAACCCGCACGGGCCCCCGCCGCGGGGCAGACCTTCGGCTCGACCTGCGACTCAGTT
>WNGO01000551.1_pt1 | contig 35090 bp, 29 predicted proteins | sample 5400511 | NCBI WGS metagenome assembly WNGO01 (sample SAMN13153380, study PRJNA577476) | soil metagenome | isolation source: 20 cm soil or saprolite under Garry oak tree replicate 2 | place: USA:California | collected 2016-06-15 | reverse complement strand
CGTCCGCGTTGCCTCACTGCAGGCGATCGTGGATCGTCGTGAGAACGGCGTGATCTACGTGCGCTCGCCGCAGCCTCTGGGTGAGTATCCTGCGCGTGTCACCGATCGCTTGGAATTTTGGGCGACCCGGGCGCCGAGTCAAATCTTTCTGGCGAAGCGAGCGCCCGACGGCAATTGGCACACGGTGACATACGCCGAGACCTTAGCGCGCGTGCGCAGGCTCGCCCGGGGGCTGCTCGATCGCGGCCTTTCGGCCAGCAGACCGTTGATGATTCTCTCGGGAAACAGTATCGAGCACGGACTGCTGGCTCTAGCGGCAATGTATGCGGGCATTCCGTACGCACCCATTGCTCCAGCATATTCGTTGGCCGTCAAGGAATTTACGGCGCTCTCCTATGTATGGCAGAACTTCGGTCCGGCCATGGTGTTCGCGGACGAAGGTGCCCGGTTCGCTCCCGCGTTGAAGGCAGTCACGCAGGAGGGCACAGAAATTGTCTTTCACAAGTCTCGTCCGGAGGGAATGCGTTCCATCTCATTGGAGGAATTGGAAGACTCTGAGCCATCTCCGGCAGTGGACGAGGCGAACCGGCGGACCGGACCGGACTCAATCGCGAAAATTCTGTACACCTCCGGTTCGACGGGCCTGCCCAAGGGCGTGATAACCACTCATCGCATGCTGTGCTCGAACCAACAGATGCTCCAGCAAATGATCCAGTCCCTCGCAGGCGAGCCTCCGGTGTTATGCGACTGGCTGCCCTGGAATCACACCTTTGGGGGAAGCCATAATTTTGGGATTGCGCTGTACAATGGCGGCTCCCTGTACATTGACGCGGGCAAACCTACGCCCGATTTGTTTGGCGAGACGCTGCGCAACCTGCGTGAGATCGCGCCAACTGCATATTTCAATGTGCCCAAGGGCTACGAGATGTTGCTCGGGCATCTGCAAACCGACCCCGGTCTTCGCAAAACTTTTTTTAGCCGTTTGAATCTCCTTTTTTTTGCCGCTGCGGGACTCAGCCAGCACATCTGGGACGCACTCCAGGATCTCGCGTTCGAAACCTGTGGCGAAGAGATTCTCGTGGTCACCGGGTTAGGTGCGACCGAAAGCGCTCCGTATGCTCTATCCACGGGGATTGAAGGCGCCACATCAGGCTGCCTGGGATTGCCTGTGCCGGGTGTAGAGCTAAAGCTGGTCCCCGTGGATGAAAAGATCGAGGCACGGCTGCGCGGACCATCGATCACTCCCGGCTTTTGGCGCCGCCCAGAATTAACGCGAGTGGCCTTTGATGAAGAGAATTACTACCGGCTCGGCGACGCAATCAAGTTTGCCGATCCGCAGGATCCCTTGAAGGGGTTTGTCTTCGATGGGCGATTGAACGAGGATTTCAAAATGTCAAGCGGAACTTGGGTGAGGGTCGGCCCCTTGCGTATGCGTCTGCTCACTCATTTTGGTGTGCTCGTCCAGGATGTCGTCATCGCCGGACCCGACCGGGAGTTTCCGACCGCATTGTTCTTTCCAGCTTTAGAAATGTGCCGGAAACTTTGCGCGGGATTATTGCCGAATGCACCGGCGGCTGAGGTTCTTGCGCAGACTGAGGTTCGCGGAGTATTTCAAGAGCGACTCGATTCGTTCGCTTGCGCGAGCACGGGAAGCTCCACTCGCATTGAACGGGCGATCCTGTTGGACACGCCCCCTTCGATCGAAGTGCAGGAGATTACGGACAAGGGTTCCATTAATCAAAAAGCGGTGTTGGGAAATCGCGCCGCCCTCGTCGAAGATCTCTATCGCGAACCCATTCCCGCTCACGTTCTCACACTCACGAAGGAGCCTAGATGAATTCCTCTCCGCGGATTGCAGTCGAATCGCTCGCGGCCTTTGACGTGCACGTCCACCTGGAATCCGCTGATGATCGCACGGCGACTGACACTGCGGCCAAGAAGTACTTTGGTGACAGCGGCGCCGCGCGGGATGCCAACGCGCTTGCCAAGTACTACCGTTCGAGAAAGATTGCTTTTGTAATTTTTGCAGTGGACGAGCGCCTGACGGGCAGGGCGCGCGTTTCGAACGATGAAGTCGTGCAGTTCGCTGAGCAGAATTCCGATGTCGCGATTCCGTTTGCGAGCATTGACCCAAACCGGGGTGCGGAGGGTGTGCAGGAAGCGAAGCGCCTGGTTTCCGCAGGGAAAGTACGAGGGCTGAAACTGCACCCGCCGGTCCAGAAATTTATCCCAAATGATTCCCTCGCTTATCCTCTGTACGAAATCTTCGCTGAGGCACAACTGCCGGTGGTCTTCCACACGGGGCACAGTGGGCTGGGTACGGGGATGCCCGGGGGAGGCGGCGTACGCCTGAAGTACGGCCACCCCATGCCCATCGACGACGTGGCCGTGGACTTTCCTTCAATGCCCATTATCATGGCCCACCCTTCGTTTCCCTGGCAGGACGAGGCAATTTCGATTTGTCTTCACAAGCCCAACGTTTACATCGACCTTTCCGGCTGGTCGCCAAAGTATTTCTCGCCGACACTCATTCAGTACGCAAACACTCTCTTGAAGAACAAGGTTCTCTTCGGATCCGACTATCCGTTGATCACGCCGGACCGTTGGCTGGCCGACTTCGAGAAGATCGCCATCCGGGACGAAGTGCGGCCCCTAATTCTTAAAGAGAATGCGCTCAAGTTGCTCGGGTTGAAAGTTTAAGGGGTTCCACTGGAGTAAACGGAAGATGTAGTCTGAACCAAACTAGTTGCTGGAATGGCGCGGACGGCGGGATTCGAATCCGCGGCACCGAAGACACACGGCTGCTGCCCGGCGAATGGGGATAGCACCCGCGGATATCGAATCGGCTGGACCTCAACCGGCTAGTGGAGATGACCGGGGGCCATGGGGTGATTTACACTAACCCGGCCAGACTGGCGGATAAGATTGTCGAGGCAGGACGCTATTAAAAATCGCAAGGCGCACTCGTACCCGAAGCGCGAACATGCCGAAGCTCAACGCAAAACCGGAGGCGCTCGACGTCGACTTCGCGAAGTCGGCGATCGTCCTTGTGGACATGCAGAATGCATTCGCGAGCAAGGGTGGAATGCTCGACATTGCGGGAGCGGACCTGGCGGATGCGCCGCGCGTCGTGCGGACGATTCGAGATGTCATCGGCACCGCGCGATCAGCGGGTGTGCCGGTGGTCCATCTGCGCATGGCCTACAAGGCGGACTTGAGCGATGCAGGCGGCGCGCGTTCGCCCAATTGCCACAAAGAGCTGGCGATGCACATGATGCGGGCTCGGCCAGAATACAAGGGAAAACTCCTCACCGAAGGAACCTGGGATGCGGCGATCGTGGACGACCTCACGCCGCAGTCCGGAGATCTCGTGATCACCAAGACGCGCTACAGCGGATTTGCCGGGACGACGCTCGATTCGCAATTGCGCGTGCGCGGGATTCAATTTCTCTTTTTCGCGGGGATCGCCACGAACGTTTGCGTCGAATCCACATTGCGCGACGCCTATTTTCTGGACTACTGGCCGATTCTGCTCTCCGATGGAACGATGCCTGCGGGCGGCCCAAGCGTTTTTGAGGCGACCCTGTTCAACGTAGAATCCTTCTTCGGCTGGACCGTGACTTCGGAAGAGCTGCGAGCGCGCCTCAAAGCCTCGACCGGATGAGCATCTCATGTGGACGGTAGATATCGACGTTGGCGGAACGCTGACCGACGGATTGTTCACAAGCGGCGACGACTTTGTGTGCGTGAAGGTGGATACGACGCCGCACGACTTGACGGTGTGTCTGTTTGACTGCCTCAACCAGGCCGCGGAAAAGATAGGTTTCCTGGATGCGGTTGCCTTTCTCGAGAACGTCGATCTGATTCGGTGGTCCACCACGATTACGTCGAACGTTCTCGCCGAATTGCGCGGGCCGCGCATCGGATTGCTCGTCACGCAAGGGCACGAGCAAAACCTCTACGGCAAGGACGACCGGAGCGCCATTCTCGGCCGGCTGGTGAATGATCGCGACATCATCGGCATAAACGGCTCCGCGCAAGACACCGACATCATGAATGCCGCACGCTCTCTTTTGGAAAGAGGAGTGCGCCGGATTTGCATCAGCCTGAACAATTCCCACCGCAATCCCGAACGAGAGATGGCGTTCAAGCGCATCATCGACCAGCAGTATCCCGACCATTTTCTCGGATCCGTCCCGGTGCTCGCCGGAAGCGACATCTCGAAGAGCGCCGATGACCGGACGCGCACTTACTGCGCGGCGATCAATGCCTACACGCATGGCGCGCTCGCGGCCACATTGTTCAAGGCGGAGGACGCGCTTCGCGAAACTTCGAAGTACTCGGGAACTTTTCTCGTCAGCCACACCAACGGCGGCTTCGCAGGGATTGCAAAAACCAAGGCAATCGACACAATTGAATCCGGGCCGGTTTTGGGAATCCTCGGCAGCGCGCATCTTGCCAAGCTCTATGGCCTGAACGACGTGATCGCGATGGATATCGGCGGCACGACGGCAAAGATCAGCGTTCTCTCTGGCGGCGAGCCGATTTATCGGAAGCCCTCGGACCTTTTCGGCAATTCACTCGAGCTCGCGCTGCCGTACCTGCGCTCGATGGCGCTCGGAGGAGGCAGCGTCGTCAAGCCGCTCGATGGCGCGAAAGGAGCGGAAGTGCGGCTCGGCCCTGAGAGCATGGGGTCGTTTCCGGGGCCCGCGTGCTACGGCCTGGGAGGAGACCAAGCAACCCTCACGGATTCATTCGTCACCGCAGGCTTGATCAATCCGGATTATTTTCTGGGCGGGACGAAGGCGATTGATCGCGACCTTGCGCGGAAGACAATCGAGTCTCTCGTTGCGCAGCCGCTGCGTCTTGCGGTGGAAGCGGCCTGCAAGATGATTATCGAGCGCGCGTTTGAATCGGTCGCGCACTTGATTGCGAGCGCGCAAAAAGAACTGCAGCAGGATTTGTCGCGCCACACTCTCTTTGCGTATGGCGGGAACGGCGGCCTTTTCGCCGCGGGCGTGGCCGAAAAGGCGGGGCTCGAAACCGTGTTGGTCTTCTCACTCGGCCCGCTGTTCAGCGCGTTCGGCTCGTCGGTTTCGGATATTTGCCACGTATACGAGCGCTCGATTCCGGAGCCCGATATTTCCGAGGCAGGCGTCGGCAGGCTTCGGCAATTTGTCGACGAGATCAAGGCGGAATGTGTGAAAGACCTCCTCGGAGAGGGAATTCGTCCGGACGATCTGACTTACGCGATCGAATTTGAAGTCGCGGGCGGCGGGGCTTCCTTTACGGTGGCGTGCCCGGAATCCGCTCTCGGAAGCGCGTCGGAATTGAAGGCCGCGCTCTCCGCCGCTCTGGCTGCGCGCGGCAAGGCGCGCACCGGCAACACTTCTCTCGAGATGTTGCGCGTTCGCGCCAAGAAAGCGATGCGGAAGGCGCGGCTCGTTGATCGAGCGCTTCAGAGCGCCGATGCCTCGCACGCGCGAATCGGGACTCGAACAATTTCGTGGGGAAGCCGCGCCAGCGATGCGCAGGTTTATCGCTGGGAGTCGCTGCATCCCGGCAATCGGGTGGCGGGTTGCGCGGTGCTCGAGGGCGTGAATACGACCTATTTCATTCCCGACGGCTGGGCGATGACCATCGATCAATACAGCAACGGAAAATTGGCGCGGGTCTGAAAGCTGCGCGCACGCAAGGACGCGGCGCGAATGGAGCTGACGATGTCGCTGGAAACTCAAAACCGGCTTCGAGTGACGGAGTATCTCGACTTGGATCTCGACCGCGAGGAGTGGAAGTGCAATCGCTGCGGGCACTCGCTCGGTTCGGTGCGGGAGAACTACAAGAAGGGTTGCCTCGTTCACGACCGTGACCCGGGTGAAATCCACCCGGCGATTGTTCCGGGCCCGTTCAATTTTTCTCCCGATCCGCTGTGGGTTCGCATCGTGGAGTTTTATTGTCCGGGTTGTGGCACGCAGGTCGAAACCGAATACTTGCCGCCGGGCCACCCCATCACTCACGACATTGAGATTGATGTCGAACAGCTCAAGGAGCAGTTGCGCAAGGGCGAATTCGTCATCCGCGGCCAGCGGCTCGAGGTCGTTGAATGAACTCCATCGATATCGACGTCGGCGGAACTTTTACCGACCTCGTCCTCAATTTTGACGGTAAGGTGCTCATCAAGAAGGTACCGACTACGCCATATGATCTCTCCGTTTGTTTTTCTCGCGTGATCGAAGAAGGCGCCAGCGTGGTTGGAAAAACAATGGAAGAGCTTCTGCCGGCGATCGAAATGATCCGCTATTCGACGACGATCGCGATGAACCGCCTGATCGAACGAAAAGGGCCGCGCCTCGCGTTGATTACCACCGAAGGCCACGAAGACGTCATTCTCATCGGCCGTGGAGCGCAATGGATTGACGGCACGCGCGTAGCCGAGCGCCGGAATCTCGCGATTCAAAAGAAGCCGGAGCCGCTCATCCCGCGCGACATGATCGTCGGCATCAAAGAGCGCGTGGATTCGCGGGGCACTGTGATCCGTCCGTTGGATGAACATGACGTCCGGGAGAAAGTTCGCCACCTCGTAAATCGTGGCGCGCGGGGCTTCGTCGTGTCGCTGCTCTGGGGCTTCCTGAATCCAGTGCACGAACGGCGCGTCAAGGAAATCATCCGCGACGAATACAAGGAATTTCACATCGGCTATCTCCCGGTCGTTCTTGCGGGGCAGGTGAATGGCAAGCTCGGCGAATACGAACGCACGCTCGCCGCGATCCTGGACGCGTATCTCCAGCACTCGATGCAGATTGAGCTCTCCGCGATGTGGGACAAGCTGCGCGAGCGCGGCTACAAGAAGCCATTGCTGATGATTCAGAGTTCCGGCGGCATCGCCGAAGTTTTTCGCACGACGGCGAGCCGGACGTTCAACAGCGGGCCTGTGTCCGGCTTGATGGGCGCCCACCACGTCGCAAAGTCGCTTGGCTACCAAAACGTCGTCATGACCGATATGGGCGGCACGAGTTTCGACGTCGGATTGGTCGTCAAGGACAGCGTTCGCAGCTACGATTTCCGCCCCATCATTGACCGCTGGATGGTCGGAATCACGATGATCAAGACACTTTCGATCGGCGCGGGCGGCGGCTCGATCGCATCCGTCAACAGGCTGCTTCAGAACCGCGTGCAAGTCGGCCCGAGAAGCGCGGGGTCGATGCCTGGCCCGGCGTGCTTCAGCCTCGGCGGAACCGAGCCGACCGTCACGGACGCAGATGTCGTGCTCGGCTATATCAATCCCGATTACTACTACGGCGGCCGAATGCGCCTCGACAAGAATCGCTCGATTCATGCGATCCGCGAAAAAATTGCGAAGCCGCTGGGCGTGAGCGTCGAAGAGGGCGCCGAAATTATTCGCAAAATCGTCAATGGCAATATGGCTTCGGCGATCATGAAGGAGGTTCATCTGCGCGGCTACAGCCCGGAAGATTTCATTCTCTTCGTTGGCGGCGGCGCCGGCGCCACCCATGCCGAGGGCTTTAAGGGCGACATCCGCATAGCCGTGGTGTTTCCGTTTTCGCCCGTGTTTTGTGCGTATGGCTCGTCCACGATGGACATCATGCACGTCTATGAGACTTCGAAGAAACTCACGCTCATGTCCCCGGGAAGCCAGCAGCTCACGCAGGGCTACGCCACGTTCAACAGCACGGTCGAGAGCCTGCTCGAACAGGCCAAGAAGGACCTTCTCGGCGAGGGCCTCGATCCGGAGAAAGCGGCATTCGTTCTCGAGCTTGATATGCTCTATGGCGGACAGTTCCATGTGAAACGCGCGCTTTCCCCCCGGATGTCTCTGCACTCTCCGGAGGACGTCCGGGCGATTTGCGACGCTTTCAACAAAGAATTCAGCGAGGCGTTCAGTCCGTTCGTCGTAAATCCCGAGGGTGGCGTTTTTGTGGAGAGCTTTATTCTAAAAGCCATCGTGGCGACGCCGAAGGTGCGCCTGCCGAAAATGCCGCTTGAGAAAAGCGATCCATCCTCAGCGCGTAAGGGCGAGCGGCCAGTCTATTGGCCGCCGGCGCACGATTTCCGTGCGACACGGATCTTCACCCACGAATCGCTGCGCCCAGGTAACGTGGTCGAAGGCCCCGCGGTGATCGAAGGCGAATACACTACGATCGTCGTGCCCGCGGCGATGCGTTTTTCGATTGACGCACAGGGGCTCGGAATTTTGGAAGGATCAAGTTGCGGTTAAGAGCGAGGGAACAATATGCCGATCCCGACACTGGCGGAAAAACTCGAATGGCTGAAACCCGTGCCCGCCACCGATTATGAAAAAAAGTGCGCCGAGAAAGTTCGGCAAGGCGATTACGAGATCGGCGTCCAGATCACGAACGACATTCTCGACGAAGCGATGGAAGTCTTCGTGCGCTCTTCGCGGAGTTACTTCGGCGTGTCCGGTGATTCGATGGTCGCGATCTTCACCGCGAACGGCGACCTGATCAATGCTTCCTGCGGGACTTATCTTCACGCCATCATCCAGCCGATTGTTATCAAGTTCATTCAGAAGCATTACAAAGACAACCCCGGCATCCGCGACGGCGACATCTGGTATACGAATGACGCTCTCTACGGCGGTATCCACAATCCGGACCAGGTCGCGCTCATGCCGGTCTTCCACAAGGGACAATTGATCGCGTGGACGTCGGCTGCCTTGCACACCACCGAAACCGGCGCGATCGAGCCTGGCGGTATGCCCGTAAGCGCAAAATCGCGCTTCGAGGAAGGGCTCAATTTGCCGCCGATCAAGATCGGCGAAAACTTCGAGCTGCGGAAAGATTTTCTCGAGTTTTACACTGTATATGGACTTCGTGCGCCGGCCATGTTCATTTCGGATTTGCGCGCTCGCTGCACGACGGCGGACCGCGTTCGCGTGCGCTTGCTCGAGCTGGCCGATAAGCGTGGGGAAGATTTTGTCGTCGGTCTGTTTCGCCGGATGTGCGAAACGGCAGAAGAAGGCGCGCGCAAGAAAATCCGGACGCTGCCGGACGGAAAATTCCGCGCGGTCGTCTTCAACGACGCAATCGGATGGACGCCGGCGCTCGTCCGCGCCTGCTACCTCACGCTGACGAAGCAGGGCGAACGGCTCGTTTTCGACTTCCACGGCACTTCGCCTGAGAATCCATCCTCTTACAATGTTCATCCACAAGCCGTTGTCGGCCACATCGCCAATTTCTTCTACGAGTATTTGTTCCATGACCTGCCGATTTGCAGCACCACGTTTGCGCCGATCGATTTCGTGTTTCCGGACGGAAGCATTCTGAATCCGGACAAGTCCGCCGCGACGAGTTGCTGCGTGTTCATCGGCATGCAGGCGCGCTGCGCGACGCACAATGCGTTCGCGAAGATGGCATTTTCGAGCGCGAACCTCTGGCAGCAAATCGCAGCGGCGCCCGGCAGCCAGCACACGTCGCAAATCTGCGCAGGGCTATCGCAGTGGAAGCTCGCGGTCGCCGACGTGCTCTCTTTCTCGCTCAACACAATGGGCCAGGGGGGGAGGGCGGCTTCCGACGGTATGGACGCCTACGGATTTGCGTGGTGCGCTTTTGGCCGCGCTCCCGATTCCGAGCAAGTCGAAAGCGAACTGCCCATTACGGTCACGCTTTCGCAGCATTGGAAAGATTCCTGTGGCCACGGGTTACATCGCGGCGGCTCGGGCGGCGTGCAGCAATGGATGATTCACAAGATGCCGGAACTCGTCTCGATGTGCATGGGCAACGGCACGAAGGTGCCGCTCGGGCAGCCTCTTTTCGGCGGCTACGCGTCCGCGCCGATTCCGGGCATCAGCGTGCGAAAGGCGGACTTGCTTGAATCGATGCGCAAGGGTGACTCGAGCGTGACGCTCGATCACCGCGCGATCCTCGAAGAGTGCACCATCCACGGGGAGTGGAATTACGAATTGGTCGCGCGGACGCCGAAAGTCTATGAAGAGGGCGATCTGCTGTTCGGTTTCAGCGGCGGTGGGCCGGGCTACGGCGATCCGCTCGAGCGCGACCCGCACGAGATTCTCGAAGATCTTCGCAAGAACATCATTTCGGACTGGACGGCGCAGAACATCTATCGCATCGCCTACGATCCCGAGCGGCGCAAGCTCGACGCCGAGAAAACCAAAGAGCAACGCGATGCGGAGCGCCAGGCGCGGCTCGCGCGGGGCAAGTCGTACGACGCATTTGAATGCGAATGGAGCAAGCTGAGCCCGCCGAAGGAAATCCTGCAGTGGTATGGCTCCTGGCCGGACGCGAACCCGACCGGACCGATTTTCCGTCCCTGAATCAATGATGGCGGAGACATTCAATCCTCGGCAGGCGGTCCAAGGACTGTTGCAGGGGATTGCGCCGCCGCGTGCGCTTTTCCTACCGATCGTGTTTTCGCTCGGCGCACGAATCGAGAATCTTTCACTCCGCAATTTCCTGTCGAACCCCACGAAGATTTCAAACGCGTTGCGGCAAATCCGCACGCACTTGCGCTCGGATGGCGTGACCTGTTATTTCGATCCGTTTCTCGAAGCCGAAGCGATGGGTGCTGCGCTCGATTGGGACGCGGAGGGGCAGCGGGCCTCCTTACGCTGGCGACAGCCGGGCGAGACCAGCGATTTGCCCGGTGGACTTCGCGCGCCGGATGAGGCCGCGAAAAGCGGGCGCGTTCCCGTCGCGGTCGAAGTCATCGCGCGGCTGAAGCCGCTCCTCAAAGGTCAAACATTGCTGATGGCGGGCGTGACGGGGCCGTTCGCTCTGGCCACGCTTCTTACTCAATCGAACGATACGAATGCGAATCATGATTGTGCTCCAGATATAGCCCCGATGGATTTCGCCGGTGCGGTGACCGCGGCCGTCGCTCATGCGTTTGTCGAGGCTGGCGCCGGCGCAATTTTCGTCCGCGAGCAAGTTCCGCCCTCACTCACGGCCGAAACCGCGACGGTGTGGGCCTCACGCCTCGCGACGACGATCAATATCGTTCGTTTTTATGAGGCGCTTCCTATTCTGCTGCTGACCTGCCAGGACCCAACGGCCGCGAGCAACGGCTTGATCGCCGGACAGGCATGGGATTGCGTTCTATGCCCCGGAACGCGCTCAATGCCGCCGAGCGGATTCGGATCGTTCGCCGCGCTCGGGCCTTCGAGATTCGGCGTCGCCCTCCCTCCAGCACTGTTTGAATCTGCAGCATCGGGTACCGAGGGTGTGGCGCGGCCGGTCACGCCCGCGATTCTCGATTTGCATCCGGCCGTTATCACGACGGCCGGTGACGTGTCCGGGAACGTTGATTTGAAGCAGTTGAACAAACTGTGGGAAGAAATGCGTTGCTGACGGCGCCGCAAACCGCTCGCGAGCGCCGAGGCGCCCGCCGGGTTCGATTCCGCACGCCCGGCATTACATTACAACCGCTTCCCGGCGGCGCGGCTCGCAGTTCGCTAAGCCTAGGGAACCTGCTGCGAAAGCGGGTGGTCCATCTGCAAACTATCCTTTCTAAATTCTGACGATTTTCAGAAACGAGAATTACCTTACCTCGTTCGTGCCGGTCGCTACCAAAGGATGAATCGTGGATAGACAGCAACTTTTAAAACGGGTTGATAAGGCTTGGATGGCGTTCAAGGCATCGTACACTGGTTTGTGCGATTTGTGCTTGGTGGAGCATGGTGTCACAGGCAACTGGTCCGTGAGAGACATCATTGCGCACGTGACCACCTGGGACGAAGAGGCGTTGAAGCATTTGCCACTCATCCTCAAGGGGGGCAAACCGCCGCGGTATTCTGTCACGTACGGTGGCATCGATGCCTTCAACGCCGTGATGACGGAGCGGAAAAAAGATTTCTCGCTCACCAAAGTGCTAACGCAACTCGACGAAACCCACAGCCAGCTCATCGCCTTGATTCAGTGCACACCAGAAGATCAATTTATCCGCGAAACGCGCTTCCGTCTTCGCCTGCGGCTCGACACGTACAGCCACTACCCGAAGCATGCTGAGGCGATACGGAAATGGCGAAAGCAGCGCAGTTGCCGCGTCACCTCTGGCGGAGGCTGCGCACCACCAACGTCATTGAGCGCTGGTTCATCGAAGTCCGGCGGAAGATTCGACCCATGGTCATGTTCACCAACGTGGAAAGCGTACACAAGCAACTTGACGTCACACGTTCCACCAATCACCATTCATGTGACTGTTGAATGCGATTTACTCTTTCGCGCTTTTTTCTTCAATGCTGGCGCACTCTCATATTTCCTTTGAGATTTGCAAACCCAATCTGCGAATCGAAGTTGTGTAGGTATCCATGAAATATACGATCACGGACAGGGTGGCTCGTGTTAGCCAGCGACAAATGTCCTCCTGGCAAAATCACCGCGAACTCATTTAGGAGGAAATTGAAATGAAGCATAGTTCGAGATCCATCGTTCTGCTAGTGCTGGTCCTGTCGGTACCGATTGCGTTGCGTGTGCTCGTGCGCCCACTAAACGGTGTCGGCGTGGTTCAATTACCGAAACAAGCTGGCGTCACACAGATGCTCGAAGGAGCGATCGAAAGCGTAACGCGGTTGCCCGTATTTAGGGAATTGGGTAGACGTCGAGCAGAATGGGGATTGGACGGCAACTTGCGACCGCCATGTCGGCTTGCATCAATCCATTATTGTATGTATAATACTCCATAGTTGGAGTTTGTATGTGCAAAAAATGGCGACGCTCAATCGACCTCTGACAGGAATAAGGTGGGACCAACCCGCGGACCTCTCTAATAAGGATGTTGTAAAGCGGCTCAGCCCATCGGCCGTCAAAGGATTCCTGAAGATCGCATCGCTGTGGGAGCTGCGCGACGAAGATGCCAGGCATCTACTCGGCGGCATGTCGAATGGTGCGTTTTACGAGCTGAAGAAAACAGGTTCGAGATCACTTGATCAGGATCGATTGACGCGAATTTCCCTGCTCACGGGAATCTTCAAGGCACTAAACATTCTCTACAGAAAGAAACTGGCTGATCGTTGGGTTCATTTGCCAAATACGAATCCAATGTTTGGTGGAGAGACGCCGCTCGCCTACATGATCAAAGGCGGGATGCCTGCCATGTTGAGAGTGAGACAACTTCTCGACGCCCGTCGGGGCGGAAGGTAGGTGCTTCCGCATGTTTCGCGTCTCCTCCAGGACGACACTCATCGACTGATCCCCTCTGCATACGACAAAGAAACTGTCCTCAACAGACTGACCGCAGATTCCGATATGCTGACTGCCCTCTTCGAACTCGAGGGCGCGACTAACGAGCGGCTGCTGGGCGAGGCCGGCCTCCTGCCAGGGATCACCGTTCGGGAACTTGTGTTTGGGCTGTCTTACTCCCACATCGTGAATTCGGCGTTCACTCACGCCAAGCCGTTCGGAAGCCGTTTCAATGGGCCAGAACGAGGAGCGTGGTATGCAGGATTCTCGTTGGAAACAGCGGGAATCGAGGTCGCGTTTCATAAGTCGGAAGAACTTCGGGAGATCAATTGGCAAGAAAAGGAGACCTTCCTTTATGCCGACTTCTTAGCGGACTTCCGAGGAGAATTTCACGACATTCGTGTGGATTCCAGTTTTGCCAAATGCTTGGATCCGAACAGTTACACCGTATCTCAGAAATTGGCGAAGCAACTGCTGGACGCTGAGTCGGCCGGTATCATTTATCCGAGCGTCCGCCATAGAGAGGGAACCTGCATTGCATGTTTCCGGCCAGCCTTGGTAAATAACGTTCGCAAGGGTGGCCAGATTTCCATTGAATTTGAGAATGCGCTCGCCCCGCCTGTGATCCGTCCCGCGACGTGACCATGAGACAAACTACGGCTCGGACTCGGAATCCCGGCTTTGACGAATCGCGATCCACTGCTTCACGTCTTCCATCTCGACCTGCTCCATCCGTGAATGCTCAGGATTTCGTGCAATCGCGTGGCGAGACTTGGTAGCTATCTCTTCCAGTTCCGTTGAGCTCATTTTTTCTAGATCTACCATGTCCGACATTTTGCCCCGGGTGTCGGGCGGAATCTTGTTGGCAGTTGGGAAAGAGCCCAGACCCAATCGCTGTTGGCCCTATCGCGTAATGTGCGTTCAGGCGCCCAAACGGGAACGCTACATGGACCCAGTAGAATCTGATGGCCGGGGTCATGATTGTTTTCTTCGGCGATAAACAAGCCAGGCCGATACCACCACAGCCACCGTTCCCCCCGCGAGTTTACCCTCGAACAGCCAGACGTTGGTGATTTCAGCCGGTGGCACCACAGAGCAAAACAGCGCCAGCGCAGTGATCGCGCCGCCAGATACCGCACTCAGCCGTTTTCCGGCCTTCCATGCGCTGCCGAAGATATAGAGATAGGGCAGAAATCCGGTAATTACCATCAACGATACCAGCTCATCGTAGGCGACTCGAATGGTGTCGCCAAGCTGGTATACGACGAGTAGGAAAGTTGCCACCAGCCCGAGAGCTAGAATGGATACGTAAGGCGTTCCCCATCGCGGATGAACCCGGCCAAAAGCTGCGGGCAGCAGGCGATCCACGCCAGCGGCAAATGGTAGCCGCGAGGTGGCTGTGCCAAGTCCACCGACGAACCCGACTCCGCTCGCCACAACCAGCATCGCGATGAGCGGAGAAATCCATGTAGCGCCCAAGAGCAGGCCCGCCGAATTTCCCATCTCCGCGAAGCCGTTCAGTTCGCTGATGTTCTCGGGCGCAAGCACTACCAGGAAGGCAACTGTCGCCGACACGTAAAATGCTGTCGCAAACCCCGACGCAATCCAGCCCGCCCAACGCATTGTGCGCTCCGGCTCACGGATCTCCCCAGCCATCATGCCAGGGCCTTCCATGCCGGAAGTCGCATAGGCGATCGCGGCCCAAAAATTTATGGTTCCCCAACTCCATTTCGGAAGAATGAGGATGGGCGTGGCCGAACCGCGACGCATCCACACCATCCATGCCACCGCGACCAGCAACACTCCCAGGGCCCACGTGGCTAGCGCGCCGACATTTTCCGTCCACTTACCGACCTTCAGCCCGATCAGGTTCGAGCCGAGCGCGATCCAAATCAACGCCACTGTGGCGGCGAGAAGATATAAACGGTTGTCGCCCAGGCGAGCTAAGGAGGGACCGAACATGGAGAAGCCGACCTTGATATACAGAAGGGCGGCAGTCGGGAACAAGGACGCTATCCCCATCCAATACACCCAGAAACAGAGGAAGCCGGGCCAGGCTCCGAACTCTTGCCGGGTCCAAAGATATAACCCGCCTGCCCCGGGGTATTTCGCCACGAGCGCCGCCACGGCCACGGCGAGGGGCACCATAAACAACACCGCTGCCAAAAACCAAAGCGTGACGGAACCGGGTCCGGCATGTGCCGCGATCGGAATCCATCGTGCGGAAGTAATGCAGGTGATGGCGAACAGCGTGAGATCACGCAGTCCGAGCTCGCGCTTGAGCGTGGGTTTAACAGACATGTGCGCGCAGAATACCTTAGTAAGCCGTGAGTGCGAAGCTAGGGAGTATCACGGAGAACTGCCATAGCGGCATTACGCCCATTGATACCGATCACGCTGCCTCCCGGATGCGTGCATGCTCCGCACAAGTAGACGCCCGGCATGGGCGTGCGCGCAGAAAGCCGTCTTGACCACATGTACGGAGGCAAGCACTCCCCCTGAAAAATGTGACCGCCGGTGAGCCCGACCTTGCGCTCGATATCCGGGGGACCAAGAACCTGCGTATCGATGATGGCGGTGTCGATATTGGAGCAGAAGCGGGCCAGGGAATTGAGCGCGAGCTGGCGAACTTCTTCTCTCCGCTCATCCCACGTGCCGCGCGCGAACTTGTAGGGGACGTACTGCGCAAAGACACTCATTGTGTGCTGCCCGCCGGTGGTAACGGTCCGGTCATGGACACTCTGGAAGTACAGTTCGCACCATAGATGCTGCGGCAATTCGCCGCGGCGCGCAGCGGCAAACCCCGCCTTCCACTCAGCTTTGGTGAGTGGCGTGTTGATCTGCCCGTAGTGGTGCGGCTGATCCGTTCCGGGCCGCGCGGTGAAGTTGGGCAGCTCACGGAGAAGCACGTTCAGCTTCACGGTGCAGCCCTCCATCGGAATCTGCTCGACGCGGTTACGCCACGCAGGATCGACCGACGGGCCCAGTAGTCGCAGCGTTTGCCTTGGGTCGGCATTCGAGATCACGACCGATGCAGCGATGAATTCGCCGCCCTCGAGGATTACGCCTTCGGCGGGTACTATCCGCGCGACAGGGACGCTGGTAGCGACCACCGCTCCCGCCTCTCGCGCGGCATCGCAAAAGTAGAACGAGATCATACCCATGCCGCCTTTTGTGTAGCCCCACATGCCGGGCATCCCGCCCAGTCGACCCGATGCGTGATGGAAGCGGATGCTGGCGGTTCCTGCGTCGAATGGGCTGGCGTTGGTCCCAATCACTCCTTGCCCGAGGTACGCAATCTGCAGCCGTTCATCACGCAAGTAGTATTCAACGAACTCGGCCATCGACCAGTCGAAGAGCACGTGCCTTGCTTGCTCATCTTTCCTGAGCCGCCCTTCAATCTGTTCCTGGGTGGGAGGCTCGCCGATCCACAGATCTCCATCACCCTCTGGACGCAACGCATCGCGCAATCTGCGGAGCACATCACTCATCGCGCGCCAGCCTTCCACATCCCCCGGAGCGAGGTTGCGAATCTCGGCCTCGCACCGCTCGTCACTATCCCAGAGTTGAACGCTGGAGCCGTCGTGGAACGGAACGAAGAGCCCATTGACCGCAGGGGTCCACTGAAAGCCGCGCTCGGGTAGGCTCAACTCTGAAACAACCAAGGGATGTAGCAGTCCGGCCAGATATGCGCATGGAGACATGCGTACGCCAGGGAAAGGTTCCTCGATGGTGCAGGCGCCGCCTACTCGTGTGCGGCTCTCCAGCACCAGCACGCGCTTCCCCGCTCGTGCCAGGTACGCCGCGCAGGCAAGGCCGTTGTGGCCGGCGCCGACTATAACTACATCCCAGCGGCGCGAGGCCAATTCACGGACGGGAGCGGGCAATCCAATTTCGCCGAGGACGGCGGCCGTGGGTGAGATCACGATCGTAGTATCTACTGCGGAGCGCCAAGTTGGGAAGCAGACAATCACCACATAAATGAACACGATCGTGAGGCTGACGCTCCCAACCTCCACGCAGATTCCTACCAGCACTGCGAAATCCTTCGCGCGATCACTGATACCTCCGGGATCACGGAAGCCATCGTGGCTTGGGTCACTTAGCGCGATCATCGGCGAGGTGGACGGGTGTTCATCTCCGCCGTCGACCATGGCTGCTTGCAATAACCCCGATGTTGCGACCCTACTCCAAGAAAGGCCTCTCTTTTGGCGATGAAGTAATGCATGCCCACTGAAATAGAAATCTACGCGTGTCCGGGCTCCCAACCGAGACCTGTTCAAATAACGTCAGCGGGCTGTCCTGAGCGCTTTTCCTTGCCTCGATAGACTAATTCTTTGGGACGCCCCAAAAGCTGACGCGCGAGGCGGAAATAGACTGGCAGTAAACACACCGAATGGTGGCGGTCGCTCGGGGGAAGACTGCCACCCATACAAAGAACACGAGGAGTAGTGCCGACCGTGTCACGGCCGCCTCCAATTCCGGGCCCAAAATGTTGAAGTCATACAATAGCCACCACGTGGATTGGAATTCCCAACGGCTTCTTCGGTGAGAAAAATCGTATGGAGGCCGCACAAGCGGCCCCCACGCTGGAGGCAGTCAGATTAGTTCGCGAGCGGGTCAGGGCGAAGCTGGAACTTTACAGCCTTGCTTGTCATCCCCTTGCCACCTTCCATATGCCAGGGTGCGCGAGTCGCATACGTCGACCAGAGCCCTTTGCCTTTCCAGCCGGCTTTAGGATCATCGATTCGGCCATCGAGGCTCTTCGCGAAGAAGCCCATCGGATAGGGAACGCGGAGGACAACGAACTTTCCAGTTTTTGGATCCAGCGCCGCTAACGAATCTGTATCGTTTCCGGTGGCGATCGGTATATTCTTTCCCATGCCGAACGTGTCGAACTGATCGACCCAGTTGTAGTAGTTCGTGTCAGCGCTACCATATTGCGGGGCGTCCTTGAAGCTTGGGCCCGGCGTCCGATACAGCGTCCAGCCTTCAGGGCAGTGCTGCCCGATTGCGGTCGGCCCGTTCAGCGGACCCTTGCACTTGCGCCGGTCGAAGTTGGCAAAATGCCCGCTCGCAAGGACGGTCCAGACAACGCCGTCGCGGTCAATGTCCATGCCCCGCGGCGAGAATCCCTGCACGGGCGCTTTCGGATTATTCCAAGGCACCTCATAAATTTCCGCCAGAGCGGTTTTTGCGGGGTCCGGTCCTGGATTCAGCCGGACGATTGCGCCGGGGAAGCCCAACACCGTTCCCCAAACGGACCCATCCACGGGACTCGGGCTGACGCCGTAGAAGCCGACCTTGATCCTCGTGTCCTTTGTGGGGTCACTCGTTTGTCCGGGTTCTGTGTACGCGTCCCGCTTGCCGTTTCCATTGGTGTCCAGGATGAACGGAGTCCAACCCTGCGATTTCTGTTCGTCATGAGTCTCGTCGAACATCTTGGTGTTCAGCCAGCCGACCTTATCGCCTCCGGGATCACTGAACCAGAGGGTGTTGTTCGAGTCCTCAGCAAACATGAGGTGTTGCGAACTGGCGCACATGTCCACGAGCGTCCATTGCTTCGTTTTCGGATCGTAAAAATTGGTTTGTCTTGAGCTTTGCTTGATCGGGAGAGCGATCGCCGATGGGTGGCTCGATCCCTGTTTGCAGAAGTCCGGGTTGTCCCGCGGACGAGTCGCCGACGCAGTCCAAATTCGCCCCTGAGAATCCATCATCAAGCTATGTGCAGTGGCCTTAGCAGTAGAGATGGGTTCGGTTCCCCAATAGACCGAGGCTGCCAGCACCTCTTCCGGTTCGGCCTGAGGAGTACCGGGCTTCACTGGAATCGGTATTTGGGTCATCGTGTTTTTCACGGGATCGAGGATCGTCAAAAGGTCCGTGCTATTCTCATGAACCCCATAGACGAGGCCGTTGGGATTGGAATTTGGATTTCTTCTGTCGACCGAGATTTCATCATGGAAATAGTCCTTCGGTCCGGCCCAGTCCCACTCTGTGACGACGACGTTTCTTTCCAACCCTTGCGGACGCGGCGGAACCGGGGGCAATTCGCCGGCTTTTATGCGATCGGTCCAATCGGCATACATCTCCAAAGCGCGCTTCCGGCCCATTTGTGTCGCGCGGGCGCTCATCGTGCTACCGACTTGACCCGACTGGATGCGCCTATCCCACGCTGCTACCGATGTGTCGAATGCGCCGAGATTCGCGGGTATCTCGCGCGTCGACTTGTCGCCCAACTGGTGGCACCCCTCGCAGCCATCAGTCTTGGTCAATTCAATCCACTCGCCCTGGTCCCTAATGCGTTCTGAGATGCCGTTCCCGTTCGGTCCAGTGCCTGGGAAGTCGCTCTTCGGCGGGATATGCAACAAGGAGTACCAATAGGCGGCCGGATAGTATTGCGCCGCTTCCTTCGGGCTCGGAGCAATGACCGCCTTCAAATCCAGTGGCTTGCCTGGGGTGGCCTGAACCTTCGGCGAATCCACCAAACCATAGCCGCGCACCCAAACCGTGTAGTTCGCCTTAGGAAGATCAGGGACCAGGTAGCGCCCTTGATCATCGGTCACCACAATCTTACGGAATCCGGTGCCAAGGTCCTTTGTTTCCGCGATCACCCAAACTCCCGACTCAGGGCCATTCGAACTCGTAACCACGCCGGCGATGTCAGTGGCATCCATAGGGATCGCTGCGGCGGGTTTTCGAGCGGGATGCCCCGGGCTTGAAACTCCCAGCACTACGAATACGGCGATAACCACGATCGCCACATAGAAGATCTTTTTCATCATAAACTGCGCTCTCCTTCAGCAGCCGGCTGACCTTTTCAACATCCCCAACAGTGAATTGTGGTAAACCAACATCAGAAACGTCCGTCGAAGGGAATCCTAAGCCCGAAGAATGGCGTTGTCAATCGAGGCTTAAACGCCGCACCGCCTTCGTTTGTTCGAATATTCTTTCGCTGGTCAAAAGGGCTCGCTCTGCGTCTTTTCGCCGTTCTTCGGAATATTTCATGCGGCACGCCGCTTAAAATACGGCCCGAAAATCTGGCAAGCGAACCGGAGCGGCTGCAAAGAAATTGAGCCGTCCGACTTGGCATGAGTTTCCGGTTTGTCAGCGGGTGATTCCCGGTCCAATAGGGCAACTTGCTCCGGCGCGCAGCTCGAAAGAATTGTCAGTGCAATCAGATTGCCCGCGATAGAAAACAGACGGGCTTCATTCCGGGTCTTCAGAGGGATCCGGGACGATCGGGCGTGGCATTCGTTCGCCTGCGGCGAGTGCTTCGCTGTGCCGGCTGACGTGCTCCACTGGGCGGGGTTGCGGGACATCCGTAAGGTTGTGGGGCGCGGCGGGACGAGAAGTCTGGGATTCGCGTTCGTCGAGCCGCCCAAAGATCATTTTTCCAGCAGTGGTCTGGTGAACTGAAGTAACTGTAATGTCGACCGTCTTGTTGATCATCCGGCGCGCCCCGTCGACGACAACCATCGTGCCATCGTCAAGATACGCAACGCCCTGGTTGTACTCCTTGCCCTCCCTCAGGATGAAGACACGCATGATCTCGCCGGGAAGAACCACGGGCTTCAACGCGTTGGCGAGTTGATTGACATTCAGGATTTCGATGCCTTGCAGAGAGGCGACTTTATTCAAGTTGTAATCGTTGGTCACGATCTTGCCGTCGTAGCGTTTGGCAAGCTCGATGAGTTTCATATCCACGTCCGCGACATTTGCAAAATCGTCGTCCGCGATTTCGACTTCCAGGTGCGCCATCTTCTGGATGCGCTGTAACACTTCGAGACCCCGCCGCCCTCGTTGCCGCTTCATGGAGTCGGCGGAGTCGGCCACCAGTTGCAGTTCCCGCAGAACGAATTGCGGAATCAGCAGGACGCCGTCGAGAAAATGGGCCTCGCAGATGTCGGCGATGCGGCCGTCGATGATCACGCTGGTATCGAGCACCTTGGGCATGCGCCGCGTGCTGCGTTCGCTGCCGAACAGGCCTCCCAGGGCTTGCAGGTTGAGCATGTCACCCTTGCTTGCGCCGATCACCAGGCCGATGTAGGTCATCACCAGGAGCAGGGCCACATCCAGGAATGAGCGCGAGCCTTCGGGGATCGATGTTCGCGCCAGAACCAGGCCCATCAGGTATGCGCCCAGTATGCCGAGGATCGAGCCCACCGCCGCGCCGATCAACCGGCGCATGCTGGCCCGTTGCAACCGGATCTCGAACAAGAAAACCGAAACCGAGAATGCAAAACCTATGCCGGCATCCACCCACTTTGACAGCTCGAACGGGTGGAAATGGTAACCCGCGGCTACGCAGGCAACCGAAAAAATGAGCCGGACCAGCAAATGATCCCACCAGCTTCCAAATTCGGGAGGGACAGAACTGGGCGTCGCGGGACGCAGCGGAAACGGCGAATTTACGGGTGGTGGGACCGGACTTCCGGTCTTGATATAAGGACGGGTCATAAAATACCTCTTTTCTTATGACGCAGCATATGAATAGATCAAAGCAATCAGGCGCGGGCCCTACTTTTACGCTGAACGCCGCGATCGGATCGGGGCGAGGAGCCCGCCGGAACACTAGTTCTGTTTGAATCAGTATAAATCAGGGCTGTCCTGGGACGAAGGTATGAAATCAGCCCTATTGCTCTCTTCTGATAGCTCATTTTTGCGGTTAGAGTCAAGCAATTAAGGTTGGGGAAATCGATGAGGCGAGCCGGGCGCAGGTGGTCTTCGTATGCGCAGGGAGAGGCCTGGTTGGTTACATTCGATCCGTTCGGCGGATAAAACCTGGGAATAATGAGACCAAAAGCCCCACAAGTAAACCGACGTGTGGGCCACCCAATTCATCTCCCTACTTGGCGTCAGGGCCACCCGCCCCCCGTGCAGTAGCGGAGACGCTTCAGTATGGATCGGCTCTATGCCCCATTCGGCGGCCTCAGGGCAAATAAAATCTGGGGACGCGCTTGCCCAGGGCGCAGAGCAGGTCGGCGCTGGCGGTGTTGGCGATGCGAGCGACATCGGGCACGGGCTGCGTTGTCCCGCCGTCCGTGCCGTAGATTGTAGCGATATCGCCCACGCGGACCGATGGTATTCCAGTCACGTCGGCGGCGGTGAGGTCCATCGAAACCGTGCCGATAATCGGGGCGAACTGGCCGCGGACGATCACTCGGCCTTTGTTCGAGAGCACTCGGAGCAGCCCGTCGGCGTAGCCCGCGGAGAGGACAGCGACGCGGGACGGCTCCTTGGCGGTCCAGCGGGCGTTGTAACCCACGCGGGCGCCAACTGGAAGATCGCGAATGGAAATAATCCGCGCGCGAAATGAAAGCACGGGCCGCACCGGAAGTTTCTTTTCCATTTCCGGGTTGAGTTCGGACGGCTCGAAGAACTGATGATAGCCGTACAGGATTGCTCCGGGCCGCACCATCGCATGCCAGGTGGAAGGGCGGCTGACAATCGCCGCGCTGTTGGCCATGTGTACGATGCCGGGATCAAGGCCCAGCGAGCGCATGCAGGCGAGCGCGGCTTCAAATGTTTTTTCCTGCTCGATCGACTGCTCGGTGGTGAAGACCTCCGACGATGCAAGATGCGTGAAGGTGCCTTCCAGGCGCAGGTGCGGACAGTCCCCGAGCGCCCGCGCGAACGCGGGAATTTCCGGAGGAGCGATGCCGAGCCGATTCATGCCGGAATCAATCTTGAGATGAAAGCCAACCGGACCGGCCCTCGGTGGAGCAAGTCACGCCAAACCAGTCCGCGCGGGCGCGGGAAAGCGCGCGCGCCACGGGAACGATCCCGTGGCCGTAGGCATTGCTCTTGATGACCGCGAGAATTTTCCGCCGAGCGGCGCGGGCGCCCGCGCGATTGACGTGGCGGCGGATCGCGCGCAGGTTGCCGGTCAGCGCACCCAGACTTACTTCCGCCCAGACCGGGCGTCCATCAAATTTTACGGTTTTTGTCATGGGAATCGTCACTTTGAGAGTAACCGATCTAGGCACCGAAAAAAAATTGCTTACCGGCCAGTGGCGCGCCGCTAGTTACTAGCCCTCGCTCCAGGTTTTCATTGCAATTTCCGCCTATCAATAGAAAGAACGCGTGCTCAATCACGGTTGGATATTGCAATCGGCATGCCTGGAGGGTACGGCGGGGCGTAAATCTCCATGAACTGGCAAGTGCTTGAAGAGACGAGAATTAGCGCACGCACCGATTCAGATGACGTTTACGCGAACAGGCTCACACGCGGCCGTGCTGCGTCGAATGCGACACACCCGTGGGAGGCTGGCGACACCTAATCGGATTCGGTCCAGGCGTCGGGCGCGGCTTCCTCAAAGCGCGTGAACGTATTTCGGAAGACAAAATGGATGCGGTCGGTAGGGCCGTTGCGCTGCTTGGCGATCAAAAGCTCGGTCTTGGCGCGCTCTTCGGGGGCTTCGTCAGGTTTGAACGCGTTCGGCCGGTTGATGAACATCACGACGTCGGCGTCCTGTTCGATGGCGCCCGATTCGCGGAGGTCGGAGAGCTGAGGGCGACGGTCTTCGCGTTCCGGGGCGCGGGTGAGCTGCGAAAGAACCAGCACGGGGACTCTCAATTCCTTCGCCATACTCTTCAGTCCGCGCGTGATGCTCGATACTTCTTCGTTGCGGTTCCCGAATTTCCCGCGCGCGGAGATCAATTGTAAGTAGTCCACGATCACCAGCGATAAACCTTTGTCGCGTTTCAGGCGGCGCAGCTTTGCGCCCATTTCCACCACCGTTGCGGAGCCCATATCGTCGATCCAGAGTGGCGCCTCCGCGAGCCTGGTGAGCGAAATGGGAATTTTTCCGCCGTCTTCACGGCTCAAGTGGCCCGTGCGGAATTTGTGCGAATCAATTTGAGCGTCGGAGGAAAGCAGGCGCAGCAGGAGCGACTCCTTTGACATTTCGAGGCTGAAAATCGCAACCGGCTTGTTGCCCCGCACGGACACGTTTTCCGCGATATTGAGCGCCAGCGCTGTTTTTCCCATCGAGGGGCGCGCGGCGAGGATCAGCAGCTCGGACGGCTGAAAACCGGAGGTGAGATTATCGAGCTGGTGATAGCCGGTGGAAAGACCGGTGATGCGCTTGCCTTCGGTAAAAATCTGCGAGATGCGCTCGAAATTTTCGCGCACGACTTCGCGTACGCCCACCAGGCCCGAGCGCACGCGGTCTTCGGCGAGCTGAAAGATCTGGGATTCGGCGCGGTCGAGAATCGCGTCGGCGTCATCCTCGGCCTCCAGCGCCTGCTGCTGGATGGCATGCGTCGCGTAAATTAAGCCGCGCAAAAGCGATTTTTCCTTCACGATTCGCGCGTAATGCTCGACGTTGGTAACGTGCGGCACGCCATCCATCAATTGCGCGATGTAGGCGGGGCCGCCGGAGGATTCGAGCTCGCCGCTGCGGTGGAGCTGGTCGGTGAGGGTCACCAGGTCGATGGCCTGTTGCGTCTCGCCGAGGACGATCATCTGCTGGTAGATGCGCCGGTGGTGATCGTGAAAGAAGTCTTCGGGCTTCAGCTTTTCGAGCGTGGCGTTGAGCGCGTGGTTGTCGAGCAGGATCGCGCCAAGGATGCTGCGCTCCGCCTCAGTGTTCTGTGGCAGTTGCCGTTCGAGCGCCGTCGTTGGGGAGGCCATTATAAATTCGCCTTATATTCGCCTGTTAAGGCCATTCTTGTCAAACGCATGCGCGAATCTGCAAAGTCTGTGAAAACACGTTCAACTTGTCTGGCTATGCGGGAGGATGATTGCCGGTTTTCGCCAATCGGGGCAATAGGAATAGTCTGCCGCGGCCTGTTGAAAAAAATAAACTTGTGGATATGGCGGAAAAGTTTTCTGAACCTCGAGGCGGAATCGCAAAAGGCAGGGATTTCCCGGGCATTTGTCCAGTCAATCTAAGAACAAATGAACTTTACGACAGATGTCTCAAAACGATGTCCGATGCCTCAATCAGCAAGCGCATCCCAATTGGAGAGCACCCAAATTTCGGTGAAGAGCTTGTGCTTGCGCTCATGGCCGTGGTCCGCCGCAAGCATTTCCCTGAGCTTCTTGGGCAATTCCTCTGACTGCTGCGAGGAGGCTGCGTGGTTCCTGCACTCCTGATGGTAGCCAATCCCAAATCGGGCGCCGCAGCAATCGCACAGCTCAAAGGTTTCGATCGTGTACAAGGGATACTTCGCCAATTCCTTGTCGAGTATCGCCACCGGACTGTTTACATCGCCTGTCATATCATCCTCCGCTGGGGTGAGGATTTCCTGGCTTCGTTGGTGGTCGCAAGCGTAGCACGTCATGGGGCAAAGCCGGGACCGAGTACCACCAATGAAACCAATTTTAACTTGGAAACAATAACTTCGCCCTGTGGAATTCGTGTGAACCTGTGAATAACTTTTCGAAAATTTCTCGAAGGGGCGCCTGTGGATAACAAGTGGAAATCCTGTGCGCCGGCGCGGGGAAAAAAATACTTCCGTGCGCAATTCTCGAACGCAGCGCCTGGGGAAGAGCCAGGCAGGGAGTCTAACCTTCCTTTTCGACGACAACTTTGAACTGTGCGGTCACGCCGTGGACCAGCTTCACGGTGACCATCGATTCGCCCACAATCTTGATGGGCTCATCGAGCGCGATGCGGCGCTTATCGATTTGGAAGCCCTGCACGGCGAGCGCCGCGGCGAGATCCGTGGAAGTGACCGATCCAAACAACTGGTCCGTTTCGCCGGCCTTTCGCGCGAACTTGACGGTGACGTTATTGAGCAGGGCGGCCTGCTGTTCGGCGGCGCCCTTTTCGGTTGCCGTGCGCTTGGAGAGCGTGATGCGGATTTTTTCCAGGCGTTTGATGTTCGCGGGCGAAGCCTCGAGGGCGAATTTATGCGGCAGCAGATAGTTGCGCGCATAGCCCGCGGCAACTTCCACTACCTCGCCTCGCGTGCCGAGCTTTTCGACGTCTTCCTGAAGGATAATTTGCATGGCGTCCTCTTCTTCTCGTTTCGATCTTCAATCTAAGCAATTTTGCCGTCCTGCTGACCTCATCAAACCAGGATTTCAACACAGAGGGCACGGAGAACACAGAGAAAGCAACGGAATCCGGTCGCTTGTCTGGGAGACTGTGATTTTTTTCTCTTCCTTCTACTCTGTGCCCTTTGTGGCCTCTGTGGTGAAAATTTTCTGGTCCTACAGCTCGGTCGCGAACGGCAACAACGCGATGTTGCGTGCGCGCTTGATCGCTTCCCCGAGCCACCGCTGGTGGCGCGAGCACGTGCCCGTCATGCGGCGCGGCAGAATTTTGCCTCGATCTTGCACGAATGGCTGGAGCATCTCGACCTTCTTGTAGTCGATGAAGTCCACGCGCTCGACACAGAACCGGCAAACTTTCTTCTTGCGGAAGTACTGGCGCTTGCCGCCGCGGCGCGGGCCGCCAGGGCCGCCACCACCCGGGCCGCCGGGACCGCCGCCTTCGCGGCGCTGGCCTCCTCCTCCGCCACCGGAGAATCCTTCGCGGCGCTGGCCTCCCCCTCCGCCGGAATGCCCTTCGGAGCGGTGTGCACCGCCACTGGAGCCCCCTTCCGCGCGCGGCGCGCTCGGAGCAGGCGTGGCAGCGAGTGTTTCTGGTGATGCTTTTATCGGCTCATCGGGCATCGTGTTTCCTTTCTTTCAAATTCTGGCGAGCTCCACGCCTCGATCCGATCGGGGGCCTTCAGTGTAAAAGTAGAGCCCGTACTATTTTCTAAGCGGGTTCCACGCTTCACTTGAAGCGTTCAGCGTAAAAGTAGAGCCCGCACCCGTTAACTGGCCGCCGTTTGTTCGGCGGCGGGTGGAACCTGCTGCTGAGGAGCCGGCGCTGCTCCCGTCTTGCGCGGGCGGCGGCTGGCGCGGCGCTCTCGATGATGGACGAGTTTCTGTTGGCGCTTCAAATCTTCGTCCAGACGAACGGTTTGATACTTGATGACGGCGTCGGAAACTTTCAGGCGCCGCTCGAGCTCCTTGATAATGTCGCTCTGCGCGCTGCGAAGGACCATGTATACGAAAAAACCCTCGCGATGTTTCGACACGCGGTAGGCCAGCCGGCGCGTGCCCCACTTCTCGGTTTTCTCGACTTTGCCGCCGTGTTCGGCAGCGGAATGCTCGAGTGTCGCCACGATCTTGCTGATTTCTTCCTCCGGCGTGGCCGGCCGGCAGATGAAAATCAAGTCGTACAAACGCTCTTCCATATTGGTTTGACTCCGTTTCTGAAACTCGAATTGCTCGAAACTCTTTGTTCAGGCGGGCTCCAAGCGGAACCCGCTCCCGTTCCTAGCTGGCGGCTTCGTCCTCGCTGGGCGGCGGCACGCGGCGATTGAAGTGATTCATCGCGCGCGCGGTCCCTTCCGCCACAATCATTTTCACGGCTTCAGCGCCTTGTTCGACTTCCTCGGCGACAAGGTCTTCTTCATCGCGGCGGATCTGGCGAAGCACGTATTCCTTCAGATCGCCCTTGAGTTCCTCAGGCTGCACGCCCAGCCGGACGCGCGGAAACTCCATCGTGCCCAGCGCTCCTATCACGGACTTCAACCCGTTGTGCCCGCCTGCCGAGCCTCGCTCCCGCACACGAATCATGCCCCAGGGCAGCGCGACGTCATCGCAAATCACGATCACTTCGGAGGGCTCGCACTCGGTACGCCCCACCAGTTCGCGCACCGCCAAGCCGCTCAAGTTCATCATCGTTTGCGGCTTGGCGAGCACCACTTCGTGCCCCGCGATTTTTCCACGGCCCACATAGGATTTCGCCTCGGGCCGCGTCACCCGAATACTGGCCAGTTCGGCCAGCTTATCCACAACCAGAAAACCCAGGTTGTGCGGCGTCCAGGCAAATTCGATGCCCGGATTGCCAAGGCCAACGATCAGACGCATCGGTCTCCGGCAGGCTCTCCTTCTGGATTCAGGGTAAACCAGTGGAGCCCGCACCCGTATACTCGCCGCACCGCTCGCACGGCATTAGCTCCAGCGGCCACGCCGAAGCAGCTCGCGCTACTTCTTCTTTTCCTTCTCGGCAGGCGGAGCCACTTCTTCTTCGCCCTCTTCGGCTTCCTTCTTGCCCTTCTTGATGACTTCGGGCTCGGCTGGCGCCGCAGTGGCATCGGCGGCCACGACTTCTGCCGGCTTCTCTTCCTCGACGCGCAGAGTGACGACGTGCGCGAGCACGCGCTGCGGATCGGTGAGAATCTTTATTTTCTGCGGGTCGACCTTGATATCCGTCGGGCGAAGCTGCATGCCGATCATCAAGTCGGAAATGTCCAGGCGGAACTCCGTCGGAATATCGCTCGGCAGGCATTCGATCTCGACTTCACGGGTGACCATTTCGAAGACGCCGCCCTGGAGCTTGACGCCCTGCGCTTCACCGAATGTGTGCACCGGGATCTTGACACGCATGCGCACATCCATGGCGATGCGGAGCAAATCGACGTGGAGAAGATGGCCTTTTACGGGGTCGACCAGCCAATCCTTCACGATCGCGGTTTCCTCAGTATCCTTCACCTTAATCTTGAAAATCGTATTGTGGCCCGAGGCCGACCGGAGAATCGCGGACAGTTGCTTGGCATTGACCTCCAGCGCCTGCGACTCACCCTTGCCGCCGTAGATCACGGCGGGAACTTGCCCCGTGAGGCGCACGCGCCGCGCGGCATTTTTCCCCCGAGTTTCCCGTGGCGCTGCTTCAACGATGATCTGTTCCATAAGTCCTTCCTCATTTCCTTACCACGGGCCGCCCGCGGAACACAGGTTGCGTGTCCGGGACGGGCCGTCAGAAAAAAAACAATTCGCTGATCGAAGTCTCTTCGTGAATCGAGTGGATCCCCCGCGCCAGCAGGCCGGCGACACTCAAAACCTTGATGCGCGAAACTTTTTTAGCCGCTTCAGCGAGCGGCACGGAATCGGTAACGACCACTTCTTCGATGGACGACGCGCAGATGCGCTCGACCGCCGGTCCGGAAAGCACCGCATGGGTGCAGGCGGCGTAGACTTTCGTCGCGCCTTCATTCAGCAACGCTTCGGCCGTCTTTACCAGAGTGCCCGCGGTGTCGATAATGTCATCGATAATCAGTGTGGTGCGGCCACGGACATCGCCGATCAGGTGCATCACCTCGCTGACGTCGATGTCCACGCGGCGTTTATCCACAATCGCCAGCGGGGCGTCGAGCTTTTTCGCGAACGCGCGCGCGCGTTCGACCCCTCCGGCGTCCGGAGATACGACGGTCAGTTCGCCCAGGTTCTTCTGCTTGAAGTATTCGATCAAAACCGGTGACGCATACAGGTGGTCTACCGGAACATTGAAGTAGCCCTGAATCTGCGGCGCGTGCAAATCGAGCGTCAAGGCCCGGCTCGCGCCTGCGGTCTCCAGCAGATCGGCAACTAGCTTCGCGGAAATCGGCACGCGTGGCTTGTCCTTGCGGTCCTGGCGCGCGTAACAGTAGTACGGCATCACGGCGGTGATCCGCCAGGCCGAGGCTCGCTTGAACGCATCGATCATCATCAACAATTCCATCAGGTGAAAATCCGCCGGATTCGTGCCGGGCTGCACGACGAAAACGTCCGCGCCGCGCACGTTCTCCAGAATCTGAAAATAAATTTCGCCGTCGCTGAACTTGCCGAGCCTGGCGTCACCCGGCTTGGCGCCCAGGTGGTGGCAAATGTCCTCGGCCAGGCGCGGGTTCGCGCTGCCACTGAAAATTTTGAACTTGTCGTCGGTCAAGAAAGTTCCTTCAAGTTCTGGAACTGTTCAGGCGAAATCCGGCCCGCCCATTTTACGGCGGTATTCTGCTCTCGAAAGAGTCGAGCAGACGAAAACCTGATCCATCGGAAATGCCCGAGCAGCTCGGCGCGCCTTCGCTGGGTTTCGGAATATTCCAAACACCGCCGAACCGCTACCCGCCAGCGAGGCCTCTGCAGCTCCTTGCCGAAGCAACTCCCTCTTGATCGCAGCCAGACGGGAATATCGCGGGAAGACAGCCGCCTCAAAGTCGTTTGAAAGGGCGCCCCCCTGCGGGCTCCAGCATAGAGCACAGAACTGCCACAGTTTAGAGGGGTCCGAGCGCTTTGTCAATCGCCGCGCGAGCCACTGGTAGGCATTGCGTGTGGGCACGGCGAGATCGGGTGGTGAAACAACCAGCACCGAGCGTCGTGCAAGTTCGGGCAGTGGATAAATTTCATCCCCACGGCCAACGCCCAGGGCGCGGCCGCCGCGGAGAAAAAACGGCACATCGGCGCCGAGCCGCGAGGCAATCTCAACCAAGCGGGCGGCTTTCATGCGCTTTCCAGTCAAGCGGAGGAGCGCGATGAGCGCGGCGGCGGCATCGCTCGAGCCACCCCCAAGTCCCCGGCCCACAGGAATACGCTTGGTGAGCACGGCGCATACACCGCGTTTCAATCGAAGCTCTCGCCGCAGTTCATCGAGCGCCCGATAAACGAGATTGTCGCGGCCAGGTTCGCCGGCCAAAGCGGAATTTCCAGCGATGCGCAGATCGATGCTCGCGTCTTGGCTCGCCTCGATCACGAGCGTGTCGTGCAAAGTAATCGCCTGGAAGATCGTGCGCAACTCGTGATAGCCGTCCGCGCGCCGCCCCAGAACGTCGAGGCACAGGTTGACCTTTGCGTATGCCGGAACCCGAACGGATTTCATGGGGGGATATGCTACTACGGCTTGGCGTCGCCCGGGGTTTTCTGCTGGGCGAGACGCCGCTTCAAAGCTGAGATTTTTTGTTCCACTTCCGCGAGCTTGTCCGGTTCGAAATCGCCGGGCAGGACGCGGCGCCATTCGTCGGCCGATTTCTGCCACTGCGCCTCCGCGAGTTCGTCCTTGCCAGTTTTGGAGTAAACATCGCCGAGGTGGCTCAGAATCGTGGGATCGTGACTCTCGCGGCTGGCCGCCTGCCGGAGCGGCTCTTCCGCTTCGGAAAACTTATTTTGCTTGAAGTAGGCCCAGCCAAGACTGTCCAGATAAGCAGGATTCGCGGGATCTTCGGCCAGCGCGCGCTGGATCAGTTCCGTGGCTTCGTCCAGGCGAATGCCCCGATCGGCCAGCATGTACCCATAATAGTTGAGTACCGAAGGATTGCGAGGATTTGCGTTGAGCACCTGCCGGAACTGCTCCTCGGCCTGGTCGAATTTCTTCTGGCGTTCAAATATCGCGCCAAGCAGGAAACCGGCCGTTTCCTTGTCGGAGGATTGCGGGGCAATCTTTTCCGCGGCATGAACCGCCTGTTCGGCTTCGGGCCAGTGGCGCCCTTGCTCCTGGACTTGAGCGAGATCGAGCTGAATTTCGAAATCGGCTGGAGTTCCGTCGAGCAACTGTCGAAGCTGCGCGACCGCCTGGTCGGTCTGCGCGTTTTGGCCCAGGAGCAACGCCTGCGTGGTTCGGATCGTGCGATCTTTCGGGTAGGCTTCCATGGCCTTGCGCGAGGCTTCGAGCGCTTTCGGGATGTCGCGCGCCACGCGATACGTGTCGATGATCATCGCGCGCGCCCGGCGGTCTTCCTCGGGCCCCAGACGCAGCATTTCTTCAAAGGTGTTCACCGCCGCGGCATAGTTGCTTACTTCCCGGTAGAGTTGTCCGAGCTGCTGGAAGAGGATCGCGAGTGTGCGCCGCCGCGAGGGCGTGAACTCCGACTGGGCCTTCACTCCGGTCACGGCATCGGAGAGCACGCGGATGGCATCCTCGAAACGGCCCTGCGCTTGGTAGATCGAGGACTCGTAATAGATCACTTCCAAATTGCCCGGGGCGCGCTGCTTGGCGTGCAGGACGTTTTGCTCGGCCTTGTCGAGCTGTTTCAATTGACGGTAAATCTCGGCCAGGCGGATATAGTTGTCGGGATCTTCTGGGTCCATTTCCGAGAGACGCTGATATTGCTCAATGGCTTCCGGATATTTTTCTTCGTTCAGGAGAGTTTGCGCGAGTCCCCGGCGGTGGTTGATGCCCCCGGGCTGAGCTTCCGACGCTTTACGGTATGCCTGCTCGGCGTTCGCCAAATCGTGGATCTGGGTGTACGCGTCGCCGTAGAGATCCCAAAGCCGCGGCGCAGGCGCGCGATCCAGGATGCCCTTGAGCGTGGCAATGGCCTCCTGCGATTTCCCTTCATCGAGCAAGAGTTGCGACAGTTGCTCGACGCCATTTTCATTTTCCGGTTCGCGCGCGAGCAAACCGCGGAGAATGCCCTCCGATTTATCGTGCTCGTTCTGCAGGCGGTAGAGACGCGCGAGCCATAACGCGGCATCGGTATCCGCCGGATCGAGACGCGTGATTTCGCGATATTGTTCCGCCGCACGAGCGAGCGTGTCGCGCTGTCCGGATGTGTCGCTCATATCGCCCAGCGTGCGGACATAGATTCGCGCCAGTAGCCGCCGGGCGGGTAAATTGTCCGGATCCTTGGCGATGACCGCCTGCGCTTCCAAGACGGCGTCGCGGATGCGCTGGGACTGAAAATAAATTTCGGCGAGCTCTTCGCTAATCTGCTGGCTGTCCGGATCGAGGGCGTAAGCTTTCTTGTAAAAATCGATGGCTCGGTTGGCGTCTTCCGTGTGGTTAGAGGTTCCGTACTCCTGCTGGTAGTAATGGCCGAGCGTAAAATAGTAATAGGCATCCGCGCGAGAATCCGCTTCACCGGTCTTGCCGGACTGCGCGGCTGGCTGCGGTTTCGCGGGAGACGGCCGAGCCCCTTGCTGCGCTGCGGTGGCACGGGGCTGTATCGCGGCAGTAAGGAGAAGGAGGAATGCGGCGAGTTGCCAACTGATTCTCATCGGGTCACCACAACGTTTGATGCCTCGGACACTCCCGTGGTTCCCTTGGACGGGGGCCCTGCTTCAAGTCCGCCGGAATCGCGTGCGGGCTCCGATTGGAGCCCGTCTCACCATTGTATCGGTTTTCGGTTCTCGATTCCTGAATATCCTCCGGGAATGCGCGTGTTATTCAATGCCTGAAATGCCGCACGCCGCAAAAAACCATGGCTAGGCCCAACCGATCGGCGGCAGCAATCACGTCGGGGTCGCGCACCGAGCCACCCGGCTGAATCACGGCTGTGGCGCCGGCCTTCGCCCCTTCTTCGACGCCGTCGGGAAACGGAAAAAAGGCGTCGGAGGCCACGACGCTGCCCGCGAGAGGCAATTGCGCTTTCAATACGGCGATTTTCACAGAGTCCACACGGCTCATCTGTCCCGCGCCGACGCCGACGGTCTGCCCGGCGCGGGCGAAAACGATGGCGTTCGACTTCACGTGTTTGCATACTTTCCAGCCGAACAGCATCGCATCAATCTCCTCATGGGTAGGCGAGCGCCGCGTGACCACCTTCAGGTCGCTCTCCGCGAGTTCGTGACGATCCTGCTCCTGCACGAGTACGCCGCCCGAAATCCGCTTGAGTTCCCACTCGGTGTCCCGCCCCACCGATTCGGCCGCGGGGAGTTGCAATAGCCGCAGATTTTTCTTGGCCGCGAATTTTTCCAGCGCCGCAGGCTCGTAGCCTGGCGCGGCGATGCACTCCACGAAGAGCTTCGCCACTTCCTCGGCGGTCGCGGCATCGAGCGGACGGTTGAATGCCATCACGCCGCCGAACGCGGAAATGGGATCGCAGGCCAGCGCTTTCGCATAGGCTTCCGCCAGCGAGTCCTGTTCGGCAGCGCCGCAGGGATTGTTGTGTTTAACGATGACGGCGGCGGGCCGCAGGAATTCCCCGGCAAGCGCCAGGGCCGATTCCAGGTCCATCAGATTGTTGTAGGAAAGCTCCTTGCCCTGCAATTGCCGCGCCGCGGCGAGGCCCGAAACGCTGGATCCCACGGGAACGTATAGAGCGGCGCGCTGGTGCGGATTCTCGCCGTAGCGCAGTTCTTGCCGGCGCGTGAAGGCGAAATGCAGCCGCGCGGGCAGTACAGGGCGCTGGCTAAGTTCGATCGATCCGTCTGCGGCGGAGAGGCGTTCGAGCTCCGTGGCAATATTGCCGTCGTAGCGCGCGGTCAGGGCGAACGCCTTGCGCGCCAACTCCAGCCGCGTCGCGAGGCTCACCTCGCCCCGTGCTTCGATTTCGGAGGCGACAGCGGCATAGTCGGCTGGGTCAGTCACCACCGCGACGCTTTCGAAATTTTTTGCTGCTGACCGGACCATCGTCGGCCCGCCGATATCAATGTTCTCAATCAAATCCACAGGCGTGAGGTCCGGCTTCGCGGCGGTGGCTTCGAAGGGATAGAGATTGACGACAACGAGATCGATGGGCGCGATGTTGTGTTCCGCGGTCTGCCGGCGGTCACCCGCATCGGCGCGGCGAAACAGTATTCCGCCATGAACATCGCGGACCGTGATTCCATCCTCGCGCAAAAACCGCGCCGTGCCCCCAGTCGAAACGATCTCGACGCCGAGCGACGCGAGTTGCCGCGCAAAATCAGCGAGCCCGCTCTTGTCATACACACTCACCAGCGCGCGTGCCACGGACACGGAATCCTCCGGAGACCAGCAGCAAAACGGCTATTGTAAGCGCGATACCCGGAATCGAGAAGCGGGAACTGGAAGTGTCCCAAATCTCGAAATATGAATGCATGGGTATCACCATAATTATTTTTGACAGGGTACGTACTTATCGGTAGCATCTCGCCCTGTTGGCCGGCTTCCGGTATACAAACGCAGCAAGTTTGAGAGCCTTGGCAGGGCCATGATGAATACGGGCAATACGACGCAGCGGGCGTATGCTTGCGACACGTTTTCCAGCCCTGTAAACTTCCGAAAACTTGCCATTGCGCGTGAACCAAATGATGTTGCCGGGCCGGCCAGACATTCCTAAGCTTGTGAGGATATAAACGTGCCAAGTATAAAGGTCCTAGCGATAGACGGGGGAGGGATACGCGGAATCATTCCCGCGACCATCCTTAGCGAGATCCAAAGACGCCTCAACTTGGACCTTTACCAAGTGTTTGAC
>WNGO01000302.1_pt1 | contig 35093 bp, 31 predicted proteins | sample 5400511 | NCBI WGS metagenome assembly WNGO01 (sample SAMN13153380, study PRJNA577476) | soil metagenome | isolation source: 20 cm soil or saprolite under Garry oak tree replicate 2 | place: USA:California | collected 2016-06-15 | reverse complement strand
GCGTGCGGAGAGCGGGACGGGCCGGGGCCAGTTCCACACCGTGTCGCTGCCGCGCTGATCCCACCCTCCCTGGAGTAGGATGCCGTCCCCCGACGATATGTTGCCCCCGATCGTGGGGACCGGGTCCCGCGGGTCGAACGTGAAGCTCGTCGCGTGGTCTCCGGCCTCGGGCAGGTCGGTCTTCAGCCCTCCGCCCCGCTGAAGGTAGTAGCTCGTGTACCGGGTCCGCGCGAGTGGCCACTCCCGCTCGTCACGCCAGCGCCCACCGTGGGTCATCCGGCCTTGCGCGTCTTTCGTATGGTCGCCCGTGCCCATGACAAAGACTCGGACTCGTGACGAGAACGGCGGGGCCTTGCCGACCCCATTGTCCTTCCCCTTGAGGAAGTGGTCGAACCACTCCTGCCACCACAGGCCGGGCTGAGACATGGCCGCGTCGGCCCCGAAGCTCACCTGCCCGTGGGCGGACCGGTCCTGCGAGCCATGGATCCAGGGGCCCATGATGAGATAGACCGGACTCTTGAGGCGTCGGCTCAGGGCCACGAAGTTCGCGGCGGTGCTCGCCGCCCACGAATCGTACCAGCCGCCGATCAGGTAGACCGGGATGTCCTTGTAGCGCTCCGCGTGATCGATGATGTCGTTTTGGGCCCAGAAGGCGTCGTTCGCGCCGTGGGCCATGGCTTGCACCAGCCAGTCTTCGTATTCAGGCGCCAGCCGGAGCGGTGTCGTCCCCCGCCGCAGCGGCAGCTGGCGGAGGAAGTCGCGACGCTCCCGCGAGAGGCTCGCAAAGGCGCGCCGGTTGGTCGAGTCACGCGCTTCGCGGCTGCCGTCCAGACCGTAGCTGAAGATCCAGTTGAAGAACCGCAGCTCGAACGCTCCGCCGTTGCGCAGTCCGTGGTACCCCATGTCCGACACTGCGTCGATCGGGATCACGGTCTTCAAGTGTGCGTCCCCAGCCATGGCGAGGGCGTGCGCGGTGCCGCCGAGATAGGAGATACCCCACATGCCGACGTCCCCGTTGGACCAGGGCTGGTGGCTGATCCAGTCCACCGTGTCGAGCCCATCGGGCCCGTCGTCGGTGAGCCAGTGCCACAACCCCTCGGACTTGTATCGGCCGCGCGTGTCCTGGAGCACCACAGCATAGCCGTGCGCGGCCCACGAGGGCCCGAGCGCGTACGGGTCGAAGCCCTTGTCGTAGGGAGTGCGGACCAGAATGGTCGGCAGCTTCTCGGCAGCGGCGCCGCTGTCCGGGCGGGGACGATAGACATCGGTCGCCAGGCGGACGCCGTCGCGCATGGGCACCAGCACGTCGCGCGTCACCACGACGCCTGCGCCGCCCGCGCGCGCGGCGGCGTCCTGCGCGAGCGCGCGAGCCCCCACCCCCGTTATCAGAAAGACGGCGACGAACAGCGGGGCCGCGCGGCGACGCATCGTCACCCGTCGCGGGTCAGTCGGACTGCTCGGCCAGACACTCATCGATCAAGCGGAGCGCCGTGTCCACGTCGTACTCGTCCACGACGAGCGGCGGCGCGAGCCGCAGCGCGCTCTTTCCCGCGCCTAACAGCAACAGGCCCTTCCGGAAGGCCCGCTCCACCAGCTCGTGCGGGATATCGGGTGCGGGCTCCCGCGTAGCGCGGTCCTTGACGAACTCGACGCCGATCATCAGGCCGCGCCCGCGCACGTCCCCGATCGAAGCGTACTTCTCTTCCAGCCGCTTCACGCCAGCGAGCAGGCGCTCACCCAGGCGCGGCACGTTCGGGAGCAGCTCACGCTCCACCACGTCGAGGGTGGCGAGTGCCGCCGCGCAGCACACGGGGTTCCCGCCGAAGGTGCTGCCATGCGCCCCCGGCTGCCACTTCATGATCGATTCCTTGGCGATGATCGCGCCGATCGGCATGCCGCTGCCGAGCCCTTTCGCCGCGAGCAGCACGTCGGGCTCGACCCCCTCGTGCTCGCACGCCCACATCTTGCCGGTCCGCCCCACACCGCATTGCACCTCGTCGCACACCAGCAGGATGCCGTGGCGGTCGCACAGCTCGCGCAGCGCTTGCAAGTAGCCCGGAGGCGGCACCACGTACCCGCCCTCGCCCTGGATCGGCTCCACGAAGATCGCGGCCACGCTCTTCGGGTCGTCGTCCTCGATGGACGACACGCACCGCATCGTGCACGCGGGCTCTCCACGACAGAAATCGCAGTGGTAGCGATAGCCGTATGGGACGTGATAGACCTCGGGAAGGAACGGCGCGAAGCCGGCACGCTGGATCGACTTGCTGGCGGTGAGACTCAACCCGCCATAGGTGCGGCCGTGGAACGCCCCCGTGAAGGCGACGATCGCGGGACGCCCCGTGGAATGTCGCGCGAGTTTAATCGCGCCCTCGACCGCTTCCGTCCCCGAGTTCGAGAGGAACACGCGCTTCTTGCTCTTGCCCGGCGCGAGATTGGCCAGCCGCTCGCATAGCGCAGCGAAGCCGTCGAAGTAGAAATCGCTGCCGCAGATGTGCAGGAACCGACTCGCCGCCTCCTGGATCGCCTGCACCACCTGGGGATGGCCGTAGCCCGTGGACGCGACCGCGATCCCGGCCATGAAGTCGAGATAGCGGTTCCCATCCACGTCCTCGACCATGGCGCGCTCCCCGCGCGCGATCGCGAGCGGGTATTCCTTCGGATAGGACGTGGACGACCAGCGATTCTGCCGCTCCACGATCGCCTTGGCCTTCGGGCCGGGCGGTGGCACCACGATCCGGGGATAGTCCCGCTTCATCGCGACTCCTCGATGACGGTTCGGCTCTGCTCCCGCAGGAACTGCGCGACGTAGTACGGCCCGCACCCGCCCTTCCCCGTCGAGCCCGATCCCTTCCAGCCGGTGAACGGCTGTGCCCCGGGCCACGCGCCCGTGGTGGCGCCGGTGCGTTTGTTCACGTAGCAGACGCCGGCCTCGATCTCGTCGAAGAAGTGCTCGACCTCCTCCGCCTGCTTCGAGAAAATGCCCGCCGTGAGGCCGTATTCCGCCTTGTTGGCCTCGACGATCGCCTGCTCGAGTCCCGCCACCTCCCCCACCGCCAGAATGGGCACGAACAACTCCTCCGTGAAGAGCGCGGACGAAAGCGGCAGCCGGGCGATCGTCGGCGCGACGAAATGGCCGCGGTCGAAGATGGCACCCCGCAAGCGCTCGCCCCCCAGCACGATCGTGCCTTCCTGCCGCGCCCGCGCCGCCGCGCGCGCGAAGCGCTCGACCGCCGCCGCGTTGATCACGGGACCGAAATACACGTCCCGCTCCGTCGGGTCCCCGAGCGTCAGGGCTTTCGTCCGCTCGATCAGCCTCTCGAGGAAGGCGATCGCCACCCGCTGGTGCACGTACACGCGCGAGGTGGCACTGCACTTCTGACTCTGCAGCCCGAACGCGGAGCGCGTGACCCCTTCCGCCGCCGCATCCAGGTCCGCCGAATCCATGACGATCGCGGCGTTCTTCCCGCCCATCTCGAGCAGGCACGGCTTGATCCATTGCTGCGAGAGGCCGCGATAGATGCGCATCCCCACGGCCTTCGAGCCGGTGAACACGACGCCGGCGATCCCCGGGTGCCGCCACAAGGCTTCCCCCGTGACCTCTCCCGTACCGGGGATATAACTGAATGCCCCCGGCGGAACTCCGGCATCCCGGTACACCTCGTACAGCGTGAGCCCCGTCCAGGGCGTGTCCTCGGCCGGCTTGTAGACGACGGCATTGCCCGTCATCAGCGCCGCGGCGGACATCCCGGTGGACAGGGCGAGCGGGAAGTTGAACGGGGCGATGCACGCGAACACGCCGTAGGGACGGAGCACGTCGGTGTTGCGCTCGATTGCCGTCACCTGTGCCATCTGGCGCACGAAGCCGTTCGCGTCCTCCAGCTCCTGGCAGTAGTAATCGATCAAGTCGGCCGACTCTTCGGCGTCCCCCATCGACTCGAGCCTGCTCTTACCGACCTCCAGGGCCATGATCGCCGCGAGCTCGAACTTGCGCTCGCGGATCAGGGTCGCCGCCTGGCGCAGGATCGCGACCCGCTCGCGCCACGGCCGATGCGCCCAGTCCCGCTGCGCCGCCTGCGCGGCGGCGACGGCGCGCCCCACCTGTTCGGGCGTCGCGGAGGCGAACCGTCCGAGCACCGTGCTCGTGTCGATCGGTGACCGGTCGACCAGCGGCGGGCCGTCCGCCGACACCGCGTCCCGCCCGATATACAGCGGATAGTCCCTGCCGAGCTGCGCCCGAACGCGCGCCAGGGCGGCGTCGAACTGGCGATGAAACGAGTCCCAATCGACGTTCGCCGAGGTGTACGTGATCTTCGATGGCGTCGGAACGGTGGCCGTCATGCAGTTACCGCACTCCTGCCTTCACCGATCTCACCGCCACTGCATGTGCGTCGGCGAACCGGGTCGCCAGCTCCTCGATTTCCTGCTCCGTGATAATGAAGGGCGGCGCCACGACGACCAGATCGCCGTTTACGCCATCGGCATGACCGACGTTGGGCCAGACCACGAGCCCGGCGTCCTGAGCCGCCTCGGTGAACGCTTCGACGAACTTCGCTGCCCGGGGGAACGGGGCTCGCGTGGTCTTGTCTTCGACGAATTCGATTCCGGCCAGGAGCCCGCGTCCCCGCACGTCGCCCACGTGGGGCAGCTCGGTGAGCGCGGCGAGGCGGCGCTGCAAGACCCGGCCGAGCGTGGCGCACCGTTCGACCAGCCGGTCTCGCTTCAGCATACGGACGGCGGCGAGCCCGGCCGCGCACGCCACGGGGTGGAACGAAAATGTCTGAGCGTGCAGAAAGCTCCCGGAGCCGTTCGCGATCACGTCGACGATCCGCTCGGGTGCGGCCACCGCCGAGAGCGGCGCATAGCCGCCCGAGATCCCCTTGCCCAGCGTCATGAGGTCGGGAGCGACGCCGTACGGCTCGATGGCCCACCAGGTGCCGGTCCGCCCCGCTCCGCACAGGATCTCGTCGGCCACGAACAGGACCTCGTGGCGGTCGCAGATCTGCCGGATCGCCCGGAAGTACTCGGGGCGCGGCGTGGACGCCCCCGTGGATGAGCCACCGACCGGCTCCGCGATGAATGCCGCGACCGTGTCGGCGCCGACCCGCCGGATCGCATCCTCGAGGGCGGCTCCGCTGCAGGCTGGGCACGCCGGGTCGTCCCCGCGACAGCCGCAGCGGTAGGGGTAGGGCGCGGGAATGCGCTCGACGTCGACCAGCCATTCGCGGAACGGAACCTTGTACTGCTCCCGCGCCGAGGCCGAGAGCGCCAGCAGCGTGTTTCCGTGATAGGAGGGGCTGAGCGCGATGATGCGGTGCTTGCCGGGTTTACCGGCCTCGATCCAGTATTGCCGGGCGAGCTTCAAGGCGGCCTCGACCGCCTCCGAGCCGCTCGAGAGGAAATAGAGCTTGTCGAGCCCACGCGGGAGCGTTGCGGCAAGCTCGCGGGCCAGCTCCTCGACCGCGCCGTGGGTGAACGCAGTCGCCGAGACGTAGCCGAACTCGCGTGCCTGACGCGCCAGCGCCTCCGCCATCTCCGGATTCGAGTGGCCGAGATTCGCGACGTAGGCGCCGCCGACCGCGTCGAGGTAGCCCTTGCCCTGCTCGTCGTACAGCCAGCAGCCCTCACCGCGCACGATGCGCGGGTAGCGGCGACCGAGCTTGCGGTAGAAGACGTGGCTTTCGGGATACTTGTATGCCGTCACCGCTCCCCCAATGCTCGTGAATCCGCCGAAAGCTACGGCGCTGGGTGCGAGTCGGCGAGCGCGCGCCGTTGCAATCGGTAGGGGTGCGGCATGCTGCGCCCCTACATCTCGCAACCGTGCCGATACCGCCGTAGCTTTCTCGACCCACATCGCGAATGGGGCGCCGTATGCCAAGGCTGTCGTGTCTGCTCCTTACCATTGCCGTCCTCGTCCCTCGCCCGGCGCTCGCCCAGTCCGGCGTCGTGGCGCCGACCGACAACCTCGTGACCGACGGGCTCCCGCCGGTGCCGGCGGCCATCGCCGAAGCGGCGCGCCCCTACAGCGAGTTCCGCGCCGCCGGGTTCTGGGACTGGCATCCGACGCGGCGCGAGATGATCATCGGGACGCGGTTCGGCGACGCGCCGCAGCTGCACCGCGTGCGGTCACCCGGCGGCGACCGGACTCAGCTCACGTTCTTCCCCGACCCCGTGTCCGGCGCGTCGTACCAACCCATCGATGGCCGCTACGTCGTGTTCACCAAGGATGTCGGAGGCGCCGAGTTCTTCCAGAAGTATCGGTACGACGTCGCGACCGGGGAAATCACCCTGCTCACCGACGGAAAGTCACGCAACGTGGGCGGCGCGTGGTCGCACCAGGGCGACCGCTACGCTTACATGTCCACGCGCCGCACCGGGCGCGACCTGGACCTGTGGGTGGTCGACCCGAGCAACCCCGCCACCGATCACATGGCGCTGGAACTGCAAGGCGGGGGGTACGGGCCGCTCGATTGGTCACCCGACGGCCGGACCATTCTCCTCGGTCAGGCCGTGTCGGTAAACGAGAGCTATCTGTGGCTGGTGGACGTCGCGAGCGGCCAGAAGACCCGGCTGGCGCCGCAGCCGAGCAATGAAACGGTGGCCTACGGCGATGCGAAGTTCAGCCGCGACGGGAAGGGAATCTATCTGTCGACCGACCAGGGCTCGGAGTTCCAACGCCTCGCGTATCTCGATCTCACGACCAGGGGCTACCGCTTCCTCACGACGGCGATCCCCTGGGACGTCGACGAGTTCGATCTGTCCCCGGACGGCCGGTGGATCGCGTGCGTCACGAACGAGGACGGGGTCGCCGCGCTGCACGTTATCAACACCGCGACGGGTGTCGAGCGCCGTCTTCCCAAGCTACCGGCCGGACTCATTTCCGACGTCCGCTGGCGGAAGCGCGGCACCGAGCTGGGGTTCACGCGCACCTCGGCGCGCGCGCCCGCCGACGCCTACTCGCTCGACCTCACGAGCGGCTCGGTCACGCGCTGGACGGAGAGCGAGACGGCCGGGCTCAATACCGGCGACTTCGCCGAGGCCGAGCTGGTGCACTGGCCGAGCTTCGACGCGCGCGCGATCTCGGGCTTCCTTTATAAGCCCCCCGCCCGCTTCCCCGGCCGGCGCCCGGTGATCATCAACATCCACGGCGGGCCCGAGGGCCAGTCCCGGCCGGGCTTCCTCGGCCGCAACAACTTTTATGTCAACGAGCTCGGGATCGCAATGATCTTTCCCAACATCCGCGGCTCGACGGGCTACGGCAAGACCTTCACGAAGCTCGACAACGGCGCGCTGCGCGAGGGCGCCTACAAAGACATCGGCGCTTTGCTCGAGTGGATCCGCACGCGCCCCGATCTCGACGCCGACCATGTGCTCGTGACGGGCGGCAGCTACGGAGGCCACATGACGCTCGTGACCGCCACCCGGTATGACGGCCCGATCTGCTGCTCGGTGGACGTCGTCGGCATCTCGAACCTCGCGACGTTCCTCGAGCACACGTCCGGCTACCGCCAGGACCTGCGCCGGGTGGAGTACGGCGACGAGCGCGACTCGACGCTGCGCGCCTGGATGGAGCGGACCGCCCCGTTGAACAACGTCGACGCCGTCACGAAGCCACTCTTCATTATTCAGGGCATGAACGATCCGCGGGTGCCGCGCAGCGAGGCCGAGCAGATGGTGGCGGCCTTGAAGCGCCGCAGCGTGCCGGTGTGGTATCTCATGGCCAAGGACGAGGGCCATGGCTTCCGCAAGAAGGGGAACCAGGACTTCCAGTTCTACGCGACCATTCTCTTCACCGAGCGCTACCTGCTCGGGCAGGGAGGATCCGCGACCCCGTGACGGTGGGCGCCTGGTGGGAGCGGCTGGCTTCGCTCCCCGGGGGCAAGCGGTTGTTCAGCTGGCTCTTGTGGTGGCTGGTTCCCTACACCGGCTCGGTGCGGCCACAGGTGCTGGAGCTCCGCCCGGGCTACGCGAAGGTCCGCATGGCCGACCGCCGCGCGGTGCGTAACCACCTCAACTCGATCCATGCGGTGGCGCTCGCGAATCTCGCCGAGGTGACGAGTGGTCTCGCGGTGACGACGGGCCTGCCGGCGCAGGCGCGTGGCATCCCCATCAGGCTCTCCATCACCTACCTGAAAAAGGCCCGCGGGACGCTGACGGCGGAAGCGCGCTGCGAGATCCCCGATGCGAGCCGCGAGGCCGAGTACGACTTCGAGTCCGTGATCTCGAACGCCACGGGTGAGGTGGTCGCCCGCGCGACGGTGCGGTGGCGCATCGGCCCCTCCGCGCAGTGACGGGTCTCGCGACCGCCCTCACCAGGGATGCCGGGATCGCGGTGCCGCTCATCGGCGGCGCGATGTTCCCGTGCTCCAACCCGGAGCTGGTCGCCGCCGTATCCGACGCCGGCGGCATCGGGATCGCCCAACCATTGTCCATGGTGTACGTGCACGGCCACGAACTGCGCGAGGGATTCCGGCTCATCCGCCGGCTCACTCCGAAACCCATCGGTATGAACGTCCTGATCGAGCAGTCCTCCCGGCTGTACCTCGATCGCATGCAGCGCTGGGTGGACGTCGCGATCGAAGAGGGGGTGCGGTTCTTCATCACGTCGCTCGGCAAACCGCGCTGGGTGGTCGATCGCGTCGCTCAGGTCGGCGGCCTGGTGTACCACGACGTGACGGAGCGCAAGTGGGCGCTGAAAGGACTCGACTCGGGGGTGCACGGGCTGATCGCCGTGAACCGGCGCGCCGGTGGGCATGCCGGACCGAACAGCGCCGAGCAGCTGGTGGATGAGCTCGGCGACCTCGGCCTGCCCCTCGTGTGCGCCGGTGGGATCGGCGACGCCGCCGGATTCGTCGCCGCGCTCCGCATGGGCTACGCGGGGGCGCAGCTCGGCACCCGCTTCATCGCCACCACCGAATGCACGGCCCACGCCGACTACAAGCGCGCGATCGTCGAGGCGGGCGAGGACGACATCGTCCTGACCGAGCGCGTCACCGGCGTGCCGCTCGCCGTGATCCGCACGCCCTACGTGGAGCGCGTCGGCACCAAGGCCGGCCCGATCGCGCGCTGGCTGCTGCGGCATCGCCGCACCAAGCACTTCATGCGCACGCTGTACGCGCTCAATTCGGCGTGGCGACTGAAGCGCGGCCACTTCGCCGGCCCGTCGTCGCGGGACTACTGGCAGGCAGGGAAGAGCGTGAGCGGGATCGCCAGCATCGAGCCGGCGGGGGAGATCGTAGGGCGGTTCGCCGCGGCGCTCGGGGCCGCGTCGCCGGTCCGGCGCTAGCGCTGCTCTCGGTCCACGACGTACACGTTGCGCTGCGCGGTCGGCATGATGATGAGGTCGAGAATGTTGACGTGGTCGGGCAGGTTGACCACGTAGGCGATCGCGTCCGCGACGTCGTCCGCGCTGAGCGGCGTGACCCCCTGGTACACCGTCGCGGCGCGCTCCTTGTCGCCGTGGAAGCGGACTTCCGAGAACTCCGTCTCGACCATCCCCGGGTCCACCGCCGACACGCGGAGCGGCGTGCCGGCAACGTCGAGGTTCATCCCCTCGGTCAGCGCCCGCACGCCGAACTTGGTCGCGTTGTACACGTTCCCCATCGGGTACGTCTGGTATCCGGCGATCGAGCCGAGGTTCACGACGTGCCCGCGGCGCCGGGCGACCATGTGCGGCATGATCGCCCGGCTCACGTTGAGCAGCCCCTTCAGGTTCGTGTCGATCATGCGATCCCAGTCCTCGGGATCGCCTTCGTGAATCTTCGCCAGCCCGCTCGCGAGTCCGGCGTTGTTGATGAGCACATCCGGCACGCGACCGGCTCGCACCAGCGCCTCTGCGGCTCGGTTCACCGCCGCCCGGTCCCGCACATCGACCACCGCGAGCGAAACGGACACACGGTGCGCGGTGCCGAGCTCGGCCGCCACGCGCTCCAGGCGGTCGGCCCGCCGGGCCCAGAGGATCAGGTCGGCCCCTTCCGCGGCGAACCGCCGGGCGCACGCCTCCCCGATCCCCGAGCTCGCCCCGGTGACGAGAATCAGCTTCCCTTTGATCCGAGTCATCCCACCCCCACGTCCTTGCGTGACGTCTTTGCGTGACGTCTCTGCGTGACGCCTCTGCTCGACGCCGTTTGCCTATCTCATGTTTCCCGTGTGCCCCAGCGAGTACCGTCCCGGTTGCGGCCATACGCAGAGACCGTGCGGCTCCCGCCCGACTTTGATCCGGTGCGTCAGCTGTCCCGTCTCAGTATCGAACACGTAGACTTCTTCGTCGTACCGACCCGACACCCAAAGCTCCTTCCCGTCGGCGCTCACGTTCCCCATGTCGGGGCTGCCGCCGCCGGGAACGGGCCACGTCGCCACGACGCCTCGCGTCCGCGGATCGAGCACGCTGATGGACCCCGGCCCGTGACGTCCGCCCGCGGTGGTATTCCAGCCACGGTTCGTGACGTACATAAAGCGCCCGTCGCGGCTCGGATAGATCCCATGCGTCCCCTTGCCGGTGGCGATGAACCCGATGCGGCGGAATCCCTCGGGGTCCACGAGGTACACACCATTCGCCCTCATGTCGGCGACGTAGAACACCCGACCGTCCGGGGACGAGCGGATGTCCTGCGGCATGCTCGCGCTGTCCAGTCCCCCGGGGTCGAGGGTGAGGTAGCCGATGACAGTGCGGGTCCCGAGATCGACTTTCACGAGCTGACCCGAGAACTCACAGGTCGCGATGGCGAACCGCCCGTCCGCGGCGAATTCCATGTGGTCGACCCCCTTGCACGCCAGCGCGACCGATTGCACCAGCGCCATCGTCTTCGCGTCTCGGAAATCGAGCCGCCGGCGCCGCTCGGCCACCACGATGGCGAACCGGCCGTCCGGCGTGAAATACAGGTTGTAGGGATCGGCGACGGGTACGCTGGCGCCCTCGCGACCGGTCGCAGGGTCGATGGGCGTGAGGGTGTTCCCCTGGTTGTTCGCGACCCAGAGGGTCGTCAGGTCGTGAGAGGGAACCACGTGCTGCGGCAGGGCGCCGGTGGCGAAGGTACGGACCGCATGGTACGTGCGTGGGTCGATGACGGTGACCGTGCCGTCGTGCGAGTTCGGGACGTACACGAGCGGCCGGGCCCCGGCCGCGACGCCCGAGAGTGCGTTCGCCCCGGCCGCGCCGTAGAGATTGACGGTGTCCGACAGGGACACGGTGTCCGGCGCCGCCACGCGGGCTGCGGCCGGCTTACGCGCGCCCCCTCCCCGACACGCTGCCGCCATCGTCGCAACGTATACGAACCTGCGCGCCCGAACCGGGTTCACGGCGGCGAAAGATACATCAGTCGCGTCGCCAGGCGATCAGGATCTTGCCGACATTGCGGTTCTCGCGCATGCGCTGAAACGCTTCCGCCGCCCGGGCAACCGGAAACACGGCATCCACCACGACGCGCAGCGCCCCGCTCGTGAACCCCGGCAGAATCTCGCCCTTGAACCGGCTGACGATCGCCGCCTTTTCGGCGCGACTCCGGGCCCGGAGCGTCGAGCCCACGATCCGGGCACGTTTCTTCATCAGGAGCGCGAGGTCGAGGCTTGTTTCGGAGCCCGACATGGTCGAGAGGATGACGATCCGTCCCGCCGTCTTGAGGACCCGCAGGTCCCCGGCCACGGTCGACGCCCCCACCGGGTCGAGCACCACGTCGACCGCGTCGCGACCCCAGCACTTCTCGATCTCCGCCACGAAGTCCCGATGGGCGGTGTCGATGGCGAGATCCCCTCCGGCCGCCTCGATGGCTTTGAGCTTGTCAGCACTGCGCGTCGTCGCGACCACCCGCGCGCCCGAGAGCTTCGCGATCTGGATGGCCGCGAGCCCCACGCCTGACGCGCCCGCGTGCACCAGGACGGTCGCCTCCCGCTGGAGGCCCCCTTCGACGATCAGATTCACGAACGCCGTGAGAAACGCCTCCGGAATGCCTGCCGCCGTGACGAGGTCGAGCCCTGCGGGCGCCGGAAACACCTGCCCTGCGGGCGCCGCGACACACTCGGCGTGCCCGCCGCCCGCGAGCAGCGCGCAGACCGGCTCTCCCGTCTCGTCGAGCGTGCCCGACACCTCGAGCCCCAGAATCTCGGACTCTCCGGGCGGTGGCGGGTAGCGCCCGGCGATCTGGCTCAAGTCGGCGCGGTTCACGCCGGACGCCGTGACCCGGATGAGCACTTCGCCCCGCGCGGGCGTTGGCAGACCCGCTTCGGACAGCGACGCGACGTAGCGGCCCTGCTCCTCGACCACCCGGAGGTAGTGCATCGGTGCAATCTATTGCCGGGCTGGCCGCGCCGCGGTGCGCGATGCACAATTCGTCTCGCCTTTTCTCCGAGGCTCCCGTGCTGGATGGTACCGTGATCAGGCGCTGCTGGGCGAGCGGCGACGACCCGCTGATGCTCGCCTATCACGACGAGGAGTGGGGCGTCCCGCTCCACGGCGACCAGGACCTGTTCGCCAAGCTCGTGCTCGACGGCTTCCAGGCCGGCCTCTCCTGGCGCGTCATCCTCCACAAGCGCGCGCGCTTCCTCGAGGCGTTCGACGGGTTCGACCCCAAGCGCATGGCCCGCTACGATCGCCGCAAGATCGCGCAGCTCCTCAAGGATCCGGGGATCGTCCGCAACCGCCAGAAGGTGAAGGCCGCCATCGGCAACGCCCGGGCGTTCCTCGCATTCCAGGAGCAGGGCGCTTCGTTCGGCGACTTTCTCTGGGAGTTCGTGGGCGGGACGCCGAAGCAATACCGGCGACGCACGCTGCGCGATCTTCCCGCCCGCTCCCGGGAGTCGGACGCGATGAGCGCCGCGCTCGCTGAGCGGGGCTTCCGCTTCGTCGGACCGACCATCTGCTACGCCTTCATGCAGGCGGTCGGGATGGTGAACGATCACCTCGTGACCTGCTTCCGCCACCCCGAGCTCGGCGGCCGAGCCTAGCACCGTTCCCCCTCTCCCGAAGGGAGAGGGGGTCAGGGGGTGAGGACTGCCGTGGCCAGGAACCGGGGCGGCCGCCGGGCCTTCGTCGCCTGCTCGTATGCGAACGCCAGCTTGATCAGCACGGCCTCGGTCCACGGCCGCCCGACGAAGGAGAGCCCGACCGGCAGCCCGCGCACGTGTCCCATCGGCACGCTAACGTGCGGGTAGCCCGCGACTGCGGCGGGGCTCGAAAAGCTTCCGCCCCCTCCGGGATCCCCGTTCACGAGATCGATGAGCGAAGCCGGTCCGCCCGTGGGCGCGATCAGCGCGTCGAGCTGCTGCTCGGCCATCACGGTGTCGATCCCCTGCGTGCGCGCGAGCAGGTGATTCTTGTCGAGCGCGCGCAGGTAGTCCTGGTCGGTGAGCGGTCCCTTGGCCTGCGCCTGTGCGAAGATCTCCTGCCCGAAGTAGGGCATCTCCTTCTCCTTCGCGCGCTCGTTGAACCCGATCAGGTCCTCGAGCGTCTTCGGGCCGGCGGCGGGAGCCCACTCGCGCAGGTACTTGTTCAGGTCCGCCTTGAACTCGTACAGCAGCACCGCGAACTCGGACTCGTCGAACTGGCCCGCGGTGGCGATGTCCGCAGGGTCCACGATCACCGCGCCGAGACGCTTGAGCGCATCGATCGCGCCCTCCATCAGTGCGTCGGTGGCCGGGCTGTAGCCCATGAACCGGGAGCGGCACACGCCGAGCCGCGCTCCCTTCAAGCCCGCGGGGTCGAGTACGCTCGTGTACTCGGTCCGCGACCGGCCGGCGCTCGCGGCGGTCGTCTCGTCGCGCGGGTCGACCCCCGTGAGGGCGCCCAGTAGGAAGGCCGCGTCCGCCACGGTGCGTGCCATCGGGCCGGGCGTGTCCTGACTGTGGGCTATCGGAATCACGCCGGTCCGGCTCACGAGACCGAGCGTCGGCTTGATCCCTACGATGCCGCAGCACGTGGACGGCGATACGATCGAGCCGTCGGTCTCCGTCCCGATTGCCACCGCGCACAGGTTCGCCGACACGGCGACACCCGAGCCGGAGCTCGACCCCGATGGTGTCCGGTCGAGCGCGTAGGGATTGCGGCACTGACCGCCGCGTCCGCTCCAGCCGCTGGACGAATGGGTCGAGCGAAAATTCGCCCATTCCGAGAGATTCGCTTTCCCGAGCAGCACCGCGCCCGCCGCGCGAAGCCGCTCGACCAGGAAGGCGTCGCGCGGGGGCACCACCCCCACGAGCGCGAGGGAGCCGGCCGTGCTCTGCATCCGATCCCGCGTCGCGACGTTGTCCTTCACGAGCACCGGGATGCCGTGCAGCGGCCCACGCGCACCTTTGGCCTTGCGCTCCGCATCGAGCGCGCCGGCCTGTGCGAGCGCGTCGGGGTTGGCTTCGAGCACGGCGCGCAACGCCGGTCCCTTGCCGTCCAACTCCTCGATGCGCTCCAGGTATGCCGCTACCAGCGAGCGGGCGGTGTACTTCCCCGACGCGAGGCCCGCCTGCAGCCCGGCGATGGTCGCCTCCTCGAGCTCGAACGGCGCGGCGACCGGCGCGCCGGGGCGATCGACCCCGCGTGCGAAGGCGGGGAGCACGGGGCCTAGTGCCGCTGCCGAGCCGCCCACCGTGGCATGCTCGAGAAACGCGCGGCGGTCCATCGTCCATTCGCTCATGGTGGTCTCCTCGTGGAATGACAGGCGGCGGGAACGCGGCTAAACTTGCTGCCACCGCGACGCGACGGCCAGCGATGCTGCACATGGTCGGAGAACAGTCGGAGGTCGGGAAGCTCCGCCGGGTCGCGGTAAAGCACGCGCGCGACGCGTTCGGCGACGCTGCCGCCGTCGAGCACCAGTGGCGCGACCTGCGATACCTCGCCCGCCCCGACGTCACCGCCGCGGTCCCCGAGTACGAGCGCTTCCTCGCGCTGCTCGAGGCCGCCGGCGTCGAGATGCTGCGCCTCCCGTTCGACGCCACAGTCGGCCTCGACTCGCTCTACGCGCGCGACGCGTCCATCGTCTGCAAGCGCGGGATCATCCTCTGCAGCATGGGCAAGCCGCAGCGGCGCACCGAGCCCGCCGCCCAGGAGGCCGCGTTCCGCGCCGCGGGAATCCCGATTCGGGGCCGCATCACCGGAGACGGGACCGTGGAGGGAGGGGACGTGTGCTGGATCGACGAGCGTACGCTGGCCGTGGGTCGGGGTTACCGCACCAACGAAGCGGGGATCCGCCAGCTGCGTGATCTCGTCCGGGACTGCGTGGACGAGGTGATCGTGGTGCCCTTGCCCCACTGGCATGGCCCGGAGGACGTGTTCCACCTCATGTCGATCGTGAGCCCGATCGATCGCGACCTATTCCTGGTCTACGCGCCGCTCATGCCGGTGCCGTTTCGCGAGGCGCTGACGTCCCGCGGCATCGCGCTCGTCGAGGTGCCGGAGGCGGAGTTCGACACGCTGGGGTGCAACGTGCTGGCCGTGGCACCACGCGAGGTGCTGATGATCGCCGGCAATCCCGAGACGCGCGCCCGGCTCGAGCGCGCCGGCGTGACGGTGCGTGAGTTCGCTGGGCGGGAGATCTGTCTCAAGGGGGGCGGCGGGCCGACCTGCCTCACCCGACCGCTGATGCGGGACGGGGGGTAGCACCCCCCGGGACTCGCCCCGGTCTTATATTGGAGCCGAACCCCGTCTCTCGGAGGGTGTCATGTCGAGAACCGTCCTGGCGGCCGCGGCCGCGGTGTTCATCGGTCTCGTCGCGTGCGGTGGTGGCAAAGGGCACTCCACCAAGCCGGCGGCGACCCGGTCCAAGAGCACCGCGAAGGCGGCACCATCCGCGCAGAAAAAGAAGACGTCCAAGCCCGACACTACCCGGGGCAAGAACCCGCTGACCAACAACTAGCCGGCGGTCAGGCCGACAGCGCCCGCAGCTCGGCCTCGACGCGCTCCCGCTCGACCGCTTCTCCGAGCGAGTCGAACAGCTCCCGGGCGCGCTCGAGGTAGGCTCGAGCTTCCTCCTGCTGCCCGAGCCGGCTCCGGAACAAGCCGTACGCGTGGTACACTTGCGCTTCGGTGGCCACCGAATGTTCCACGGCCCTGGCGAGCTCGATCGCCTGCTCGAAGAACACGAACCCGGTCTCGTCTCCCTGAGCGCCGCGCAGCCGGCCCATCAGCGTGTAGATCTGCGCCAGGCGACGGATCACGTGGCCGCCGATGGCCACCTGCTCGGCGCGACGCAGCTCCGCCTCGGCTTCCAGGAGCCGGCCCGCCTCCAGATCCAACTCCGCCAGGTTCAAGCGGATCGACAGCTCGAGGCGCGGGTCCCGCGGCGCGCGTTGCACCCAGGCCAGCGCTTCTCGGTACGCCGCCGAGGCGGCCGTGTAGCGCCCGAGCTGGGCGTCCAGCCGTCCCTGCTCATTCAGCACGCCCGCCATCTCGTCCGCGAGGCCGGCGGGCTCGAAGCGCTCTCGCGCCCGCCGCAGGAAGTCGCCGGCGGCGGCGAGGTCGCGTTGCTTCCGTGCCAGTACCCCGAGCTGCCGCTCCAGCCGGCCAGCGCGTGGCGCGTCGCTCGCGGCCTCGGCCAGCCGCAGTCCGCGGCTGTACCACGCCTGGGCGCCGCCCCAATGACCCTGCGCGAGCGCCACGTCTCCCAGTCCTTCGGACGCCGCGGTCGCCCCCGCCTGATCGAACTCCGCCTCCGCCAGTGCGAGGGAGCGCTGGAAGTGGCGCGCGCCGGCGGCGTACTCGCCCAGTGCGAGACACACATGGCCCAGCGCGCGCAGCGCCTCCACCTCCGGGCGGCGGTCCTGAAGCGCCTCCGCGACGCGGAGCGCCACTTCGTACCAGGTCCGCGCCTGTATGTGCCGGCCTACCTCCTCCTCGAGCCGGCCGGCGCGCAGCAGGGCCGCGACCACGCCCGGCGCGTCGCCGCGCTGCTGGCATTCGAGTGCCTCCACGTACGCCTTGAAAAGCGCCTGCAGGTGCTCCGTGATGCGGTGAAACGCCTGCGGCATGCGGCGTCGCAGCTCGTCCGGGTGGACCCCCCGTTTGCCCAGCGTGAGATACGGCCCCGAGCTGGACCACACCGTGGCTTCGTCCGGACGCGCGATCGAGACCAGCAGCGCGCGCAGCGGCGCGAGCGCCTCGAGCTCGGGCATGAGCGCGAGCGCCTTCTCGACCCGAACGGGCGGGGGCCCGGTCACAAGCCGTACTCCTTCATTTTCCGCGTCAGCGTATTGCGATGGATCCCAAGGATCTCGGCGGCCGCGCCGATCTGTCCGTTGGTATGGGCCAGCACACGGGCGATGTGCCGCGCCTCCGCCTCCGCTAGGGTCAGGAGGCCGCCCTGCGGCCGATCCGCGCGGGTGGTCTCCTCACCCCGCAGCTCGTCCGGCAGGTGCTCGGCCCGGAGCGTCTCGTCGGTCGCTACGATCACCGCCCGCTCGATCACGTTGCGCAGCTCGCGGACGTTGCCCACCCACGCGTGGGCGCGCAGCAGCTCGAGCGCCCGGTCCGAGATCGCGTGGATCCGTTTGCCGTAACGCTCCGCGAACAGACGGACGTAGTAGGCGGTGAGCAGGACGAGGTCGTCCCCTCGCTCCACCAGTGTGGGGAGTCGGATGGTGACGACTGCGAGACGATAGTAAAGGTCTTCCCGGAACCGCCCCTGCTTGATCGCCTCCTTGAGATCGCGGTTCGTGGCCGCAATCAGGCGCACGTCGATGGGGATCGTTTCGCCGCCGCCCACCCGCTCGATCTCCCGCTCCTGCACCGCGCGCAGGATCTTTGCCTGTAGCGCGAGGCTCATGTCCGCGATCTCATCGAGGAACAGGGTGCCGCTCCCCGCCTGCTCGAAGCGACCGATCTTGCGGGTGACGGCGCCCGTGAACGCACCCTTCTCGTGACCGAACAACTCGCTCTCGAGCAGGTTCTCCGGGATGGCGGCGCAATTCACCGCGACGAACGCGCCCGAGGCGTGCGGGCCGTTGATGTGGATGGCGCGGGCGACCACCTCCTTGCCCGTTCCCGATTCCCCCTGGACGAGCACCGTCGCGGAGCTCCCCGCGACGCGGGCCAGCAGCTTGTACACGTCGAGCATGGCGGGGCTCTGGCCGACCAGGGCGTACGGGCCGACCGCGTGCGGCTCGACGAGGGGAAGCGGCACCGCCGTTTCGCTGGCGACCGAGCGGAGCCGCTCGAGCGCGCGCACCAGCTCGTCGCGGCGCAGCGGCAGGGAGAGCACGTCGAGCACGCCCGACTTCTCCGCTCGCAACACCAGACCCATCGAGGGGGCCTGCGCGACGGCGATGAGTCGCGGACTCGCCGTGGCTCCGCGCAGGGTGTCGACCCACCAGGCCAGGTCGTCGTCCGGGTGCTCGCCGAGCACGGCCAGGACGACGTCCCAACGCTGGCCGGCGAGCTGACGCACCGCGCGCGGCAGGTCCGGCGCGGTATCGACTTCGAGCCGACCATCGTCGGCCCATTGCCGCAGGTTTTGGAGCAGACCGCCGGCGCTCCCGCCCTCGCCGGCGACCACGAGAATCCGCAAGAGCGCCAATGCCTCCCTACCCGGCGCTGCGGACGGGACCGAGGGCTCCATGTGAACTCGTGGAATCATCCCCTCGTGCCGGCGCCGCCCAGATACCGGGCGACCAGCACGAGCGCATCATCCGTGCCTTTGCCATGGCGCGCGAGGATCTGATCGGCGAGTTGTTGCGGCGTCGCCTCGGGCGGCAGTGCTTCCGCGAAGCCCTCCCGGATCCCGTCGGTCGCGAAGATGAGCGTATCGCCGGCGGCGATGGGGAGGACGACGGGGTGGGGCCGCGGCAGCTCGGACCCTACGATGCCGCCGCGCGTCACCAGACTGGTCCGCGGCGAGCCCGACCGCGCAGCGCTGTCGCCGGACAGCAGCAGGCCCTCGACGTTGCCGACGCCGAGCCACGTCATCGACCGCTCGGGTCGCGCGAACAGCGCCACGCTCATCACCACGCCGCGTGTCCCCTTCAGCGCCCGGTGGCAGCGCTCGATGAGGGCGATCGGCGATTCGGTCGCGTGTCGCTCGAGGGCGGCGACGGCGACCTGCGCCGCCGTCGCCGCCTCGGCACCGTGGCCGAGTCCATCCACGACCGCCACGAGTACGCCGGTCCCGATCGGCTTGACGAGATGCAGGTCGCCCGACTGGGCCTCCCCTGGGAGGGCGAGCGTCGCGACGCCCCACTCGATCAACGCCGGCGCGCCCACCGAGGCCTCAGGCATTCATTCGTCGCCATTTTTTCATCGTCACAGTCGTTCCCTTACCGACGTTCGAGCTCACGTCGAAATCGTCCATCAAACGGCGCGCCCCGGGAAGGCCCAGTCCCAGTCCGCCGGAGGTGGAGTAGCCGTCCTCGAGAGCGCGCGAGACGTCCTTGATCCCCGGCCCCTGATCCCGTGCGACGATCACCACGCCCTGGCGGTCGCCGTTCGTGACGAGGCTGAGCATGACTTCGCCTCGCTTGGCGTACATGAGGATGTTGCGCGCGATCTCGGAAATCGCAGCGGCGATCACCGTCTGATCCCCGCTCGAGAACCCAGCCTCCGCCGCCAGATCCCGCCCGCGTTGTCGGGCGGTGACGACATCCACGTCGGCGGCGATCGGGATCAGCAGCTCATCAGCCACGGTCGATGCGTCCGGATCCCCGCTCGATGCGGAGCTGCATCTGCCGATCCAGGAACGCCAGACCCTCCTCGAGATCGAGCGCGGTCGAGACGCCCTTGAGCGTCAGGCCGAGCTGGACCATCGCGAAAGCGACCTCGGGCTGGATCCCGACGATCACGGTTTCCGAACCGCGCAGCCGTGCCATGTGAGCAATGTCTCGTAGGGTCCGGACGGCGAACGAATCCATCACGTCGAGCGCTGTGACGTCCACGATCACGCCCCGAGCCCGGAACCGCCCGACGCGCTCGATCAGCGCCTCCCGCAGCTGCGAGAGATCGGCGTCCGTGAGCGCCGACTGGATGGACGCGATCAGGTAATGGCCCTGCTTCAGGATCGGGACTTCCACACGACCTCCGTCGACGGTGTGAGAAGCAGGGTCACGTCTTCGAGGTCAGCTCTTCAAACGGGAGGACCTTGTAGCCCAGCAGGCGCTCTGCCTCCTCGATGCCTCCCTGGAGGTCGCCCACCGTGGCCATCTCGCTCAGATCTACACCGATCGTCACGAGCGTCTGCGCGATCTCGGGCGACAGGCCCGTCACGATGACCGTCGCGCCCAGCAGGCGCGAAGCCTCGACCGTCTGCACCAGGTGGTTCGCAACGTTCGAGTCCATGGCGGCCACGCCGGTGATGTCGATCACGACGACCTTCGCGCGGTTGGTGCGGATGGCGCGCAGCAGCTGCTCGGTGAGCTGCCGCGCACGCTGCGGGTCGATGACGCCGATGATCGGCAGAATCAGCAATCGCTCGCGCACCTGCAGCACCGGGGTGGACAGCTCCCGAATCGCCTCCTGCTGCTGCCGGATGATACGCTCGCGCTCCTGCACGAAGCCGACGGCCACCGTATTCGCGATTCGGTTCGCCGCCGGCTCGTAGGCGTCGAGGATGCGGTTGAGCTTGTCGAAGTCTTCGTGGTACTTGGCGAACAGCGAGCGGGCGAGCACGTCACGCAGCAACAGCACGATGCCGACCACTTCGTGCGTCTCGACGCCTCGCGGGATGATGCGCTCGGAGAGGTTGCGCGCGTACGCCTGCAGGGCCTCGAACGTTCCCGTCTCCAGCGCTTCGACGTAATTGTCGTACACCGACGTCGCTTCGGCGAAGATCTCCTCCTCCGTCATCGCCGTGAGCAGCTGGGCCCGCGTGATGCGCCGCGCCCATTCCTCGCGCAGCTGCGTGCGGTTCTGTCGCAGGTGAGCCACCAGCTCGCGCAACAGCGCCGCGGTGGACTCGGATAACGCCTGGGGATCGGGCGGCGGCGGCAGGGCGTCTTTGCCTTTCGTGGCCATGGCTGGCGGTCCTCGCCTGGGAGAATGTTGCTGCGGCGCAACAGCAAGGCTAGTGCCAAGCCATCGCGCCAGCTAGCGCATCCTAACTGCCAATGTCACAGCATGTTGACAACCGTAATGATACGGTCCTATGGCGTGAGTGCAACAGTCTGATGCACGCGGCTGTGGCTGGCAGCACAAAAAGAGTGCGCAGACACGGCCCGATCCGCCTGACTGGACCGGGCCGGGGTGTCGAATCACATCGCGGCGTTGCTGGCTGCGGAGCCCACGATGATTTCGCCCGTGGTCGTCACCACGCCGGGCAGGCAACCCAGGAGTGTGCACCCGCCACCGGTCAGACTCTGTCGGTACACGTGAATCAGGTTCACGGTGAGGCCGCTCGCGTGTACGCCGTCCCCCGTGGGAAGTTGCTCGTTGAGCACGACGTAGCCGACCCCGGGAAGCGTGATTCGCGTGTTGGGCGCCACAATGGCGTCTCCAGATGTCACCTGCACCCCATTCACCACGAGGTCCGCCAGGGTCGAGCCGAGCCCGTTGCTCGTCGCCTGCGCACCGTTGCTCGTGCTGCTCACCGCGGCGGTGAGGCTGCTCGCGGTGATCAGCCCGTTCAACAGGTTCACGTTGAACACGGTCGCCACGCTCTGCGCGGCGGCCGCATTTCCGATCGACCCCGAGGTCGTCCCCGTCAGCGCTTCCGTGGTGATCGTGCCCGGCAGGTTCAGTCCGTCGGCATCGCCGTCCACCATCGCACCCTCCGTCGGCGTCACGGCAGGGAGCAGCGCCAGTGCAGACTGCTGCGTGCCGCCGGGGCCCTGGACGAACGCGCCGTACGCCTTGCCGCTCACCGACTGCGCCGGTGCGACCGGAGCGAGCGCCGCGGTGACGCCGATCAGCAGCGACAGTGCCGCCACGACCTGCATCGCTCGAATCCTCGAACGTCTCATGCTTCGGCCCGTCCTTTCACGTTCCTAATGTGCCTGGATGTTGCCGCCCGTGAGATCCACGACGTCACTCTCGCGGCCCGATTCCTTGAGCGAGATTCCATAGCGGTCGGGGCCCCGCCCCGGACTCGAGCCCGGCTCGCCATTGTCACAAGCGACGGCGCCGAAGTGTTCCTGCACCCAAGTCCCGTTGCCGTCCTTCACCCGCGCCAATCCAGTGAACGCCGCGCACCGCCCCCCCCGCCCCCCAGGATCGTCGAACGAGAAGAAGTCGTCGATTGTCAGGCTGTGAATTAGGGTATGGGGCGGATGCCACACGGTCTGGAGCTGGCCCTTGATCGGGCCCCCGCTCGAGCACTTCTCGCTCGCGTCGACGTTGAACCCGAAGGTCGTTTTGCCACCCAGTGGGTCGATGCGACCGCCGCCCGTGAAGCGCTCGCCCGCCGCACAAAACCCGCTGCCATCCGAAAACGAGGGCTTGGGACCCGCCGGGGTCGCGGGCCGATCGCAGCCCCACGCGAGCAGCGTAGCGGCCACGAGGCCCGGCACCAACCCGAGTCTTATCGGTCTGCACATGCTCTGCCTCCTCAGCAGGGTCGTCAGCCGAACTGCTGCGGGAGGCGCGGTGGCAATACAGATGCCAGTCGGCGGGCTTCAAGTCCTGCTTGTGAAATCGAGAGTTACGCGGGCTGTCGCTGTCGCGCAGCGCGCTGCCGGCGCATCACTCGCGAGGCGTCAACGTGGCGCGCGCGCTAAATAGTGCACGCAACATGGGCGAGGGTCAGCGTCGCGGAGGTGCGACACGGCGCGAGCGCCGCGGGGAGCGGCGTGCGGTCCGCCCCCCGCCGGTCGCTGCATCGCTCATTCACCTACCTCCTGGGTTACGCACACTCTGCATGCCTCTGGCATCCGTGTCAGCCCGCGCCCAGCGGTTGCGGGATGGCGACCGCGCGTCGCGGCGCGTGTGCCGGCGCTGCCACCGCACCGTCCAGCTCGAAACCCTCGCCGTCGCACACGACCCGCGCGATCCGCTCGGCGGCCTGGCCGTCCCACCGCTCGATGACGGGTCGCGCCGGGGAGTGCCGCGCGAGACCGCGCTCGGCCGCCGCAAGGATGGCATCGCGCTGCGCTTGCACCAAGCGGTTTGTCCCGTGCGTGCAGGTGATCGGACGCTCGGTATTCGGTCGCACGGTTAGGCACGGCACCCCGAGAAACGACGTCTCCTCCTGTAGTCCGCCCGAGTCGGTCACGACCAGTCCGGCCTTCGCGACGAGGCTTAGCATGTCCAGGTAGCCGAGCGGCTCGAGCAGTCGCAGTCCCCGGTCGGCGGGCGGCCGCAGCCCCAGGTCCTCGATGCGCGCGCGTGTGCGCGGGTGCACCGGGAAGAGCACGGGGACGTGGTCGGCGAGCCGGGTCAGGGCCTCGAGTAACTCCTGCAGGACCGTGGGATCATCCACGTTGGCCGGGCGGTGCAGCGTCACCACGACGTAGGGACGCCCGCGGACGTCGAAGCGCATCGGCGCGTCGACCGCCAGCGCCTGCGGCAGTGCCCAACACAGCGTGTCGATCATCACGTTGCCGACGAAGTGCATGCGGTCCGTGGGAATGCCCTCGGCCTCGAGGTTCTCCGCCGCGTCACGCGATGGCAGGAACAGCAGGTCCGACAGTCGGTCCGTGACCACGCGGTTGATTTCTTCGGGCATGGTCCAGTCGCGGCTGCGCAGACCGGCCTCGACGTGACCGAGCCGCACGTGGAGCTTGGCGGCCACGAGCGCGGCGGCGATGGTGGAGTTCACGTCACCGTACGTCAGGACGAGGTCGGGATGGAGCTCCACGATCACGGGCTCGAGGCGTTGCATCACGGCCGCCGTCTGCTGGGCGTGCGACCCCGACCCCACGCCGAGGTCGTGGTCGGGCGCCGGGATCCACAGTTGCTCGAAGAAGGCGTCGGACATGCCGGGATCGTAATGCTGGCCGGTGTGGACGATCACGTGCTCGACCCCGCGCTTCACCAGCTCGCGGTCCACGGGGGCGAGCTTCATGAAGTTGGGGCGGGCTCCGACGACGGAGAGGACGCGCATCGCGCTAGTGCGACAGGGCGGCGATTCCGATGATCGCCACCGGAATCGACACGAGGATACCGAGAATGCGGAAGGTTCGCTCGGTATCGTTGCGGCGTGGCACGATGATGCGATCGCCGGTGCGCAACCCCATGCCTTCGACCGTCAGCCCGCGCGTAAACGCATCCTGGAAACCGTTTCCCACGTAGAGGCCTTTGCCGTCCCGCTCGATGCGCGCGCCCGTGAAGTTCGCATCCTTCGTGGGACCGCCCGCCGCCATCAGGGCGTCGGAGACCACGGCGCCCGAGAGGACAGTGTAGAAGCCGGGATGCTCTACCTCGCCGAGCACGCCCAGGCGCACCAGCACCTTAGCGCGGACCATCGGGTTCTTCACGTAGCGCCCGAGCTGCTGGCTGAGATACGTCTCCACGTCAGCCCGCCGCACGCCCGTGAGCGGTATTGCCCCGATCACGGGCAGCGTCAGCGCGGGGCCCGGCCCCACGCTGAACGCATGGGTGAATTGCGTGTCCCCCTCCACCTCGAGGAGGATCTGGTCGCCGACCTCGAACCCGCCTGGGAGAGTCCCCTTGGCGGTCTGGCCCGCCAGCGGGGCCGCGAAGAGCGACAGCGCCAGAAGGCGCACGACCATTCTCTCGATCATAGTGTCATTCATAGTGTCATTCGACCGTCACGCTTTTCGCCAGGTTGCGCGGCCGATCCACGTCGCAGCCGCGCAACACGGCGATGTGATACGCCAAGAGCTGGAGCGGAATCACCGTCAGCACCGGCGCGATCAGGGGTGGGCTCGCCGGCACGGCGACTTGGTGATCTGCCAGCTTGCTCAGATCGCCGTTGCCCTCGCTCGTGATCGCGATGATGCGGCCCCCCCGGGCTTTCACTTCCTGCATGTTCGAAACGACCTTCGAGTAAACGGGATCCTTGGGCGCCAGGCAGACGACGGGCATGTTCTCGTCGATCAATGCAATGGGTCCGTGCTTCATCTCGGCGGCCGGGTAGCCCTCGGCATGGATGTAGGAGATCTCCTTGAGCTTGAGGGCGCCCTCGAGCGCTACGGGGAAATTGGCGCCTCTGCCCAGGTAGAGGGCGTTGCGGGCGTCCGCATAGCGCTCGGCGAGCGCCCGAACCTGCGGCTCGACGGCAAGCGCGCGCTCCACCAACTCCGGGAGCCGGACCAGCTGCGAGACCAACCGACGCCCGTCCTCCGCCGGAAGCCCCCGCTGGCGCCCGAGGTACAGCCCCAACAGCAGCAACGCGACGACCTGCGAGGTAAACGCCTTGGTCGAGGCGACCCCAATCTCTGGACCCGCGTGCAGGTAGATACCGCCGTCCGCCTCGCGGGCGATGGTCGAGCCGACGACGTTCACGAGACCGAGCACCGTGGAGCCGGCGGCCCGCGCGGCCCGCAAGGCTTCCAGCGTATCCGCGGTCTCGCCGGACTGCGAGATCGCGATCGTGATCGTGCCGGGGACTTGAAGCTGACGCCGGTAGCGATACTCTGACGCGTACTCGACCGATACCGGGATCCCGACCAGCTCCTCGAGGACCTGACGGCCCACTAGCCCCGCGTGCCACGACGTGCCGCATGCCACGATTACGATGCGCCGGATCGCCGCGCACTGCTCCTCCGTGAGGTTCAGCCCGTTGAGGCGCGCTGTCCCTTCGGCGACGAGCAACCGTCCACGGAGGGTGCTCCGCACGGTTTCGGCCTGCTCACAGATCTCCTTCAGCATGAAGTGGGGATAGCCGCCGAGCGCGATCGCGTCGAGATCCCATTCGATATCGTCGACCGCCCGCACCTGCTCCCGAGCCTCGCGGTCCAGCACGCGGTAGCCCGCCGCGGTCACCACGGCAACGTCGCCGTCGTTGAGGTAAACCACGGACCGGGTATGTCCCAGCACCGCGCTCGCATCGGAGGCCACCAGGTACTCCCGGTCCCCAACGCCGAGGAGCACCGGCGAGCCGCGCCGCGCGACCACGATCTTGCCGGGATCCGCCTCGGCGACCACCGCGAGGCCGTAGGTCCCCTCGACGTGGTCCAGGGCCGCGATGACCCGTTCTTCGAGCGTCGCGCCGGGCGACTCCTCGATCAGATGTACCAGTGTCTCGGTATCGGTCTCAGTCACGAAGCGATGGCCGTCCTGCTCCAGCCGCTTGCGGAGCACGTCGGCGTTCTCGATGATGCCGTTGTGGACCAGCGCCACCGTCCCCGCGCAATCGACGTGGGGGTGTGCGTTGCGCTCGGTCGGCGCGCCGTGCGTCGCCCAGCGTGTATGTCCGATACCGCAGTGCCCGTGCACCGGCCTCCGAGCGAGCAGCTCGCGCAGGCCGGCGATGCGACCGGCGAGCTTGCGGGTCTCCACCCCACCACCGTTCTGGACCGCGACCCCGGCGGAGTCGTAGCCCCGGTATTCCAGGCGCGCGAGCCCCTCAACCAGAACAGACACCGCCTCTCTCGAGCCGACGTACCCCACGATTCCGCACATCGCTCAGCTGCCCTCGCGCTTGAGTTCCAGCAACGGGTCACCGGTAATCGCTAGACCGAACCGCGAGAGCTGAGCCAGCGTACCGTCGGCTGCGCCGAGCGTCACATCCGCTAGCGGAAGGATCAAGGCTCCGCACCGCTCGCACCTCGCCACCGTGCCACGGCGGGCGGGGCGTGGGCGTTTGCTCATCTCTAGGCTCCGCTTCTTACAATCCTTGCAGCGCATACTCGGCGGTCTCAGGTCGCGCCCCTGCACTTCAAGTTTGAGGCCCGGGCGACGCCGACCGTGCGCGCGGCCCGCGTTAGCAATCAGGGCGACAAGGGGTTAGCCGCCGTGCCCCGCGGCCTGGCGGGCGCGTCGCAAGCGTGCGCTGCGTTGCGCGCACGCGGCAGCCGCCGCGGCACGGCCGCGCAGCCGGGGGCGTTGCAAGCCGAGGCGCAGCGCGTGCACCCTGCCACACGACGGCCCCGGGTTTGCAGTCATGATTCGCACCGACGGAATCGAAGGGGACGCGGTTGGCCGGAGCGGGCGTATGACAGATCGGATGCCACAAGGCGGATTGCCACTCGTGCTTCTGGCCGGCGACGGCCACGAAGCTACGCGGTGGCTTCGCGGCCTGCTCGAGGGCGGTGGATATGCCGTGCTCCAGGAGCGGTCGGGCCAACACGCGCTCGAACGGGCGCGGACGACCGAGCCGGACGTGATCCTCGCGGACGCCGACCTGCCCGACATGCCCGGCGTAGAACTGTGTCGCGTGCTCCGGTCCGATCCCCGCGTCTCCAGCAGCACGCCGATTCTGTTGATGATCCGCGAGGCGGCCACGCGGACGCAACGCCTGGCCGCGTTGCGTGCCGGTGCGTGGGAATGCATCGCGCCTCCGCACGACGCGGACGAGATCCTCCTCAAGATCGGCGCCTACGTTCACGCCAAGCTCGACGCGGACCGAGCTCGAACCGAGGGTCTGCTCGATGCAGGAACCGGTCTCTATAACCGGCAGGGGCTTGCGCGCCGGGCGCGCGAGTTGGGATCGCAGGCGTTCCGGGAACACGGCCCGCTCGCGTGCGTCGTGCTCGCGCTGGACATCGAGCCGACCGACCCCGCCGCCGGGCCGCAGCCGGGCGCGAGCCTCGGTCGGTACGTGCAGGCGATCAAAGCGGCGGCTCGACTGTCGGACGTGATCGGGCGCCTCAGCGCCACCGAGTTCGCGGTGCTTGCCCCCGGCACGGATGCGGGTGGCGCGCGCCGCCTCGCCGAGCGCCTCGCCAGTTCGGTTTCCGCCACCACCGTCGCGTCGGCGGCCGGCGCCCCGTCCGCGGCACCCGTTCGAGTCCGCTGCGGCTATGAGGCCGTGGCTAACGTTGGCTACGCCCCGATCGAACCCGTCGATCTCCTGGTCCGGGCCGCCGCCGCTGTCCGAACCGGCAGGGCAGACTCGGGTGGGTGGCTGCGGCGGTTCGACGAAGGCACTAATCCGGCCCCCTCCGGAACTTAGACAGGCACCCGCCGGCTCCCGCTGTTCTCGTCTGCTGCTTCGTAGCCCGGCAGATAATAGGAGTAGTAGCGGTAGGCCCCGCCCGCCGGCACGTCGTTCAAGATCGCCCCCAGCAACCGCACAGGCAGCCGTTGCAGCGTCTCAAGCTTGGCCGCCGCCACGTCGCGGTGGCTGTACCCGGTACGGAGCACCAGAGCGAGCGTTCCCGTCAGTGTGCCGAGGATCAACGGATCCACGCCAGCCGCGAGCGGCGGGCTGTCGATCAAGATCACGTCGTACCCCGACCGCATGCCGTTCACCAGCTCCGACATGGGAGGGGATCCGAGCAACTCGGGGGCGTTGTACGCGCGCGTGCCGCACGCAATCAGCGAGAGCGAGGGGTACGGCGTCGCTTGCACGATGGCGTCGAGGGGGGTCTCGCCCCGGAGGAAGTCGCTCAGCCCCGGGCGGCGGCGAGCGCTCAGCCGGCGATGCAGCACGCCGCGCCGGATGTCGGCGTCGATCAGCAGGGTGCGGTGCCCGCCATCCGCGAAGGTATGCGCCAGGTTTGCGGCCAGGAACGACTTGCCGTCCCCCGCCCCGGGGCTTGTCACGGTCACGAGAAGCGGCGCCCGCCCGCCGTGCGCGTACACGAGGTTGAGGCACACCCCCCGGAGGGCCTCCACGACCTGATTGACGTCCTCGGGCACACGGCCTTTGCCGTGGCGCCCCGCGTGCGGTAGGGTTCGCAGGTGCGGCACGGCGCCCAGGATCGCCAGCCCCATCTCGCGCGAGACCTGATCGGGGTAGCGCACTCTGGGGTCGATACGATCGAGTAGCACCGCGCCCACAACGGCGAGCCCGAAGCTGCCGCAGAAGCCAAGCAGGATCAGCCGCCCTCCCGCCGAGCTCACGGGCTCCCGCGAAACAACCGCCGCGTCGAGAATGCGGACGTCGGGTATGGTGCTCGCCTCCGCCAGGCGCGCCTCTTCATACCGCTTCTGCAGCAGCGTGTAGAGGTCCTCGGCCATGCTCAGGGTGCGACGCAGCCGGGCCTCCTCGATGGCCCGCGCCGGGATCTGACGCAGGCTGCGTGAGTCCGCACCGAGCCGACGGCCCAGCTCCATCTCGCGGGCCGCGAGCTGGTCCATCAGCCCACGCGCCAGCGCCGGAATCGTCTGGCGCTCCAGCGTCGCAATTTCTGCTACCAAGCGTTGTACGGGCGGGTACTGGTCGGAGTAGCGGTACCGCAGCGCACGCAAGCTAGCTCGCTTCGAGGTCAGCTCCGTGAGCGCGGCGGCGAGGTCGGGGTTCCCCTGAACGGACCCGACCACCGCGAGCGCGTCGGCGGAGAGGCCGCTCGAGTCACTGGTAGGCGCCAGCAACCGTTGCAACGCCTCGCGGTCCTGTTGGATCCGATCCCGGTCCGCCTGCATGCCGAAGAAGGTCCCGAACTTGGGATCGGACTCGGCGCCCTGGCCCCCGCCGGCCGCGCTCGGCACGCCGAGCGACACGGGCGGCGTTCGATCGCCCGGCAACGTAATCGTCCGTTCCCGGAATCCCTCGAACGCCGCCTCGGCGCTCCGCAAATTCCCTTGCGCGCTCTGCAACTGCTCCGCCAGGATCTTCGTGAGCTCGGTCAGCTTCTTCCGCTTGAGGTCCGACGCGACTTGCACGTAGCGTTCGGCCACCGCGTTGACCACGGCGGTGATGCGCGGTGCGTCGGGGCCCCGCAACTCGAGCCGGAGGAAGTTCCCTTTCTCATCCAGCTGCGCGCTCAGCGAGTCCGCCAGCGAGCGCGCGGCATCCCGCAGGGTCGACAAACCGAACTCGACGGCCCGGTCGGTAGGCAGCGTGCTGGCGGCGGGCGCCCAGGCCAATCCCAGCCGGGTTCCGATCGAGTCACCCACCGTCCCGCGCTCCACGACCTGGCCCTCCAACGTGGCCAGTGCGTAACTGCGACGGTCAGAGTCCACCTTGAGACGATACACCCCTGGTCGGTACTGCCCGGTCACCTGCAACGTCGCCAGCACACCTTCGTCCGCTCGCGACTTCGGGCTCACGAACAACCGCTGGTCGCGGACCACTTGATCGAGCACCACGTATGACTTGAGGAGATCCACCCAGGCCTGGGGGTCGAGCAACTGGCCCTGCCGGATGGGCCCTCGGTCCTGGCCCTGGCCCCAGCGCTCGCTCTCAGTCGCGTCAATCCAGATGGTTGACTGCGCCCCATACTGAGGCCTGACAAAACGTGCGACCCCGAAGCCCGCTGTCGTGCCGAGAACCGTCACGCCGCAGATCAGCCACTTGAACCGCAGCACGGCGCTGAACACCCGCCTCCAATCCACCCCTCCCTCGGAGTCGGCACCGCCCCACTCCGTCGTGGGGGGTGGCGGCGATGGCGGAACCATCACCGGTGAAGTCGAACCAGGTGGCAGCGGCAGGTGGCTCATCGTCATGGAACGGGTACCTCTCCAGGTCGCGCTCGGTGTGGCTTCGGAAAACTGCGGTTCATTGGCTGATGAAGTGTGGCAAGTCCGATACCGTGCGCTGCCCGCAGACCGGTGGGACTGATGCCGCAATTCAGTGCAATCGCCTGGCGGAACGGATGCACCTTGGTGCGGTCGGAACGGTGTCGCCCGGCTTGCGCGCGGCCGTTGTTGCCCAATCCGTGCGGCAAACCGGCGACGCTGGGGCATCACGACAATGTGGCCCGAACCGTGCGTAGGGGTGCGGTTGACCGTTATCGAGGACGAGCGTGATGTCCATGCCGATTACACAGGACGGCGTCCAGCCCGGCGATGTGCGTGAGCCGGCCGCGTTGCTGGCGATCGGGCCCGAAGCCAAGGCCCGCGTGCGGATTCTCGTGGTGGACGACGAGCACACGCTGCGCGAAAGTTGCGCCGCAGTACTCCGGCACGAAGGGTACGACGTCACGGTCGGCAGCCGGGGCCAGGACGCGCTCGAGCTGCTCAAGCGCCGCGCTTTCGACGTCCTGCTCGTGGATCTCTACATGTCACAGGTCGACGGGCTTGCACTGCTGCGAGCCGCACTCGGGACCAATCACGACACGATCGTGATCGTGATGACGGGGAATCCGAGCGTCGAATCGAGCGTCGAGGCTTTGCGGCAGGGTGCTTTCGATTATCTCCCCAAGCCCTTTTCCGCTTCACACCTGCAGGTCTTGATCGGGCGCGCGGTGCACACCCTGTTGGTCGCGCGCGAAACGCGTGAGCAGCAGGACACGCTCGACCGGGCGCAGGTGCAAACGGACAAGCTGACGCTCCTCGGCACCGCGCCCGCCTTTCGCCGAGCGATCGAGCTCGCCCGGAAGGTGGCGCCGACCGACGCCTCCGTCTTCATCACGGGAGAGAGCGGCAGCGGCAAGGAGATGATCGCGCAGTTCATTCACCACCACAGCCGCCGCTCAAGCCGCCCGTTCGTGGCGGTGAACTGCGCCGCGCTGCCCGAAGGACTGCTCGAGTCCGAGATGTTCGGCCACCGCAAGGGTGCCTTCACCGGCGCGGTCCGGGACAAGCCCGGGTTGCTCGAAGCCGCCCACGGCGGCACGCTGTTTCTCGACGAGCTCGTCGAGATGCCTAAATCGATCCAGGCCAAGCTCCTGCGCGTCATCCAAGACGGTGTGGTGCGCCGCGTGGGTAGCGAGACGACGGACGCCGTCGTGAACGTGCGCTTCATCGCTGCGACCAACGTCGACCCGGAAGGCGCCGTCAAGGCCGGGGACATGCGGGAGGACCTGTACTACCGCTTGCGCGTGGTGCCGATCAACGTGCCGGCACTGCGCGAGCGACCCGAGGACATCCCGCTCCTGGCGGACTACTTCCTCTCCACGTACTGGGTGCGCCATCGCCGCAAGGGCGCTCCCTTCCCGCGCTTGACCGACGCGGCGCTGCGCGCGCTGTGCGGGTACGCCTGGCGCGGCAACGTCCGCGAGCTGCAGAACGTCATCGAGCACGTGGCCGTCGTCGTGGAACCCGGCGCCGAGATCCGGCCCGAGGACTTGCATCTCACGGGAGATGCGGCGCCGGCGGATACGGGCGCCAATCCCGCGTCGTTGATCTCGAAGTTCGAGCGGCAGTACCTGACGTGGCTCGTCAACCGAGCCAGCGGCAACATGTCGAAGGCCGCCCGCATTGCGGGTGTCGATCGGACCACGTTGTACCGGCTGATGGAGCGCCACGGACTGCAGCGCAGCCCCACCGCAGGGTGGGTAGTCGAGCGCGAGCCCGGGCCGGGGGCGGGCGCGATGGAGGAGGTCGAGGCTCATGTGGGCGAATCGGGCGGGCAGGCCGCGTGATCCGCGGAGGGGTAATGGAGATGCGGTCGAACACCGCTGAACAGCTCGACTGGCCGGTCGTCACGACGGTCCGCGGGCCGGAGCAGGAGCAGGAGCCGCAAGATCTCACGACCTGCTTGGCCGGCCCGAACGGGCTCGACCTCGTCGTGGAGCTCGCGCATGACCTGCGCTCGCCCCTCACGTCCATTCTCTTCCTCGCGGAAGCACTGCAGCAGGGTCAGGGTGGTTCCGTGACTGCGGACCAGAGTCGCCAACTCGGCCTGATCTACAGCGCCGCGCTTTGTCTGTGCGCGACGGCGAGCGACGTGCTGGAGCTGGCCCGGGGCGGCAACCGGTTGGTGGACCGCGCGCCCGCACCCTTCTCGGTGGCCGAGACGTTCGAGTCGGTGCGCAGCATGATCCAGCCGATTGCCGAGGAAAAGAGCCTGGCACTACGCCTCGTCCACCCCGTGCCCGAACGGCGCGTAGGGCACGCCCGGGCGCTGTCGCGCGTGCTCCTCAACCTCGCCACCAACGCGGTGAAGTTCACCGACACGGGCTACGTGGAACTGGCGGCCCGACCGATCGACTCCCGCCGGCTCGAGTTCTCCGTGAGGGACACCGGCGCCGGGTTTGATCCCGTGCTGCAGCGCGCTCTGTATCAGCCCGTGAGGGCGGCGTCGGCGAACGGGCGGCATCAGTTTTCCAGCTCCGGCCTGGGACTCGCCATCTGTCGCAAACTGGTGAAGGTCATGGGCACAGAGCTCCAGGTGGAAACCCACCCGAATTGGGGAACCCGGTTCTATTTCGAGGTCGACTGTCCGCCCGCTGGTTCGGCTCCTTAGACCCACCCCCGCCCTACGCGGCGCCCAGACACCACGGGGGTCGAGCGACCTGACGGTCATGGGTGATCTCGCATAGGGGCAGCCGGATATTCGCGATCCACGCCCGGCCGGCGAGTCCCACGATCCGTCGGCACCATCCCGGCATCCCGGCCACAAATCGCGTAGGTATGCCGGTGATGCGGAGCCGCCACGCTGTACTGCCTGTTGCGCGCACGCGATATGAAATTGAAGGAAGGGCGCGGTATCTCGCCGTCACGCTAACGGCCGCGCGCGCCCGTCGCGAGCGCTCTACACTCGCCGCCCCTGCGCCATACATCGACGCAACGAAACGCAGCGCGGCCGGCGGCGAGCCGGCGCACGTCAAGGCAAGCGCACGCTTGCGGCATCGGGACTCGGCGCGCGCACGGAGTTTGCCATGTCTGCGCGCCATGACGACGACGCTCACGCCTTACCGACCGGCACGATCCAGCCGACCGACGCTTTCGCTCGTACACGCATCGCCACTCCACGCCATTGATCGAGAGCACCGGGGCCGGCGCCTCGTAAACATCGTCGTGGCGGCCGTCGGCCTCGCACTCACATCCCCGTTGCTGCTGCTGATCGCGGCATTGATCAAGCTGACGTCGCGCGGACCGGTGCTCTTCACGCAAGCCCGTGTCGGCCTGGATCGCAGGGCGCTCACGGGCGCCGGCGGGAACACGCGGCGCAACATGGACCTGGGTGGCACGCCGTTCACGATGTACAAGTTCCGCACGATGCGCGCGGCCGAGCAGAACGGGAAGCAGGTATGGGCGCGAGCAGACGACGAGCGCGTTACGCCGATCGGCCGAGTGCTGCGCACGTTCCGCCTCGACGAGCTGCCGCAGTTGTTCAACGTGCTGAAGGGTGATATGAACATCGTCGGGCCGCGGCCGGAACAACCCGACATCTTCCTGTACCTGCGCGAGCAAATCGAAAGCTACCCGCGACGCCAGCGGGTGCGGCCGGGGATCACGGGCTGGGCACAGGTCAACCAGGGGTACGATACCTCGGTGGACGACGTGCGCCGCAAGGTGCACTACGATCTCGAGTACATCCGCCGGCAGTCGGCGCTCGAAGACCTCAAGATCATGCTCCGCACGGTTCCCGTGATGTTGCTGCGTCGGGGCAGTCGGTAACTCCAACCGTACGACGACGTCGTTTGCTCGCGCTCAAGGGCGCGCCGCGCGCTCGTGCACCAGGCGCGAGAGCGCCGGGTAGAGATCCCCGCCGACGGCTTTTGCCAGTTTCTTGAGATTCCACAACCACAGCTGGCGCAGCCGGACGGCCCGGGCACCGGAGGCGAGCGCCGCGGCGACGGTGGCAGGGGCTCCGCGCCGCAGTACGTAGCGCCCGACGACGAGGCAGCCGTCCACGACCCGGCAGTGCATCGTGGGTTCCGAGGTGAACAGCGCGACCAGCCCCGCAGCAGCGGCCGCCCCCGCGACGCGCCGTGAATAGGCGCCGCCCGGCACCGAGGCCACCCGCACGGGCTCACCCAGCACATCGGCCAGGGCCTGCGCGCTTCGGCTCCACTCGTCGATGAGGCGGTCCCAACTGCACCGCGCCATCCGTGCGGGATGCGAGCACGAATGCGTGCCGATGACGTGCCCCCGCCCCGCCAGCTCCCGTACCTGGGCCCGCCCGACGAACCCCGGAGTCCCGAGGTAGTCCGTAGTAATAAAGAAGTGACCGCGCCACCCTGCACGCTCGAGCAGGTCGGCGACGCATCCATACGCGCTGGCGCCGCCGTCGTCGAATGTCAGAAGGACAGGCGGCGGGCCCACGATACCTGCGAACAGATCGTGTACCGTGCCTCGCCGCGCGGCGACCGCGGATGCGGCCTCCAGGTGCCGCTCGAAGTCGCGGCGGTCAAACTTGTAGGTAGCGGACACCGGATCAGGAAAACCGCTCGCGTCCCAGTCAGCCCCGTCGACCACGTCATGGTACAGCAGCGCAAGCGCTTTCACGACGGCGTCTCCACGCGCGAAATTTCCAGTGGAAGTACTTCGTCAGCCATGGCTGGCCCCAGACAGCGGA
>WNGO01001931.1_pt1 | contig 35121 bp, 24 predicted proteins | sample 5400511 | NCBI WGS metagenome assembly WNGO01 (sample SAMN13153380, study PRJNA577476) | soil metagenome | isolation source: 20 cm soil or saprolite under Garry oak tree replicate 2 | place: USA:California | collected 2016-06-15 | reverse complement strand
CGGACGGTGCGGTGCCGCACGGCCAGGTACGGCAGCATCGCGCCGAGGAGAATCGGCAAGAGCGCGAGCGCCACGGCTGCGACGTTCCACCAGCCCACGGGCGGGTGCAGCCCGCCGGGCCATTGCACCAGCGCGAAGCGCGCGCAGATCGTGCCCGCGGCGCCGCCGATCACGAGAGCCGCGCCGGCAGTCGCGGCCCCCTCGAGCACACCCGTCGCGAGCAGCACGCGCCGCGACGCGCCCACCGCACGCCGCACGGCGATCTCACGCGCGCGCGCCGCGGCTTGGGCGCTCGCCACGGAGAGCACGGTCATCGCGGCCACGACCAGCACGCCGATCGCGACGCCCGCGAGCAGATTGAACAGCATGTGCACGCCCCACTGGCGCATGGCGATGGGCGTCAGGGCATAGGGTCCCCAATTCATCCCGAGCGAGTCGCCTTCAAACATTCGAACAGGCACGCCGAGCCGCGTGGCAAAATGACCAGCGTGCGGCGCCACGAGCGACGTGACCGGCAACGCGGCCGCGAGTCCCACGGCAGCCGCGGTGACGAGCAGGAAGATGGTGCCCCGATAAGTCCGGAGAGTCCACACGGCCGGACCAAGCGCTTGACGCAGGCTCATATCAACGCCCAAGGTGCATTAGATTCGCGGCATGGGCCACCCACAACGGTTGCGGGTCGTGATCCTCGCCGCTCTGGCCGCGGCGGTTGCCGTTGCATGTGGCGACGGCGCCGGACCCGTGCGCGCCCCGCGGCCGTTCCTGATGGGATTCTCGGCGTTCCCGCCGCGCCTCGACTCGGGCGTCGTCGTGGCCGCCATCAATAATTGGATCCCCCACGCCGATGCCGCGATCATGCACGTGTCGCCGCCGTGGACCGCACTCCTCAACGGCGTCTCGGCCGCCGCGGCCGTGGATGACGTCGAAGTGCCGCTCGCGAATTACTACCGGGCGAAGGGCCTGGCCCTGGTCTTCACGGTGGACGCGACCGACGGCTTGAACCGCGCCGCCGAGGCGCCCGAGCTCGTGACGCTGGGCCGCAGCGTCACTGATACGGCGGTCCAGCGCGTGTACCGCCAGTGGGTGACGGCGGTCGCCACCCATCTGCATCCCGATTACCTGGGGCTGGTCGCCGAGACCAACCTGATTCGCGCGGCGGCGCCGGATTCGGTCTATCAGGCCGTGCGGATCATGGCGAACGCGGCGGCCGACGATGTCCAGGTCGCGGCGGTACCGACCACACTGTACGTCAGCGTCCAGGTGGAGGTCGCCTGGGGCCGGCTCGCCGGACCCACCGGATACCAAGGCATCGCGCAGGACCTGACGGATTTCCCGTTCGTCCAGGCGATCGGCTTGTCGAGCTATCCGTACCTCGCGGGGTTCGCGGTCCCGGAGAGCCTGCCGCTCGATTACTACGCCCGCATTGGGCAGGATGCGGTGCGGCCCGTCCTAGTAGTAGAAGGGGGCTGGCCCTCGATCAGCGTGGGGACGGTGGCGTCGTCGCCCGCCTTGCAGCGCCGCTACATCGTGCGGCAGGCACAGCTGCTCGACAGCGCGCGGGCGCGCGGCGTGTTTCAGCTGACCTTCTACGACCTCGACACCACCGGCGGCAACTTCCCGCCCAGCTCGATCCTCGGTCTCTTCACGCACCTCGGCCTGGCCGACAGCGCCATGCATCCCAAGACCGCGCTCAGCGCGTGGGACGCCGTGCGCGCGCGGCCGTACTTCTTCCAGTAGCCCGACGCCGTTTCCGGTCCGCGTGGCAGGACCGCCACGCACCCTCCCGCGGGCGTTCGCCCGTCGCATCATTGCGCCCTCGCGGCAAACTATAGACCGGAGTCGGCACCGCCACGGCGCAAACGACCATTCGGTCGCATGCGCCGCCGCCCACAATTTGGCTTGAGTCTTGCACCCGCCCAGGCCGTTGCCATTTCATCACACCTCACGGCGCCGCGTGTCGCAGTCGCACCGCAGCCCGCCGTTGGGGACCAATCATGGAGACCGTTCATGCAGAAGCCCTTCTCCTTCGTTCGGATGCCGGCGCTCATCGCCGCCGGTCTCCTCGTGGCAAGCTGTCACGACGCCCCCGATCCCAGCGCCCCGCGTTTCGCGATTGCGACGGGCGCCCATCCCGGACTGGACCAGTTCAACGGCACGCTGAGTGAGAGCGGGAAGCAGCTCGCCAAGGGGTTCAACCCGACCAACCCACACCTGGGCAGCACGCTCGTCGTGACGTTCATGTGGGTCGGCTCGACCAACACGATCACCAACGTGTTCGACCGTCTGACCGACGCCGCCCGGACCCCGGTCGGCAACACGTACCATCTCGTCGAGTACGTCACCGACGGCGGCATCTCCATGGCCACGTACGTCGCGACCAACATCCAAGGGTTCCGCGACCCCAACACGGATCCGAACGAAGGCGACATCCTTGCCGTGGAGGCGGACTTCTCCGAGCCGATCACCGACGGCGGCGTGGTCATCTCGACCTTTACCGGTGTGGAGCCGGACTTCACGACGGCGCTGGGCGAACACCGCTCCGCGAGCGGCACGGGATCCTCGGCCACCGTCGCAGACCCCGGTGCGATCACCGCGGACCAGGGGTCGTTGGTCTACGGCATCTCGTTGTCGAATGGTCTGGTCGGCGTCAATACCCCCACGGGCTGGCACCCGGTCAGCCAGCTCTCCGATGCCGCGATGAAGAGTGACGCCCGGCACATCGTGCAAGGGGACAACGGGCCCGCCGAGCCCCAGTGGACGTGGTTCTACAACGAACCCCACACGTGGCTCGCGACGTCGCTCGCGCTCAAACCCGCACCGGGCCAGACGCTCTTGCTCGACGGGACCCTCAACGAGAGCGGCTCGACCCTGGCCCAAGGGTTCTATCCCACGAATCCCAGCCTGGGCGACGCGATCATCGCGACGTTCATGTGGAAGGGGTCCACCAACGTCATCACCTCGGTCACCGACCGGCTGTCGAGCGGCACGCCGGTCGGCAACACGTACAACCTCGTGGAGTACGTCACGAAGGGCGGCGTCTCGATGGCGACCTACGTCGCCGGACACGGCGTCCGACGTCACGACGGTCGATCCCGGCGCGATCACCGTGCAGCCGGGCGCCCTGGTCTACGCGGTCACGCTCTCCGGGCTGGCCGGGCTGGAGCGGCCGTCCGACCTCAACAACATCAGCACGATGTCGGATGACTCCCTCAAGGGTGACGGCGAGTACATGGTGAGCACCGCCACGACCGCGACCACCGCGCGACCGCAATGGACGTGGTACTTCAACTCGCACACCCCGTGGGTGGCGACGGTCCTCTCGCTCAATCCCAAGTGAGACGACCCGCCTGACGTACGAAGCCCCGCCGACCGCGCGAGCAGTCGACGGGGCTTCCGCCTTCATTTCCCCACGATCGCCTTCGGAATCATGACGTGCACGCCGACGTTCCCATCCACCAACTCCGTGACGCGCACGTCGCAGGCGACGCTCACGAGCCGATAGGCCTCCATCTTCGACCACCCGCGATAGGCGGCTACGAAGTCGATCGCCTGCTGCACGGCGATTTGCGTGGCTTTGGTGAGATCCTTGTCCATTCCCATCGCGATGAAGTGCGTCGGCGTCTCGGCGCGCGGCCAGGTGAGGTGCATGTCCTTGCGGACGATGAGCTGCAGCCGGCCGCGCAGCGACGTCTCGATGGCCGTCTGGTCCACCTCGCCGTCGCCCTGCGCCGCGTGGCCGTCGCCCACCTCGAACAGTGCGCCGGGGGTGTGAATCGGGATAAACAGCGTCGTCCCCGCCACCAGCTCCCTGTTGTCGAGGTTGCCGGCGTGGATGCTCGGCGGGTTGCTGCTGACCCGGCCGGAATCGCGCGGCGGTGCCACGCCCAGGCTGCCGAAGAACGGGTGGAGCGGAATCTCCAAGCCCGGCGCGAACTGGGCGACCATGCGGGCGCGGTCGAGCGGAATGATCCGGGTCGTCTTGGTGGAATCACAGTTGCCGCGCAAGAACCCGCTGCAGCCGTTGTAGCCATAGGGGATCGCGAGGTCGATGCTGAGAATCCGCACTTCGAGCACGTCGCCTGAATCCGCCCCGCTTACGAACACCGGACCGGTGAGAATGTGCCCGCCGGGTCCCCGGTCGGTCACCTGCGCGACGATGTCCCGCAAGGCTTGCTGCACGTCGCTCGGCGCGACGCCCGCGGCTTCGAGTCGATCCGCCCGATTGGTGATGAGCGTCTCGACGTCGATCGTATCGCCCGAAGCGACGCGCAGCACGGGGGTCGCGACGGCGCTGTAGTAGCCGAAGGCCACCGTCTGCGGTGTCGCGGCGAGGTGGTGCAGGTGCTGAGCGGTGAGCCGCGGCACCCAGAGGAGGCCGAGCAGCATTCGGGATAAGGGGCGCATGGGGGTAAAGCTTACACGCCGTGGCGGAGACGAGAAACCCCGATAACCATGCACTGGTTACCGGGGCTGATCGTTTACGGAGTGGGCCCGGGAGGAGTTGAACCTCCGACCTCACGCTTATCAGGCGTGCGCTCTAACCACCTGAGCTACAGGCCCCACATGCCGGGCTCTAACTTAGTCACACCCTGCTCCAGGCGGTACTCTACCATGCGTGACCTCGATCCCAACGGCGGAGTCTCGCGAGGATGAGAGGCTTGGCGTCAGCCCTCGCGCCCGTTCGCACGGGAAGTTACCTGGTCCGTGACTTCGATCCCAAAGGCGGAGTTCGCGGCAGATACTTCCGGACGGGTTTGGATGTCACGTCCGTGCCGTTCCGGGCGTCGGGTAGCCGGCAGCTGGACAAGCCGCGCCTCAAGTTCACCCTCGAAGAACTCGCGCGGATTGTGGCCCCAGGCGGCCGTATCTACCTCGTCGACCTCCGCGAGGAGTCACACCTCTTTTTCGATGATAACGCCGTCTCGTGGTACGCAGACCGGGACTTCGCGAACGTCGGGCAGCCCCTCGCCTGGATTCACGCCGACGAGCTGGCCCAGATCCAGAAGATCGAGCAGGTGCCGACGACGCAAGTCTTCTCGATCGCGAAGGACGACCAGTACCGGGTGACGCCGACCGGCGCCACCGCGGTCACCGTCGCGTCGGCCGAGACGGAAGCGCAATTCGTAGCGGACCTCGTGGTTGGCGCTGCGGTCGAGTACGTCCGCCTGCCGGTGACCGACCATTGCGCGCCGCGCGGCGACACGCTCGTTCGATTCGTCGATCTGAGCCAGCGGATCGTGTGTGATCGAGATTGGGTCCATTTCCACTGCCGCGGCGGCTCCGGACGCACCGCCACGTTTCTCGCCCTGTACGACATGCTGTCGTGGGCCCGATCGAGCGCCTCCCCGTTCCCCTCACTCGCGGAGTTCGCGCGACGCCAGTATGAGCTGTTTCTGTACTGCCTCGACCCGCATGGATGCGACGGGGACGACACGGCGGTGGCGGCCGCGACCCAACGGTCGGAGCGGGACTGGAAACACGTCCTCGGGCTCGCCCGCTGGCGTTTCCTGCAGGCGTGGCATGACTCCGTCAGGCTTCGTCTTGGACCGTACGCGCCCCTCGGCCGCTACCGCGATTCAACCACGGACGTAAAGGTCACGGTATCGGCGCGGTGTCGGACCCGGAGCGGCACCTACACCGACTCGCAGCTCGACATCACCATGCTCGGCGCGGTGGATATCGCCAACGTCGACGGCGTGTTGACTGTGGGAACCACGCCCCCAACCATCGCGGCGCTCGCGCGCTACGAGGCGCGTAAACAGCGATGTGGTCTGGGGGACTGCGTGCCCAATGGGAGCTTCCTCGAGAGCGCCGAGGAGGTCCGAGCTGTCCTGTCGGGAAACTGCAGGAAGGACAACAACGATGTGGTGCCGTCGACACTCGATGTGAGCGGAGTGGCTTTGGCGATGACGTACGTCGCGAACGTCGACGGCGTGCTGACTCTGGACCCGTGACGTGCCAACTCCGGAACAATGAAAGAGTCGCGCTTGCCGCTCAGGTAACACCCCAGTTTCTCGCGTCGCGCCCCCGCAGCAGCACGCGGTCCCCACCTGATGGCGCCGTTACAACAACGCAACAGCGCACGGCACAGCGTCGGCGTCGATGCATATCACGCGTCGCAATACAGGGTTCGCCGCCGCGTCGACGGGTCGCGCCGGCACCGCGTCGCAATCGGCATGCGTCTTGCCGCACGGCTCACCGATTCACCTGCGTCGCAATTGCATCACACGTCGATAACGAAACAGGTGCCCAGTGGCTCGACGCTTTGTCGACCGTTCCCAGCGGCCGCGCAGGACGGAATTGGCCGTCATCCCTCCGGCAGACGTTGTCGCGTCGCCGGCGGCGCTCATGGCGCCACAGCGCGTCACGGCGCGGGGCAAGTTTCTGTACGTCGGCGACGCCAAGTTCTATGTCCGCGGCGTCACATACGGGACGTTCCGGCCGCGCGCCGACGGCGCCGAAGTCCCGGAGCCCGACGCCGTCGAGCGCGACTTCGCCTTGATGGCGGCACAGGGCATCAATGCGGTTCGCGTCTACTCGGTCCCGCCGCGCTGGCTCTTCGATGCCGCCCTGCGTCACGGATTGCGCGTCATGGTCGGCCTGCCGCTGGAGCGCCACATCGGCCTGGTCGCGGACGGCAAGAAGAAGGCGCGCGACGTGGAGGAGCTGGTGCGCGCCACAGTGCGCGAATCCGCGGACCATCCGGCGGTGCTCTGCTACGCCATCGGCAACGAGTTTCCCGCCGCGACCGCGCGCTGGTTCGGTGCGCAGCGCGTCGAGCGCTTCCTGGAGCGGCTGTACCGGGCCGCCAAGGAGGAAGCGCCCGGCACGCTGGTGACGTACGTCAACTACCCGTCCACCGAGTACCTGCGCCTCGACTTCCTCGACCTGTTGTGCTTCAATGTCTACCTCGAGTCGCAGGAGCGCCTCGAAGCGTACCTCGCGCGGCTGCATACGCTCGCGGGGGAGCGCCCCCTGCTGATGAGCGAGCTGGGGCTGGACAGCCGGCGCAACGGTGAGCACCAGCAAGCGCGAACCCTCGACTGGCAGGTGCGGAGCGCATTCGCCGCGGGATGCGCCGGAGCGTTCGTGTACGCCTGGACGGACGAATGGCACCGCGGCGGTGAGGATGTGGACGATTGGGACTTCGGTCTGACGCGTCGCGACCGCACGCCCAAACCTGCCTTGCGGACCGTGCGTGACGCGTTCAGTGACACCCCGTTGGCGCCGACGCTGCCCTGGCCGTCGGTGTCGGTGGTGGTCTGCTCGTACAACGGCGGCCGCACGATCCGGCGGTGCCTGGAGGGGTTGGCGGCGCTCGAGTATCCCGATTTCGAAGTGATCGTGGTGGATGACGGGTCGACCGACGATACGGCAGCGATCGCGCGCGAGTACGATGTCAACCTGATCCGCACGACCAACCGCGGGCTCTCCAGCGCGCGCAACACGGGGCTGCGCGCCGCGCGGGGCGAGATCGTGGCGTACATCGATGACGATGCCTGGCCCGATCCCCATTGGCTGCACTACCTCGCGGCCACGTTTCTGGGCTCCACGCACGCCGCGGCCGGCGGGCCCAATGTCGCGCCCCCGGGAGACGGGGCGATCGCCGAGTGCGTCGCCAACTCCCCCGGCGGACCCGTGCACGTTCTGCTCACGGACCGCGAGGCGGAGCACATCCCGGGCTGCAACATGGCCTTCCGCCGCGCCTGCCTGGAGGCGATCGGCGGCTTCGACGAGCAGTTCCGCGTCGCGGGTGACGACGTCGACGTCTGTTGGCGCCTCCAGGAGCGGGGGTGGACCATCGGCTTCCATCCGGCCGCCATGGTGTGGCACCGCCGCCGGAACTCGGTGCGCGCGTACTGGCGCCAGCAGATCGGTTACGGCCGCGCCGAGGCCATGTTGGAGCGCAAATGGCCCGAGAAATACAACGGGCCGGGCTACGTACGCTGGGCGGGCCGGTTGTACGGCCCGGGCCTCACGCAGACCCTCCGTCTGCGACGCGGTCGCATCTACCATGGGATCTGGGGGATCGCGCCGTACCAGTCCCTGTACGAACCGGCGCCCACGCTGCTCGCGGCATTGCCGCAGATGCCCGACTGGCTCCTGGTCATGGGCATCCTCGGCGGCATCTCGTTGCTGGGCATCGCCTGGCACCCACTGCGCCTCGCGCTGCCGGGACTCATCGCCGGCGCGCTCATTTCCGTGGTGCAGGCAGTCACCAGTGCCGCCCGCGCCGCGTTCCCCCACGCCCCACGCGAGCGCGCGCCCCGTTGGTTCCGTCGCCTGCTGACGGGTGCCTTGCACTTCGTGCAGCCGTTGGCGCGCCTGCGCGGCCGCCTGAAAGAGGGTCTCACGCCCTGGCGCTCCCGCGGCACCCTGCAAGCCACGCCGCTGTGGCCGGTGACGACGTCGCTGTGGTGCCAACGCCAGGAGCCGCCCGACGCGCGCATCCGCGCCATCGAGGGGGCGCTGCGCCGGACGGGCGCCTGCGTCTTGCGCGGCGGCGCCCACGACCGCTGGGACCTGGAAGCGCGCGGCGGGTTCCTCGGCGCCGCCCGGATGCTGCTCTGCGTGGAGGAGCATGGCAGGGCGCAGCTCGTGCGGCTCAGGTTCTGGCCCGACATGCCCTGGCGCGGGCCGCTCCTCGCCGCCGCAGTCGGCGCGCTCGCCCTCGCCGCGCTGCACGACCACGTCCTCGGCGTCGCCGCGGTGCTCGGCCTCGCCGCCCTCTTGCCGCTCCTCAAAGCGGTGGAGGAGAGCGCGATCGCCATGGCGACGATGGCCGGTGCGCTGCGCACCTACGCCGCCCACTCGGAGAACGGCGGCAGCGCCTGATGGGGGGCGACGTCACGCTCTACCGCCGGCTCTTGGCGTACGCCAAGCCGTACCGGCTGGCCTTCAGCGGGCTGTTCGCCCTCGGCCTGCTCGCGAGCCCCATCGCGTTGCTCAACCCGGTGCCGCTGCGGATCGTGGTGGACTGCGTGCTCGGCACCAAGCCGCTGCCGCGCTTCGTGCAGGCGGTGCTGCCCCGGGGGTTTGCGCCCACCCCGGGCTCCGTGCTGACCCTCGCGATCCTCTTGCTCGTAGCCGTGACCGCGCTCAATCAGATCCAAGGGCTCGCGAGCACGCTGCTCCGCACGTGGGTCGGCGAGCGCCTCGTGTTGGACGTGCGCTCGCGCATCGTGCAGCAGGTGCAGCGTCTGTCGCTGCTCTACCACGACTCGCGGGGCACCGCCGATTCCCTGTACCGCATCCAACACGATGCGCCGGCGATTCAGAACCTCCTGGCGGACAGCGCGCTCCCGTTCCTCACGGCGGTGATCACGCTGACCACGATGATCGTGGTCACGGCACGGTTGGACTGGCAGCTTGCAGTGGTCGCGCTGGCGATCTGCCCGCCGCTGCTCGTGCTGTCCCGTTTCTACCGCGCCCGGCTGCGCCGCCAGTCGCGCCAAGTGAAACAACTCGAAGCCAAGGCGCTGGCGTTGGCCCACGAGACGCTCGGCGCGCTACGCGTGGTCAAAGCGTTCGGCCAGGAAGAACGCGAAACGGGGCGGTTCGTCACCAGCTCGACGGAGGGCATGGCGGCGCGGTTGCGGCTGGCGCTCGACGAAGGACTGTTCGGCGTGCTGATCGGTCTGACGGCGGCGCTGGGCACGGCGGCGGTCCTGCTCATCGGCGTACGCCATGTGCGGGCCGGCGTGCTCACCCTCGGCGAGCTGCTGATGGCGCTCACCTACCTCGCGCAACTGTACGACCCGCTCAAGACGATCAGTCGCAAAGCCGCGGGGATCCAAGCCTACCTGGCCAGCGCCGAACGGATCTTTGCCTTGCTCGACGAGCGCCCCGACGTCCCGGAGCGGCCGGGTGCTCGCGCGCTACCGCGGGCGGTCGGTGCGGTGTCGTTTCGTAACGTCTCATTCGCCTACGACGCGAGCCGGCCGGTACTGGACGACGTCTCCTTCGACGCGCCGGCCGGCGCCCGCGTCGGAGTCGTCGGGACGACCGGCGCCGGTAAGACCACGCTCGTCAGTCTGCTGACCCGGTTTTACGACCCGACGGCGGGCGCGATTCTGCTGGACGGCGTGGACCTGCGCGACTACCGCGTCGCCGACCTCCGGGCTCAGTTCGCCATCGTCTTGCAAGAGCCGGTGCTGTTTTCGACCAGCATCGCCGAGAACATCGCGTACGGCCGTCCCGGCGCGAGTGACGCTGACATCGCACGGGCCGCCGAAGCCGCCGGCGCGCACGAATTCATTCTGCGCCTGCCAAGCGGTTACGAGACAACCGTGGGCGAGCGGGGGATGCAGCTGTCCGGCGGCGAGCGCCAGCGCGTGTCGCTGGCGCGCGCCTTCTTGAAGGACGCTCCGCTCCTGATCCTCGACGAGCCCACCAGCTCGGTCGACACGAAGACTGAGGCGGTGATCCTCGAAGCGATGGACCGCCTGATGCAGGGCCGCACGGCCTTCCTGATCACTCACCGTCAAAGTGCGCTCGCCGCGTGCGACGCGCGCCTGCGCCTGGAGCGGGGCCGCCTCGCCGAGGCTGCTCCGGCATTGGTATGCCAGACCTCGTAAACCGCAAGACGCCGCGCGCGGTCTTGTGGGGCAAGCTCGCGTGGCATCCCGCCGCTCAGGCCTGGCGCAGCTTCGCCGGAGACACGGCCGAGCCCGAGCGCATCGACGTGCTGCGCAAAGGGAAGAAGTCGGCGACGTTTCGCTTGGTGGGCGCCGGTCCCGCGGGGGAAGCGGTGATCGCGCAGCGGTCACCGGCAGCCAAGGCCGCCATCGAGCGCACCGTCTACGAGCAGGTTCTCCCCAGGTTGGCCCTCACGGCGCCTCACTTTTACGGCAGCTGCGACGACGGCGACGACGCCGTGTGGTTCTTCCTTGAAGACGTCGGCGACGACCGCATCGATCCATCCGACGCCGCGCACCTGTCTCTCGCGGGCCGGTGGGTCGGGGCGCTGCACGCCGGAGCGGCGACGCTTCCCGCGATTCGGACCTTGCCCGACGGCGGGCCCGCACGCTACCACGCGCACCTGCGCGTCGGGCGGGACACCATCCGTGCCAATCTCGGCAATCCCGCCCTCGCGCCCGAAGAGGCGCGGGCTTTGGAACGCCTGCTCGCCGACCTCGACGCGATCGATCGAGCCTGGGGCCCGATCGCTGCGCTGTGCCAAGGGATGCCGCAGACGCTGGTGCACGGCGACATCCAGCGGAAGAACCTGCACGTGCGTCACGGCGCCGCCGGGCCGCAAGTGTTTCTGATCGATTGGGAGACCGCTGGGTGGGGCGTCCCGGCGGCAGATCTCCCGCGGATCGACTTGGCGGCCTATCGCTCCCAGGTGCATGCGACGTGGCCGGACCTGGAGCCGGACGCGCTGCGTCGCCTGGCCGCCGTCGGCGGCGTCCTGGTGCAGCTCGCGGCCATCCGGTGGGTGAGTCCCGAAATGTCCTACGCCGAAGCGCTCTACCTCGCCCGGCCGCTGTCCTGGCTGCGTGTCCTGCACGAGCGGCTCAGCGCCGCGGTCCAGCAACTGGGAGCCGTCGCGTGAGCGACATCACCACGAGCAGGCGAACCACGATTCCCGGGACGGCCGAGCCCGGGTGGTCGGAGGTGTGTGAGGCCCTCGAGCGCCTCCTCGCCCTGAACGGCGACGCGACTGTGGACCTCGAGCGGTTGAAGTCGCGGGTGTACCGGCTCCACGCCGGCACGAACGGCGAGCGGCAGTCGTTCGTGCTGAAGCGCTACGACCCGTGGCTGGCGCGGCGCAACGAGCTGGTGCTGAAGCGCTGGTTGCCGGCACTCGGGCTCGCGGATCGCGTGCCGCAGCTCGTCGCCAGCGCCGCCGAGCGCACCGGCGCGTGCGTCTGGCACGTCTACGAGGATCTGGGCGACGGGGCCTTGGACCCTGCGGCGGCCGACCCGCCGCGCGTGCAGGCGGCGGTCGAGCTGATCGCCGAGCTGCACATCCGGGCGGCGGGCCACCCGCTGGTGCCGGAGTGCCGGCACTTTTGCGGCAGTCTGGGGGCGTCGTTCTTCGCCAACAATGTGCGCGACGCCATCGCCGCGCTCGAGGCGGTGGCCCCGCCGCGCGTCGAGCCGACGCCGGCGCAGGGCGAGCTGCGCGGCCGCCTGCTGATGCGGCTGTACCGCTTGCGCGACGATCTGCCGCGTCGCGTGCAACGGCTCGAGGCGCTCGGCGGCCCGGACACGCTGCTGCACGGCGACCTCTGGACCACGAACACGCTGGTGACCGATACACCCAAGGGGCTCGAGGCGCGGCTGATCGACTGGGATCACGCCGCTGTCGGGCCGGTGAGCTACGACCTCTCGACCTTCCTCTACCGCTTCCCACGCGCTACTCGCCCGTGGGTGCTGGAGCGATACACCCGGGCCGTGGCGCGCGCCGGCTGGCAGCTGCCCGAGCTGCCGGATCTGAATCGTCTGTTCGAGACCGCCGAGTACGCGCGCTACGCCAACCGCATCATTTGGCCGGCGCTGGCGCTGGCCCAAGACCGCGCGCTGTGGGGCTTCGATCAGCTCGCGGAGATCGAACACTGGTTCGACGACCTGGAGCTGGCCGTTCCCGACGCATGACCACGGTCGTGCTGTCCCCGTTCGACGTCGTCGGCTTCCCTGACGGGGGCGGACACTTCTGGGTCTACATGCAGTACGCGCAGGGACTGCGCCGCCTGGGGTGCGACGTCTACTGGATGGAGCAGATCCGCCGCCGCAAGGATCCCGATCGCGACGCGCGCGCCCTCGCCACGTTCCTCGAGCGGATGGAGCAGTTCGGGATGCGCGACCGGCTGCTGCTGTACACGCTCGATGCCAACGATCCGGACGCCCCGCCGGCGTTCCGCGACGTACCGCGCGCCCGGGCCGAGGCGGTGCTGCGAGGCGCCGACCTCGTGTTGAATTTCCATTACGCGATCGATCCGCGGCTGCTCGCGTGCGCGCGCCGCACGGCGCTCGTGGACATCGATCCGGGCCTGACGCAGATCTGGATCAGTACCGGCGCCCTCACGGTGCCGCCCCATGACGTCTACTTCACGATCGGTGAGACCGTCGGGACATCCGCCGCGCAGGTCCCGGACTGCGGCGTGCGGTGGGTACCGATGCGCCCGCCCGTCTGTCTCGACCTCTGGCCGTACGTCCACGACCCGACGTGCGTCGCGTTCACGACCGTCGCCGGATGGTGGTCGGGAAAATGGATCAAGACCATCGAGAACGGGCAGGAGGAGTGTCACGACAACAACAAGCGCGTGTCGTTTCTCCAGCACGTCACCCTGCCCGGGTTGACGTCGCAGCCCCTCGAGCTGGCGCTGCACCTGGCCGCGGACGACGGCGCCGACCAGCAACTCCTCGAGCGGCACGGGTGGCGCGTCCGGCCGGCTCGCGACGTCGCCAACACACCACAGGCCTACCAAGCCTATATCCACAGCTCGCGCGGCGAGTGGAGCTGCGCCAAACCGTTCTTCGTGAAACTCCAGAACGCGTGGATCAGCGACCGGACGGCCTGTTATCTCGCGAGCGGCAAGCCGGCCGTGGTGCAGGACACCGGCCCGAGCGCGTATCTGCCGAATGGCGAAGGTCTGTTCCGGTTCGCGACGCTGGCGCAGGCGGCGCAGGCCTTCGACGCGATCAACTCCGATTACGAGCGGCATTGCCGTGCCGCCCGGGCCCTAGCGGAGGCCCACTTCGACGCCGGGCGGGTGCTCAGCGGCGTGCTCGAGGCGGCGTTGTCATGAGCCCCGCACGACTGCTCGGGACCGCCTTGCTGACGCTCCTGGCGTGTCGCGAGCGCTCGGATGGCGGGCAGACGCCCGGTCTGTCGGGCCCGCTGCCGGCATTCGGGCACGTGGTGATCGTAGTGGAGGAGAACCGCGACTATGCGAGCGTGATCGGGAATGCCGCGGCCCCCTACCTCAACGATCTCGCCGCGCAGTACGCGCTGGCGACCCAATACTACGCCAATACACATCCTTCCATCGGCAATTACTTCATGATGACGGTCGGGCGGGTGGTCACGAACGACGACGCGTTCTCCGGCGTCGTGACCGACGACAACATCGTGCGCCGCCTGGTCGCCGCGGGCAAGAGCTGGAAGGCCTATGCCGAGAACCTGCCCGCGGTAGGCTTCATCGGAGACGGGCCCAGCCCCTACGCGCGGCGGCACAATCCGCTGTCGTACCTGTCGGACGTGGTGAACGACTCGGTGCAACGCCGGCGCATCGTGCCGTTCTCGCAATTCGCGACGGACCTGGCCGCCAACGCGCTGCCCGCCTACTCCTTCGTCGTTCCGAACCTCTGTCATGATGCGCACGACTGCGTGCTCGACTCCGCGGACGTCTGGCTCAAGACCAACATCGCGCCCGTGATCGCCAGCCCGGCGTTCCAGCGCGACGGCCTGTTGATCATTCTGTTCGATGAGGCGGACGGCGATGCCACGCACGGTGGTGGGCGGATCGTCTGGGTCGCGGTCAGTCCGAACGCGAAGCGGGGCTACCGCTCCAACGCCCTGTACCAGCATGAGAGCACGCTGCGACTCGCGGCGGAAGCGGTGGGACTGACGGCGTTTCCCGGCGCCGCCGCCGCCGCGCCCAACATGGCCGAGTTCTTCACCTTGGCCCGCCCGTGAGACCGCTCCGCATCGGCTTCCTGCTGCCTGATTACTCCGACCGCAGCCGCAGTTACATGCGTGTCGTGTTGCAGTCCCTCGCCGAGCGCGGCGCGGTCGTCGGCGTCGTCCACCCCGCGGAGCACGCGATCGATCTCAGCCGCGTCCAGGTCGAGTACGATCTGTACGTCCTGCGCAAGATGAGCGGCGCCGCGCTCAGTCTCGCGGGGGCGCTGCACGAGCTGGGCGCGGCCATCGTAAACCCCTACCCCGTCTCGGCGACGCTGCGCGACAAGATCGTCACGTGCCGCGTCCTGCAGGCGGCCGGCCTTCCGGTGCCGGCGACGTTCGTGGCGGCGGAGCCCGAGCAGCTCGCCCCGCTGCTCGCGGATGGCCCCCTGGTGCTCAAGCCGTATCTGGGCGCCGGCGGCCATCACGTACGGATCGTGCGTGATGCCGCGGAGCTGGCGCCGCTGGAGCGCGAGCGGGAGCCGCTGTTCGCCCAACGCTATCACGCCCCGCAGGGGCGCGACCGCAAGCTCTATGTCATCGGAGACCGCGTCTTCGGTGTCAAGAAAGTCTTCCCGCGCCGCACGCACGAAGAACGGATGGGCGAGCCGTTCGCCGTCACAGCGGAGCTCGCAGAAATCGCGCGGCGCTGCGGCCGCGCGTTCGGCATCGACCTCTACGGCGTGGACGTCATCGAGAGCGACGGACAGCCGTATGTCGTCGACATGGCCAGCATCCCCGGCTTCAAGGGCGTGCCGGACGCCCTCACCCTGCTCACGGAATACTTCCTCGCGGCGGCCGAGCGCGCCGTCCGAGGTGAACTGGTGACCGCGTCATGATGACAATCATCGCTGCCGTCCTGCTGCAGGGACTCGCTCCCGAGTCCGTCCCCGTCCGCCGCCGTGCGCCGTTCGTCGCACCCACGGTCACGGCCGTGCGCGTGGCCGGCACGCCGCCCGCGCCGACGATCGACGGCCGGCTCGACGACCCGGCCTGGACGCTCGCCACCCCGATCACGGACCTGCTCCAGGTCGACCCCGACGAGGGTGCGCCGGTCTCCGAGCGCACCGAAGTGCGCCTGGTGTATGACGCCGAGGCGCTGTATGTGGGCGTCCGTCTGTTCGACAGCGATCCGCGTCGCATCATCAGCCGCCTCGGCCGGCGCGACGCCGCGACCCACAGCGACGAGTTCCGCCTCCTGCTCGATAGCTATCACGATCACCGCACCGCGTTCGAGTTCCGCGTCAACGCCGCCGGCGTCAAGAAGGACGTACTCAACGGCGCCGACGGCGCCTACTCCGACGATTCCTGGGACCCGGTCTGGGAGGTCGCGACCACGGTCGACTCGTTGGGCTGGACCGCGGAGCTGCGCATCCCGTTCTCACAGCTGCGTTTCTCCCGCGGCAGCGACCAGGTGTGGGGCCTTCGCGTGGCGCGGTGGATCCAGCGCAAGAACGAGATGGCCATGTTCCCCTTCGTGGCCAAGACGGAAACCGGCCTGGCGTCGCGCTTCGCCGATGTCGCCGGCATTCAAGACATCGCCGCGCCTCGGCGGTTGGAGCTGCTGCCGTATGTGATGTGGCGCGCCAGCTACGACACGCCCAACGCCACAGGCAACCCGTTTGACGACGGCAGCGCGTATTTCCACGGCCTGGGGACCGATCTGGGCAACCCGTTTGACGACGGCAGCGCGTATTTCCACGGCCTGGGGACCGATCTGAAATACGGCGTGAGCTCCAACCTCACGCTCGACGCGACCGTCAACCCGGATTTCGGACAGGTCGAGGTCGACCCGGCGTACGTGAATCTCACGGCCTACGAGCAGGAGTTGCAGGAGCGCCGGCCGTTCTTCATCGAGGGCGGCGAGACCTTCACGTTCGGGGGCAACGGCGGCGGCATCGTCAAATTCAGCGATCCGCCCCAGTACTTCTATTCCCGGCGCATCGGCCACGAACCGCAAGGCTCCACCACATCGCCCGGACGCTTCGTCGACATGCCGGAGCAGACGACCATCCTCGGCGCGGCCAAGCTCACCGGGAAGCGCGCCAACGGCTGGTCGGTGGGGCTGCTCGAGGCGGTCACACCGCGCACCTGGGCGACCGTAGCCGACACCGCGGGCCCGCGCAGCCGCGACGAAGTGGAGCCGCTCACCAATTACCTCGTGGGACGGCTGCGGCGCGATCTGGGGCGCGGTAACACCACCATCGGCGTGCTCGGCACCGCGGTGCACCGCGATCTCGACGTGGCCGCGTTGGACGACACCACCATCGGCGTGCTCGGCACCGCGGTGCACCGCGATCTCGACGTGGCCGCGTTGGACGAGCTGCGGACCGCCGCGTACGTGGGCGGCCTCGACTTCTACCACCGCTGGGGGCACAACACCTACACGATCGCGGCGAGTGTCGGCGGGTCGGTCCTCTCCGGGAGTTCGGCCGCGATGCAGGAAGCGCAGAAGTCCTCCAACCGTTATTACCAGCGCCCCGACGCCCGCAGCTTCGCGTACGATTCTACCCGCACGTCGCTCGCCGGCGTGAGCGCGGACCTTTACCTCAACAAGGTCGCGGGGACGTGGAATTGGAGCCTCGGGGGAGGCCTGCTCTCGCCGGGGTTCGAGGTGAATGATCTCGGGTTCCAGTCGCGCGTGGACCGGCGATCGGCGGGAGCCGGCGTGCGACGCCGTTGGACGCATCCCGGAACGCTGTTCCGCCAGGCCATCGTGTCGCTGTCACACATCCAGGCCTGGAATTACGACGGTGATCCGATCCAGCGCAGCGCCGCGCTGTATTCCTTCGGCCAATTCCGCAATTTCTGGTCGGGCGATCTGACGTTCAGCTACGGCGCCCGAGTTCTCGACGACCGCCTCACGCGCGGCGGCCCGCTCGCCGCCAAGCCGGCGCTGTCGCAGGGCACGCTCACCCTCACCACCGACGACCGCAAGGCGGCGAGCGGGTATTTCTACACGTCGTACTATCGCACGACCGCCGGCAGCTGGTCCGTCACGGTCCTGCCGCAGCTCACGCTCCGGCCGGCCGCCGGATGGTCCTTCAGCGCCGGTCCCGACTACTTCAGCGGATGGGAGGCGGCGCAGTACCTGCGGAAGCAGACCGACGCGACGGCGACCGCGACGGGCGGAGCGCGCTACGTGTTCGCGACCCTGCGGCAACGCAGCCTGGACATGGCCATCCGGGTCAACGCCACGTTCTCGCCCGTGCTGAGCTTCCAGCTGTACGCGCAGCCGTTCGCCTTCGGGGGCGACTACGAGGGGTTCCAGGAGCTGCAGGCGCCGCGTTCGTTCGCGTTCGAGCGCTACGGCCGCGACAACGGCTCGACCATCTCGCGCGCGGGCAACACCTACACGGTGCACCCCGACGGTGCCCAGCCCGCCGACTCCTTCTCCTTCAGCAATCCGGACTTTCGCACCCGGTCCGTGAAGGTGAACGCCGTCCTGCGCTGGGAATACCGGCCCGGCTCGACGTTGTACGTGGCGTGGACGCAGAGCCGCTCGGGCTTCGTGTCCGGGGATGGCAGCTTCGATCCGGGGCGCGACCTGGGGTCGCAGCTGCTACTCGACCGGCCGAAGAATGTGTTGTTGGTAAAGGTGAACTACTGGATGAGTCTCTGAAACGGTACGTGGTGCGGGGGATGTGGTGCGCGGTGTGGATCCCACGCACGGCTCACCACGCACCACGCCCTGCCCTCGTCACTCCCACTCCCGGCGGGGACCTTTCTTCGGCTTGAACTCCTCGTCTTCGTCGTCGTCGAATTCGTCGTCCAGGTCGTCGTAATCGTCGAGGTCGTCGAGGTCCTCCTCGTCGGCATCTTCTTCCTCGAGCTCGTCCTCGAAATCCTCGTCGAGCTCTTTGTCTTCCTCGAACTCCTCGAACTCTTCGTCGTCGCGACGGTCGCTGCGGCGCTTGAGCGACCAATCCATCGACGTCACACGGGCGAACATCGTTACCTCCGGCTCAGGTTGTCGCCGAACGACTGACCGAATCTCCGACTGCTACGACTCCAACGCCCGCGCATTGCGGGCTCGCTTGCGGCGATCCGTCGCGTTCAGCTCCCGTTTGCGGAGCCGAATCGACGCGGGCGTGATCTCGATCAACTCGTCGTCCTCGATATACTCCAACGCCAGCTCCAGCGTCACCTGACGCGGGGTCTCGAGCAGAATCATCTCGTCCGAGGCCGTCGTGCGCATGTTCGTCAGCTTCTTTTCCTTCGTCGCGTTCACGTCCATGTCGCCCGAACGCGCGCTCTCCCCCACGATCATCCCCTCGTACACCGCTTCATTCGGCTTGACGAACATGGTACCGCGTTCCTGGAGATTAAACAGGGCGAACGCCACCGCCACCCCCTCCCGGTCGGCTACCATCACGCCGCGGCTGCGCCCCGACAGGGGGCCGGCCCAGGCGTCGTAGTCCAGGAACCGATGGTGCATGGTGCCCAGGCCGCGCGTGTCCGTCAAGAACTCCGAGCGGTAGCCGAGCAAGCCCCGTGCCGGGATCTTGAAGCGCAGGCGGATGGTGCCTACCCCCGGATTCCGCATGTCCAGAAGAGTCGCGCGGCGCGGCCCGAGTTTCTCCATCACCACGCCCATGCTCCCTTCCGGGACGTCGATCATCAGCTCCTCATAGGGCTCGAGCAGCTCGCCCGACGGGCCCTCGCGCGGAATGATGCGGGGCCGGCTCACCTGGAACTCGTACCCCTCGCGCCGCATCGTCTCCATCAGGATGCCGAGATGCAGCTCGCCACGCCCCGACACCGTGAACGTCTGGGGATCGTCGGTGTCCTCGACCCGCAGCGCCACGTTGCGCTCCAGCTCGCGGTACAGGCGCTCGCGCACCTGCCGCCCGGTGACGAACTTGCCCTCGCGTCCGGCGAATGGCGAATCGTTCACGCGCACGTCCACCGAAATGGTGGGCTCTTCCACCGCGATGCCCGCCAGCCGGTCGAGGTGGTCCACCGCGCACACCGTCTTGCCGATCTCGACCCCCGCGAGTCCCGCGAGGGCCACGATCTCACCGGCCGACGCCTGCTCCAACTCGGCGCGCTCCAGCCCTTCGAAGCCGAACAGCTTGACGACCCGCGCCTGGTCGAACGGCCCGTCCGACACGGGGCCCGGCTCGCCGATCGGCAACAGCGCCACCGTCTCCCCCACCTTCACCGTGCCCCGCTCGATCCGGCCGATCCCGATGCGTCCGAGGTAGGAGGAGAAGTCGAGCGTCGAGATCAACATCTGGAACGGCCCGTCGGCGTCGGCGGCGGGCGGCGGAATCTCCGTGAGAATCGTGTCGAACAGCGGCCCCAAGGTCGTGCCCGGCTGCGCGAGATCCAGCGTCGCCACGCCCTGGCGGCTCGACGTATAGAGGAAGGTGCAGTTGAACTGCTCGGCCGTCGCCTCGAGGTCGATCAACAGCTCCAGCACTTCATCGTGCACGCGCATCGGCTCGGCATCCTGCCGGTCGATCTTGTTGATCAACACGATCGGCTTGAGCCCCAGCGCCAGCGCCTTGCCGGCCACGAACCGCGTCTGCGGCATCGGCCCTTCGGCCGCGTCGACGAGCAGCAGGAAGCCGTCCACCATCCGGAGAATGCGCTCGACCTCGCCGCCGAAGTCGGCGTGGCCCGGCGTATCCACGATGTTGATCTTCACGCCGTCCCAATGCACCGACGTGTTCTTCGCGAGAATCGTGATGCCGCGCTCGCGCTCCAGCGGGTTCGAGTCCATCACGCGCTCGGCCACCTGCTGGTTGGCGCGGAATGCCCCCGACTGGCGGAGCATCTGGTCCACCAGCGTGGTCTTCCCGTGGTCGACGTGGGCGATGATAGCGATGTTACGGATCTGCAAGGGGCTACGTCCAGTGTTCAGGGTCAGTTGTGAGGGGCGCAGTATAGGAGGGCGGGACACTGAATACAAGCGGCAGAAGGCGGCAGAAAGCGGCAGAGGAACAGCGGCCCAGTGCCGCCCTTTGCCGCCCCTTGCCGCCCTTTGGTTCTAGTCACACACCTGCTCCCGTTCCACCTGGACCGTGACATGGCTGATCCCGAACGCCCCCATGCGGCCCTGCACCTCCTCCAACACCCGCTGATTGGCGGCCGGGTCCCGCACCACCAAGTGGCCGCTCATGGCGACCACCCCGCTGGTCACCGTCCAGACGTGGAGGTCGTGCACCGAGCTGACCCCGGGGACGCTGGCCAGGCGCTCGTGCACGGCGGCCAGCGGGATGTGGGCCGGCGCTGTCTCGAGCAGGACGTCCACGCTCTCGCGCACCACCCGCCCGGCACTCACGAGCACCAGCAGCGAGATGGCGAGCGAGAGGATCGGGTCGGCCGGGGTCCAGCCGGTCGCGAGGATGAGTCCGCCGGCCACCACCGCCGCCAGCGAGGCGAGCACGTCGCCCACGACATGCAAGAACACGGCGCGCTGGTTGAGGGAATGCTGGTGGCCGTGATGCAGAATGCGGGCGGCGACCACGTTCGCGCCGAGCCCCAGCGTCGCGATGCCGAGCAGCACTGGTGCGTTCACGGGCGCTGGATGGCGCAGCCGGCTGACGGCCTCGATCGCAATGCCCACGACGATGGCGAACAGCACGGCGCCGTTGGCGAGCGCCGCGAGGATCTCGATGCGCAGGTAGCCGAAGGTCCGCTCGGGTGTCGCGGGCAGCCGCGCCATGCGCGCCGCGAACAACGCCAGGGCGATCGCGGCGACGTCGGCCAGCATGTGGCCGGCGTCCGCGAGGAGCGCCAGCGAATGGGCCACCAGCCCGCCCGCCGCTTCGGCGCACATCACGAGCGCGGTGAGGCCCAACACCCACGACAGCCGGCGCGCGCTCTCGCCGCGCCCCGGCGCGCGGTGCGTGCACTGCGCGGCGAAGGGCAGGACCAGTCCGTCGGCCATTGGCCGAAAGTTAAACACGCCGTACCTTTGGCGCTCGATGCCCCCCACATCCATCGGCTCCATCGGGCTGCGTCTCCTGGCGGTCGCCGTGCTCGTCGGCGCGAACGCCTGTTTCGTCGCGGCGGAGTTCGCCCTGGTGGCCTCGCGGCGCACCCGGCTCGAAGCGTTGCGCCGCGCGGGCGATCCCCGCGCCGCCGTCGTGCTCAAGGCGTTGCAGACGCTCACACGGTACATCTCGGGCACGCAGCTCGGCATCACGCTCAGGCGAGCTGGTCCCGAAAGCCCTCGCGCTGCTTTATCCCGAGACGCTGTCGCGCTGGCTGGTGCCGCCGCTCGTGCTGTTCACCACCGCGACGAACCCGTTCATCTGGCTCCTCAACGCGTCGGCCACCGGCCTGCTGCGCACGTTCAAGCTGCGGCCCGTGACCGAGCGCGAGCGCGTGCATTCGCCCGAGGAGATCATGATGCTGGTGGAGCAGAGCCAGAAGACCGGGAAGCTCGGCGCGCAGGACGCGCGCATGATCGAGGGCGTGTTCGAGTTCAGCGAGAAGAACGCGCGCGATGTGATGACGCCGCGCACGCAGATGGTGGCGCTGCCGGCCGATTTGTCCCTCGACCAGGCGGCCGACCGCGTCGCGCAGGCGGGGCGCTCACGCTACCCGGTTTACGGTGAATCGCTCGACGACATCGTCGGCACGGTCCACGCCAAGGACATCCTGCGCGCGCTGCGGGCGGGCGGGGCCGGCGGAGGCGGCGGCGTGAAGAGCGTGCTGCGCCCGCCGTTGTTCGTGCCGGGCAGCCGTGAGGTCGAGGATGTGCTGGCGGATATGAAGCGCCAGAAGGTCCACCTCGCGATCGTGCTCGACGAGTACGGCGGCACGGCGGGCCTCGTGACGATGGAGGATCTGTTGGAGGAGATCGTCGGCCAGATCTACGACGAATACGACCGCCCCACCGAGGCACCCGCGACCGGCGCCGCGCCGGTGCTCGACGGCGCCGCCGAGATCAAGGACGTCAACGCGGCCCATGGGCTGCAATTGCCGTCGGCCGACTACAATACGGTCGGAGGATTGGTGTTCGGCGCGCTGGGACGGTTGCCGAAACCGGGCGATCGGGTGACGGTTGGCACGGCGACGTTCGAGGTGGTGGAGATGGCCAGCAGACGCGTCGCGAAGGTGCGACTGCTCACGACCTAAGACTTCAGTCCGTTCCCATCGCCGAGCTTCCGCAGCAGCCCATAAACCGTCTTCGCACATTCGTCGCGCACGGCTTCCAGCTTCGCCAACTCTTCCCGCCGAAAATAGCCCAGCGCTGCCGCCAGGCTGACAATCCCTTCGATTTCATCGAGCGACGATCGCGCGATCGTGAGAAAGCGGCGGAACTCCTTCGATCCGCGCCGGCTCGCGCCTTCCGCGATGTTCAGGGCGACGCTGTACGCGGCGCGGCGCCACTGGTCGGCCAACGCGTCGGCCTCGTGCGGCGGCAGCCGCTTGATCGCTTGATGCGACAGCACCGCCAGGGTCTCCGCGTGCTGCCACGCTTTGAGGTCTTTGAAATGTCCCACGCCGCGAAGGTACGACAGTCCGCCGCAGGTGCGTGATCAAATTTACGCGATTGTAAGCTTTTTCTTGCAACTCAGATCTGGAGACCGCTTGCAACTTGCCGTCTGGCAACTCAACTGTGACCTATGACTCTTGCTTCTGACCCCTTCCAGTGAGTTCCACAGCTAGTTGCAACGCCGCTCTCATCGATCCTGCGTCTGCCTTGCCCTGCCCGGCAATATCGAACGCCGTTCCATGATCCGGCGCCGTCCGCACGAACGGCAATCCCAGCGTGACATTCACGCCCTTCCCGAAGCCCGCCACCTTCACAGCCGTCATCCCGACGTCGTGATACGGCGCCAGCACCGCGTCGAACTCGCCGCGCAGGGCTCGCACAAACACCGTATCGGCCGAAAGCGGGCCCGCGGCGCCGAGGGCCTGAGCGGCGGGCCGCAGGATGCGCTCGTCTTCGTCGCCGAACAGGCCCCCTTCGCCGGCGTGGGGATTGAGCGCGCACAGCGCGAGCCGCGGCCGGGCGATGCCCCACCAGCGCGTGAGCCCTGCGGCCGCGATCTCGCCGACCCGCACCACGCGCTCGCGCGTGAGCTGGGCGAAGACGTCTTTCAGCGGCAGGTGGGTGGTGACGAGCACCACGCGCAGCGGGCCCGCCGCGAGCATCATCACGGTCTGGGTGCCGCCCGTGAGCTGTGACAGGAATTCGGTGACGCCGGGATACTTGAATCCGGCGAGGTGCAGCGCGCGCTTGTGGACCGGGGCGGTGACGATGGCGTCCACTTCGCCGGCGCGCGCCAGCCACACAGCACGTTCGATCGCGCGGCCCGCCAACTGCCCCGCCAGCGTAGCCCGCTCGGCGTCCGCCCCTTCCCCCGTCCCGCGTCCCCACGCTCCGACGCCGATGCGCGAGCGCGCGGGAATGGCGGCGAGCAGGTCGTCGGGACCGAGGAGCACGAGATCGGCGTCGAGGGGGCTCGCGGTGATGGCGGCGGCAACCACTTCCGGGCCGACGCCCCGCGGGTCGCCCAGCGTCACCGCCAGGCGCGGGCGGCCGGGCACGATGCTAGAGGCGGATGTCCACGTAGGTCATGCGGCGGAGCTGGTCGAGGTAATGCTGCTCCGCCAGGTCCTGGCTCAACTTGTCGCGAATGCGGTCCTTCATGTCCTCGAACGTGTAGTCGCCCGGGGGCTGGCGCTCGACCACGATCAAGATGGCGAATTTGGGCCGCTTGCCCGCAGCGTCGATCGGCACGACGGCTTTGAGCCCGCGCGTCGTGTCGTCGCCGATCGCGCCGCGGTAGTCGGGCGGCAGATCGGTGAGCGCCACCTGCTCGGCGAGGCGCGGCTCGTTGGGATCGCCGTAGTGCCGGGCGATCGAGTCGAACGGCGCGCCCGCCGCGAGCGCGGCGTGCAGCGAGTCGGTGAGGTGACGCGCGGCGACGACCTGCGCGGGCGCGATCACCGGCGACACGAGAATGTGGCGCGCCTGGATCTCGCCCGGCTGAATCCGCTCGACCTGGATGATGTGGAAGCCGAAGTCCGTGTGCACCAGCGGCGACAAATCGCCCGGCTTGAGGCGGAAGGCGACCTGCTCGAATTCCGGCACCATCACGCCGCGCCGGAACCAGCCCAGCTCGCCGCCGGCTTCGCGGCTCACTGTGTCGTCCGAGAACCGCTTGGCGAGCGTCGCGAAGTCGGCGCCCTGACGCAGCTGCGCGAGCAGCGAGTCGCCGCGGGCCCGCGCCACGGCCACGGCCTGCGAGTCGGGGCGCGCCACGACCACGACCTGGCGGAACGTCACCGTCGCCGGCCGCTTGGGCAGGCTGCCGCGGTTGTTCTCCCAGTAATCGCGCATCTGCCGGTCGGTGGGCGGAATGGGCCGCAGCTTGCCGCGTTGATGCAGGCTCTCGAGCAGGCGGTCGCGCAGCGTGCTGCGGCGCTGCTGGTCGGTCAAATAGCGCCGCCATTCCTCCGCCGAGGGGAAGGCCGCGAGATGCAGCTGATTGATGAACTCCTGCTCCGAGTTGAACTGGCCGCGCACGCTCTGCACCCGCTGCTCCACCACATCCTGCACTTCCCGCTCCGTCACCTTGATGCTGGTGTCGCGCTGCGCCTGCTGGACTTCCAGCTCCTGGTTGACCATGTCGTCAAGGATGCGCCGTCGCAGCTTGGCGAGGCCCGCGGAATCGCTGGGGACCTGCTGCCCCTGCGATTGCAGCTGTGCCACCTGCTCCTCCACTTCCGACATCAGGATCGGGCGCGTACCCACGACCGCGACGATGCGATCGATGACGCCGCCGCGTGACTGCGCCCTCGCTCCGCCCACGAGGAACGCCCCCAGCAAGAGTGCCAAGCGGATGCCCTTCATTATTGCAGCCGCGCGCCCGCAGCGAGTCGGCTGCCGCGCGCAGCGTCTTGGCGCGGTCGGCCGCGCGCTGCACGCCGGGAGCGCTGAGCGACCACGACGACCCCCGCCGCAGCGACTCACTGAAAAACGCGTTGATCGGGATGTACGGCGCGCGCCCCTGCACGAGGCGGTCGAGATAATCGTTTACGTGGCCCGCGGCCAGCGCGGCGCGTTGGGCGGGCGAGGCGGCTGAATCGCGCAGGGCCTGCGGCGTGAGCCCCAGCGCGTTCGCGAGGCCCGCCACCAGCGTGTCGTGCTGGGCGAAGAGCTGTTGCCAGTCCTCGGGCCTGAGCGGCACGTGCGCCGAGTCCGCCTGCATCAGCAGGATCTCGCGCTGCGCGATGATCTTCAGGAATTCCTTGATCTGATCGTCGGACGCGTACGGCAGCGCCTGCGCGTTCTCCGGCGGCAGTGAGTAGACCCAGCGCATCATGTCCCGCACCCGCAACTTGCCGCCGCGGTAGGTAACGAGCGTCGCACCGTCGCGCCGCGCGCTCGAGGGATCGCCCATCGCTTGCCGCACCACCGCGGGCGCATCGCTCGACACCGCGACCTTGCGATCCTTGGCGAGCTTGTCGAGGTACACCGAATCGAAGCGCGTCGCGACGCGAGTCTGCACGTCGAAACGGAACGAGTCCTTCACTTCCGCCAGCGGCGGCCGCCGGATGATGTGGAAGCCGAACGGCGTCCGCACCACGCCGGTCACGCCGCCCGGGGCCAGCTGCCACGCGGCGTCGTCGAACTGTTGCACCCACTGCCCCCGGGCCGAGAGGCCGAGATAGCCGTGATTCGCCTTGGAGCCGGGGTCCTCGGAGTATTGGGCGGCGATCTGGCCGAACGCGGCCCCGCCGCGGGCGGTCGCCTGCGGGAGCAGCCGCTCGATCTGCGCGCGCTTCTGGTTCTCCACGTCGGGCGACGCGCTGGCCGGCACCATAATGAGGATGTGCTGGAACATGCGGGTGTCGCTCGAATTGTACGCGGAGTCGATCTGCGCCGCGGTGAGCGTCGTGTCTTTGGCGAGCAGCCGCTCGTGCAGGTGCTCCCAGCGCAGCTGCGACACGGCCGGCCACATGGCCGCGGCGACCGTCGCTGAGTCGGTCAAGGTGTTGCCGCGGGCGAGCTGCTCCGCAAACAGCATGTTGTCCATCCACACGTTGGCGATCTGCTCCACCGCCGGGTACTCGAGCTGCAGCTGCTTCACCTGCGAAGCGAGGTCCGCCAGGCGGTCGACCGTCAGCTCTTGCCCGTCCGCCGTGGCCGCGACATCGGCGTGCGTGGAAAACGCATCCCGCAGCGCCGCGCAGCCCGTGACCCCGAGTACCCCCACCAACAAGACCAACCGACGCATGCGATCTCCTACGCGTGAGTGTCGTCCAATACCGCTGTGAGCGCGCGGGCTAATCCGGGACCGATGGCTTCGCCTCCGGTACGGCGCAGCCGCAGATGCAGCGGCACCGCTCGCCGCACGTCGGCCTCGAATTGCACCGCGTCCAACGCCGCCGTGAGGTTGGCCAGGCGCGGCTGGGCATCTCGCCGAAACGTCAGCCGCGCCTCGTCGCCCTTGATCAGGACCGTCTCCAGTCCCGCCCGGGCGCCGAGCGCGCGGAGTTCCGCCACGAGGAGCAGCCGCTGCACGGGCTCGGGGCTTGGCCCGAAGCGCTCGCGCAATTCCTCGCGCAGGGCAGCAATCTCGCATGGCCGCACCGCACGCGCCAGCCGCCGGTACACGTCGAGCTTCGCCGCCGCGTCGGGTACGTAATCGTCCGGCAGATGCGCCGCCTGGTCCAATACCACGTCGGGCGGCGCCCACTCCACGCTGCCCTCGCCGCGCCCGCCGCTCTTCAACGCCTCGACCGCCTCCTGCAGCCAGCGCAGGTACATGTCGTACCCTACCGCGTGCGCGTGCCCCGACTGCTCGCGGCCCAGCAGGTTGCCGGCGCCGCGGATCTCGAGATCGCGCAGCGCGATGCGGTACCCCGACCCCAGATCGGTATGATGCTCGAGCACCCGCAAACGTTCCTCCGCGTCGGCATCGAGCAGGTCGGGAACCACCAGGTAGCAGTACGCGCGCCGGTGGCTGCGGCCCACGCGCCCGCGCAGCTGGTACAGCTGCGCCAGACCCAGCTGATCGGCGCGATGCACGATCATCGTGTTGGCGTTGGGCACGTCGAGGCCCGACTCCACGATCATGGTCGACACCAGCACGTCCACTTCGCCGCGCACGAACCGGCTCATCACGTCGTCGAGCGCGTGCTCGGCCATCTGGCCGTGCGCCACCGCCACGCGCGCCCGCGGCGCCAACGTTTGCACCCGCGCGGCGATGGTGTCGATCGTGTCGATACGATTGTGGACGAAGAACACCTGGCCACCGCGGTCCAGCTCGCGCGCCATCGCCTCTTCCAGCAACCCATCGTCCCAGGGCTCGACGAACGTGAGCACCGGCGAGCGGTCCTTGGGCGCCGTTTCGAGCAGTGTGAGGTCGCGCAGCCCCGCGAGCGAGAGGTGCAGCGTGCGGGGAATCGGCGTCGCGGTGAGCGTGAGCACATCGACCGCGAGCTTCAGGGCTTTGAGCCGCTCCTTGTGCTTCACGCCGAAGCGGTGCTCCTCGTCCACGATCACCAGGCCGATGTCGTGAAATCCCACATCGCGCGACAGCAGGCGATGCGTGCCGATCACCACGTCTACATCGCCCGTGGCGAGCCGCTGGCCCACAGCCGCGGCTTCCCGCGCGCTGCGGAACCGCGACAACACCTCGATACGCACCGGGTAATCGGCCAGGCGCTCGCGGAACGTGCGGCCGTGTTGTTCGGCGAGAATTGTCGTGGGGACGAGGACCGCGACCTGTTTCCCCGCTTGGACGCTCTTGAAGGCGGCGCGGATCGCCACCTCGGTCTTGCCGTACCCCACGTCGCCCACCAGCAAGCGGTCCATCGGGCGGGCGCGCTCCATGTCGCGCTTGACCTCCTCGGTGGCGCGGCGTTGGTCCGGCGTATCCTCATAAAGGAAGGCGGACTCGAGCTCGCGCTGCCACGGCGTGTCGGGCGGGAAGGCGAAGCCCGGCGCCAGCTGCCGGCGGGCGTAGAGATCGAGCAGCTCCGCCGCCAGCGCGCGGATCGCCGTGCGCGTCTTGTCGCGCTGGCGCTGCCACGCACTCGCGCCCAGCCGGTGCAGCCGCGGCGGCGGGGCGTCGGCGTCGCCGCCCGTACGGTACGGCTCGAGCTGGTCGAGGCGGTACAGCGGCACGTTGAGCCGGTCGCCGCCTTCGTACTCCACCACTGCGACTTCGAGCGTGCCCTCGCCCACCTCGAGCAGCTGCAGCCCGCGATAAATCCCGATGCCGTGCTCGAGATGCACCACGTAGTCGCCCGGCTGCAGCGATCCTGCGCTCGCCGTCGTGGCGGCCGAGCGGTAGCGACGCGGGCGCCGCAACCGGCGGGCGCGGCGGAAGATTTCATGATCGGTCAATACGCGCAGCGACGGCAGCACGAAACCACCGTCCAACGCGCCCACCACGAGCTGCGCGCGGTCGCCGCCGATCAGCTCGTCGAGCCGCTCCACCTGGCCTTCGTTGTCGCACAGGATCACGGTGCGCGGTTGCGCCGTCACGAGCTCCCGCAGATAGCGCAGGTCCCGGTCCACCGGCTCCGCCGGCGCCAGCGGGAACCGCGCCAGTCCCTCCGCCGTCTCCTCACCCAGCGTCAGCGCCCCGAACGCCGCCAGCCGCTCGCGCCACACCGCGGGATCGAGGAACAACTCGGCACGTTCGGGCGGCTCCTCGCCCAGCCGCCGCGCCACGTCGAGATGATGCGCCGCCTCCGCCCAGGCGCGGTCCACCTCCTGCGTGATCGCACGCTCGCGGTCGAGGACCAGCAGCGTGCCCGCGGGCAGGAGCTCGAGCAACGACGTGCGAGTGCGCCGCCCGTCGCCCGTCGCTCCGTCCTCCGTCCGCACGGGAAGGATCGTCACCCGGGCGATCGTCTCACCCGAGCGCTGCGTGTCCAGGTCGAACTCGCGCAGCGACACGATCTCATCGCCCCACCACTCGACGCGCGCCGGCGCGGCCATCCCGAAGCCGTACGCGTCGAGGATGCCGCCGCGGACGCTGAACTGCGCCACCTCCGTGACCGTGGGCACGCGGGTGTAACCCATCCGCTCGAGGCGCGTCACCGCATCGCTGAAGCGCTGGTCCACACCGGCCGCGAGGCTCAGGCGCGACGTCGCGAGCGTGGCGGGAACCCCGGTCCGCTCGGCGCTGGCGCGCGCGGTGGTCACGAGGACGCGGCTGCGGCCCGCCACCAGATCGGCCAGGGTCTCGACGCGCTCGCCCGCAATCTCGAAATGCGGCTCCTCGGCGCCCAGCGCCTCGCGTTGCGGATACAACCCCGCGGCGTCGCCCACGAGCAGGCGCAAGTCGGCCAGCCAGCGCTCCGCGTCGGGCGGCGTCGCGGCCACGACGGCGATCACGCGCTGCGGATGGCGGCGCAGCAGCGCCGCGACGAGCACCGCCGGGCTCGAGCCCGGCAGGCCCGCGAGCGGCGCGCGGCGGCGCGCGCCGGGCAGGGCCTCCGCGAGGGCCCGGGTCGCCGGCATCTCGTCGAAGCGGTTCAGCAGGAAATCGAGCGGCATCAGCGCGTCACGCTCGCGACGCCCAGCTCCGCGCCCGCGAGGCAGAGGGCGAGGACCAGGAGGAGGCCCGATAGGTCGGCGCGGCGCGTGCCGGTGAATCGCGCGGCCGCCAGCGACGCGTCGCGCAGGACCCGCGCGCCCAGAGCGCGGGCGGCGAGCGCCGCCTCGGCGGGCGTCAGATCCGACTCACGCGGGTCGGGCCCATAGACCGTGGCGCCGATCGTGTCGCCGCCGACCACGCGGAACTCCACGTGCGGTGATCCCTCGGCAGTCGTCACGAGCGCGGCGCCCGCGGCCACACGGTTGACCAATGCGTCTACGAACGGCACGAACGCGGGGCTCGACGGCAACGCCGTCCATGCGGTGTCGAGCCGGCTGCCGACCAGCAGCACATCGCCGGCGCGGACCAGCCACGGTTCGCCGTTCACGGTCGCGAGCACCGCGCTCGTATCGCGCGGCGGGCCCACCAGCTGCGCACGCCGCGCCACCGCTACGCCCGCCAGGAGCGGCAAGTCCTGCGACGCCAGGACGCCCGGCGTGCCCGGACCCCCGAAGCGCCACGCCGAGCCGTGGCCCGCCAGCGCGCGGTTGACGGCACCCGTGAGCGCCGGATCGGCGGTTGGGAAGACGATCGCCGTGCGCCCGGCGGGGCGGTCGCCGATGGCGACGTCGTTCCCGTCCGCCACCCGGCGCGCATCACGCAAGACGGCGAGGGCCGCCGCCACGAAGGGCCCCGCCGCGGCGGCCGTGACACGCGCCGGCGGCGCCACCCGGCGCACGAACGGGCGGCGATCGTCGGCGCGCAATTCGTCGGGGTCGAGCGCCGCCTCGCCCAGCCACCAGCCGGGAGCGGTGACGGGCAGCGGCAGCGTCAGCGTGGCACCCGGCTGCGCGAGCGTGCGCGCCACCGGACGGCCGCCCAGCGTGACCACCAGCGGTCCGGGCCCCGCCCCAGCCGTTCCACTCACGTTCACACGCACCGCGCCATCGAGCACGTCCACCGCCGCGAGCCCGCGATTCGCGGGAGCCGGGCCCGCGGGCGCCAGCGCCAGTACGAGGACGCCCGACGGCACCTCGGCACGACCCTCGCCGAGCGCGGTACGCTGCAGGTCACTCACCACGTGCACTTCCCGTCCCGGCAGCGGCTCGGCTTCGACCAGCCGCGCGGCGCGCGTCACCGCGTCCACCAGATCGAGGCGGCGCTCACCCGGCGTCGCGCTGTCCACGGCGGCAACCAAGCCCTCGCGCGATCCCGACCGCAGCACGCCGTCGGCGAGCATCAGCCACAGCCGGTCTCCCGGCGCGGCCCCGCCGAGCGAGGCGCGCGCCACGACGCGCAGCCGGTCGAGTACCGCGCGCCCTTCGACGACCGCGCCGGCGGACGGGCTGTTGTCCAGGATCACGACCAGCGCCGTCGTCTGATGCGCACCACCCGCGCGCGCCGGCACGAGCGGCCGGGCGGCGGCCAGCGCCAGCGCCGCGATCAACGCGGTGCGCAGCAACAGCAGCAGGACGTGGCGCAGGCGCAAGCGCCGGGCGCTGCGACGCTCGGCTTCGGTGAGATAGCGCAGCGCGGGGAACTCGACCTCCGGAGGAGTGCGGCGTTGCAGCAGGTGCAGCAGCGCCGGGATGGCCGCGGCGGCGAGGCCCGCGAGCGCGAGCGGATGCAGGAAGGTCACGCGATCAGGCGCAATGCCATGCCGAAGGGAAGATCGGTCCGCACGTGGTGATAGCCGATGCCGTGCCGCCGGCATGTCGACCGCCACGCCGCAATTTCGCGCTGCACCGTCTCACCGTACGCCCGCGCCAGCTCGCGCGGCCGTACCACGACACTCGCGGCCGACTCGGGATCCTTGAAGCGGACCTCGGGAGGGCCGGTGAGCTCCAGCTCCGCCGGATCGGACACGTGCACGACGATCACCTGGTGGCCGCGATGGCGGAGGTAGCGCAGCGCGACGAGTGCCAGGTCGCGGTCGAACAGCAGGTCCGACACGAGCACCACCAATCCGCGCCGCACCAGCAGCGCCGTCACCCGCTCGAGGGCGGCGCGGGCCGCGGTGCCCTGGCCGTCCGGCGTCTCGAGGAGGCCGCGCACCAGCCGCGCCCACTGCCCCGACTTGACGCGCGCCGGGATGAGTTGGCGCACGGCGTCGTCGAACGTGATCAGGCCCGTCGCATCACGCTGCCGCAGCAGAATCAACGCCAGCGCCGCCGCGAGCCGATCGGCGTAGGCGCGCTTGGTGAGCCGCTCCGCCGCGCCACGCCACGCCATCGACCGGCTCACGTCAACGAGCACCATCGCGCGGAGGTTCGTTTCCTCCTCGAACTGTTTCACGAACAGGCGGTCAGCGCGCGCCAGGATCTTCCAGTCGAGGTAGCGCAGCTCGTCGCCCGGCTGATAGGCACGGTGCTCGGTGAATTCGAGTGAGAAGCCGCGAAACGGTGAGCGGTGCAAGCCCGCGAGAAATCCCTCGACCACTCCCGCCGCCACGATCTCGATGCCCCCCAGGCGCGCCACTTCCGCGGGGTCGAGCAGGTCGAGGCGCGTCGCTTGCGTCATAGGGTGGCGGAAGCTAACGGCCGGACATTTGTCCGTGGTAGAGGACAAGACTGGTAGGGAGTTCCCAAACGCCAAGTTGTAAGTGATTGCAAGTTAAGTCGTTACAAGTTGGTGCGTTTGGCACGTTACCTGCCTTTAGGGGAGGCTTCAGGAGGTAATTATGCTGCTGACCGCGATGCTGGGCTTGATGACGTTGGCGGGGACCACGGATGGCCGGGGTGGGGATCGACCCAAAGTCGAGCTCTGGACCAACCGTGGCGATGCCACGTACTCGCGTGGCGACGCCGTGCACATCAACGTGCGGAGCGATCAAGACGGCTACGTCACCATCCTGCGCGTCGATACCGACGGCAGGATTCGCGTGTTGTTCCCCCGCGATCCATGGGAAGACAACTTCGTGCGCGGCGGGCGCGAGTTCGAGATGTTGGGCAACCATGCCGACGATGCGTTCCGCGTCGACGATTATCCCGGCGTGGGCTACTTGTTCGCGATCATCTCGCCCGAGCCGTTTGTCTACGATCAGATCGAGACCGCGGATCACTGGGATTACCGCGCCATCGCCGACGTGCGAGGCGATCCATATGTCGCACTCACCGACTTGGCCGGACGCATCGTGGCGCCGGGCGACAGCGACTGGGACTACGACGTCGTCCCCTATTATGTCGAGCGGCACTACGACTATCCCCGCTTCCTGTGCTACGACTGCCACCAGTATGTGAGCTACCGGTCGTGGGATCCGTATGACTATTCGTGCGTGCGGTTCCGCGTCGTCGTGTATGACGACCCCTTCTACTACCCCTACCGGACGTACGGGGGCACGTCGGTCGTCTTCACGCGGCCTTACCGGCCGGGCCCACGCTTCATCTTCAAGGATCAGGACGGCCGCAGCCCCTTCGTCTCGCGCGAACGCGAGCGTCCCGTCAACGACAACGGCCGGCGCCGCGTGTCCGGTGACGGCGGCGGCAGCGGTACGGGGATCATTCCCCCGCCGCGCGAGCGGCACCCCGACGGTCGCCCTGGGGATCAGGGCGGCGGCCGTGACGGCAACGGCGGGGGCCACGATGGCAACGGCGGCGGCCATGACCGCAACGGCGGCGGGCGCGACAGCACCGGTCGCGGCCATAACGGCAACGGCGGCGGGAATGGCAACGGCGGCGGCAACGGCAACGGCAACAATGGTGACAACGGCCGCCGGCGCCGCCCCGGGCAGGACGGACATCCCGACCAGCCCGGTCGTCCCAGCTGGCAGCCCGTTGTCCCGGACCGGCCAAGCGATCAGCGCCAGCCGAGCGATCGAGGCGGGTCGGCAGATCGCGGGCAGGACCGCGGGCGGCGCGAGCAGCCCGACTCCCGTCCGGCGGACCGTCCCGCGCAGCAACGCCCCAGTGACGGGGGCCGCGAGCAGGGGCGACCGGCCGATCGCCCGGAGCCGCGGGCGCAGCCGCAACCACGCTCCGAGCGGCCCGCGCCGCGCGCCGAGCCGCACCGGGATCCCCCGCCCAAGTCCTCGGGGGAACCGTCGCTGCGCCGCCGTAAGCCCTGAGTTCGCTGCAGGCAACACGCGCCCGGCCGTGGACGTCCCGCGGCCGGGCGCGTTAGCTTGTTGCCCTCCCTGCCCCCACTGACGAGGTCGTTCGTGTCGCATCGTTGTATGCCGTTGTTCCTGGCGGTGCTCGCCGCCGGGCCGAGTGCCCTGCGCGCGCAGACGTCGGACTCGATCACCGCCGACGTGCGCAGTCGCATCGCCCTGCTGGCATCCGATGCGTTGCGCGGGCGCGGCACGCCGAGTCCCGGGTTGGAGCAGGCGGCGCGCTATGCTGCGAGAGAATTCCAGCGCTTGGGGCTGCGCCCGGCAGGCGACAGCGGCTACGTGCAGCGCTACACGCTCGTGCGTTCGCGGTTCGTTGCGGAGAGCTCGACGGTGAGCATCGTCGGGCCGCTGCCGCGCCGTTGGCGGGTGGGGCGCGACGTGTACTGGCTGCCCTCGAGCGGCATGGCGCCGCGCGAGCTGACGGGGCGCCCGGTGGTGCTGGTGGGCGTCCCGTCCGACTCGCTGCACGCCTTCGCCGGCACAGATCTGCACGGCGCAATCCTGATCCAGCTGGCGGACGACCGGCCCGACCGGCCGGGCACGCCGATGTGGTTGCTGCGTGCTGCCGCCCAGGGCGGCGCGGTCGCGGCCATCCTCGTGCGCAACCTCCCGCCGGAGCAGTTCCGCGCCAGTATGGCGGAGCTCGCGGCGCCGCGGCTCGTGCGCCCCGGGGCTGAATCGTTCGCACCGTTCCCGGTGCTGCAGATGCAGGATGCCACGCTTGGCGCCTACCTCGCCGAGATCGGGATCGCGGCGGCCGGCAACCGTCCGGTGCCGGACACTGTCGAACAGATCGTGATCCCGGAGACGGCGGTGCGGTTGCACCTGGTGGAGCGGGTGCTGGCGCG
>WNGO01000341.1_pt1 | contig 35226 bp, 33 predicted proteins | sample 5400511 | NCBI WGS metagenome assembly WNGO01 (sample SAMN13153380, study PRJNA577476) | soil metagenome | isolation source: 20 cm soil or saprolite under Garry oak tree replicate 2 | place: USA:California | collected 2016-06-15 | reverse complement strand
TGACGACGGACGGCGCGGCAGCCCACCGGCTCATGCATCCGCGCTACGAGGTGCCCCGCACCTACTGGCTCGGCGTGCACGGCGCCGACGCCGCCGCGATCCGGGCCGCGCTCGCGCAACGGATCGTGATCGACGGCCGGGCCGTGCGCGTCGTCGAATCGCGCGTGCGGCCGCAGGGCAAGTCGGTCGAGATCGAGATGACGCTGGCGGAAGGACGGCAGCGGATCGTGCGCCGCATCGCGGAAGCGCTGGGTCTCAAGGTCGAATGGTTGCACCGCGTGTCCTACGGCCCGGTCCGGCTCGGCAAGCTGGCCGAGGGAAAGTGGCGCGAATTGACAAGACAGGAGATCGAAGCAATCGAGCGGATGAAGCACTAGCCATGGCGATCGACACTGGAGCAGTGGACCGTGCGCTGGGCGCGATCGGTACGACATTCCGACTGACGCGCCTGTACCCGCCGTCGCATCCGGCGGTGCTCGAAGCGATGCGCCACATCGCCACCGCGCTGCCGGCACTCGCCGGTCTGGGGTCGGTCGAGTGGAAGATCGGCGCGACCGGCTTGCACTGGCATGGCCAACATCTGCTGCCGCGCAACACGCAGGTCGCCGAGCTCGCCGGACTGTTGTTCGCACGCGGCATCCGCGCGATTCAGGTGAATCCTGGCGTGACACCCGAGCATTGGCTCGCCCTGTTCGGGGTTGCCGTGGGCAACGTGGCGCCCGATGACGCCGTTCTGGGACGCATCACGGTGCACCTGGGGCGCCGCGCGAGTCAGCGTCTGTCGGCGTCGCGCGCGTCTGAGGAAGCGCCCGCGCCCCCGCCCCCGCCCCCGCCTCCCGAACCGGGACCAGTAGCGTGGAGCGCGACCGCAACGGTTGGCCCCAGTCGCGCGAGTAGTGTATTCCGGCCCGATGTCCTCCCAGCCGACGTCGAAGCACGACGGGCCGTCATCGCGTTGCAGGCAGCGTCGCGACCCGAAGACCAGCGCGCGATCATCGCCAAGGTGCGGCAGCTCACGCCGGATATCATCGCATTGCGCGACATTGGCGCGGTTGCCGAAGTTGTCGCCGGGCTCGACCGCTCACTCGGCAAGATTCAGGATCCCGAAATCCAGGAAGCGATCGGGGCGGTGGCTGGCGAGCTTGCGGATGAGGCTATTGTGGAGCGTATGGTGGCGCGCCTCGGCGAGCCGCGCGTGCCCCCTGCCGAGCGCGCGCATCTCGTGAATGCGGTCGGCGCGCTGGGTGCGGTGTCGGCGGGGTCGGTCGTGGATGCGTATCTGCACGCGGCGCCGGAGCTGCGCGAAGCCTATCGTGCAGCCATGCGGGCCGCCGGCGAGCGCGCGGTGGAGCTGCTGCGAGCCCGAGTCGAGAGCAAAGTGCCGGAAGTGGTTGCCGCGGCGGCGGAATTCCTCGGGCTGACGGGTGACCCGCACGTCGCCGAGCTGCTCATTAAACTGACGCATCACGCCGACGAGCGCGTGCGCGAAGCCGCACTGCTCGGTCTCGCCGAGCTGGGCGGGCGCGAGATTTCGCGGCCGGCGATGCCGGCGCTCAAGGATGAATCGGTGCTGGTGCGCACGGCGGCAGCGCGCGCGGTCGCGGCAGCGGGCGACGTGGGGGCCACCACCGTGCTGGTCCGGCGCCTGGAGCAGGAGAGGGACGAAGGGGTATTGGCTGCGTTGCTGACGGCCATCGGCCAGCTCGGCGCCAAGGAAGCGCTGGAGGTGTTGGCGAAATTTGCCGAGGCGGGTGGCAAGCCGCGCCGCACGCCGTTCGTGCGCGCCGCCGCAATCGAAGGCTTGGCGCGATTGGATCGCCTGGAAGCGAAGGCGTTGCTGGAACTCTACGCTCGAGATAAGGAGCCGACCGTGAAGCGGGCAGCGGAAGCGTCTCTGAGATGACGACACGCACGGCAAAGACGAACGACGCGGTGCTGACGCAAACCATCACGCGCGAGGTGGCGAAGCGCGTCGTCGGCCAGGAGGTCATGGTGGAGCGGCTGTTGATCGGCCTGCTCACCGGTGGTCACATTTTGCTCGAGGGCGTCCCCGGCCTCGCCAAAACGCTAGCGGTGAAAACGGTCGCGGAATGCCTCAAGATCAGCTTCTCACGCATCCAGTTCACGCCCGATCTGCTGCCTGCCGACGTGATCGGCACGATGATCTTCGACCAGCGCTCGCAGGAATTCTATCCTAAGAAGGGGCCGCTGTTCGCGAACCTCGTGCTCGCCGACGAAATCAATCGGGCGCCGGCCAAGGTCCAGTCGGCGCTGCTCGAGGCGATGCAGGAGAAGCAGGTGACGATCGGTGGCGAGACCTTCTTCCTCGGCGAGCCATTCCTCGTGCTAGCGACGCAGAACCCGATCGAGCACGAAGGCACCTATCCGCTCCCCGAAGCGCAGCTCGACCGCTTCATGCTCAAGGTGCGCGTCGGCTACCCGTCCCGCGACGCGGAAAAGGAGATCGTGGGCCGCATGGCGTCGGGCCGGCCCATCGAAGTCCAGCGCATCGCCGAAGCCGATGACATCCTTGCCGCGCGCAGCGCGATCGCCGAGCTGTTCATGGACCAGAAGGTCGTCGATTACATCGTCGATGCGGTCCGGGCGACGCGCGAGCCGCAGGCGATCGGTCTGCCGGAGCTCAAGCCGCTGATCGCCTTCGGCGCGTCACCGCGCGCCTCGATCTACCTGGCGCAGGCCGCCCGCGCGCACGCGTACCTGCGCGGGCGCGCGTTCGTCGTGCCCGAAGACGTCAAGGCGATGGCGTTCGATGTACTCCGGCATCGCGTGCTGCTCACCTTCGAAGCCGAAGCGGAAGACATGACCGCCGACCAGGTCATCGCGAAGATCCTGGAGGCCGTGGGAGTGCCGTGACATTCGACGGCAAGGAGCGGCGGCGGGGCGGGACTCCCGCCCACCGGGTGCGCCGGCGGGCCGTCACGGCGGAAGTGCTGCGGCATGTCAAGGGGATCGAGCTCCGCGCCCGCAGCCTGGTCAATACGCTGTTCACGGGCGAGTACCGCTCCGTCTTTCGGGGCCAGGGCATCGAGTTCGCCGAGGTGCGCGCCTACCAGCAGGGCGACGACTTCCGGGCAATCGATTGGAACGTCTCCGCGCGGATGGGCCATCCCTTCGTCAAGACGTTCATGGAAGAGCGCGAGCTCACCCTCCTCCTCATCGTGGACCAGTCTGGTTCGCTGCACTTCGGCCGCCCCTACACCAAGGCGGGCCTCGCCGTCGAGGTCGCCGCCGTGTTGGCACTCGCGGCCGCGCGGCACAATGACCGCGTCGGCGCGCTGCTCTTCGCCGACATGCCCGAGTACGTCGTGCGGCCCGCCAAGGGGCGGGCTCACGCGCTGCGCGTCATTCGTGACCTGGTGGCGTTCGCTCCGCGGGGTCGCGGCACCAACCTCGCGGGCGCTCTGGCTTATGCAGGCAAGCTGCTGCGACACCGCGCGATCATCGTCGTCCTCTCCGATTTCCGCGCCGAGGCGTGGGAAGAACCGCTCGCCCAGCTCGCCGCACGGCACGAAGTCGTGGCGATCACGGTCGACGATCCGCGCGAGTACGATCTGCCCGACGCGGGGTGGGTGGAGCTCGAGGACGCGGAGACGGGGCAGCGCCTGCTGGTGGATACGAGCCACTCACCCACCCGCACGCGCATCCGGGTTGCGGCGGAGAAGGTGCAGCAAGAGCGCAGCCGCAAGCTGGTGCAGGCCGGCGTGGACCGCGTCTCGTTGCTCACGACGGTGCCCTATGGTGTCCCGCTGCGCCGGGCCTTCGCCGAGCGGGCCAAGCGGCTGAGTCGATGATCGCACCAGCGGTGCTGCTGCTCGTCGTCCAGGCGAACGGCTGGGTGGCCGCACCGAGTCAGCCGACGGTCGGCGACACGATTCAGCTCGAACGCACCGTTTCGGCGCCACCTGGCTGGCGCATACGCGCGGGAAAACTTGGCTCGGCGACCGTCGCAGAACCCCTGGGCGATGCGCTGGTGCTCGCGGCGCCTGGTGCGTGGGTCGTGCGCCATGTGGTGGTCGCCTGGACGCCGGGCGATATCTCGCTGGACATGCCGCCGATATGGCGCCTCGGTCCGGACGGTACGGCGGACTCGCTGTCGGGCGGCACCGCGACATTCCACGTGGCCAGTGTCATCCCGGACAGCGTGAAGTCCCCGGCACCGCAACCGTCCCTCGGCCCCCTGCGTCTCGATCGGTCCAGCCCGTTCCCACTGATTGCCGCCGTCCTCTTGTCGAGTGGCGTGTTGCTGCTTCTCATCCTGTGGAGACGGCGCGCACCACGGAGGCGCGTCGCCGGTACCGGCCAGGCGGTCGATGCCGAGGTGGCTGACGCACGCTGGCTGTCGGCTGGAGAGCCGAAGGCGGTCGCCGCCCGTGCCGCCCAGCGGCTGCGCCGCGCGGTGGCACACGCCATCCCCGACGCCCACGAGGCCCTCAGTACCGAGGAATGTCTGGTCGCGGTCGAGCGTGCGCGGCCGGATGCGCCGGTGCGCGATCTGCGCGAGTTGCTGCTGGGCCTCGATCAGGTGGCGTTCGCGTCCGCACACGGCGTGGAGGTCGCGCCGCTCGCGGCGCGGGCCCGGGCGCTGGCGCGCGAGCTGAGCAAGAATGGAGGGCCGCGATGACGTTCGCGCGCCCGCTCCTGCTCGGGTTGCTGCTCCTCCTGCCGTTGTGGTGGTGGTGGCGCCGGCAGCGGCTCTCCCGGCTGGCTGGCGCGCCGATGAGCGATGTGCGGCCGGCGCTGGGCCCGGTGGAACGGCTGTGGATCGCGCGGTTGCCGGTGTCCCTCCGATCGCTGTGTCTGGCCGCCTGGATCGTCGCCGCGGCGGGGCCGCGTCTCGGATCGGCGCGCGCCGAGCTGCGCAGCGAAGGAGCGCCTCCGATCGCATCGGGCTCGTCGCATTCGCGGGACAGGCGCTGACGCAGGTGCCGATCACCACGGACTACGAAGTGCTCGAGGAAGCCATCCGCCAGCTGCGCGTGGGTATCCTCGAAGACGGGACGGCCATCGGCACCGCGATCGCCACCAGCGCGAACCGCCTGCGCCGCACTCCCGGCAAGAGCAAGGTCGTCGTGTTGCTCACCGATGGTGAGAACAACAAGGGGACGGTGGATCCGCGCACGGCGGCGCAGGCCGCGGCGACATTCGGCATCAAGATCTACACGATCGGGGTCGGGACTGAGGGCGAGGCACCCGTCCCGACGGGGCAGGGCCCGCTGGGCCTGCGCTACGAGACGATGCCGGTGAAGATCGACGAGCAGCTGCTCGGCGAGATCGCGCACACGACGGGCGGTCGCTACTTCCGCGCGACCGACGCCGCCTCGCTGTCGAACATCTTTGCGGAGATCAATCGGCTGGAGAAGACGCCGCTGCAGCATCTGGTCTACCATCGCTTCGAAGAGGCGTATCGCGTGCCGCTGGGGATTGGGTTGCTGGCGTTGGCGCTCGAGCTGGTCCTGGCGGGCACGTTCGCGGTGCGCGTGCCATGATCACGTTCGACGCGCCGGTCGTGATTACTCTCGCCCCAGTCGTCGCCGGGGCGGTCTGGGCGGCGTCCGCGTGGGCGCGACGCGTCCGCGTCCGGCGAGCGGCCGCATGGTCCGAGAGTACCGCCCGCATCGCGCGCGCGGCGGGGAAGCTCGGGGCGCCGGCGCTGGGCCTCGCCGCCGGGCTTGCGGCGGTCGCGCTCTCGGGGCCGCGCTGGGGTGAGGAGCGAATCGTCACCGAAACGCGCGGGCTCAACCTCGTCATCGCCATCGACATCTCGCGCTCGATGCTGGCAGAAGACGCCAAGCCGAGCCGGCTGGGAAGAGCGCTGCGTGAAGCGCGGCGTCTCGTCCAGGACCTCGATGGCGATCGTCTCGGGCTCGCGGCATTCGCGGGCACGAGCTACATCCTGTCCCCGCTTTCGGTGGATGGCTCGGCGCTGACGCTGTATCTGGATGCCCTCGATCCGGACGTCGCGTCGGAAGGCGGCACTTCGTTGGCGCCGGCGCTGGCGCAGGGCATCGACCTGCTGCACGCCAGCCCGGAGATCGCCGATCGCGTGCTCGTGGTGTTCACCGACGGCGAGGCTCACGATTCACTGGAGCAGTCGCTGCAGGAGGCGCGGCGCCTGGCAGCGCTCGGCATTCATCTCATCCTCGTCGCCGAAGGCGGGCGCCAGCCCACCAAGATTCCCGTGCGTGACGATCGCGGCACGCTGGTCTCGTGGCAGCAGGATGAAGCAGGGAATCCCGTCCTCACCAGCAGGCGCGAAGAGGTGCTCGCTGCGGTCGCCGACGCCGCGCAGGGGACGATTGTGGCGGCGGAGCTACCCGACCAGGCCGGCGCCGTGCGCGATCTCGTGGCGTCCTACAAGCGCGCGACCGCGACGGAGAGCCGCACGCAACGGGGGCGACCGCGCGCGTGGATTCCGTTGTTGCTCGCCGCGCTGGTGCTGGGGGCGCAGACATTCACGCGTCGCACCGCTGCGCTGATCGGCCTCCTGCTCTGCATCGGTGCGCCTGATGCCGCGCGTGCCCAGCGGCCGCGCTCCAACGCCGAGAAAGCATGGGATAAGGGCGACGCGCGCGCGGCCGCGACCGCCTATCTCGCGGAGCTGAAGGCGCACGAGGACGACGACACGGCCTGGTACAACACGGGGACCGCGGCGCTCGCCGCCGGCGATCCCGTGCTGGCGCGCTCGACGCTCGCGCGCGCCTCGACCTCGCTCGATCCCGAGCTGCGGTTTCGCGCGCTCTACAACATGGGGCTGCTCGCACTCCTCCAAGCGAAGGCGGACACGGCCAGTCGCGAAGCGCACCTCGCTGACGCGGAACGCGCGTATCGTGAAGCGCTGCTGCTGAAGCCGCATCACATCCGCGCGAAATGGAACCTGGAGCTGGTCAACCGCATGCGTCGTGGCGGCGGTGGAACGAACAAGCCGAATCCGCCGCCTCCCCCACCGCAAAGCGGTGGTGGTGGTGGCGGCGGCCAGCAGCAACAGCAACCGCCGCCGCCGCCCAGCGGCGGCGGCATGAGCGAGTCGCAGGCCGATCAGGTGCTGCGCTCGATCGGCCAGGAAGAGCTGCGCACGCGCCGCGATCGCACGGGCCGCACGCGCCGCGCGGCGCCGACGGGAGTGAAGGACTGGTGATGCTCCCGGTTCTCACGGCGTTGCTCGTCGTGCAGGGCGCCGAGGTGACGGCCAGCGTCGATCGCACGCACCTGCGCGTCGGCGAAGAGCTGATGTTGACGATCCGCGCGCACACCCGCACGGCGGATCCCGTCGACATCATGCTGCCGCCGCTGAATGGGTTCGCGATCGTGGGCTCGCGCGACATGACGGAAGTCGCGATCAGCGGCGGCTCCGGGTCGGTCCGCACGACCGTCCGCGAGCTACAGCTGCGCGCGCAGCAACCGGGCGCCCTCCTCATCGGACCGGTCCGCGCGCGCCAGGGCGGGGGCGTCGTCGCGACCGAACCGATTCTCGTGACCGTCGATAGCGCCGCCGACCGAACGGCATCGACGTTGAGCCCCCTGGCGCGCTCCCTGCTCGAAAGCACCCCGGCGCCCGTATCGCGGCGGGCAGATCGCGTCGCCCTCACCATGCTCGTGCCGAGCGACACGGTCTTCGTCGGCCAGCAGGTGGACCTCATTGCCGCCGCCTGGATTCCTCGCGAGCTCGGCGAGCGCATGCGCCGGCCGCCCCTGCTGACGCTCGTCACGCCCGAAGGGGTGTGGGCCTATCCCACGGCGGCGTCGTCCGGCGCGGCGCTCTCGCGTCAGGTGAGTGGGCGCTGGATGGATCTATTCATTGCGCACGAGGTCGTCTTCCCGCTCGTGCCCGGCCGCGTCATCGTGCCGCCGGCGTCGGTGGAATACGCGCTGCCGGTCACGTTCTCGTTTTTCAGCCGCGAAGAACGCTACGCGCTCCGCAGCGACTCGATCGCCATCACGGTGTTGCCGCTGCCGCCCGCGAATCCCGTCACGAACGTGGTCGGAGAGAAGCTGAGTCTCGATCTGCAGATCGACCCGACGAGCACCCGAGTGGGTGAGCCGGTCGAGGCGTCGATCACGATCAATGGGATCGGCAACGTCGCGTTGTGGCCTCCACCCGAGCCTGGGCTCAGATGGCCGGCAGGATTCCGCTCCTATCCCGCCCAAACTGAAATGCGGCTGGCGGCGGACGCCGGGCGCATCGCCGGCAGCAAGACCTTTCATTTCCTCGCGGTGCCCGATTCGTCGGGCAACTTCGTCCTGCCCGAGTTCCGCTACCCCTACTTCAATGCGACCGCTGGTCGTTACGAAGTGGCGACGGCCGCGCCGCGCGCACTCGCGGTCGCACCGGGCGCCGAGCCGCGCGCGGCCCGCGTGTTGCCGCCGCTGCTGCCGGCGCGGGGCGCGCTCCCCGCCGACACCCTGAGCCGGCGCTTCGGATGGCAGGGATGGCTGGCGCTGCTGCTCGTGCCCCCGTTCGTCGCGTTGTTCGCGAGCCGCCGCTGGCGTCGAGCGCCGGCCGCGACCGTCGTGACTCCCGGACCGGGGCTCACGCCGTTGGGCCGACTCGAGCGGGAGTTTCTCGCCGTGCTCTCGAGCCATGTCTCCGATCCGTTCGCGCGCGACGGCGACGGGTTGGCCCCGGCGCTCCGTGCCGCCGGTGTCGACAGCGCCGTCGCCGATCACGTGAAGCGCCTGCGCGACCGGTTGCGGGCCGCGCGCTACGGGCCGCGCGGTCTGGGCGACGCCGCGGAGCTCGCGGCAGAAATCGAGCAGGTGCTGCGGGTGTTGGGCGCCGGTTCCGACGCGCCTGCACATCCCGCAGGACGACGTCCCCGGCCGACGTTGGCCGCGTTGTTGGTGATCGGGATCGGTTTCGTGACGGTACAATCGCCCCCCGCTCAAACGCCTAGTGCCGAGGCGTTATTCGCGGCGGGAGCCCTGCGCGCGGCGGCCGATTCCTTTGCCGCGCGCGCCGCGCGTGAGCCACGCGATCCGGCCCACTGGTACAACCTCGGCGCAACGCTGTATCGCGCCGGAGCGGACGGCAAAGCCACAACGGCCTGGATTCGGGCGGCGCGCCTGGCGCCGCGCGATCCCGCCATCCGGCGCGCGCTGCGGCTGTTGCCTGCGCCGGACCCGGTGACCGAACGGATGCTGAGCGTGGGTTGGGCCACGCCGGCAGAATGGGGCTTGGTCGCCGCTGCCGGCTGGGTGCTCCTGTGGTTGACCGTTGCCGGCGGCGGCCGCCAACGCGTCGTGCTGGCGTTATTCGGCGCTGTCGCCATCGCGGCGTCGCTGCTCGGCGCGCTCGAGTGGCGCCGTCGTGATCAGCCGATCGCGGTCGTGATCGCCGACGGTGTGCCGGTGCGCGCCGCGCCCTACGGTGGAGCGAGCGCGGCGGCCACGGTGCAGGCCGGTGGTGCGCTCCTCGTCGGCCGCGGTTATGGTCCGTGGGTCGAAGTGCATCGGAGCGACGGAATCCACGGCTGGGTGCTCGGCGGGGAGATCTCGGGATTGTGAGCGTGCTCGCGCGTTCGCGCGTCCAGGTGCTCGCGGGGAATGTCGCCGACCAGATCGCGGCCGGCGAAGTCGTCGAGCGCCCGGCGTCGGTCGTCAAAGAGCTCGTCGAGAACGCGCTCGATGCCGGCGCGCACGCCATTCGCGTGGAGCTGGAGGATGGTGGCAAGACGCTGATCCGCGTGAGCGACGACGGCTCCGGCATGGATCGCGAAGACGCGCAGCTCGCGCTGCAGCGCCACGCCACGAGCAAGATTCGCATGGCGACCGACCTCATCGGCGTCGGCACGTTCGGATTTCGCGGCGAGGCACTTCCCGCGATCGCGTCCGTGTCGCGCTTCGAGCTGGAAACGTCCGGTGATGGCGACGCCGCGACGCGTCTGCGCGTCACGGGTGGGAAGCTCGACGGGAACGGAGCGGAGGACGCGGTGCGCCAGCGTGGCACCACGGTTACGGTGCGTGGCCTGTTTTACAACACGCCGGCGCGCCGGAAATTCCTGCGCGCGACCGCGACGGAGACGCGGGCCGCGGTCGACGCGGTCACGGTGCTCGCGCTGACCCGTCCGGACGTCGCGTTTTCGCTGACGAGCGACGGACGGGAGTTGCTCGATTGTCCGCCCACAACCCGGCTCATCGATCGCGTCCACGCGCTGTGGGGGGGCGAGCTCGCCGACACGCTGCTCGCGGTCTCGCATCGTGCGGGCCCGCTGGAGGTCACCGGGCTCGTGCAGCGTCCCGCGCAGGCCCGGCCGGCAGGACGGAAAGGCTACGTCTTCGTGCGCGGCCGTCCCATTCGCGATCCGTTCATGCTCCGCGCCGCGGAGGCCGGCTATCGCTCGACGATTGCGCCCGGTGACCGGCCATCGCTGCTGCTCTTTCTCGATCTGCCCGGCGACGCCGTGGACGTCAACGTCCATCCCGCCAAGCTCGAGGTGCGGTTTCGGGACAAATTCTTTGTTGAACGGGTAGTTGAGGACGCCGTGCGAGAAGCGCTCGCTCCTCTGAATGCGGCCACGCCCTTGGGTGGTGTCGGGTTCCAGGTGTCAGGTGCCTGGCTTCAAGGGGAAAACTCGTTGAGCGCGCCAGCTGGAATTCCATTGGAGCTCTTTCGAGCGGGGTCTCTGGCACCTGACACCCGACACCAGGCACCGCCTCTGCTTCAAGTATTCGACACCTATATCCTTTTTCAAACCGATGCCGGTGTAGCAATCGTAGACCAGCATTCAGCCCACGAGCGCGTGCTGTACGAGGACGTGATGCGCCAGCTCTCGGGTGACGGCGCGCCGGCGCAGCGTCTGCTGCTGCCGCTCACGCTCGACTTCGCGTCCGCCGAGCTCGATGCGATCGAAGCGCATCGCGAGCTGCTCGCGCGCATCGGCTACGAGATGGAGCCGTTCTCCGGCCGCAGCATCGTCGTACACACCGCGCCGAACCCGCATCCGCGTTTCGAGGCCGCCCGCTGCCTGCAGGAGCTCGTCGCCGATCTGGCGGGCGGGCGGTTCGGCGGCTGGCAGAATCGGCTGGAGCGCTTTGCCGCCACATTCGCGTGCCGCGCGGCGATCAAGGCGGGACAGGCGCTCGACGCCGATGAAATGCGCCAACTCATCGTCCGCCTGCTCACGGCGACGCTCCCGGCGCACGATGTCCATGGGCGGCCGTCCATGGTGCAGCTGCCGAAGGAAGAACTGGAACGCCGTTTTGGTCGCAGCTGACGCCAGACACCTGACACCTGTCATTGTTGGGCCAACGGGCGTCGGGAAAACTGCCGTCGCGGTTGCACTTGCCGCCCACGCCGCCATCACCGTGATCTCGGCCGACGCCCGGCAGGTGTATCGCGGGCTCGACATCGGGACGGCCAAGCCCGATCGCGAGACGCAGGCCCGCGTCCCGCATCGCGGGCTGGATCTCGTCGTTGCCGGAGAGCGCTACAGCGCGGGGCGGTTCGCGCGCGATGCGGCGGGCTGGATTGCGGAAACGCGAGCGGCAAGCCGCGAGCCGATCGTCGTGGGCGGGACGGGGTTGTACATCCGCGCGCTCGCGGAGGGGCTGTTTCGTGAGCCGCCGTTCGATCCGGAACGGCGCGAGCAGCTCCGTCGGTGGTCCGAATCGCTCGAGGGCACCGATCTGGCGCGATGGGCGGGACGGCTCGATCCGGCGTTTCTCGGCGGCGGCCGGCAGCGTGCCGCTCGCGCGGTCGAGGTCGCGCTGTTGACGGGACACGCGCTGTCGTGGTGGCAGCGCGAGGCCCGCGAAAGCGGAACGCTCCGGCCTTGGTACATTCACCTCACGGTGCCGCGCGAGGTTTTGCATCGCCGGCTCGCGGCTCGCGTCGATCACATGCTCGCCGTGGGACTCGTGGCTGAGGTGCGGCGCCACCTGGATGCCGGCGTCGCCGCGGACGCGGCGGGACTCGATGGCATCGGGTATCGGGAGGTCGTCGCGATGGTGCAGGGGCAGCTGTCCGACAGTGCGTTGCGGGATTCCATACTGGTATCCACCCGGCGTTACGCGAAGCGGCAGGATACTTGGTTTCGGAATCAACTGCGTTCTCAGTCGTCGGTCGTCGGTCATCAGGTCGCGCCGGTTTGGCTTCTCGACGCTTCGCGCTCACCGGAAGCATTGGCCACTGAAATCGTCGGACGTTGGAAACAGATGACTGACAACCGATGACCGAATACTGACATGAGAATAGGGATCACCTGCTATCCGACGTACGGCGGATCCGGGGCAGTAGCGACCGAGCTGGGCCTCGAGCTTGCGCGCCGCGGCCACGAGATCCATTTCATCTCGTACGCGAGTCCGTTCCGCCTGCGCGGCTTCGCCGAGCGTGTGACGTTCCACGAAGTCACCCAGCTCGAATATCCATTGTTCGAGCAGTCGTCCCCCTATGCGCTGGCGCTCGCCGTGAAACAGCACGAAGTCGCGAAGCGCGAGCAGCTCGATCTCATGCACGTGCATTACGCGATTCCCCATGCCGCCACCGCCTGGCTGGCGAAACAGATGCTGCTGCACGAGCAGCTGGACATGAAGATCGTCACGACGCTGCACGGCACGGACATCACGCTCGTTGGTCAGGACCCGTCGTACTACACGCTCACGAAATTCTCCATCGAGCAATCGGACAAGGTGACCGCAGTCTCGGCGTACCTGCGCGAGGAGACGTACCGCGCCTTCGGCTGCGGTGAGTGTGACGTGCGCGTGATTCCGAATTTCATCTCGACCGCGGATTATCATCCGCCCACCGACGACTCCGACCGCAAGCGGCTCGCGCCCAAAGGCCATCGTGTCCTCGTGCACGTCTCGAACTTCCGGCCCGTGAAACGCATCGGGGACGTCGTGAAGATCTTCGCCGGGGTTCGCCAGAAGCTCCCGGCCACGCTGGTGCTCGTCGGCGATGGACCCGATCGCGACGCGACTGAGCATCAAGTGGACGGGCTGGGACTGCGCAAGGATGTGCGCTTTCTGGGAAAGGTGGAGGACGTCGGGGACGTGCTGCGCGGCGCGGATCTGTTTCTCCTCCCGTCGGCCACGGAGTCGTTCGGACTGGCGGCGCTCGAGGCGATGGCCTGCGGCGTTCCGGTGATCGCGAGTGCGGCGGGCGGGATTCCTGAAGTCGTCGAGAACGACAAGACCGGCTTTCTGGCGCCGCCGGGCGATGTCACAACGATGGCGCAGCGCGCGCTGCAAGTGCTGGAGGATTCCGCCCTGCATGAGCGCCTCAAACGAAACGCGGCGGCGCGCGCGCTCGAATTCTCAGCCGATCACGTCGTCCCGCGTTACGAGCAGCTGTACCAGGAAGTCCTCGCGTAGTGGCGCCCATCCTGCGGTTGATTCGCGGTCCGAACCTCCTCATTGCGGCGGCGGGCGTACTGGCCGGGGGCTGGATCGCGCTCGGTCGGATCGCCCTTCCCAAGGAATTGCTGTTCGCGGCCATCTCGGGTCTGGCGCTCGGCGCCGTGGGCAACACGTGGAATGACATCCGGGACGTCGCCGCTGACCGGGTCAACCGTCCCCGCACACGGCCATTCGCGGCCGGGCAGGTCTCGCGAGGAGTTGCACACCTCATTGTGTTCGACGGTGCCGTGCTCGGACTGGTATTCGCTGGATTGGTCAGCGGATGGCTTTTCCTTTTCGCCGTTGCGGCTCTGGTCGTCATGTTCGTCTACTCGCCGCTCCTCAAGCCCAGGCCGCTCCTCGGCAATGTGGCGGTGGCCGTCGTCGCGGGCTCCCCGCCGTTCTACGGCGCGCTCGCGCTGGGCGCTCCGGCCGCCGGCGCCGTGCCCTGGGTACTGGCGGCGCTGCTGCATTTCGTGCGGGAAGTCGTCAAAGACGTCGAAGACGAGCCCGGCGACCGCGCGATCGGACGGCGCACGGTGCCGATCGCCTTGGGGCGGCGGCCGGCGATGGTAGTGGCCGCGGGTGTGGCGCTGCTGTTCGTGCCCGCCAGTCTGCTCTTGCCGCGGAACGCCGGCTACGGAGGGGCGTACTTTGTGATCGCCCTCGGAGCCCAAATGGCGGTGCTCGTCGCCGCGACGTGGCTGCTGCTCGGCAGAGTCGAACGGGTGAGTCTGCTGCTCAAAGGCGCCATGGTGGTCGGACTGATCGCACTTGTCGCGGGAAAGGTCGCATGACTCTCTGGCAGGGCATTTTGCTCGGACTGGTGCAGGGACTCACGGAGTTTCTGCCGGTGTCGAGCTCCGGGCATCTGCGTGTGCTCGAGGTGGTCACCGGCGTGCGGACCCCCGGCGTGTTCGTCGAGGTCACGCTCCACGTGGCGACTCTCGCGGCAGTGCTCGTCGTATACGGCCGCCGGCTCGTGCAACTACTGGGAGGGGCGATCCGTGGCCAGCCCGCTGAGCTCCGCATGGTCGGCCTGCTTGCGATCGCGACGGTGCCCGCCGGCGTCGTTGGCGGCCTGTTCCATCACAAGGTCGAGGAGGCAGCGACATCGCTGGTACTCATTGGCGTCGCCTTCATCGTGACCGGTCTCCTGAACTGGTCGACGCGGGGCAGCGCGGGGACCAAGCGCGATCCTGGAGTGGTAGGCGCGGCTGGCATCGGTGCGGCGCAAGCGGTGGCCGCCGTCGTGCGCGGCATCTCCCGCTCGGGATCGACGGTGTGCGTGGGACTGTGGAGCGGACTCGATCCGGTCGCCGCGGCCGAGTTCAGCTTTCTGTTAGCGATTCCGGTGATCGGTGGGGCGGCGATCCTCGAAGGCCGGCACGCGGCGGTGAATATCGCCGCCGTAGGCGCCCTGCCTCTCGCGGTCAGCTTTGTGATGGCATTCGCGGCCGGGTTGTGGAGCATCCGGTTCCTCGTCGCGGTGCTCAAGCGCGGCCGCTTCTATGAATTCGCACCGTACAATTGGGCAATCGGCGTGCTCACGATCGTCTACGCGCTGTGGCACGGCTAGCGATCGACGACATTCCCGCCGCAGCCCTGGCGCGTCGCTGGGGCGTGCCGCAATGCGGTGTGTTCCGTACGCTCGCATCCAGTCTCGATGCGATTCACGACCTTGGGGCACAGGGGGCACCATCCGGAACGGTGGTGATCGCCGAAGAGCAGACGGCGGGGCGGGGCCGCGACGGCCGGACGTGGCGGTCGCCCGCGGGTGGCGTGTGGCTCGGGATGCTGCTGCGGCCTCCCCCGCCGCTCCCCGCGGCCGGAGTCCTGTCCCTGCGCGTGGGACTCGTGCTCGCCGACGTGGTGGAAGCGGTGCTCGGCGTGCGCCCGACGTCGCTCTCGGCGCCGCGGGCGGGACTCAAGTGGCCGAACGATGTGCTCGTCGATGACCGCAAGGTCGCGGGCATCCTGTGTGAGACGCGCTGGCAGGGCGACGCGCTGCAGTGGCTCGCCGTCGGGATCGGCGTCAACGTGGCGAACGACATTCCGGCCGAACTCGCGGATCGGGCGGTGTCGCTACGCGAGCTGCGCTCCAACGTGCGGCGCATCGATATCCTGGATCACCTGGTCCCGGCATTACTCCGGCTCACGGCGCACGGCGCACAGCTGACGGAGTTCGAGTGCGCCGCGTTCGCGCGCCGCGACTGGCTGCGGGGCCGGCAGATTCGCACGCCGCTCGCGGGTCGCGCCTCGGGGATCCGTCCTGACGGCGCGCTGCTCGTGGACACCGGCGCGGGCACCACGATGGTGCGCGACGGGCACGTCGAGCTATCTTAGCCGCCCCATGCTCCTCGCGTTCGACATCGGCAACACCGAGACAACCGTCGGGCTCTTTGCGGGCGACCGCCTCGAGGGACACTGGCGACTGCACTCGACGTCGCGTCGCACACCCGACGAGTGGGCCTACGCCCTCACCGCGCAGCTCACGCACGCGGGCCACTCGACCCAGGAGATTCGCGCCGCCATCGTCGCGTCCGTTGCCCCGCAGATCACGGCAAGCCTGTCGGACGGCGTCGAGGCGGCAACGACGCGCAAACCCATCCAAGTGGATGGGCGGTCGAAGCTGCCCCTCGTCCTCGACGTCGATGAGCCGCTGACGGTGGGCGCCGATCGCATCGTCAACACCCTGGCCGCTGCCGAGCTCTTCAAGAAGGACACGATCGTCGTGGACTTTGGGACGGCGACGACGTTCGACTGCATTACCGTCGACGGAGGAGTGCGCTTCATCGGCGGCGTGATCATGCCGGGCCTGCGTACCGCCTCCGACGAGCTGGTGCGGAAGACCGCAAAGCTTCCGGCCACCGAGCTGACGCCGCCCACGCGCGCGATCGGGCGGCGCACCGAGGACTGCATTCGTGCCGGTGTGCTCTGGGGCACGGCGGACGCCGTGGACGGCCTGGTGCGTCGCATCAGGGCAGAATGGCCGTCGAAGAATCGGCCGATGGTTGTCGCGACGGGCGGACTCGCCGGTCTGGTCGCGCCGCTCTGCAAGGAAATCGAATCGGTCCATCCCGATCTGACGCTGGTCGGTTTACGGATCGCGGCGGCGGCGCTCGGCCTCAAGTGGTAACGGACGCCCGCTCGCTGAACGCGTGGCGCCGCTGGGGGTACCGCCTCCTTCCAGGCGACCTCTACTCCTATATCCTGCACATGCGTCCCTCCGAATGGCCCATCATGGCGGGGCACACGCTGCTGGGCTATGTCCTCGCAGTGGGATTGCGGGGAGCGGGGAGCGGGGAGCGGTTGGGCCCGGCGATCCTGGCGCTCGTCATCTGGGTCGTGTGTCTGAACGGCGGCACGCTCGCGATCAATAGCGTCTTCGACAAGGACGAAGGCGACATCGGATACCTGAACGCGCCGCCCGCGTTGCCGCGCTATCTGCTCCATTTCAGTCTCGTGCTGCTCTTCGGCGGGCAGGCGCTCGCCCTTCTCCTCCCGGTGGGATTTCGCATCGCGTATGCGATCTGTTTCGTCCTGTCGATCCTGTACTCGGTTCCGCCGTTTCGGTTCAAGGCGGTCGCCGGTGTGGACTGGGTCATCAACATGTGGGGGTTCGGTACGCTCACGCCGTACGCCGCGTGGGCGGCAACCGGACGTCCCCTCGATACCGGGCATGGACTCGTCCTGCTCGCGTTCTGTCCGCTGTTCGCCGGGCTGTACCCGCTCACGCAGCTGTATCAGTTCGACGAGGACCGCCGGCGCGGCGACCGCACCCTCGCGCTGATCCTCGGGATGCGGGCGAGCCTCGTCGTAGCCACGGTCTCCACGTTGCTCGCGTTCGGGTTACTCGCCTGGGCGATGATGCTGCTGCACGTCGGGGCGAAAGGCTTCACCCTGCTTGTGCCGCTGGTCCTGTGGCTGGCGGTGCTCGTGCCGTGGCTGATGGACTTCGCGACGTGGAGCCCGAAGCAACACCAGCGGGGGATGTATCGAGCGCTGGCCGCCTGGGCCGTAACCGATCTCACGGTGCTGTTTGTGTTTGCCACCTAATGTGCGGCGTTTAGATTATCAGGATCACCCTTCGAGGAGATCGCCTGAGATGACTTCTGCGACTGTCGATCGCTCCGAATTCCGGCACATACTGCTGAGTGGAACCATCGTCGGCGCAGTGACCGGGGCGGCCGTCGTCCTGTTTCTCCTCGTATCCAGATCCGGGCTCCTTCCAGCGGGAGTCGTCACCTCGTTCCTCTTGATGCTCATCGTGCTCGCGGGCGGCGTCGCGGCGGCCTTTCTACCCGGCTTCTTCGCGGCCTCCCGCACGGTTCAGGGAGTCGCGAGCGCGGCAGCGATCGGGTTGTGGGGTACGATCGTCTTTATGGCGATCGACATCATCTTGCTCCGGCCCTTCCATGCGTTCCCGTGGACCTGGGACGCCGTCGGCGGGGGGAGCACGTGGTGGTATCTCCCGATCTGGTGGATGCTGGGGACGTTCGTCGCGTGGATGGGCGCGATCGTGACCGCCGGCCGCGGGGCACGCGGCGGTGATACCGCGATCCGGTCGCTGGCCATCCCCGCCGTCCTGGGTGGCCTGAGTGCGGGACTTGGGCTCGGCCTCGCGGGTGTGCTGTTGATGCCGGTCGCCGCCGGTGTCGGGTTCGTGCTCACGCTCGTCATATTCGCGCTGGTTGTTCTGGCTCGCACAGGGTAACGCACCGTGCCGAGATGGATGGCGCATTTGCTCGTGGTGGTGGGGTGGCTGCTGACCCCCGCCTGGGCGTGGGCGGCATCGCACGTCGGGCTGTGGCTGGGAGCGCTCGTGGCGCTGCGATTCGAGAGTCCCGTCGTCATGCTCGCCATTGCCGCTGCGGGGGCGCTGCTGTTCGGGTTTGCAGTGCTGTGGACCTGGGTTCGGTTCATGCGCCACCTGCCGCACCTGCTCTCGCATCACATGGCACCGCGTGCCTCCGAGGAGCATGCCGCGATCGCGGCTGCGGATTGAGCTTTTCCTTCTAATCGCCGGAGTCTCACCGCTCGCCGCCCAGGGACGGGCGGGGGGGCGTGACGTCGATGTGCGATACGGCCGCTGGTATCAGGGCAATCAATCCACGAGCTACGAGCTGCGCACCGACGTTCCCCTCGGTGGAATCTTTTCGTACGGGCTCGCCGCACAGGTTTTGATCCACGACAGCCTCGGACGCCACCACGCCTTCTACGGGGCCGGATGGCAGCTGCACGCATTTCGCCGCCGTTCGCGATTCGGGCCCTACCTCCTCGCCGGGGTTTCGCTCGGCGTCTCGACCGACACGGCCTCGCAGGAGCTTGGCGCGCTGTGGACCATGGGTGCGGGAGTCGAATGGCGCCCGATCCCCTGGGCGGCAGTCGGAGTCGAGACGGTGTACCGGCTCCAGGACGTGGGCCCGCGCGGGTTCTGGCGCCCATCGCCGAACTCACGAGACGGCGTCGCGGCGTCCATCGGTTTCTCGGTGACGATCGGGAAAAAAGTGGATCGCCGCTGGCCGACTGGAGGGCGTAACGAGTCGACGCCGCCGCTCGTCATCGTAGCGCCTCGCACGATCACGGGTAACGCCGCCGATATCGTGAAGACCGCACTCGACGCGCTCGGGACGCCGTACGTCTGGGGCGGGAGCGCGGAGAACGGCTTTGATTGCTCGGGCCTCGTGCAGTGGGCCTATAGCCAGCATGGTATCCGCCTCCCGCGCATGAGTAGCGATCAGGCGCGCTCCGGGAGTGAAGTGACGCCCGTGCTCGATGCGCTGCGGCCTGGAGACATTCTGCTGTTCGCGGCCCAGCCCGGTGGCGGCGTCACGCATGTGGGGATGTATGTCGGTGAACAGACGTTCATTCACAGCTCGAACACCGGTGTGAAGCTGTCTCGCCTCGAAGCGCAGGACGCCGAAGGTGCGTGGTGGGCGGCGCGGTGGGTGGGAGCGAGGCGGGTGCTGCCGTGAGTCGTGCCGTCGTGCCGACGTGTATTCTGTTCGCGCTGGCCTGTGGGGGAGGCCGCGTTCCGCATGCCCTTCGCGGGTACAGCATCGTCGTCGAGGAGAGGGATTCGCAGAGCGTCGAGCTGGCCCGGGCGATGCGGGAGCAGGGGGTCAAGGTGCGGCCGAGAGTCCGCGGGGGCAGTGGACCGACGGCGGCGCTGATCTACTTCATGTTCAGCGACCCCGGCCCTGGGCAGCCCCTTTGGTTCCACATTCGGCTGGCGGACACGCGGTCGGGCGAAGTCATTGGTGCGGCGACGATTCCGCTCGATTCGCTGACGGCGACTCCTCGCGCGCGGGCGCAGGCAGCGATCAAAGCGCTCGCCCCTTGACACCCCCTATCAGCCTGAGCAGATTCCCCCCGTCGTCAATTAGCACTCACCATCTGCGAGTGCTAACGACCAATCAATTCAAAGCGTTACGGAGGTTCAGGGTATCATGCCAACGGCAACCAAGACGACCCCGAAGTACAAGGTCTACCCTCTGGCCGATCGCGTGGCGATCCGGCCGATGGAGGAGACCGAGACGATGAAGGGCGGGCTGTACATCCCCGATACCGCCAAAGAGAAGCCGATCCAGGGCGAAATCATCGCCGTGGGGCCCGGCCGGCGGGAGAAGGGCGAGACCATCCCGATGGAGCTGAAGGTTGGGGACCGCGTCATCTACGGGAAGTACAGCGGCACGCAGGTCGAGCTGGACAACGAAGAGATCATCCTGATCAAAGAAGCCGACGTCATCGCGAAACTCGCGTAAGCATTCTTCGGGAGGAAGCACAGACATGGCAGCCAAGTATCTGGAGTTCAGCACCGAGGCCCGAGCCCGCCTGAAGCGCGGCGTGGATCAGCTGGCCGATGCGGTGAAGGTGACACTCGGCCCCAAGGGCCGGAATGTCGTCATCGACAAGAAGTTCGGCAGCCCGACCGTTACCAAGGACGGCGTGACTGTCGCGAAGGAAGTCGAGCTCGAAGACGAGATCGAGAACATGGGCGCCCAGATGGTGAAGGAAGTGGCGACCAAGACCTCCGACCTCGCGGGCGACGGCACCACCACGGCGACCGTGCTGGCGCAGGCGATCTACCGTGAGGGCCTCAAGTCCGTCACAGCCGGCGCGAATCCGATGGCGCTGAAGCGCGGCATCGAGAACGCCGTCGAGACCGTCGTCGCCGAGCTGAAGAAGATTTCGGTGCCGACCTCGGGCCGGAAGGACATCAAGCAGGTCGCCACGATCTCCGCCAACGGCGACGCTGAAATCGGCGACAAGATCGCCGACGCAATGGACAAGGTCGGTAAGGACGGCGTGATCACGGTCGAGGAAGCCAAGAGCCTCGAGACCACGCTGGAGACGGTAGACGGCATGCAGTTCGACCGCGGTTACCTCTCGCCCTACTTCATTACCGATCCCGAGAAAATGGAATGCACGATCGAGGATGCCTACATCCTCATCTATGACAAAAAGATCTCGACGATGAAGGACCTCCTGCCTGTGCTCGAGAAGGTGGCACAGTCAGGCCGGCCCATGCTGATCGTGGCCGAGGACGTCGAGGGTGAGGCGCTGGCGACGCTGGTGGTCAACAAGCTCCGCGGCACGCTGAAAGTCTGCGCTGTGAAGGCGCCGGGCTTCGGTGATCGTCGCAAGGAGATGCTGCGCGATATCGCCATTCTGACCGGCGGCCAGGTAATTTCGGAAGAGCTCGGCCTCAAGCTCGAGAACACGACTCTCAACGATCTCGGCCGCGCCAAGCGCGTCATCGTGGATAAGGACAACACCACGCTCGTCGACGGCAAGGGTAAGGACGATCAGATCGAAGGCCGTAAGTCGGAGATCAAGGCCCAGATCGAGAAGTCGACGTCCGATTACGACAAGGAAAAGCTGCAGGAGCGGCTGGCGAAGCTCGCCGGCGGCGTGGCCGTGCTGAACGTGGGCGCGGCGACCGAGACCGAGATGAAGGAGAAGAAGGCCCGTGTCGAGGACGCGCTGCATGCGACCCGCGCGGCGGTCGAGGAGGGCATCGTGCCGGGCGGCGGCGTAGCGCTGCTGTGGTGTCAGAAGTCGCTCGACAAGACCAAGGGTCACGATGACGATGAGAAGACCGGCATCGAGATCGTGCGCCGGGCCCTCGAGGAGCCGATTCGCATAATCGCCCAGAACGCTGGCGCCGAGGGCGCCATCGTGGTCGGCAAGGTGAAGGAGTCGAAGGACAAGAACTTCGGCTACAACGCCCAGACCGATAAGTTCGAGGACCTGGTCGCGTCCGGCGTCATCGACCCGACCAAGGTCACCCGGACCGCTTTGCAGAATGCCGCATCCATCGCGAGCCTGCTCCTCACGACCGAGTGCGTCGTGGTGGAGAAGAAGGAGAAGGAAAAGGCTCCGCCGATGCCTGGTGGCGGCATGGGCGGCATGTACTAAAGACTAGGCGCCTAGACGTTTAGCCGCCTAGGAAAAACCCTAGACTCCCCCTCGTGTGACGTTCCGCACGGGGGGGAGCACTATTTTGTGGGGCCATGACTGCCCCCGAAAAGGCCGCGCTTTCGAGAGAGTTGGCCGATTTCCTGATCGAGCTCTCGATCGCCCTCCATAAGCACTCGATGTATCCTGAGGGGCATCCGTCGCTCGCGCCCGCCGCGGCGAGTGTCACTCGTCGGGCTGAGCACCTGTTCGAAAGCCGCGCTACGCTGGCACTCGGCGTCGCGCGCCAGCAGCTCGTCATCGAAGGTGTTGCCACCGACCCCAAGAACCCCCTCCTCTCCGAGCTCGCCGGCCGTTTGCATCGACACCATCTCGGCGCGGTGACGTTCCACCGCGGCCTGCGAGTGACCGAGGTCGTGGATGTGTTGAAGACGCTCGCGGCGGAGGCGGAGCGCACCGGGCAACCGCTCGGCCTCGGGGCACCGGAGCAGCTCCGCGCCTGGGACCACGTCCATCTGCACCCCGTCACCTACGAGCGGCTCGAGCTGCTGCAGGAGGACGATCAGGCCGGGGCCCTCGACGACAAAGGCGCCAAGGCGCGTGGACTGCGGGGTGCACAGCTCTGGGTCGGTCTCGCGCGAGCAGCCCTGAGCGCGGAGGCGCTGGCTTCCGACGACGGACCGCCGCCCGCCGCCGAGCCGTCGATGATCGCCAAAGCGATCGATGAGCATCCCAAGAGCGCCGCGTACGATCAAGTGATCGTGGGATACCTCCTGCAGATCGCCGATGAGTTGAAGCACACCGGCGGCGCGGAAGCCGCGGCGCTCCGGCGCCGCACGTCCAAGCTGGTAGGCGCCCTGCAGCCGGGCACGCTGCGGCGGTTGATCGAGATGGGCGGTGACAACGCCCAGCGCACCAAGTTTGCGATCGACGCGACGCACGGGCTCGCGGTGGACGCCGTCCTCGAGATCGTGCGCGCCATGGCGGACGCGTCTCACCGGACGGTCTCCGATCCCCTGGTGCGGATGCTCTCCAAGCTCGCGCAACATGCGGAGCAGGGGACCGCGGAAGCACGGCCCCAGGCCGACGAGGCGCTCCGCGAGCAGGTGCGCGGTCTGCTGCAAGGGTGGACGCTCGAGGACCCGAATCCCGAGGCCTACGGGACGGCGCTGCACCGGATGGCACGGGCGGCGCCCGTGACCGGCGCGCGGAGTGTGTGGCAACAGACTGCCGAGCCGCTCCGCATCGTGCAGACGGCGCTCGAGACCGGGGTCCTCGGCTTCGGCGCATGGCGCGCGATCGAGCGGCTCGTCGCCGAACACCACGTCGGAGACCTCGTCGATCTGCTGGCCGTCTCGCCGTCGTCTCCCGACGTCGGCCCATTGTGGACGCGCATCACTTCGCCCGATGTGGTGCGGGAGCTCGCCGCTACGGAGCCGCCGGATTTCGAGACACTGGACCGCGTGTTGCCGCGGCTGGCCGTCGACGGCTTCGAGCCGTTGCTCGATGTCCTCGGCGTGTCGGAGTCGCGCACCACGCGCCGCGGGTTGCTCGATCGTCTTACCCGCGCGCCACGCGAGCTCGGTCCCGTCATCGCTACCCGTCTCACGCGCGAGATCCCCTGGTATGTCGCGCGCAATCTGCTGCTCATCCTGGACGGCCTCCCCGCGCTCCCCGATGGATTCAGGGCGGGCGCATTCATCGCGCACGAGGACACCCGCGTCCGCCGCGAGGCGTTGAAAGTCTCCCTCAAGGTCCCCGCCGAGCGCGAGCCGGCGCTGCTCGGTGCGCTGCGCGATGCCGACCCCCGCATGGTTCGCGTCGCCCTGACCGCGGCGCTCGAGGACTGTCCGCCGGGGGCATTGCCGCCGATCACCCAGATCGTCCATGACCAGACGGTGGCCTCGGAACTGCGCGTGCTGGCGATCAAAGTTCTCGGTCGGGTGCGGAACGTTGCTGCCTTGACTGCGCTGCTCGAGATCGTGGACGGCGGGAAAAGCTGGCGGGGACGTCCCCGGCTCGCGGCCCGGTCGCTCGAGGTCCTCGCCGCGCTGATGGCGCTGGCAGCGGGATGGCGGAACGACGGGCGGGCGTCGGGGCTCCTGGCGTTGGCCGCCGCGTCCAACGATCCGGACATCCGCAACGCCGCGGTCCCCAAGCGATGAGCGGCGATCCGGCCCGTTTCCTCAACGCCTTTGCCCAGGCGCTCGCCGCGATGGCGCTGTACCGCGACGGCCATCCCGCGCGCGAGCGCGCCCTCGACGTCGCGTATCAGCAGATCCAGGACCTCCAAGCCGACACCGCGCGCCCGCTGTTCACATTCCTCGGCGACGAGGTGGTCTTCGGACACCTGCCGTTGCGCGAGCTGAAGTCGTGGGATTGGGGCAAGCGCCTGGCGCAGGCCGGCATTCAGCGCTTGGAGTTCGAGGATGAGGTCGGCCGCGAGGATTTCGAAGGATTTCTCGAAGAGGTACTGGCGCGTCTGACGCTGTCGGCGATCAGTAGCGAAGCGCGGCAGATGCGGCGCAGCAGCATTCGGTTCGGCGCGGTCGGTCTGAAGGGCGAGACCGAGCTCGCGCCCGAGCCGCTGCCGACCGCGACGATCAGCTTCTCGCTCGGCGAAGAAGTGGATACGGTGCGCTGGCTGCAACGCGAAGTGCAGACGGGGGGGGCCGTCCCGCTCGCGGAGGCGGAGGCGGTCGTACGGTCACTCGCCGTCGCCATGCACGGCGGCCGGCAAGTCATGTTGCCGCTGCTGCAGCTCAAGGAGTTCGATCAGTACACCACCACCCACTCGCTGAACGTCGCCGTCCTGTCGATGGCGCTGGCCGAGTTTCGGGGCCTCTCCACGACCGATGTGCGAACATTCGGGATTGCGGGCCTGCTGCACGACATTGGGAAGATCAAAATCCCTCTCGATGTCCTGACGAAGCCCGGCAAACTGACTGATGAAGAGCGGGCGCTGATGAACGAGCACCCCGTCGCCGGCGCGCGCATGCTGCTCGATGTCGACGAGGACCTCGACCTGGCCGTGGTCGTGGCGTATGAGCACCACATCATGATCAACGGCGGTGGCTATCCCGTGTTGCGGTACGCGCGCGATTGTCACCCGGCGAGCAAGCTCGTGCACGTCTGCGATGTCTATGACGCGCTGCGGACGCGGCGACCGTACCGCGAGGCCTGGTCATTCGAGAAGACCCTGGGCTACTTGAACGAACGCAGCGGGCTGGAGTTCGATCCGGAACTGTGTGGCGCGTTCGTGCGGATGATGACGCAATGGGAAGGGCAGGTGGCCGTGCTCCCCGATGTTTCGGCTCCGGTCAGCGCGCCGGCCGCTGCAAAACCGGAACAGACCGGGGTATGATTGGGGCCGCGGTTCGGTTCAGGTAGGCGCGCAGCTTGCTGCGCCCCTCCTCCAATCCCGTTTTAGGAGTTGTAATGCGCTGGACGGCTCTGTTGGGCGTGTTCATGGTGATGCAGGCACCGGTTCGATTGACGGGCGATTGGCAGGCACGGTCGGGCGACGAGATCCGCCACGTCATGGTCCGCAGCGACAGCTCGGCGCAGTTCGGCCACGATCTCGCCCGCTGGCGCGTGGTGGCCGACAGCTTGTGGATTACGCTGGGCGACGGGGTATGGCAGGTCTACGGCATGAAGCTCAGCGGCGACAAACTCACGATCAGTGGTGGGGATCTCGAGAAGCCGGTGACGCTGCATCGCGTGGGTCCGCCGACGGCGCGTCCGGATACGCTGACGATTCCCGATCCGCCCGCACCGAATCAGCGGGCATGGTAGGCTCATTTTAATTCGTTGACCGCGGCTAATCGCCAGCCTACGTCCTTCTTTTCGAATCGCATCGCGAACCGCCGCCGGTCCATGCGCGGCGCGCCGCCGCGGGCCGGGATGTACTCGAACACCGCTCTGACGTTGCCGTTCGCGGTGCTACCGCGGACAGTGAAATCCTCGATCGTGAACTTGGCAGTGATCTGGTTCCAGTCGCGGAAAAATGCCTCCCAGCCGCGGCGTTCCGAATCGGTCAGGCCGGGATACAACACCCGAATGTTGGAAATGCGCTGACTCGCGAGCGCCCGCCCGAGATCGCTCAGCAGCACGTCTATAGCATCCCGCGCCCCCGGTGGTTGCGCGCTCGGCGGGGCGATGCCCGCACTGATCCCGATTTGCTCCGCACTCTGCGCGGCGAGTTTGGCGAGCGTGAAATCCTGCTCGTGGAGCAGCGATTCGGCGCGCGCCAGGAAGACGCCGGCATTGGAGGCGGCCCGGCCGGTGGGAATAGCCTGCACGACCGGAGTGACGCGCTCGATCATCTGCTGAGCCTCGCGATCCATGGCACGCGCTTCGTCGCGCGCGCGGCCGTACGCCTGCGCCGCCTCGACGTAGCCGCGTAGCGCGAGCGACTGATCGCCGTGCTGCAACGCCCGATCCGATGCCTCGAACATCGACTGCGCCATGATGAGTGCCGGCACGCTGTTCTTCTGCGCGCCGGCGGCGATGGCGCGCTCGCGCGCGGCCACGGCGGAGTCGCGCCGCGTGCTGACGGCCATGGAGACGGGAGCGGTGGTCGGAGCGGCCGGCGGCGCGACGAGACCGGTGGGTGCCGGGGGCGGTGGATTCGCGACCGCCGCGCGCCCTGGATCCTCGGCTGTCTGGCCGGGCGCGTACACCAGCAGCAACACGACGGCGGCGAGCGCGCCGAGCACGCCGATCCGCGCCCGCATCGACGCATGCGTGATCAGCTTCAACATCGGGCGGGGCAGCGGCGTCCAGCGCCCGAGCGGTTGGGTCGCTTCTTCGTCCGCGCCCGACAGCGCCGCGCGAATCTGCTGGAGCGTCGACATCATCTGGCCGGCCGACTCGTAGCGCTCGTGCGGCACCTTGTTCATCGCTTTCGCAACGACGCGCTCGAGCGCGGCTGGAATCGACGGCGCCACGGTCCGGAGCGGGCGCGGCTCGGTCGTCAGCACCTGGTAGAGCACGCCGTGCACCGACTCCGCCTCGAACGGCCGCTGGTAGCACAGCAGCTCGTAGAGCAGGCAGCCCACGGAAAAGACGTCGGTGGCCGGCGTGATCGCGCCGTTGGTGATCTGCTCCGGCGCCATGTACGTCGGCGTGCCGACGATCGCGCCGGAGCCGGTGACGTCGGCCTTCTGCAGCCGCGCGATTCCGAAGTCCATGATCTTGACCCGTCCGTCGGGCATCACGCGCACGTTGGATGGCTTCACGTCGCGGTGAATCACGCCGCGCTGATGGGCGAAATGGAGGCCGGTCAGGACTTCGATGGCGATGTCGAGCTTGCGCTCCAGCGCGAGCGGATCGCGCAGCGCGATCATGTCGGAGAGATCGCGCCCTTCCACCAGTTCCATCGCGATGAACAGCTGACCGTCGGACTCGCCGAGGTCGTACACGGTGACGATGTTGGCGTGCTGGATGGCGCCGGCGGCGCGCGCCTCGCGCAGGAACCGCTCCTGCATGTCTTTCGTCTTGCGGAAGCTCGCGCTCAGCAACTTGAGCGCGACGTAGCGCCGCAGCACCGTGTCGTAGGCCTTCCACACGATGCCCATCGCGCCTTCGCCGAGGAGCTGATGCAGCTCGTACTTGCCAAGCCGGCGGTAGCGCTGCGGCGCGTCGCTCATCGGGTCAACCATTCAAAGGACCGCGCCAGATAGGAGCGCATTGGATCCGTCACCTCGACGTGTCGGCGTGGCAATACCCGTTCGACCGTCGCGAGGAACTTCTCCAGCGTCATCCGCTCGGATGCGGAGCCTCCCCAGGAGAACGGCGCGACATACTTGGGTGCGCGCACATCGTCGAAGATGCTGGCGCCCGCGCCGATGACGGAACCGGCATCGAGCATCGTGCCGATCGCCGTCTTGGCGTGATCGCCGATGAGACTCCCGAGAAACTGGTGTCCGGTTTCCAACTTCAAGCCCCCGACGTCCACGCGCACCGGACCGTAGGTGCTCTTGAGGTTCGATGTCGTCGTGCCGGCGCCGAAATTCACCCACCGACCCAGGACCGAGTGCCCCAGGAAGCCGTAATGCCCTTTGTTGGCATAGCCGAGCATCGCGGTCGTGGACACCTCGCCGTGTACGACGCACCAGGGCCCGATCGCGGAGTTCCGGATCGCCCCTCCGACGATCCGCGTATTCGCTCCCACCCACAACGGTCCCTCGAGCCGCGTCCCGGACCGCACTTCCACTCCGCTCTCCAGGACCACGGGACCGTTGCGCGTATCGAAGACCACGCCGGGCTCGATCGCCCCCTCCCGCAGCGACACCCATGCGGCGTCGCCCAGCACGATCGAGCCTTTGGACACCGCGTCCGAATCGCCGAGCAGCTTGATGGCGTCCTCGCGCAGCAGCTGCTCCAGTGCGCTGACGAGATCATGCACGCCGCGGAGCAGCACGCCTTCGACACTCATTGTTTGGGCGTTCGAGACCGGACCCGTCCAGGTGCTTCCCGCCGGGACCGCCCACCCGACGGTGATCCCCTCATGAGTGAGTCGCGCCGGAACATCTGGTAACGGACCCGCGAGTCCCCGCGGGGCGAACGTCGAGGAGCCGATCACCGCGGGTCCGGCAACCGGGCGTCGTGTTTCGACGATCGGCACGCCGGGCTCAGGAAAACCGGCGAGGTGCGGCAGCGCGAAGATGGCCGTCGCCTCGGCGCCCACAAATGCCTCCCACCGCTCGCGCACCAGGTGGGCGCCCGCGCGCAGCTCGCAGAGCGGCCGGATGCCGGCGAACGGCGCCCACGCGGGCCCGGGTTCGGGATCGAGGAGATACAGCGCGTGTGTCACAGACGGTGTACCAGCGCTTTGAGCTTTTCCGGATGTCCGGTCGGCATCACCAGCGTGTGCCCGTTGGCACGCACGACCACCATGTCCTCGATGCCGACGACCGCGACGTCCTCATTCTCGGCCCAGATCACGGAGTTCTTCACGTCGTCACCCAGCGTAACGTTGCCCACGGTGACATTGCCGCGCGCGTCGAGCCGCCGGATGCGCAGCAGCGCGTCCCACGAGCCGATGTCGTCCCACGAGAACGCGCCGGTCACGATTCCCAGGCGCGTCGTCCGCTCCAGCACCGCCACATCCACGGCTACCGGAGTCACCGCGGCAAAGAAGCGCGGCGCGTCGCCCTTCGTGAGCGCCGGCCAGCCGGGCGCGAGCTCTTCCGCATACGCGCCGGCTTCGCCGAGGAACCGCGCCGCGCTCCAGGCAAACAGGCCGGTATTCCACAGCGCGCCGCGCCGCCGCAACAGCGCGGCCCGCGCGGGACTCGGCTTTTCGATGAAGCGCTTCACCTTGCGCGCGCTCCCGAGCGGCTTTCCCGGCACGATGTAGCCGTACCCCGTCTCGTTCCGTGTCGGCTTCACTCCGACGGTCACGAGCACATCGTGCTCGGCGGCGATGCCGAGCGCGTGGGTCGCGGCGGCGCGGAAGGCGCGGTCGTCACCAATCGCCCAGTCGGCGTGCAGGGACAGCATCAGGGCGCCGGGGTCGTGCTTGGCGATCCAGTGCGCCGCCCAGGCCAGGGCCGGCGCGGTGGACGCGGCACGCGGCTCGGCGAAAATGTTCGTCTTCGGGACCTCCGGCACCGTCGCGGCGACACTGTCTACCAGGGACGGCCCGGTGAGGATCAACGTGCGCTCGGGTGGCACGAGTCCCCGCAGGCGCGCGACCGACTGTGCGAGCAGCGGCCGGTCGCCGGTCAATGGGAGCAGCTGCTTGGGGCGTTCCGGTGTGGAGAGCGGCCAGAACCGCGTTCCCGATCCGCCGGCGAGGATCGCGGCCCACGTACTCACGACGCCTCCGGTTCCGCATCGCCAAACATCATCGCGATACGCTGGCTCAGCTTCGTCGGGCTGAACGGCTTCGTCACCAGCGCGGCGCCGAGCCGGCGCGCTTCGCGCAGAATGCGATCCTCGCCTTCGGCGGTGAGGACCAGGACGGGAAGACGGGCGGTGCCGCCCTGTTTGCGCAGGTCGCGCAGGAAATCGAGGCCGGAGCCGTCGGGCAGATGGAGGTCGAGCAGCAGGCCGTCGGTCGCCGGATTCGCCCGCAGCGCGCTGCGGGCTTCATCGAGCGTGCGCGCGAAGCTCACGCGGTAGCCGAGCTGCTCGAGATAGGGGCGCAGGACGAGCCCGATATGGGGCTCGTCGTCTACCACCAGGAGGTGCCGTGCGGAGTTGGCCACCGGTGGACCGTCAGGTTACAGCAGGCCAGCGATAGCGGAGCGGTGTCGGCGCAGATCGAACAGAAGGGCGCCCACGTTCGTCGCGGGCTGCACCAGCACGATGAGGAGTGCTTCGGCGTTGAGGACCGCAACGATCGCAAGGCCCCGGCCGAATTCGAGCACGGCGGTGGTGAAGTCCCCTCGGCTCCCGGCATCGCCCAGCTGCGCCATCTGCTTGATCGCCGATGGCAGCATTGCCGCCACGCTTTCGGCATCGACGCCGTTGGCCACGCGCGAGTCGATGGGCAGCCCATCGCGGCCCACCACCACTACGGCGTCCACGCCGTTGGAACGGCTGAGCGCCTCGACCACGTCGCGGATGGTCGCCATATGCGCCGGGCAACCTAGGTTTCCGCGAAGTCGAAGTCAAGCAGCGACTATGGGTTGACCCACTCGAACGTGCCCCTGTAAGTTGTCCACACTCCATGCGCTACTTCATGTTGGCTCTCCTGGCTTGTGCCGCGGCCGCCGCGTGCGGAAACCCTCTCGGATTGCCCGCGGCCTTCATCACGAACAGGGTCGATTCGTTGGTGTCGCTGTACGCGCTGAGTGGCACCCCGGTCTCGCTGCCTTCAGGGTACTCGATCATCAGCCAACACACGGTCCGCACCGATCAGGGCTCGCCCTTCGATTTCGCGTTCGACATCGATACCGCGGGGACCGCGCGAGTCTATCCGACCGGCGCGCTGAAGCTGGGCAAACTGTCCGGCGTGCAGCTCAGTGCGCAGCAGTTCGACTCGATCAAGATCGCGCCCACGGGCAATTACAATCTGGACAGCGCGCAAGTGGTGAACGTCAACACCGTGCTCATCCTGCATTCAAGTCCTTTCACCTGTTCGTACGGGATCCCCGGGGTGTTGTACGCGAAGCTGCACGTACTGGAGATCGACACGACGTCCACTACCACTAACGGTCGGCGGATGGACTTCGCGATTCTTATCGACGCCAACTGCGGATATCGCGGCCTCGAACCAGGCGTGCCGCGCCAATAAATCGTGATCGACCTGAAGTTGTTGCGCGCCTCGCCCGGCCAGGTGCGAGCCGCACTCGCACGCCGCGGCGATCCGTCGTTGACCCGCCTGCTCGACGAGATCGAAGCGTTGGACATGAAGCGCCGCACGCTCACCGCGCAGCTCGACACGTTGAAGGCGGAGCGCAACGACGCCGCGAAGGCCGACGCGCTGGTCGCGAAGTCTCAAGGCGGACTGCCAGAATCAACGACGGCGGCACGGCGGAAGCTCGGTGAGCGGATCACCGGTTTGGAGTCCGAGCTCCGTCAGATCGAGACGACACTCGAAGCGAAGGCGCTGTTCGTCCCGAATTCGCCGCTGCCCGACGTGCCGGAAGAGCAGACGATGCTGCGGAGCTGGGGAACGCCGGCGCCCAAAGGCGGCAAACCGCATTGGGAGATCGCCGAAAAACTTGGCATTCTCGATTTGCCGCGCGGCGCCAAGCTCGCGGGCTCGGGATTTCCGGTGCTGATGGGCGCCGGCGCGCGACTGGCGCGAGGCCTGATCAACTTCATGCTGGACCTGCATACGCGCGAGCACGGCTACATCGAAGTCGAGCCGCCGTTCCTGGTGCGGCGCGAAGTCATGGCCGGCACTGGTCAGCTGCCGAAATTCGAAGACGATCTCTATCGCACCATGCCCGACGACCTGTTTCTCGTTCCCACGGCGGAAGTTCCGGTCACGAACCTTCACCGCGACGAGATTCTCGACGGGACGACCCTGCCCAAGGGCTACGTCGCGTATACGCCGTGTTTCCGGCGTGAGGCGGGCGCCGCGGGGAAGGACACCCGCGGGCTGTTGCGCGTGCATCAGTTCGATAAGGTCGAGCTCGTGCGATTCTGCCTCGCCGCCGACTCACCGGCCGAGCACGAAAAACTCACCGCGCATGCCGAAGCGGTGTTGCAGAAACTGGAGCTGCCCTATCGTGTCGCCCTGTTGCCGGCGAATGACTTCGGCTTCTCGGCCGCCAAGACCTACGACCTCGAGGCCTGGGCACCGGGTGTCGGCCAGTGGCTCGAGGTCTCGAGCTCCAGCACCTTCACCGACTATCAGGCCCGGCGGGCCAACATTCGCGCCCGCCCGCGCCCAGGCGAGAAGCCCGAATTCGTGCACACGTTGAACGCGTCGGGTGTTGCGCTGCCGCGCACGATCGCGGCGCTGCTCGAAACCCACCAGCAGTCCGACGGCTCCGTGACCGTCCCGCCGGCGTTGGTGCCGTATGTCGGCACTGACCGCATTGCCTAGACGGGCGGGACCCGTCGTGCTCGTGGGTGCCGCGCTCCTATTCGGCGCCCTCTCGGTCGGGTACGCCTGGATCGTGGCGCGCCACCTCCGCAACGATGCGCGCGAGACCAGCCGCCTGCTCGGCCAGGTCTTCGCGGGCTTGAATGATCCGCGCGAAGGCGCCGCTGCCGACGCGCTCCTCACGCTCGCCGATGAAGTTCGACGGCTCGGGATTCCGCTTGCGGTCACGGATACCGCCGGCCGAATCACCGCGCTCGACAATGAACCGTTCGATGACACGGCAAGCGAATCGACGCGCCGTGCCTGGATCGCCGAGCTGGACCGGATTCACCCGCCGTTGACTCAGCCCGGCGTCGGCACGATCCACTACGGCGCCCTGCCCGCGGCCCGCGCCTTCACCGGCCTGGCCCTGCTCCAGGGCGCGATGTTCCTCTGTCTCGTGTTACTGGCGGTCTGGGCCATGCGCGCGCGTGTCACCGCGGCGCGCGACCGGCTCTGGGTGGCGATGGCGCGCGAGTCGGCCCATCAGCTCGGCACACCACTCATGAGTCTCACGGGTTGGATTGATTACCTGCGCGAGAATCCGGGTACACCAGGGAGCGAGCTCGTTGTTCATCTTGAAGCGGACGCGGAGCGCCTGCAGCGCGTCGCCAAGCGCTTCGAGCGCATCGGCCGTCCCTCGCGCCGCGAGCCCGTCGGATTGGGCACGGTCGCCGAGCGCGTGGTGGCGTACTTCCGGCCGCGGCTGCCGACGCTCGCGCATTCGGTGACGATCACGCTCACGTCGCCGTGTCCGCGACGATGGCCCAGGCGTCGCGCCGGAGATGCAGCACCAGCTGTTCGAGCCCGGCGTCTCCAGCAAGACCGGCGGCTGGGGAATCGGTCTGGCGCTGGCCCGCCGGATCGTCGAGCAGCAGCATGGCGGCCGGGTGGCCTTTCGCCCGGGCCCGGAGGGCAGGGGTTCGGTATTTGTGCTTGAATTCCCGCTGACGTGATTTCACAGGCTAAAGCCCGCACTCGGCAATTCATTGTCCTTAAGGACAATTCTGTGCCGAGCCCACCCTTCAGGGTGGGAACTCCATGACGGGCCTGCAGCCGATTCCTCTCAACTCCGCTCAGCGGGAGGCCGTCGAGCATCCGGGCGGACCGCTGCTCGTGCTGGCGGGGGCGGGCTCGGGGAAAACCCGCGTCCTGACGGCCCGCATCGCACACTTGATCACCGCCCTCCATGTCGCGCCGCAGCGGATCTTCGCGGTCACATTCACGAACAAGGCGGCAGGGGACATGCGCACCCGCATCGGCCAATTGCTGGGAGCCGATCCGCGCGGGCTCTGGATCGGAACGTTCCACTCGCTGTCGGCGCGCCTGCTCCGGAGCCAGGCGCCGCTGTTGGGGTTCGGGTCGAACTTCACGATCTACGACTCGGACGACTCCGAGGCGCTGGTCAGGCGCCTGCTCGAGGCGCGGCAGCTCTCGACGAAGGTCTATCTACCGCGCACGATCCACGGTCTGATCTCGAGCGCCAAGAATCGCATGCAGACACCCGAGGAGCTCGGGGCGCGGGCGGACACGCCGTACATCAAGGTCGCGGCCGAGATTTACGCTGCGCTCGGACCGGCGCTGAAGCTGGCCAACGCGATGGATTTCGACGACCTGCTGCTCCATCCCCTCACGTTGTTTCGAGAGCATCCCGAACCGCTCGCGTATTGGCAGGATCGGTTTCAGCACGTGTTGGTAGACGAGTTTCAGGATACGAACGCCCCGCAGTACCTGCTGGTGAGGCATCTCGCCAAGCAACACGGCAATCTCTGCGTCGTGGGCGACGACGATCAGGCGATCTACGGCTGGCGCGGCGCCGATGTGCGGCACATGCTCACCTTCCAGAACGACTTTCCCGGCACGAAGCTCGTGCGACTGGAGCAGAATTACCGGAGCACGCAAATCATCCTCGATGCCGCGAACGGCATCATCTCCGAAAACACGGCGCGCCTCGGCAAGACATTGTTTACGGACAAGAAGGGCGGCGAGCTCGTGACGCTGCTGAGCAGCGCCGACGAGCGCGATGAGGCCGAATGGCTGGCGAACGAATACGCCCGCAGGGCGGCGGATGGCGACGTGGCGTACGAGGGCATGGCGATTCTGTACCGCACGAACTCGCAATCCCGTCCGCTGGAAGAGGCGTTCAGGTTCCGCGGTATCCCGTACCGGCTGCTCGGCGCGATCAGCTTCTACGAACGGCGCGAGGTCAAGGACCTCCTCGCGTATCTGCGGCTGATCGCCAATCCGGCCGACGACGAGGCGTTCCTCAGGGTCGTGAACACCCCGCGCCGCGGCATCGGCGACGCCTCGCTGGACCTGCTCGGCCGCGCTGCAGCGGGGTGGCAGAAGCCGCTCCTCGAGGCGGCGCGCCGTGCCGGAAGCGTGAACGACCTGCGCCCCAACGTGCGGGAGGCCCTGAGCGGCGTCGCCGCGCTGCTCGATCGACTGCGCGAGGCCGTGGGACAGGCCGACCCCGCCACCGCGCTCGAAACGATCCTGGCGACGACCGCCTACGAGCAGTACCTGGCCGAGGAAGGCGCCGAGGGGTTGGAGCGGATCGAGAACGTGCGCGAGCTGGTCGCCGGCGCCGCGGCCTGGGCGGAGGTCCAGGATCCCGAGGCGGCCGAGGGCACCGGGACTCCGGTCGAGCGCTACCTCACGCAGGCTGCCCTCATCACGCCCGTGGACGAGGACAAGAACGAACCGGGCGTCACGCTGCTCACCGTCCATATGGCCAAAGGACTCGAGTGGCCGATCGTCGCGCTCGCGGGTCTCGAGGATGGATTGTTTCCGTTGGGTCGCTCCGTCGAACAGCCGGGCGGCGTCGAAGAGGAGCGACGATTGTGTTACGTGGGTCTCACGCGCGCGCGCGAAAGGTTGTATCTCTCATGGGCGCGCAC
>WNGO01000241.1_pt1 | contig 35363 bp, 37 predicted proteins | sample 5400511 | NCBI WGS metagenome assembly WNGO01 (sample SAMN13153380, study PRJNA577476) | soil metagenome | isolation source: 20 cm soil or saprolite under Garry oak tree replicate 2 | place: USA:California | collected 2016-06-15 | reverse complement strand
CGACGGGACCGGGCGACGCGCGGCGGTTCTTCCTGTGGTTCTGGGGCAAGCGCGATCCCAACCTCGTCACGCCGTGGAACGAGCGGATCGCCGAGCACTTCCGGCGGCTGGCGTACGCGCGGCGCCACTTCCACCTGCTGCACCCCCTCAGCCTGTATCACCGCTCCGCCACGGCCCGCGGCCTGGCAGCGGCGGGGCTCCGCAGCCTGCAGCGACAGTTCGTCGCGGTCGAGCCGCAGCTCGTGCCGGCGGCGAGCGAGCGGCTGGCCCTCGCGGCCGGACTGGGGCCCGAGCCGCGCGACGCCGCCGACCAGCCGGGGGAGCGGTCGATCTACGGTCTCACCGGGCTCGACGCCCGCGGGCTGGTGTGGCTGCGCCATGGCGCTCCCGACACGCGCCTCACGAAGGCGCGCGACCCGCTGCGCTCGCTCGACCTCCCCGGGGTGAGCGCGCTCGACGCCGAGGCCTGGCGTTACGAGACCGCGAGCGTCGCGTTCACCCGCGCCACGGCGAGCGCCGGGCTCCAGCTCGGCGGCGATTACATCTTCACGCCGACGACGGCGCGTCAGGCCGCGGACACGCGGCGCCTGCTCGAAACCGACCGCACGCGGCTGGGCGCGCCGCTCAGCCCCCGCGTGTGGGTGGCGTTCTTTCGCGGCCGCACGCCGGGCCGCACGGAGGTCTATTACCGCAGCGCGCCCGACACGGCGGGCGTCGCCCTGTGGGACGAGCGCGGCGTGGCCGCGGCGCTGGCCGCCGGCCCGGGGCTGTTGCGCGTCAGCGTTCCGCCGGGACGCTACGACTTCGGACTCGACGTCGATTCGGCCGGCGTGCTGGGCCGGATCCGCGGCGCGGTGACGGTCCCCCATTTCATGCGCGCGCGTGGGCCGATGCTCTCGAGCCTGATCCTGGGAGCAACCGACAGCAGCGGCGACCGCGAGGCCGTGCTCGCGGCCGGTCCCGCGGATCTGGTGTACCGCGCGGGGGCGTCGCTCGCCGCGTACGCCGAGATCTACGGCCTCGCGGCGGACGAGCGCGGGGTGGCCCGCTATCTGGCGCGGTACAGCTTCGTCCCGGTGCGGTCGTGGGTCGCGCGCCTGCTCGGCACACGTCATCCCGTCGTCTTTGAATTCACACGGGAGACGCCGGCGACGGACGTCACACCGGAGCGGCTCGTGCTCGACCCGCGGCAGATGTCGCCGGGGCGCTACCGCGTAACGCTGGGCGTGACGGACGTCGTGCGAAATGTCAAGGCGGAGTCGGTGGCGGTCGAGATCACCGTCCACTGAGGCACGCTTGTCTCCCGCGGGGCGGCTTCCCAAATTGGGACCGGCCGCTCCATGCTCGTCAATCTCGTGCCGGAATTCCTGGCGGTCCTGGCCGCGCCCGATCCCGCCGCGGCATACCACGAGTACTTCGACCGGCACGGGCCCGTCCTCGCGAGCTATTGGCACAACTACGTGCTCGACCCTGGGTCACCGCATGCCGAACAGGTGATCGCGGCGGCGCTGCGGGCGGACCGAGCGACGCGCTGCAGCGGGCGCTCGACCGGTTCGAGGCGGACTGTCCGGTGGACCTCTACCTGATGGTCGGCGTGGGCGCGGCGAACGCCGGCGAGCTGGTGGTGGGGGGACGCGGCATCGCGTTCCTGTGCCTCGAGCATTTCACCGGCCGGGCGAACCCGCAGACGTACGGCATGGGGCTCGCCCCGCATCTGCTGCCGCTGTGGGTGGCGCACGAGACGGCGCACGCCGTGCGATACACATCGCCCACCAGCCGGGCCGACCTGCGGCGGCTGGTCGCCGACCTGCGCGGCCACTACGACTACTGGGACACGGGGAGCCGCGCCAGCCTGCGGGAGCTGCTGGTCAACGAAGGCGCGGCGGTCGCCGCGGCGCAGGCCGTGGCCCCGGGGCTCGAGCCGTGGGAGTACTTCGGCTATACGCGCCGACAATATCGGCGCATCCGGGAGCTCGACGCGTTCCTGCGCCGGGTCAGCAGCCCCGCGCTCGACCAAACGGGGCTGGGCTTGCGGCTGCGCTTCCTGTCGGGCGGGATGACGCCGGCGGCCCGGCTGATGGGCGGGAAGGTGCTGCCGGAGCGCGCCGGCTATTACCTTGGCTTACGCCTGGTGGAGAACTACCTCGCCGAGCGGGGCCTCGCCTCGACGCTGCGCGCCGCAGCGCAAGAGTTTCGCAAGGCGGACGACCGCGCGCTCGGGATCCAGACCGCGTGAGCCCGCGCCGCAAGGCGGAGCGGCGCGCCAACCGACCGCTGCGCGAGGTGCTGGACGAGCTGCTCGTGCACTCGCGCGAGATCGCGCGGCGCGCCAAGCAGATGACGCCCACGGAGCTCGAGTACTCCCAGCAGCGGCTCGAGTGGCTGGCCGACGAAGTGTGGCGCGTGGCGACGGGCGAGGCGTCCCCCGAGTAACGCCCGAAGACGCCCTTGACACCGGTCTACGCGGCGGGCAGGTTAGCTCCCCATCGATACGGTTCCGTAAGGAGCTACCCGCAAAGGCGGGACCGCGTGGTTCCTCTGACCCCCTCAGCCACGCCGCTCTCAGCGCCGCATTCGTGACACCAGCAGCAGGATTTCGTGCACCCCATCCGGATCGGGAGGTCGTTATGGCAGCGGATTTCTTCATCGGCGAGTCGCTGGTAGGGGACGGGAACGAGGTCGCGCACATCGACCTGATTATCGGGTCGAAGTCGGGCCACGCGGGACAGGCATTCGTCAACACGTTGTCGAGCAACACCGACGGGTTTACCAAGCTGCTCGCCGTCGTCACGCCCAACCTGCCGGCCAAGCCGGACACGCTGCTCTTCAACAAGGTGACCATGAAGAACGCCACGCAGGCCGTCCAGATGTTCGGCCCGGCGCAGGCGGCGGTCGCGCGCGCGGTGGTCGACAGCGTGTCGTCGGGCGTCATCCCGCGCGACAAGGTGGACGACTACTGCATCCTGGTGGGCGTCTTCATCCACTGGCAGGCGAAGAACGACAAGAAGATCTTCGACTTCAACTACCGCGCGACCAAGGAATCGATCGAGCGGGCCCTGAAGGGGCAGCCTCGGATCGACGCGGTCATCTCGGGCGCCAAGACCGCCACTCACCCGTTCGCGGGCGGGGCCGACAAGAGCTGACGCCCCGGCGGTCGTCGGAAGCGCTGGTCCGGGGGGCGGTGGCGTTGCCGCCCCTCGACTGTTTTGTCCGTGTCCGAGCCCTGGAGTCCGACCCCTGATGCGCAAGCTTCTGCTGCAGCTCGACAGCTCGCGGCTGCCGAGCGTGTTCGACCGGGTGGTGGCGTACGACGGCGGCGCCGACGAGGTGATGAGCTACGGCGGCATCGTGGAAGGGGACGTCCGCGACCTGATGCACGGCTGCATCTTCACGCGCGGACCGAAGGACCTGAAAAACACTGCCGGGTTCATCGGCGGGTCGGACATGGCGGCGGGGGAGCGGCTGCTCGCCGCGGCGCAACAGGCGTTCTTCGGCCCGTTCCGCGTCTCGCTGATGCTGGACTCGAACGGCTCCAACACGACCGCCGTGGCCGCGGTGGAGAAGATGGTCCGAACGGCGGGCGAGGTGCGCGGCCAGCGCGTGCTCATCGTCGCGGGGACCGGACCGGTGGGGATTCGCGCGGCCGGGCTGTTCGCGCGCGCGGGGGCGGAGGTGGTGATCACGTCCCGGAAGCCCGAAGCGGGTGAGCGGGCGCGCGATCTGGTGGTGCGGCGGTTCGGCGGGACGGTGCGGGCGGTTACGCTGCCGGACGCGAGCCAAGCGATCCGCGCCTGCGAGCGCGCCACGCTGCTGCTCAACGCGGGCCCGGCCGGCGTCATGCTCGTTCCGAAGCAGGCGTGGGCCAACCGGCCCGGCCTCAAGGTGGTCGCCGACGTGAACGCCGTCCCGCCGCTCGGGATCGAAGGCGTCGACGTGATGGATGACGGGGTCACGAAGGATGGCGTACGGTGCTTCGGAGCGCTCGCCATCGGCAACCTGAAGATGAAACTGCACAAGGCGTGCATCGCGCGCCTGTTCGACCGTAACGACCTCGTGCTGGACGCCGAGACGATCGCCGACGTCGCGCGGGAGTTGAGCGCGCAGCCCAAGTAGGCGCATGACCCGCGTGATCGGGATCGACCCAGGGACGCTCACCGTCGACCTGTGCGGGCTCGAGCATGGGCGCGTGTTCCTGGACCGCTCGGTCCCCACCGCCGAGGCGCTCGCGGACCCCGCCCGCTTCGTGGCATTGCTGGCGGGGATGGGGCCGCTCGACTGCATCGCCGGCCCGTCCGGCTACGGTCTCCCGCTCACGCCCGCGCAGCAAGCGACCGAGGAGGACCTGCGGCTCGCGTTTCTCGCCGCGGAGGGGGAACCCGGAGGTATCGGCGGCCTGCGGGCCCTGGCCCGGGCGCTCGGCAAGTCGACGCTTCCCGTGGTGTTCACGCCCGGCGTGATCCACCTGCCCTCGGTGCCGGCGCACCGCAAGGTGAATCGCGTAGACATGGGCACGGCCGACAAGGTCTGCGCCGCGGCGCTGGCCATTGACGAGCAATCGCGCCGCGGCGGCCGGTCGTTGCGCGACGTGTCGCTGCTGCTGCTCGAGCTCGGGGCCGCGTTCACGGCGGCGCTGGCCGTGGCCGAGGGACAGATCGTGGACGGCGTCGGGGGATCGGCCGGGCCGCTGGGGTTTCGCGCGTCCGGCGGGCTCGACGCGGAAGTCGCCTTTCTCGCCGGGTCCGTACCCAAGTCGCTGTTGTTCGGGGGCGGCGCGGCGTCGGTCGCGGGGTGGGACGGCGGGCCCCGGTCCCCCGACACGCTCGGCACCCCCCGGACGCCCCGGGAGCAGATCGCCTTCGACGCCTTCGTCGAGGGCGCCGTGAAGACCGTGCGGTTCCTGCGCGCCAGTGTGCCGGCGCCGCGCGAGATCGTGCTCTCAGGACGGCTCGCGCGGGTGGAGGGGGTGCGCCGGGCCATCACCCAACGACTCGAAGGGATCGCCCCGGTGCGGCTGCTCGAAGGATTCGCGTCGCAGGCCAAGCAAGGTGCGCAGGGCGCCGCGCTCATCGCGGATGGGCTGGCGGGCGGCCGGCACCGCGAGCTCGTCACTGCGCTCGGCATCCGCGAGGCGCAGGGGACGGTACTCGATCATCTCTACGTGATCTCCCGCGAGCAGGCGCGGCGGCGCCTCGGGCTCGAATGAAGCCGTGCGTGCTCATCGCGGGCGTCTCGACGCGCGGGCTAGCCGAATCGGCCGCGCGGGCGGGCTACGACGTGATCGCCGTGGATGGGTTCGGGGACCTCGACCTGCGCGCGCGGGCACGCGCCGTCTTCCTGGCTCGCGACGCCCATGGTCGCTTCAGCGCGCGGTTGGCGACCCGGGCGGCGCGGCCCCTCCGCTACGACGCGGTTACCTATGTCGCTCCTCTTGAGAACCACCCCAGCGTGGTCCGAGCGTTGGCGGGGCGGCGAAGGCTGTGGGGAAACGCGCCGGGCGTGCTCACCCCTGCCCGTGACCCGTTGCGTGTCGTGGTGGCCCTCACGGCAAGGGGCATTCTCCCACCGAACGTCTACACTCGTCGCCACCACGTCCCGCCCCCTGCTCCCGGCAGGCGGCGGTGGCTCGTCAAGCCGCTCGCGTCGGGCGGTGGGCACGGCATCACCGCATGGCGCGGCGGAGCGCTGCCGCCTGGAACGTACCTGCAGGAGCGGATCGTGGGCGCGCCCGGGTCAGTGGTGTTCGCTGCAGATGGCGCGGGCGTTGTGGTGCTCGGGCTCACGCGCATGCTCGTCGGGGACCGAGCCTTCGGCGCCAGCGGATTCCGCTACTGCGGGAGCATTCTCGTGGGGCGCGACAACATGTTAGATGAAGCATTCGAACTGTTTGCCGCGGACTTCACCGCCTGCCTCACAGACGGGTTCGGGCTCCGCGGAGTCAACGGCGTGGACTTTGTGGAACGTAGCGGTGACCTCCACCCGATCGAGCTCAACCCGCGATACACGGCTTCCATGGAACTGGTCGAGCGGGCGTACGGCCTCTCAATCTTCGACGTGCACGTGCGTGCCTGCCTTGGCGAGCTGCCCGCCTTCGACCTGGCCGCGGCTCGAGCGAAGGGGCGATCGGTCGGGAAGGCGATCGTCTACGCCAGGCGCGACGTCACGATGGGCGACACGCGGCCCTGGCTCGAGGACGACGATCTACGCGACATCCCGGCGCCGGGCGAGCGTATTGCCCGGGGGCGTCCCGTATGCACCGTGTTTGCAAGCGGGCCCGACCCGAAGTCTTGCCACGCGGCGCTCGTGAAACGCGCAGAATGGATCTACCGCGCCATCGAAGGGCCGAAGGCGAGGACGGCGTGAGCGTCCAGGAGCGGAGCGTCGAGCACGTGACCTGCCTCGGCTGCGGGTGCGCCTGCGACGACATCACCGTCGTGGTGCGGCAGGATCGCATCGCCGAAACGCGCAACGCGTGCGCGCTGGGGGCCACGTGGTTCGGCGATGGCACGATCCCGCGCGAGACGACGGTGAACGGCCGCAGCGCGTCGCTCGCGGACGCACTCGTCGAGGCCGCGCGGATCCTGCGCGCGGCACGGCGACCGCTCGTCTACCTCGCCCCAGATCTGTCCTGCGAAGCCCAGCGCGAGGCCGTGGCGCTGAGCGATCGTCTGGGCGCGCTGCTCGACACCGTCACGTCCGTGGCCGCGGCCGGGGTCCTCGCCGCTCAGCGACGCGGCCGGGCCGGCGCCACGCTGGGCGAGATTCGTCAGCGGGCCGATGTGCTCGTGTTCTGGGGCGTGGACCCGGCCGAGCGCTACCCCCGCTTCGCCGCGCGCTACGCGGTCGAGCCCCGGGGTCTCGCGGCGCCGCGGGGCCGCAACAGCCGTACGGTGATCGCCGTGGACGTGGAGGCCCGCCGCGGCCCCGCCGACGCCGACGCGCGCGTGGCGATCGCCGGCGGGGACGAAGTCGACGCGCTCGGCGTCATGCGCGCAACGGTCCAGGGCCGCATGGCCGGCGACGCGCGGTTTCGTGGCGCGGCGGAACTCGCCCGCCGGATCAGCCAGGGACACTACGTCGCGCTCGTCGCGGACGGTGAGCCGGGCGCCGACCCGGCCGACCCGGACCGCGCCGAGGGGCTCGTGACCCTGGCCCAGGCGCTCAACGCGCCCACCCGCTGCGCGCTGGTCACGCTGCGCGGCGGCGGAAACCGCGCGGGCGCGGACGCCGTGCTCACCTGGCAGACCGGGTTTCCGTTCGCGGTGGACTTCGCACCGGGGTTTCCGACCTACCGGCCCCAAACCGGCGCGGCGGCGCTCGTCGCCGCCGGCGAGATCGACGCCGCCTGCGTGATCGGCTCGCCGGCGAGCGTCCCCGAGCCGCTGGCCGTGGGCCTGGCGCGACTGCCGAGCGTCGCCATCGGGCCCCGGGCGAGCGCAGCGTCGTTCCGGCCCGGAGTGGCCGTAGACACGGGCGTGGCGGGAATCCACGATGGGGGCACGGCGTTCCGGATGGACGAGATCCCGCTGCCGTTGCGGCCCCCGCTCCCCGGCCCACCCACCGCGGTGGGCACGCTGCGCTCGCTGCGCGAGCAGCTCGGCGCATGAGCGCCGCGGCGCAGCTCCGCGTCAGCGGCGGGAAGGTGTACGATCCCGCGAACGGCGTGGACGGCCAGGTGCGCGACGTGTGCATCGAGGGTGACCGCATCGTCGCCGACCTTCCCGCCGGCGCGCCACGCCTGGACGCTCGCGGGATGATCGTGATGCCGGGGGGCGTCGATATCCACGCGCACATCGCAGGCTCGAGCGTCAATCAGGCCCGGCGGCTGCTGCCGGAAACGCACGTCGCCGATCCCGTGCCTGCGCCGCGGCTCGCGGATGGCGCCGCCGCCCGTTCCGGGACGGGGGGCACGATCCCCAGCACGTTCACCACCGGGTACCGCTACGCCGGCCTCGGCTACACGACGGTGATGGAGGCGGCGGTCGCCCCGCTCGCGGCCCGCCATGCCCACGCCGAGCTGGACGATACGCCGATCATCGACGCGGGCTGTTTCGTGCTGCTCGGCAACGACGACTACCTGCTGCGCCAGCTCGCGGCTGGCGAGCCGACGCGGGCGCGCGACTACGCCGCGTGGCTGCTCGGCGTGACGCGGGGCTACGCGATCAAGATCGTGAACCCGGGAGGCATCGCGCTCTGGAAGGCAGGCGGCGGAGCCTCCGAGCGCGACGTGCGCGGGATCGACGATCCGGTGGGGTCGAGCAGCGTGACGCCGCGGAAGATCCTCGAGGCGCTCGCCGGCGCCGCGAACGCACTCGGGCTGCCGCACCCCGTACACATCCACTGCAACAACCTGGGCCGCGCGGGGAACGTCGCGACCACGCTCGACAGCATGCGGGCGCTGGCCGGCCAACGCGCGCACTTCACGCATCTCCAGTTTCACAGCTACGGCGGGGAGCAGGGGAAGGGGTGGACCTCGGCCGCGCGGGACGTGATCGAGCACGTAAACGCGCATCCGGAAGTCAGCGTGGATGTCGGCCAGGTGATGTTCGGTCCGGCGACCACGGTCACCGCCGACGGACCGGTCGAGTACCTGCTGCACGCGAGCACGGGACGCCGCTGGGTGAATATCGATATCGAGCTCGAGACCGGATGCGGGATCGTCCCATACTCGTACCGCGAGAAGGCCGCGGTGGCGGCGCTGCAGTGGGCGGTCGGGTTGGAGCTGTTCCTGCTGGCGCGCGATCCCTGGCGGGTGGTGCTCTCGACCGACCACCCGAATGGCGGCTCGTTTCTCTCCTATCCTCAGCTCATCCGGCTGCTGATGGACCGGACGTACCGCGACGAGCAGTTGAAACAGGTGAACCAACGGATGCTCGCGGGGAGCGCGCTGCTCGACGGGCTGGCGCGCGAATACACGCTGTCGGAGATCGCCGTCGTCACCCGCGCCGGGCCGGCGCGCCTGCTCGGGCTGCAGCACAAAGGACACCTGGGAGCGGGGGCGGACGCCGACGTGACCATCTACACCGACGACCCCGACCGCGCGCGGATGTTTGCGACGCCGCGCCACGTGATCAAAGGGGGGGTCGTCGTGGTGGAGGAGGGCCAGCTGCGGCGGGCGCCCGCCGGGCGGCGGCTGGCGGTGCGCCCCGAATACGACGCCGCCGTCACGCGGGACGTGCGGCGCTTCTTCGACGACTACGCCTGCGTCGCGTTGGCCAACTATGGCGCGGAGCCGGTGGCGTGAAGATCGACGGCGTGACCATCGAGGACACGTTCGCCGAAGCGTTCACGATGCGGGTCGCCCGGCTGCTCATCACCGGGCTCAACGCGAAGTGGGCGCAAGAGGCCGCCCTCAAGCTCACCGGCTTCGCCACATCGGTGATCGGCTGCAAGTGCGAGGCGGGGATCGAGCGTGAGCTCGCGGCGGACGAAACCCCCGACGGGCGGCCGGGAGTGAGCGTGCTGTTCTTGACGATGGACAAGGCGAGCCTCCCCGAGCAACTGATCGTGCGGATCGGCCAGACGGTGCTCACCTGCCCCACCACGGCCTGTTTCGACGGCCTCCCCGAGGCGCCCGACCGGCTGGCGGTGGGCAAGGCGCTGCGGGTGTTCGGGGATGGGTTCCAGGCGAGCAAGGTGATCGGGGGCAAGCGCTACTGGCGTCTGCCCGTGATGGAAGGAGAGTTCCTGATCGAGGAGACCTTCGGGATGCAGAAAGGGGTCGGGGGCGGGAACTTCCTGATCCTGGCGGAGGACGCCGACGCGGCGCTCGCCGCGGCGGAGGCCGCCGTCGTCGCGATGACGAACGCCCGGGGGGTGATCCTTCCCTTCCCGGGCGGCGTGGTGCGGAGCGGCAGCAAGGTCGGCTCGCGGCGCTACAAGAACATGATCGCCACCACGAACGACGCGTTCGATCCCACGCTGCGCGCGAGCACCGCGTCACAAGTCCCGGCGGGCGTGAACAGCGTGCTCGAGATCGTGCTCGACGGAACCGACGCGCCGGCAATCGAGGCGGCGATGCGCGCCGGGATCCGCGCCGCATGCCGCCGGGGCGTGGTGGCGATCACGGCGGGGAACTACGGCGGCAAGCTGGGGCCGCATCACTTTCACCTACGGAAGATCGTGAGTGAGGTCGGCGCGTGAGGAGCGCGAGTGAACTCGCGGCTCGGCACCTGCCCGTGAACGGGCGTGAGGCCGCTTCAGCGGCAGGGCCGAGCCGCGGCTTCAGCCGCGACCTTAGGACGGCATGAGCGACGCCGTCACGCTCACCGTCGCCACTCCCCCTACGCAGTCACTCCTGGCCGACTGCGTGACCGCGGACCGGTTCGCCGCGCTGAGCGAGCAGGAGATCGCGGGGCTCCCTGTGATACACGGCGGCCGTCGGGCGACGCTCGGCGACTTCTTCCGAGTCCGGGGCGAGCGCTCGAGCGTGGTCCGGCTCGATGGGGACCTCCGCAAGATGGAGGGAATCGGCGCCGGCATGGCCGGGGGCGAGCTCGTAGTCGAGGGCAGCGTGGGACGCGACCTCGGCCGTGCGATGGCGGGCGGGCGCATCGACGTGCACGGGAGCGCCGGGGAGAACGCGGGTGGCGCGCTTCCGGGCGCCGCCCGCGGGATGACCGGTGGAGAGATCGTCATTCGGGGCGACGCGGGCGCTCAGGCGGGCGCCGCCGCCCGCCGCGGGCTGATCGTGGTGACGGGGGACGCGGGACCGCAGGCGGCGAGGGGGATGATCGCGGGGACGGTGGTGGTGTTCGGTCGGGCCGGTCCCGGGGCAGGCCGCTTCCTCAAGCGCGGCTCGATCGTCGCGCTCGGCGCGATCGAGCGTCCCGCGACGTTCGGCTACGCCTGCACCTACCGGCCGCCCTACGTCGCGCTGCTGCTGCGCTACCTGCGCGCCCGCTACGGGCTCGCGATCGCCGACCGGCAGGTCACGGGTCGCTACGAACGCCATGCGGGCGACCTGGCCGAGCTCGGCAGGGGGGAGATCCTGCAGTGGGTGGCGGAATGAGCGGCGAGCCGCTGGGCCTGAACGAACGCGCCTGGGAGATCGCGGACCGGATGGCGGCGAACGCCGCAGCGCTGCGCGTCGTGGCGCACACGCCGCCGGGTGGGGCGCGTGTCATCGACGCCGGGATCGCGGCGCCGGGGGGCTACACGGCGGGGCTCGCGCTCGCCGAGATCTGTATGGGCGGCCTCGGGCACGTCGACTACACGCCTTTGGTGATCGGCGACGACACTTGGCCCGGCGTGCGTGTCTGGACCGATCATCCGGCGGTGAGCTGCATGGCGTCGCAGTACGCGGGCTGGGCGATCCAAGTGGAGAAGTATTTCGCGATGGGCTCGGGGCCGCTCCGGGCGCACGCCCGCGTGGAGCGCGAGTTGTTCGCCAAGCTCGGGTACGCCGAAACCGCGCGGCGCGGGGTATTGGTGCTCGAGACGCGGAACGCCCCGACCGAGGCCGTGGCCGCCTGGGTGGCCGGGAAGGCCGGGCTCGCTGCGGCGCAGCTGACCTTGGTGGTGGCGCCGACGGCGAGCCTCGCCGGCGGCGTGCAGATCGCGGCCCGCATCCTCGAGACCGGCCTGCACAAGATGGACACGCTGGGATTCGACCTGAAGAAGATCGTGAGCGGGATCGGTACGGCGCCGCTCCCGCCCGTGGCGAAGAACGACCTGCGCGCCATCGGGCGCACCAACGACTGCATCCTGTACGGGGGGCAGGCGCGCTACACCGTGAACGCCATGGATGCGGAGCTCGCCGAGCTCGTCCCCAGGATCCCGGCCTCGGCCTCGAAGGACTACGGCACGCCGTTCTCCGACATCTTCAAGCGGTACGACGGCGATTTCTACAAGATCGACCCGCTGCTCTTCAGCCCCGCAGAGGTGTGGCTGACGAGCGTACAGAGCGGGAAGACGTACCACGCGGGACGCCTCAACGCCGAGGTGCTGCGCGCGTCGCTCGTCGAGAGTTGACGCGTCACGCCTCACCCACTCACCACAAGGAGCGATCTCCATGCAGCGTTTGTTGCAGAGCCTCGCCGCCCTGGCCGCGCTCGCCCTCGCAGCCGCCTGCTCCAAGCCGGCGTCGCAGCAGGCGGCGGCCGGCGTACAGTGGGCGGTGATCGTGCTGTACAACCAGCCGACGGACACGGCGGCGTTCGAGAAGTACTACGCCGAGAAGCACGTGCCGCTGTTCGCGTCGCATGCGCAGGAGATCGGGGTCACCCGCGTGGAACTGGTGAAGTTCCCGGCGACCATCGACGGCCAGCGACCGGCGCTGTATCGCATGGCCGATATCCGGTTCGAGTCGCGCGCGGCGCTCGAGAAAGGGATCGCGACTGCCGGATTCAAGGCGGCGGCGGCGGACCTCGCCAACTTCGCCACGGGCGGCGTGACGGTCCTGATCGGCCAGAAGACGAACTAGCCGCCGTGCGCATCGCGATCCTCGCCGCGCGGCAGGGCTGGCACACCGACGAGCTCTGCCGCGCGCTCGCCGCCCGGGGCCACGAGGGGCGCGTGCTCTCATACGAGGCGCTGGTGGCGCGGCTCGGCGGTGCGGCACCGGCGTTCGCCGCCGGTGAGACCGACCTCGGCGCCTGTGACGCCGTGCTGGCGCGCATCATCCCCCAGGGCTCCCTCGAGCAGATCATCTTCCGGGTAGACGCGCTGCACGCTCTCGAGGAGCGGGGCGTCCCGGTCGTCAACTCCCCGCGCGCGATCGAGCGCACGGTGGACAAGCTCTGGACCACCGCCATCCTGGCGCGGGCGGGGCTCGCGGTTCCCGAGACCGTGGTGTGCGAAAGCCCCGACGCAGCGCTGGCGGCGTTCCGCCAGCTACAGGACGTGATCGTGAAACCCCTGTTCGGCTCGATGGGGCTCGGGATGGTGCGCGTGACGAGCGAGGAGATGGCGTTTCGCGTGTTTCGCACGCTGGAGACGATCCGGGGGGTATATTATGTTCAGCGCGCCGTCGACCACGACGGCTGCGACGTGCGGGCGTTCGTGGTAGGCGGTCGCGTGGTCGGGGCGATCGAGCGCAGCGCGGCCGGCTGGAAGACCAACCTCGCACGCGGCGGACGGGCGCGGGCGACCACGCTCTCGAGGGAGCGCACGGATTTGGCACTCCGCGCGGCCCGGGCCGTCGGGGCCGAATACGCAGGCGTCGATCTGCTCCCGGCGCGGGACGGCACGGACTATGTCGTCGAGGTAAACGGAATCCCGGGATGGCGCGGCCTGCAGGAAGCAACGTCCGTCGACGTCGCGGCGACAATCGTCGAGCACCTCCTCGGGCGCCTGACGTCCGCGTGAGCCCGCCGGCATGCGCGGCCGAAGTCGCCGCCGCGGCGCAGCTCGCCTGCCTGCTCGAGGCGAGCGCCCCCAAACCCGGCAACGTGTCTCCGCTCGCCCGTTTCCACGACGCGACCTACGAGGACTTCCTCGCGAGCGCAGTGGCGATCGGCCCCGCGCTCGCCGCCGCGGGAGAACGCCCGCTCGGCGCCACTATCCGCGCCGCGGTGGAAGCGACCGCCCGCTGGGTGCCTTCTAACACGAACCTCGGTCTCGTGCTGCTGCTCGCGCCGCTGGCGCGGGCCGCCCTGATCGCTTCGGCCGACGGGGCCGCGCTGCGGACCGCGGTGGCCACCACGCTCGGCGAGACCACGGTGGCGGACGCGCAAGAGGTGTACGCCGCCATCCGCCAGACACGACCCGGCGGACTGGGCCGCGCGCCACAGCAGGACGTCGCCGGCACGCCGACCGTGACGCTGCGCGAAGCGATGGCGCTCGCCGCCGAGCGGGATGCGATCGCGCGCGAGTACGCCACCGATTTTCAGGCGACGTTCGATGCCGGTGCGCCGGTGCTCTCGCGCGGGCTCGCCGCCGGGCTCTCCTGGAGCGATGCGGTCGTCGAGACGTACCTCACGCTGCTCGCGGCCTGGCCCGACAGCCACATCGCGCGCAAACTCGGCCCCGAGGAAGCGGTCCGGGTGCAGCGCCGGGCGCGGGAGGTGATCGATGCCGGGGGAGTGCGCACCCCCGCGGGACGAGCGGCGATCGCCGCCCTCGATCGCGCGCTGCGAGACGAACGCAATACCAAGAACCCCGGCGCCACCGCCGATCTCACCGGCGCCGCGATCTGCGTCGTCCTGCTCGAAGGCGGTTGGGGGGGACGCGATGGCCGCCGCTAAGCAGTTCCGGGTCGCCGTGTCGAAAGACAACCACGTCTTCGCGTCCGCGCACTTCATCACCTTCCCGGGGCACCGTTGCGAGACGCTGCACGGTCACAACTACCGCACGCAAGTCGTGGTCGAAGGCGGCCTCGATCCCGAGGCGCACTATGTCGTGGATTTCTCGGAGCTGAAGCAGCTGATGAAGCGCCTCACCGAAGAGATCGACCACAAGGTGCTGCTGCCGCTCGAGAACCCGAAGCTCCAGATCCGGGAGGACGGCGACAGCGTGGCGGTCGCCGTCAACGGCAGGCCCCGCTACGTCTTCCCCAAAGGCGATTGCGCCCTGCTCCCGATCCCGAACACGACGGTCGAAATGCTGGCGCAGTATCTCGCCGGGCGCGTCAGCCGGGAGCTCAGGCCGTCTCCCGGGGTCAAACTCCGGGCCATCGAAGTCGAGGTCGAGGAGAACTTCGGCCAGTCCGCGACCTACCGCGAGTCGCTCGAGTGACGCTTGAGCTCGAGCGGTGCCTGTCCGAGACTGCGGACGGCGTCCAAGTCCGCTCGGTCCACTCGGCCGTCGTGCAGCGCCGTGGCGAGCAAGGCCGCGTCGCACCCCGCGTGCGCGAGCCGCTCGAGATCCTCGCGCGTCCGCACGCCGCCGCCGACCAGGAGCTCGACATCCGGGCGAGCGCCGCGGATCGCGTCCACCAACGCCAGATCCGGGCCGCGCCGCGCTCCGACGCGGGCGAGATCGAGCACGAGCAGCGCGGCCGCACCCGCGGTCACGGCGGCGCGCGCCAGCTCGAGCGGCGACCCGTGGTGGGGCGCCCCCGGGGCCAGCACGGGCTGCCCCTCGCGCAGGTCGAGGCTGAACACGACGCGCTCACGCCCGATCGCGCCGGCAATCGCTTCCAGCGCCCCGAAGGCGGGCAGCGTCTCCAGCCCCACGACGACCCGGGCAACACCCTCGGCGAGCACGGCCGCTGCGCTCGCCGGACCAGCCACCGCGGCGTCGACGAGCAACCGGGCGCCCACGCCGGCGAGGGTCCGCACCAGGGCACGTTGCCGCCGACCGCCTGCGATCGCATCGAGATCCGCGACGTAGCATTCGTCGCAGCCGAGCCGCTCCCGGAACGCGCGCGCGAGCGCGACCGCGTCTCCCACCGCCGTCGCCGCCACCAGCACGGACTCGACCGGCTGGTACGCGTCCCGCACGCCGCCCCGCGCCAGCACGGCGCGACCCGCGGTGAGATCGAGTACGGGGATCACACGCACGCCAGCGTCTCCCGGAGTCCCCACGTATGAAGGGGGTGCTCGGCTGGGACATCGGCGGCGTGAACACCAAAGCGGCGCGCGTCGCAGGGAACCGCGTCGTCGCCGTCCGGGCGGTGCCGTACGAGATCCAGCGCGATCCCGCCGCACTCGCCCCACTCCTCACCCAACTCGCCGGGGAGCTGAGCGGGACGCCAACCGACGCGCACGGGGTCACCATGACCGCCGAGTTGTCGCAGATCTTCCGGACCAAACGCGACGGCGTGGCGTTCGTGGTCGAGGCCGTCACGCGCGCCTTTCCCGACTGCCTGGTGCGGGTGTACGCGGTGGACGGCCGCTGGCTCACGGCCGACGAGGCGCGGGGCGAGCCGCTGGCGATCGCCGCCGCCAACTGGGCGGCCGCGGCGCGCCTCGTGGCCCGGAACTTCCCCGATTGCATCCTGATCGACGTCGGCTCCACCACCACCGATATCACGCCGATCGCGGGGGGCGTCCCGGCCGCCTTCGGCCGCACGGACCCTGAGCGGCTGCGCGAAGGAGAGCTCGTCTACACGGGAGCACTCCGTACGCCGGCCGAGGCCATCGCCGCCCACGTCCCGCTCGGCGGCAGGGCCACCGGCGTATCGGCGGAGGGGTTCGCGCTCGCGGGCGACGTCCACGTGTGGCGCCGCCAGCTCGCGCCGGCGGACTACACGGTTGCCACCCCGGACGGGCGAGCCGCCACCCGCGAGCTCGCCGGAGAGCGGCTGGCGCGGGTGGTGTGCGGCGATCGTGAGATCCTCGACGAGGCCGCGATCGACGCCATCGCGGAGGCGCTGTGGGACGCCCAGGTGACCCGCATCGCCGAGGCCGTGGGACGCGCCCGGCGGCGCCACCCCACCCTCGGGCTCGCGGTCGTCACCGGGCTGGGCGATTTCCTCGCGGCGGAAGCGGCCCGGCGCGCGGGCCTTCGCGTCACCCATCTCTCGGCCGCGCTCGGCCCCGCCGCCCGCCATGCGCCGGCGGCGGCGGCGGCGCTGCTGCTCGCCGCGGAGCTCGCTCAGGAAACGGTGCCCTCGTGACGGAGGAGACACAGGTCGTTCACACGGTCGTCAAGGTCGGGGGTGGACTGCTCAGCAAAGCCGGCGCCTTCGATCTCGTCACGGAGGCACTCACCGCGTTCAGCCCACGCCGCCGGCTGGTCATCGTGCCCGGAGGCGGACCGTTCGCCGATGCCGTCCGCACCATGTTCCGCCGCATCAAGATCGGCGACGACGCGGCGCACTGGATGGCCGTGCTCGGCATGGATCAATACGCGCACGTCCTGACCTCTCGTCTGCCGGGGGCCGTCCTGGTCGAGCAGCAGGCGGAGGTCGCCGCCGCACGCCAGGCCGGGCGCCTCCCCGTCCTCGCGCCGTACCGCTGGGTCCGCGCCGCCGATCCGCTCCCCCACACCTGGGAGATCACGAGCGACTCGATCGCCGCCTGGATCGCGGGGATGCTCGGGGCGCGGCGCATTGTCCTCATCAAGCCCGCAGGGGGCGACCCGCGCAAGCTCGTCGATCCGTTGTTCATCCGCACGCTGCCGCCGGCGGTAGAGCACTTCATCATCACGGCGGACGACCTCGGGCAGCTCGATGTGGCGCTAGACGAGCGCCGCGACCGGGGCCAGGGGCGCAGCGCGCGCCAGGGCTGACAGCGCGGCCACGCGGCGGCGCGACACGCGACCGGTTCTGCCACCCACGCACGCCGCAGCGCGCACGCCCACGAGATCGGCGCCGAGCGCGCCGGCCAGAGCGAAGTCCGTTCCGCGCAGGCTCCCCGCAAGACAGGCGAACAGTCCCGCCGCGTGTGCCGCGGCCACCCACGTCGCGATCGCTTCGGGCGCGAGCCGGGTGAACAGGCCCGCATCCTTCACCACGGTGTCGAGCAGCACACCGACCGCGCCGGTCTCCACCGCCAGGGCGAGCAGCGCATAGGGTTCGAGACCGTGCGCAGGCCGCCAGTCGGCGTAGCCGACCAGGACCAGCCCGGTGTGCGGCCCCGCGCCGCGCCGCGCCGCCGCCGCGCGACGCGGCGCCTGTGACACCGCGGCGGCGCCGCCAAACCCCAGCTTCACGAACGACGCCCCGACCTGCGCGGCCGCCCTGGCGCGGCGCTCGACCAACGCGGCCGGGCCTCGGTCCCCGAGCGCCGCGCTCAGGGGACGGCCGGCGCCGACGGCGTTGCGCAGCGCGCCCAGCAGCTCCGATCGCACCGCCCCCAACGCGCCGTCCCGCGGGTCCTTCGCATCGATCACGTCCGCGCCGCCGAGCCGGGCAGCTCGCGCTTCGGACGCGGCGGCGACGCTGACCAGTAGCTGCATCGTGCGGCGGCTCCCTTGTGGGTGTCCCAAAGTCGCCGATAGGTTAGGCTTCCGGAGACCTGATGTCAAAACGACAGCCGGAGGGGGCGGTGCAGGCAGCGCCGCAGGAGGGGGCGGGGGGGGCGCGCGGCGCGACCGGCCCGACGCTCACCGGAAAGGTAGTGCTCATCACCGGGGCCTCGAGCGGCATCGGCCGCGCGGTGGCGCTCGCCTGCGCCGAGGCCGGGGCCGACCTGGCCCTCACGTACCGGGCCAACCGCCGCGGCGCCGACGATACGGCCGAGAGTGTCCGCCGGCACGGCCGCCGCGCCGAGCTGCTGTCGGTCGACGTGGCGGACGAGCTGGCCCTCGAGACCATGGTCGCGCAGGTCCGCGAGGCGTTCGGCCGCGTGGACGTATGGGTGAACAACGCCGGTGCCGACATCCTCACCGGCGAAGCGGCGCGCCTCACCTGGCCCGAAAAGCTCGACCGGCTGCTCGCGGTGGATCTGCGGGGCACGGTGCTCGCCTCATGGAAGGCGGTCGCCCTGATGCGGGGGCAGCCCTCCGGCGGGGTGATCCTGAATGTGTCCTGGGACCACGTACTGGCGGGCGGAACGAAGGGCGGGTACGCCGAAGTGTTTTGCGCCGCCAAGGGCGGCGTGTACTCGTTCAGCCGCGCCCTGGCCCGCTCAGTGGCGCCGCACATCCGCGTGAACGTACTCGGGCCCGGCTGGATCGAGACCGCGTACGGCGAGTCCCTCGACGCGAAGATCAAGGAGCGGATCACGCGATCGATCCCGCTGAGCCGCTGGGGCACCCCGCAGGAAGTCGCCCACGTCGCGGTCTATCTCGCCTCGGACGCGGCTTCCTACGTCACCGGCCAGATGTTGATGATCAACGGCGGGGCCGTCGTCTAGCCCCGGACAAGGAGACCCCCATGGCCCAGAAAGAGCCTACGTACGACGAGGCACAGATCGAACAGAAGCTGAAGGAATTACCGGGGTGGTGGTACGAGGACGGCTGGATCCGGCGGACCTACAAGACGGACGGCTGGCCCACCACGCTGATGCTGGTTAACGCGATCGGCTACTGCTCCGAAGCGGCGTACCATCATCCCGACCTCTCGGTCACGTGGGGCCGGGTGATCGTGAAGCTCCAGAACCACGCCGCCGGCGGGATCACCGATAAGGACTTCGAGCTGGCCCGGAAGCTCGAGGACCTCGTGCTGTGGCGCCCCAAGGGCGGCGCCCTCGAGGGCACGCCCAACAAGTTCGTGCGCTCGGGCGACCCGCGGTGACGGCTCCCCCCGCGGACGGCACGCCGCGCCGCGTGTTGTTCGTGACGGGCCGGCTCGCCGAACCGGCGCTGCGCCGCACGCTCGCCGAGATGGCGCCCGCGTTCGCCTACGACGTCGCGGTCATGAAGATCACCGTCGCCGCACTGATGACGACGCCGTGGATCGCGCGCTTCCTGGCGGTGCCCGCCGGCACCGACCTGGTGATGATCCCGGGCCTGTGCGAAGGCGACCCGGCGGTGATCGCGGCGCGGGCGGGGGGGGACGTGCGGGTCGAAAAGGGGCCGAAAGACCTGCACCAGATCCCCGAGTATTTCGGCCGCGCGACGGCGGCGCGGGACTATGGCGCGTACAACATCGAGATCGTGGCGGAGGTGAACAACGCCCCGCGCCTCGAGCGCGCGGCGCTGCGGCGGGAGGCCGACTACTACCGCGCGAGCGGAGCCGACGTCATCGACATCGGCTGCACCCCGGGACGCGAGTTCCCGGCGCTCGCGGACACGGTGCGGGAGCTGGTCGACGCGGGGATGCGCGTGAGCGTCGACTCCTTCGACGCGGGCGAGATCCGCACCGCCGTGGCGGCCGGCGCCGAGCTGGTGTTGTCCATCAATCGCTCCAACCTCGAGGTCGCGCGGGACTTTGCCGGCACGGCCACGCGCGTGGTCGTGATACCGGACTTCGGCGAAGGTCTCGAGACGCTCGAGCCGAGCATCGCCGCGCTGGAGCGCTGGGGCGTGTCGTACTTGATCGACCCCGTGATCGAGCCGATCGGCTTTGGGTTCTTCGCCTCGCTCGAGCGCTTCGCCCAGGTGCGCCGCCGCCACCCGACGGCACCGCTCTTCATGGGGATCGGCAACATCACCGAGCTCACCGCCGCGGACACGACCGGCGTGAACGCCCTGCTGATCGCGATCTGCGAGGAAGTGGGGGTACGCGCCGTTCTCACCACCGAGGTGATCCCCTGGGCCCGGGGCGTCGTGCGCGAGGTGGACATCGCGCGCCGCCTCATGCACCACGCCGTCGCCCGGCAGACGCTCCCCAAGGGGGTGGACGACCGGCTCGTCACGCTCAAGGATGCCACGGTCCGCGCGTACCCGGAGGTCGAGCTGCGCGAGCTGCAGGCCCGCGTGACCGACCCGAACTTCCGTATCTTCGCGGATCGCGAAGTCATCACCGTCTTCAACGACGAGATCTTCGTGCGGGGCACGGACATCCACGAGATCTTCGCGCAGCTCGGCGTCGACGAGGCGACGCACGCGTTCTACCTCGGCCGCGAGCTCATGAAGGCGCGGCTCGCGCTTACGCTCGGCAAGAACTACCGCCAGGAGGGGGCGCTCGAGTGGGGATACTTGACGCCACCGGACGACCGCGGGCCCGAGCACGTGCGGCTCACACAGCGGTCCAAGCGCTCGCGGGAGCGCCGCCAGGCGAAAGACGGCGCGTGAGCGACTCTGCGCCGCTCGTGGAAGAGCTGGTCCCGGCCCCCGATCCGGTCGAGGCGTGCACCCGGTTGGCCGGCCTGCCGTTCCTCGTGTTTCTCGACAGCGCCACGCATCCCGATCAGGTCGGCCGCCACTCGTTTCTCGCGGCGGACCCGGCGACGGTGGTGCGCTCGAAGGGTGCCCTCACGCAGCAGCTGGGCGGCGGCTGCTGGACCCGGGTCGCCGCGGATCCCGTGACCCACGTCGGCGCCCTGCTCGAGCCGTTCGCCGCCGAGCCGGTCGCCGGCATCCCGCCGTTCCAGGGCGGGGCGGCGGGCTACGTGGGGTACGACTGGGGCGCCCAGCTCGAGCGCGTGCCACGGACGCGCTACGACGACGTCGCAATCCCGGACGTGATGCTGGGCCTGTACGACTGGGTCATCGCCTGGGACCACCAGACGGAGCAGGCGTGGGTGATATCGACGGGGATCCCCGAGCAAGGGACCGCGCGGCGCGAGCGGGCGGCCCGCCGACTCGCGTTCGTCAAAGAGACGCTGATGCGGGATGCGGGATGCGAGATGCGAGATGCGTCCGTGCGCCTCCCGCCTCCCGCATCCCGCATCCCGGCCGCGCCGTCCTACCCCGTCCCCGACGTCCCCAGCTTGCGCTCGAACTTCACCCGCCCCGGGTACCTGGACGCCGTCGCGCGCGTCATCGAGTACGTGTACGCCGGCGACATTTTCCAGGCGAGCCTGTCGCAGCGCCTCCAGGCGTCGCTCGCGGGAACCCCGTTCGAGCTGTACCGCCGCCTGCGGCAGCGCAACCCGGCGCCGTTCGCCGCGTACCTCGATTTCGGCGACGTGGTCGTAGCGAGCTCATCCCCGGAGCGGTTCCTGCGCGTCGACGACGGCCGCCGGGTGGAGACGCGTCCCATCAAGGGCACGCGGCCGCGCGGGGTCGGCCCGGAGCACGACGCGGCACTGGCCCTGGCGCTCGCCGAGAGCGACAAGGACATGGCCGAGAACGTGATGATTGTGGACCTGCTGCGGAACGATCTGTCGCGGGTGTGCCAGCCCGGCACCGTCCGCGTCCCCGAATTGTTCGCGCTCGAGCACTACCAGACGGTGCATCACCTCGTCTCGACCGTGGTGGGAGAGCTCACTCCCGGGCACGACGCGCTCGACCTGTTGCGCGCGGCGTTCCCGGGCGGCTCCATCACCGGCGCGCCCAAAGTGCGGGCGATGCAGATCATCGCCGAGCTCGAGCCGACGCAGCGCGCGGTGTACTGTGGCTCGATCGGCTACGTGAGCGTCACCGGGGCGCTCGACACGAGCATCGTCATCCGGACCTATCTGGTGGTCGGACGCGACGTGTATTTTCAGGTCGGCGGCGGGATCGTCGCCGATTCCGACCCCGCGCAGGAATACCGGGAGACGCTCGACAAGGCCCGCGGCCTGATCGCCGCCCTCGAGCCATGATCCTGCTCATCGACAACTACGACTCCTTCGTGCACAACCTGGCGCGTTACGTACGGGAGCTGGGGGAGGAGGCCGTCGTACGACGGCACGACGCCACGTCGTACGAGGAGATCGAGCAGCTCCGACCCTCGCACATCATCATCTCTCCGGGGCCGTGTTCGCCCGGCGAGGCGGGGATCTCCACCGACGTGGTCCGGCGGTTCGGACCCACGACCCCGATCCTCGGCGTGTGTCTCGGCCACCAATGCATCGGGGCGGCCTATGGCGCGGGGATCGTGCGCGCCCGCCGCCCGGTGCACGGCAAGGCATCCCGCATCCAGCACGATGGTCGCGGCATCTTTGCCGGGCTGCCCAACCCGTTCCAGGCGGCCCGGTACCACTCGCTGGCGATCGCCCGTACCGGGCTGCCGCCGGCGCTCACCGTCACGGCCACCGCCGACGACGGCGAGATCATGGCGATCGCGCACGTGCAGCATCCGGTGGTCGGCCTGCAGTTTCATCCGGAATCGGTGCTCACCGAGCACGGGTACCGCCTGCTCGATCGCTTCCTGCACGGGGCGGCCACGCCGCCGCACCCGCTCCCGAATCGGGCCGACTGGGCCGATGGGGGAGGCGCCCGCGGGCCCGAGGCGCCGCTCGAGCTCGCACCGCCGCCCGCCGCGCTGGTCCGGTGATCATCGAGTCGATCCTCACGACGCTGGACGGCGCCGGGACGCCCAACTTCGCGCCGATGGGCGTCGAGTGGGGCGAGCAGGAGATCGTCATCAAGCCGTTTCTCGAGACGACCACCTTCCAGAACCTGCGCGACACCGGGGCCGCCGTGGTGAACCTGACGGACGACGCCATGCTGTTCGCCCAGGGCGCCATCGCCACGGCGCGATTTCCGACGGTGCCGGCGACGGCCGTGCGCGGCGTCGTGCTCGAGGCCGCGTGCTCGTGGCGGGAAGTGGAGGTGCGGTCGCTCGACGCCACACCGCCGCGGGCCCGCGTCGTGACCGCGGTGGTGCATCGGGGGTTTCGGCGTGAGTTTCTGGGCTTCAACCGGGCGCGTCACGCGGTGCTCGAGGCGGCGATCCTGGCGACCCGCACCCACCTTTTGCCGGCTGAGCAGATCCGTGACGAGTTCGCGCGCCTTCAGGTGATCGTGGACAAGACGGCCGGCCCGCGCGAGCGCGAAGCGATGGCCTTGCTCACGGACTACGTGCGCGCCACCCCGTCGGGCCGGGCCGCGCCCGCACGGCGGTGAGCGCGGACGCGCTTCCCGTATTCGTCGAGGCGCCCGCCCGCCTCCACTTCGGGGTGCTCGACCTGCGGGGCGATCTGGGGCGGCGGTTCGGCGGCATCGGAGCCGCGGTCCCGGCGCCGTCGCTGCTGCTCGAAGCGCGACCCGCCGGTGAGCTCCAGGCGGAGGGTCCGGACGCGGCGCGGGCACTCGCATTCGCGCAACGATTCGCCGCCCACCATGGCATCCGTCCAGGCGTGCAGTTCTGCTTGCACCGCACCATCCCGCCTCACGTGGGTCTCGGGTCAGGCACACAGCTCGCCCTCGCCGTGGCGCGCGCCACGGCCGAGCTGTACGGGCTGCCGACCGACGTGACGAGCTTGGCCCGCGCGGTAGACCGCGGACGGCGGTCGGCGGTGGGGACCTGGACGTTCGCGCTCGGCGGGTTCGTGGTCGAAGGCGGTCGCCGAGCGGGCGACGAGGCCCCCGCCCCCTTGCTCGCCCGGCTGCCGCTGCCCGCGGCCTGGCGCTGCATGGTGGTCACCCCGGCCGGAAAGCCGGGGCTCACGGGGGATGAAGAGGCGGCGGCGTTCGCGCGGCTGCCGCCGCCCGCCGCGTCCGAGGTGGCGCACGTCGCGCACCTGGTGCTGATGCAGTTGCTCCCCGCCGTCGCCGTGGCCGACCTCGCGGCGTTCGGAGCGGCGCTGACGGAAGTGCAGCGGATCACCGGCGGGTGGTTCGCGCCGGCCCAAGGGGGGATCTTCGCCCCCGGGGAGACCGGTGCGCTGGTCGACCAGTTGCGCCACTGGGGGGCCGTCGGGGTGGGTCAGAGCTCGTGGGGCCCGGCCGTATATGGGATCGTGGCGGACGAGGCGGCAGCTGCGGCCCTGGCGGAGCGGGTTCGGGCGGTGCTTCGCCCGGGCGGCGCGGTCTATGAGGGCGGCTTCAGCCCGGGCGGCGCGCGCGTGTGGCGCGGAGCGGGCACTGTTTCAACCTGAAAGCGCGGGCCTTTTCGAGCCTGATTGACAGTCGCTGGACCCGGGGATATAACCCATAACTCTGGCAATACCCTTAGCTGGAGTCTTTCCGACGATTGCTATGGCCTGTCGGGAACGAGGCCCCCCCGGATCTTGCCCACGAGGGTTAGCAACACTGACAGGCAAGTTGCGTGTACCGTTTCTCACCACCCTCATCCTCAACATGAGGTCAGCTATGAACCGCTTCAAACTGCTGTCCGGTGGAGTCGCGGCGAGCATGATGGTGCTCGCGGCGTCCGCCGTCGCCCAGGGTCCGGGCGAGTGGACGATGACGGGTCGGACGCCCGACCTGCAGCGCTACAGTCCGCTCACCCAGATCAATAAGGCAAATGTGAAGAGCCTCAAGGCCGCATGGACCTTCTCGACTGGCGTCCTGAACGGCCATGAGGGCAATCCGCTGGTGATCAACAACGTGATGTACGTGCACAGCGCGTTCCCGAACGCCGTCGCCGCGCTCGATCTCACGAAGCCGGGCGCGCCGATGATTTGGCGCACTGTGCCGGCCCAGCCGCCCGAGGCGAAGCCGATCGCCTGCTGCGACCTGGTGAACCGCGGTCTCGCCTACCATCCGAGCGGCAAGCTGTTCATCGAGCTGCTGGCGGGCGACCTGCTGGCGCTCGATGCGAAGAGCGGCAAGCAGATCTGGCGCGTCCCCAACGCCGACTACAAGACCGGCTCCACGATGACCAACGCTCCGATCGTGATCAAAGACATCGTGATCGCGGGGATTTCGGGCGGTGAGTTCGGTGTGCGCGGCCGGGTGACGGCGTACGACGTCAACACCGGTAAGGAACTATGGCGGGCCTACTCCACCGGTCCCGACGCCGACGTGAAGATCGTCGGCGAGCCGAACTCCAACTACGCGTCGATGAAGGGTAAGGACCTGGGCGTGTCGACGTGGCAGGGGGACGAGTGGCAGCACGGCGGCGGGACCACGTGGGGCTGGTACTCCTACGATCCGACGCTCAACCTGTTCTACTACAGCTCGGGCAACCCGGGCACGTGGAACCCCGATCAGCGACCCGGCGACAACAAGTGGTCGATGACGATCTTCGCCCGCAACCCGGATAACGGGGAGGCGAAGTGGGTGTACCAGATGACGCCGCACGACGAGTGGGACTATGACGGCGTCAACGAGAACGTGCTGGTCGACCTGACGATCGGCGGCAAGCCGGTGAAGGCGCTGGCGCACTTCGACCGCAACGGCTTCGGCTACACGCTCGATCGGACCACCGGCAAGGTGCTCGTCGCCGAGCCGTTCGGGCCGGTCAACTGGGCCTCGAAGATCGATCTCGCAACGGGCGTCCCGGTTCGGAATGCGCAGTTCGGGACCACCTCGAAGAAGAACACCGAGGGGATTTGCCCGGCCGCCATCGGCTTCAAGGATCAACAGCCCTCCGCCTATTCGCCGCAGACTCACCTCTTCTACGTCCCGACCAACAACATCTGCATGGACTACGAGGGCGTGGAGGTGAAGTATTCGGCCGGTCAGCCCTATGTGGGCGCGATCGTGCGGATGTTCCCGGGCCCGGGCGGCAACCGCGGCGCGTTCATCGCCTGGGATCCGACCGTCGGGAAGATCAAGTGGTCGATCAAGGAGAACCTGGCCGCGTACGGCGGGGCCCTGGCGACGGCTTCGGGCATCGTCTTCTACGGCACGATGGAAGGTTGGCTCAAGGCCGTAGACGCCACGACCGGGACCGAGCTGTGGCGGTTCAAGTGTCCCTCGGGCATCATCGGCAACCCGATGACCTACCTCGGGCCGGACGGCAAGCAGTACGTCGCCGTGCTCTCGGGGATCGGTGGCTGGGCCGGCGCCGGCGTGGCGCTCGGCATCGGGACGGAAGATCCGACGGCGGCGTTGGGCGCGATCGGCGCGTTCAGCGACTACACCAACATGTCGAACGCCGGCGGCACGCTGATGGTGTTCGGGCTCTAGTCGTAGGGCAGTGACGGCGTAGTACGACACCCGGTGCTGGAGCGAACGCGCTCCGGCACCGGGTGTTGCTCCATCCGTCGGACCAACAGGGAGAACGATGATTCTCACTCGGACCAAACTCGCGGCTGCCTGCCTGCTCGGTGCAGCAGCCGTCGGCCTCATGGCGAGCGCGCCGCACCCCGACCAGGAGCTCAGGGTCTGCGCCGATCCGTTCGACCTGCCTTTCTCCAACGAGCAGGAACAGGGATTCGAGAACAAGATCGCGCACGTCGTCGCGCAGGATCTCAACGCCCGCGTGGTCAACTACTGGTGGCCCAGCCGGCGCGGCGTGCTGCGCAACTCGATCCTGGGCGGTTTCTGCGACGTGATGATCCAGGCGCCGGTGGGCCTCGATCCGGTCGCGACCACGAAGCCATACTACCGTTCCACGTACTACTTCGTATTCCGCGCCGACCGCGGTCTCCGGTTGCGCTCGCTCGATGACACGGTCCTGAAACACGTGAAGATCGGGGTGAACATCATCGGCTACGACTATACCAACACGCCGCCGGCGCACGCTCTGGGCTCGCGCGGCATCGTCGGCCTGGTCGGGTTCGGCAACTTCTTGAACCCCGATGCCAACGCCGACCACCCCGAGGACATCATTCGCGCGGTGGCGAAGGACTCGATCGACGTCGCCATCGTGTGGGGACCGCTGGCGGGGTACTGGGTCAAACGCGCGCCGGTGGCGCTCACGATGGTAGCGCTCCCCGACTCGGATCCCGTCTCGGGGATGCCGTTTGCCTTCAGCATGGCGATGGGCGTGCGGCACCGCGACAAGGAGCTCAAGGCGCGGCTCGATTCCGTGATCGATCGCCGTAAGAGCGAGATTACCGCGATTCTGCAGGAGTACAGCGTACCGATGCTCGACCTCGCGGCGGCGACCCCGTCCGCGCCGCACGGCACGCCCTCGGGCAGCGCCGCCCCGACGGGTGGCACCGTGCGTGACAGCCTGCTGGTGTCGGATTCGATCTATCAGGGGTGGAAGTGGTTCCACGTCTACTGCTTCCGCTGCCACGGCGAGGACGCCGCGCACCCCGTGATCGCCAATGCACCCGACCTGCGATGGGTGTTGAGCACGAGCGGCATGGCGTATCCCCGGGACTCCTTCGAGTACACGGCCCTGAACGGCCGCCCCGACAAGGGCATGCCGGCGTGGAAGGTGCTGCTCGACACCGCGGCGGTGAAGCAGCTGTACCAGTACGTGAAGGCGCGGAGCGACGGTTGGTTGAAGCCGGGCCGGCCGCACCGCGAGTCGGACCTGAAGAAGAGCCAGTGACCCGCGCCGTCAGGGGGCTGGCGCTGGCATGCCTTGTGGCCGGGAGCGTGGTCGCTGCGCAAGCGCAGCAGCCCCTCACCCGCGCCGACGTGCTCGCGGCCCTCGACGCTGCCACTCCGCAGGCTCCAGCCGACTTCACCGGGAAGGACCTCTCCGGCCTCGACTTGAGCGGAATCGACTTCAAGCGCGCCAATCTGTCCCGTTGCCGGCTCGTGAAGACCAGCCTCGCCAAAGCGCAGCTCTTCTCCGTCACGCTCTCCGACGCCATCGCCACGGAGGCGGATTTCAGCGGTGCGCAGCTCGACGCGTCCGTGATGTACCGCGCGGACATGCGGCACGCCATCCTGCGCGATGCCAGCCTGTTCGCGGTCATCGCGTACGACGCGGATTTCTCGGACGCCGACTTGACGCGCGCCCGCATCATTTCACCCATGAGCCGGGCCCGGTTCGCCCGCGCCACGCTCAGCCACGCCAATCTGGGCGCGGACCCCGGCAACCAGTCGATGGGCGTCATGCGCACGGATGCGAGCGGAGTCGACTTCACCGGCAGCGACCTCTCGGGGGCGAACCTGCGGAAGGTGCTGCTGGTGCGGGCCGATCTCACCGGCGCCGACTTGACGGACGCGGACCTGACGGGCGCGGACCTGCTGGGCGCGATCTTCCGGAACATCCGCGGCCGGGACGCGATCCGCGGGCTCGACCGGGCCATCCATGCCGAGCAGGCCATCTTTAATGAGTGACCGAACGGCGCCGCTCCGTGCCGCGGTGCTGGCGCCGCTGTGCCTCGCGAGCGCATCGCTCGCGCCGGCGCGGGATCCGCAGCTCTGGGTCTCGAACGAGGTGAGCAACACCATCAGCGTCATCGCGCCCCGCACGAACGCGGTGACCGCGACCATCACGGTCGGCAAGCGGCCGCGCGGCCTGGCATTGAGCCCGGATCGGCGCACGGTCTACGTCGCCCTCGGCCAGGACGACGCCGTCGGCGTGATCGACGTGGCCCAGGGCCGGCTCACCCGCACCATCCCCGCGGGCCGGGACCCCGAGCTCGTCGCGGTGAGCCCCGACGGCGCGACGTTGTTCGTCTCCAACGAGGAGATCGCCCACGCCTCGGGTGTGGACGCAAAGACCGGCCGGATCAAGTTCTCGACCCAGGTGGGGGTGGAGCCGGAGGGGATCGCCGTTTCGCCCGACGGGTCCAAGGTGTACGTGACCGCGGAAACGAGCAACACGGTGAGCGTGCTCGACGCCGCGACCGGCCGCCTGCGCAAGACGATCCCCGTGGGTGAGAACCCCCGGACGGTGGCCATCACCCCGGACGCGCGCTACGCCTACGTGACGGCCGAGGCGGGCGGCAACGTCACGATTCTCGACGTCGCCACCGACTCGGTGTTGGAACAGTTTCCGGTCCGGGACGGCAAGACGAAGCCGGTGCGGATCGCGTTCACGCCGGACGGGCGCCTCGCCTACGTCACCGAAGGAGCCGCGGGAACCGTGAGCGTCGTCGACCTGGCGACACGGCACGTGATCGACACCATTCCGGTCGGGAAACGTCCCTGGGGCATCGCGCTGTCGACCGACGGGCGCCGGCTCTACACCGCCGACGGGCGCTCCAACCAGGTGTCGGTGATCGATACGGACGCGCGGAAGGTCGTGGCTACCATCCCGGTGGGCGACCGTCCCAACGACCTGCTGTACGTCCCCTAGCCGAGCGGCAGGCGCGCCAGCCAGGATCCAGGCCGCCGCGCGCGCACCCAGCCATCCACGCCCCAGGTCCGGCCCGCGCGCGTGGCGAACAGGACGATGAGCGTGGCGATCAGCATGTAATGAAACCCCTGTTGCGCCGAGCCTTGCCACTGCACCGCGAGACCGTAGTTCACCACCAGGAAGAGCCCGATGCCCGAGGCGAGCAGCGTGAGACAGCCGAATACGAGCCCGAGGCCGACCGCCGTTTCGCCAAGGGCGGTCAGCTGGGCGAAGAGACCGCTGTGGGCGATGACGACCTGCTGCATGAAGTTTCGGAAGAACCCGACAGGGTTTCCCTCGGCGTACTTTCCCACCAGCAGCGGCATCACGTGCTGCCAGCGCTCGGACGCGGCGGGGACCGGCAGGAACCCCCACAGCAGCGTGACGGACAGCTTCGTGGACAGCGCCTTCGCGAACCACAGGCCGACGGCGATCCGGAGAACCGCGAGCCAGCGCTCTGGCGCGCGCATCGTGGGCGCCGTTGCCGCCTGCGCATCCATCAACCCATACCCTCCCACCCGAACACGTTGGCCGACAAAACACGAGGGCGGCGGTCTGGCATCAGCCCGCCGCCCTCGTGCTGCAATCTAGACTATTGGGTCACTGCGCGGAACGCGTTGACCCGCCCGTGGCTGTAGACGAGATCGACACCCGGCTTGCCGAGATCGTCGGCCGACTGCTCGATGCGCGTGCGGAGTTGGCCGGCGGTGAGCCCGCCGCCCGCGTGCCCCTCGACCAGAGCGGCAACCCCCGCCGCGTGCGGGGACGCGGCGCTCGTGCCGGCCGCGAAGACGTAGAAGATCCCCGTCGCGCAATCCGGGATTTCCAGGCTCTGCCTGCTGCACGGACCCAGCACCAGGTCCCGCACGTCGACGACCGGCGGCGGGCCGGGGAGGAAGTTCCCGCCTGGGGCCGCCACCGCGGGCGCGGAGCGCCCGAAGTTGCTGTAGAAGGCGAGCTGGTCGAAGTTGACCTGCCCGAGTGGCCCAGTGGCACTGACGGCGAACGCCGCACCGCTCTGCGCGGGCGCCGAGATGAAGTTGCCATCGGCATCGAGGTTCACGCCCTCGTTGCCCGCTGCCGCAACGACGAACACGCCGTGGGATACTGCGTAGTTCACCGCCTTGGCGAGCGCCCCGTTGAGTTGCCCTCCCCCCGGAGTGTTCTTCGGAAAGTACGCACCGAGGCTCAGGTTGATGATGTCAGCGCCCACGTTCGTCGCGTACAGGATCCCAGCGATGATGGTGCCGAACGTCCCGCCGCCGTCCTTGTTCAGCACCTTCACCGCGATCAGGCTCGCCCCGGGCGCGATGCTCGCCGTGCGGAAGGCGTTCGAGGCGATGACCGACGCGACGTGGGTGCCGTGCAAGTTATCGTCGCCCCAGGTCGGGCACGGCGCCGCCCCACACGACCCCGCGAACTGGTTCGGCGTGAAGGCAAAGCTGCGAGCCCGGTCGACGCGGCCCTGCATCTCCGGGTGGGTGTCGTCGATGCCGGTGTCGAGGATCGCCACCCTGACCCCCTGCCCCAGGTTCCCTGTGGCCCAGGCCTCGGGCGCGTGGATCGTGCGCAGGTTCCATTGCAAGCCGAGAAAGGGTGCGGTCTGGGGCGGGTTCTGAACGGCCGGCAGCACGTCGGCATCCGCCTCGACGAGTCTGACGCTCGGGTCGAGCGGCGCGATCCACTGCACGACGAGGTCGCGCGTTGCGGAGGTGACGCCGGGCGAGCGAGCGAGCCTCGCCGCGCGGGCGTCGTCCAGGCCGGTTACCGTCGCGAGCCCGAGCTCCGGAAGCAGGCGCGCGACGGCGCCACCGACGCTCGCTACCGCTGCCGTGAGCTGACTGGTCGAGCCCGTGTACTCGACCAGGAACTCGTCGGCATCGGTCGAGAGCGAGCTCTGGCTGCGGGACGCGACGCTCGAGAAGGTCGGGCCGCGGCTGGGACCTGCGAAGCGTCTGGCGTCATGGGCACAGGAAGCGGCGACCACCGCCAGCACGAGCGTGCCGGCGCACAGTCTGAGGCGATTCACATGACGCTCCGCGAGATGGGGGTTGAAAACATGCGCCCAGTCCCGGCGGTCGGCAAGCGGCGTGCACGCTACTTCCCGACGCAGAAGGTCGCGAACAGCCGATCCAGCACATCATCGGGCGTGACCACGCCGATCAGATCGTCGAGCGCTCCGACGGCAGCGCGCAAGTGCGTCGCCGTCGCTGCGGCATCCACGCCACGCTCGCGCGCGGCGGCGAACGCCTCCACCTCGCCGAGGGCCCGCTCGAGCGCCGTGCGGTGGCGCGCCCGCGTGACCACCGGCTCGACGTCGCCGAGCGCGAGCAGGCGGCCGAAGGCCGCCTCGGCGAGCCGCGCCCGTAGCACGTCGAGGCCGGCTCCCGTGACGACCGACACGCCGAGGCCCTCAGGCGGTCGGGCGGCGAGGTCGACCTTCGTCGCCACCTCGACGACGGGCGCCCGGCAGGCGGCCACGAACCGCTCCGACTCCGCATCCCCCGCGCATCCAGCATCTCGGCAAAACAGCACCAGATCCGCCGCGCCCAGGTACTGTCGGGCGACTTCGATCCCGATCTTCTCCACCCGCTCGTCGCTGTCGCGCAGCCCCGCCGTATCGACCAGCCGGAACGGAAAGCCGGCGATCACCGCGTAGGCCTCGATCGCATCGCGCGTCGTGCCCGGCACCTCGGTGACGATCGCCCGCTCCTGACCGAGCAGCGCGTTGAAGAGGGAAGACTTGCCGGCGTTGGGCGGCCCGGCGATCACGAGCAGCGCGCCCTCGCGCAGGCGCTCCCCCTCCGGCGCCGTCGCGAGGAGGACCGCGATGCGGTCTCGCACCGCGCGCCACGCCGCCGTCACGCGCGCGGGGCTCACCGGACCCTCGTCCTCCTCCGGAAAATCGATGTCGTACGCGATCAGCGCTTCGAGCTCCAGCAGCTCGCCACGCAGCGCCTCGAGCCGGGCCGACAGACCGCGGTCGAGCTGTCGCAGCGCGCGGCGGCGCTGGGCCGGCGCGCCGGCGTCGATCAGGTCCGCCGTGGCCTCCGCCTGGAGCAAATCGAGCTTGCCGTTGAGCAGCGCCCGACGCGTGAACTCCCCCGGCTGCGCCGGGCGGGCGCCCGCCGCGACCAGCGCCGCCACGGCCTCGCCGGGAACGAGCAGGCCACCGTGCGTCGAGATCTCCACGACGTCCTCACCGGTATAGGAGCGGGGTGCGGGGAATACGGCGGCGACCACGTCGTCGACCTGCTCGTCGGTAGCGGGGTGCACGAGGCGCGCGCGCAGCGCGGCGCGGGGGCGGTCGGGATGGAACGGCCGGAGGCAGCGCCCCGCCACGGCGAAGGCACCCCGCCCCGAGAGGCGGATGACAGCGACGGCGGACCGGCCAGGGGGGGTCGCGAGGGCCACGATCGGATCGGAGAGCACCCTTCCCCCTTCCCTCTTCCCCCTCCCCTAACTTCGCTTCCCCTGCTCGCGCAGCCGCCGGCGCGCGATGAGGTACTGCTGCGGGATGCTGAAGATGTTGCTCACGGCGTAGTAAAGGTTCAGGCCGGACGCGAACCGTAGCAGGAGCAGGGTCATGAACACCGGCATGAAATACAGCATGGTCTTGGCCTGCGGGTTCGGCGGCACGCCGATCTGGCCGACCTTGGAGAGGACGAACATCGACAGCCCCATGATGATGGGGATGATGTAGTACGGGTCGGCGCGCGATAAGTCGGGAAGCCACAGAAAGGCGACGCCCCGGAACTCGATCGTGTTGGCGAATACGAAGAACAGCGCGAACAGCACCGGCATCGGCAGCAACATCGGCAGGCACCCGCCGACCGGGTTGACGTTGTGCTCCTTGTACAGCCGCAGCATTTCGCGCTGCAGCCGCTCCGGGTCGCTCTTGTAGCGCTCCTGCGTCTCCTTGATCAGCGGTGCCACCGCTTGCATCCGGATGCTCGATTCCATCGCCTTCTGGTTCAACGGCCAGAGCAGCGCCCGCACCAGGACGCCGAAGATGACCAGCACCCACCCGTACGCGAGCGAGAGGCGGTCGTGCATCCAGATCAGGATGTTGACCACGAGGATCGACACCGGCTGGATCAGCGGCCGGAGCACGCCCCCATACGGGTTCGCGTCGTCCAAGTCGTGGCCCAGGTGGGCGAGCTGCCGGTACTCGAGCGGCCCCGTATACAGCTCATACCGAAAGTCACCAGCCGGAGGCACGGGAAGGGTGAGGGCGAGCGCCGTGCGCGTCGCCACGCCGCTCTTGCCGCTGAAAAACGAGGAGGTCGTCACCGTCACCGGCCCGCCGACGGCGATACCGCCGCCGAAGCGAGGCTGGTTTTCTTCCAACGCGAGTGCCGCCGCGATGAAATACTTCGACTTGACGCCGGCCCACTCGAACGGGCCGTCGAGCACCTTTGCGGCGCCCGGCTTGAGCGACTGGAACGCGAGACTCTGCGTCTTGGCCGCCTTGGTGACCACGGCAAAGTGCCGGAAGTCGTCCATCGTGTCCGCCTCGACGGAGCGGAGGCCGTCTCCCATGCCCACGAGCAGCACCGCACCCGCCGGCCCGAGCCCCGTCACGTGACCCTGCACCTGGAAGCGGTATTGGTCGGTGAAGAACACGTACGTCAGCACCACGCGCGCTCCGCGGCGCTCGGCGGTGAGCGTCAGCGGCACACTGTCGCGCTGCACCCGCAGCGCGGGCACACTCGCAGTGAAGCGCCAGTCGGCCAGGGAGATCGTGTCGCCGCCCACCACGAGACAGTGGGCGAGGAGCGGACTGTCCGCCGGCACGAGCTGGACCGGTCGCTCCGCGTCGCCTGGGGCAAATGACTTGTAGTCAAGCAGTTCGGCACTCAGGAGCCGCGCCCCTGCCGTGCTAAGGCCGAACCGGGCGCGGGGCGAGGAGACCCACACGGTCTCGGCAGGGACGTCGGACCGTGGGACGGTCGGACAGACGGACGGTCGCGTCGCTGCGGTTGCCGACTCCGCTGGAGCACGCGCTGTCGCACTACTGTCGGACCGTTCGCCCGTTGGAGCACGCGGTGTCGCACTACTGTCCGACCGTCCGACCGTCCGACGGTCCGACCGCTTCGGAGGGAACAGGATGCCCGGCAGCACCAGCACGATGAGCATCAGAATGAACGCCAGAATGACGCGTCGTTCCACGGGACTCCTGTGCGCCTGCGCGCCTGTGCGTCTAGCTCTTACGGCACCGGATCGTAGCCGCCCCGGTGCAGTGGATGACAGCGCAGGATGCGCTTCAGGCCGAGCCAGCTCCCCTTGAGCGCGCCGTGGCGCTCGACGGCTTCAAATGTGTACTGCGAGCACGACGGCGTGAAACGACACTGCGTGAACATCAGATGCGAGAGCGTCATTTGGTACGCACGAATCAACGTCATGACGGCCCGTCGCGGCCACCGCCCCACGCTCACGTGACGCGCCTCACGATGCCGGTCAATTCGGCCCGCAGGTCCGCAAAGGAAGCGGTGTAGGCGGTCCGCTTCGCGCGCACCACGAGATCGACCGCGGGCAGGGACGCGAGCGCGTGGCGTCTGAGAATCTCTCGTACGCGGCGCCGCAACCGATTGCGGGCCACCGCGGTGAACTGGAAGCGGGGGACCACGACGCCCGTACGTGGGTGGCCGGCTCGATTCGGGCGCCAGGCGATATCGAGGTGCGGAGTACGCAACCGGCGCCCCTGATCCCAGCAGGCGGTGAGGTCCGAGCCGCGCGCGAGGCGCACGCGGCGCGGGAACCGTTCACCCGTTAGCGACTCCGGTGCTTGGACGGCAGGCGGACCACGAGGCGCTTGCGTCCCTTCTTCCGCCGGCGGGACAGCGTCGCGCGCCCCCAGACCGTTTTCATCCGCGCGCGGAAGCCGTGCTTGTTGACGCGCCGCCGATTGCGCGGCCGATATGACGGACCCATAAATTTCCCTCGTGAGGCGGGGAAACGTACATCGCCGTCGCGCGCTCGGTCAAGGTTGACTTTTCCACATACGGGCCGTACTTTCGGGCCGCCCTTGCTCGACGTCCCACCTTTCCGTCATCGTGGATGGAGCAGTCTACTAAAGAAGCCTGGCGGCGGCTGCTCGACGAGGCACGGCGCGAACTTCCCGACGCGACCGTGCGCACGTGGCTCG
>WNGO01000993.1_pt1 | contig 35391 bp, 54 predicted proteins | sample 5400511 | NCBI WGS metagenome assembly WNGO01 (sample SAMN13153380, study PRJNA577476) | soil metagenome | isolation source: 20 cm soil or saprolite under Garry oak tree replicate 2 | place: USA:California | collected 2016-06-15 | reverse complement strand
CCGCGGGCGCCCGGCGGGCGGAACTGCTTGTAGTAGCGGTCGACGTGGGCGCGCTTGACGACCCGGATGTCGCCGACCGGCTTGCCCGCCTCGATCGACATCTGCCTGACCTTCGCGATCATCGCCACCTGCTCGTCATGGGTCTGGGCGATGAACCCCTTGACGATGTCGTCGGCCTTCTTGCGGATCTCCTCCCGCTCGACGGCGTCGTCGGTGAACTGCGCCAGCTCGTCCGAGCGCCAGTGCTTCGGGATCACCTCGCCCTTCATGTTCACGAGCAGGCTGTCCGCCGGGACCGCGCCGCCCGTCCAGCGCGGCCCGGTCTGGCCGAGGTTGGTGCGGTCGATGATCGCCTGCTGGAAGACCTGGCTCGAGCTCCAGTCCTCGTAGTTGACGCGGGTGGTGGCGCGCAGCCTGCCGTTGCGAGCGAGGATCAGCTGGTTGCGGCTGCCGGCGCCCTTCGGCGAGCGTGGCCGGCCCGTCCCTCCCGACGGTGGCGTATAGGCGCCCTGCGGGTCGGGCTCGGCGAGCCGGTGCCCGACGTAGACCTCGCTGCCGTCCTCCTCCAGCCCGAGCTGGCGGGCGAGCAGGCCTTCGCGGCCGGCGGCGCGTCCCTCCTCGAGCCTGCCGCCCTCAACCATGATCCGCTTGCGGTCTTCGGCCAGCTTGCGCATCGCGCCGATCACCTTGTCGTCGACCTCGGGTGCGTTCGCGACGAGATCTTTCATGACCGCGATCGAGGCGCTGACATCCTCCTTCTGGAAGGGCAGGTCTTGGCGGTAGAGGTTGAGCCGACCGAGCTCGTCGTAGATCTCCATCACCTCGCCCTTCGTCTCGGCGAGCTTCGCGGTCTCCTTGAGTTCGGTCTCGCGAGCGTCGAGGCGGGCGTCGATGGTGCCGTCGAGCAGTTCCCTCAGGTGGCCGGTCTGCAGATCCATGACGGCCTGCAGGCCTTCGGCGTTGCGGTGGCTCTTCGGTAGCTGGGCATACCAGAAGTGCGCGACGTCTTCCGCCGATCCCTCCTTCAGGTTCCCGATTGTGCGGATCGCGCCGGCCATCCTCGAAAGCCGCTCCTCCTGGGCAGCTCGCTGCTCGCGACCCGCCGCCTTCATCACCCGCTCCGACGAGGTGACGTGGCGAACGCCGGGCAGCGAGTGGACGAGCGGCGAGCGGTCGAGCGCCTTCGAGGCCTCGTCGATCCAGTGCACGCCGAAGCGGGAGAGCCCGGAGCGCGGCTTCAGGAACTGGGCGGTCAGCCCGCCGATGCTCATCTCTCGCGCCACGTAGGGGTCGTCGAGCGCCGCCCGCACGGCCGGGTTGATCTCTGTCGGGGGGATCTCGGCGGCGCCGGTGGCGAAGCGCGCCGACGGGACGGGGTTGCCGAACTCGTCGCGCAGCTTGTTCTGCCAGGCTCTCGCCTCCTCCGTCAGATGCCTGTCGGCGAGGGTGGAGCCGTTGTCGTAGAGCGGCCGTTCGAGCCGGAAGACCTCCGGGACGTTCTTGATGTTCTCGGCGGCGGGGGCGAGCGGATCGACGTAGAGCGAGTCGCTGATGAACTGCTCCATGCCGCCGTCGTAGTACTTGTCGATCGCGTTCGCGACGACCGCGTCCGGCAGCGCCTGCATCTGCTCCGGCTCCATGTTCGACCAGGCGACGTCGGCGAGCCAGCTGCGGGCATCGTCGTAGACCTCGCCCAGGCCCGGGCCGGCGCCGGTGTCCGTCCAGTGGGCGGGGAAGGTGAAGGGTTCTTCCGCGCCGGAGACGAAGCGTGCCGAGGGGACGACGTTGCCGTACTCGTCGCGGAGCGGGAAGGCGTCGCCGGGGTGCGGGACGTCGAGTCCCGGAACGGCCGCGCTTACTGCTGGGCGGGCGGGCCCGAGGGCGCCGGCGGCTTCGGCCGAATATGGATGGACGGCCGGTTCGCCGGGTGGTCCGGGGGCTTCATGTCCCCCCAGGTCGTAGACCCTTCCGGCTTCTGCGGTTCCTGCTGGCTGTCCTTCATGGATTCTGACCTCGACGTTGTTGGGATCGACCTTGACATGGTAGCCGCTGCGTTTGTTGACCCCCTCGAGCAGCTCCCCGTAGTTCCTGCGCAGGAAGTCTTTGATCTTCTCTTCCTTCCCGGAGGCGTGCCCGGTGACGATCCGCAGCCCGTAGACCGTCTCGCCGGCCTCGTTCTTGTAGCTGTAGGTCGTCGCCCCCGTCAGCTGCTTGAGCTGCTTCGGGGTCGCGTGCGCCTGCAGGTCGGCCCAGTACCTCCTGATCTCCGAGACCTTCGCGAACTGCGGCGCCTCGAGCTCGATCGCGAACTTGCTCTTCCTGCCCTTGACGCTGCTCTGCAGACCGGGCCGTGTCGCCCAGACCTCCCACTGCTGGTACTCGCGGGCGAGCCGCGCCGCAATCCTGTCGACCTGGTTCGGTGAGCCGAGGATCTGCAGGTTCATCGACGGCGTGAACACGTTCTGGTAGATCCCCGGCCCGTAGTCGACGGCGCGCAGGATCCCGTTCTCCTCGCCGATGATCCGGAGCACGTTCGCCTGCTCGCGCTTGGTCAGGCCTAGCGCCGCTCGGTAGCTTGCGGGCGCCTTGGCGAAGTCGTTGGCGCCGCTCAGAACCTCGAGCGAGATGTGGTGGGTGTTGCGCTCGATCGCAGCCAGTGCGTCTTCCGGCACCTCGCCGTGGAAGCGCTGGATCCCTGACCAGCCGAGCGCCTGTACCTCGGCCGGCGTCCACTCGTTCGTCCCCCAGGTCTTGCCCCAGGCCTTGTTGTCGTTCAGGTACCTGGTGATCGCGGCGTACTCGCGCAGCGGCTGGTCGTAGTTGATCCCGCTCGCTGCCGCGCCGGGGTTGTCGAGCTTCAGCCCCGACTTGCGCCCGGCCTTGATCTCATCCCCGTTCGCCTTTTTGAACGACCTAATCCGCCCCCGCTGCCTCCGCAGCACGTTCGCCTTGGCCTCCTCGAACCCCTCGGCGCCCTTGCGGATCTTCGTCCTGCTGTTCAGCTCGATCACGTCCGTCCCCTGCAGCCGCTTCAGCTCGCGGTTCAAGGCCTCGAGTTGTAGGTGCGCGACGGGAAGGCCGTGCCGATCGCGCAGGGTGGCGAGGATCTTCGGGTCGATCCGGCCCAGGTCGCGCTGGGCGTGGATGTCGATCGCCGTCGGGGCGCCGCCGCGGATGTCATCGCCCGTCCAGGTTCTCGTCGACTTGCCTTCCAGGCTGTTGGCGAAGTCGTGCAGCTTCGCCGCCATCCCCGCGGTCACCGGCTGTCCCTGGTAGGCCGCTTCGATCGACTTGACGACCGTCGAGATCTTGTCCTCCGGGACCGGCTGGCCGCGCAGGAGCAGGTCTCTGACCTCGAGCACCGCCTGCAGGCCTCCGGAGGGGGAGGCGTTGGCCTGCGAGACGGCGAAGCCTCTGAGGATCGCCGGCGCGTCGTCGCCGAAGAAGTGGTAGAAGATCGGCCCGAGCTGGCGGTACCAGTAGGCAGCCTTCAGGCCGTCCGCCTGGTTGTAGTTGAAGGCGTGCTGGGTGCGCGCCCACCACTGCTCTGGGGTGATCCTCCCCGTCGCGACGAGCGCGCCCAGATCGGGGTGTGTCGAGGCCCGAGCGGGGTTCTGAGCGTGGCCTTTGGCGATGTTCTTCGGGTCGAGGAAGGACCGCAGATGCGCGTCGGCTTCCTCTTTCGAGATCTGGTGGATGAAGTCGGGGATCGAGCCGTGCAGCTTCGCCGCCGTCGAGTGCATGTCGTGGAAGTAGGCGGGAGCGTGGATCGCCCGCCGGTTCGCGAGTGTCCCACCCTTGACCCCGCGGGCGAGCGTGTCAGCGTGCTCGGCGGCGGCGGCGTCGAGGTCGCTCTTCAGCTGCTTGGCGCGCCCAGGCTCGAGACCGGCGGCGTCGATCTCCTGGAAGATCACCCGCCTGACCGGGTCGTTCTTTAGCACCGGCATCACGTCGGCCTTCATCCGCTTCAGCTTCAGCGTCTCGCGTGCCGTTGCGATCGGGCCCCGCTCGCCGAACGATCTGGCGCCGGCCTGCGCCGCCTCGCGGAGCGCCGCTCCGTCACGCAGTGCGGTGAACATCGCCGCTGCCGCCCGCGGCCCGCGCAGCACCGGGACGACACCGAGCCCGGCGGCGGCGGCGGCGGTGCCGGCGCCGATCGACGGGTGCTTGACGAAATGGACGCCGGCCTTGCCGAACGCGAGCGCGCCGAGTGGGTCGGAGATGATCGAGCCGACGATGTTCCCGACCTGCTTGTCGAAGGGGGTGCGCAGGTCGGGCGTGGGAGCAAACTGACGGCGCGGCCGTAGCCCCGGGATGTTCCCGAGCGCGTACGGGTCGTGCGGCTCGTACTTGCCGAGCGCCGAGCCACCGCTGCTCCTAGGCACGGGCAGACCCCTGGCTGCGATTCTCCTCCGGTGCGGCGAGTCGACCTTCGGGACCGGCTCGGTGTACTGGGTGCGCACCGTGTTCGCGAAAGCCTGGTTCGCCGCCGCCTGCCGGCCGGGGAGTTCCTTGTTGTGACGGCTGATCGCAGCTCTCGTCTGCGGGCCCAGCACGCCGTCGACGTCGACGTTGTAGCCGGCCGCGTTCAGCCGCCGCTGCACGCTGCGGACGTGCGGGTCGCCCGTCGGCCTCGGAATGGAGACGGCGCGGAAGCCGGTGTCCGCGTGCGGACTCGGGACCTTGACTGTCGGCCGCGGCACCGTCGCGACAGGAAGGGAGACAACGGGCTTGGGCACGCCGAGACGCTGGGTGCGCCAGCGGTTGGCCTGGCCCCGAATTGCTGCCTCGGACCAGCCCTCTCTGCGCATGCGGGCCTTCGCATGCGCCAGTGTCTCGTGGCGTGCCATCGGCTAGTGCAGCAAGCCCACCCAGGTGGACCTGCCTCTCTTCGGGATGTAGGCGGAGACGATCGCGTCGGCCATGCCGGCGATCTGGTCGGGGCCGTACTTGAGCAGCTGCAGCTGCGGTGTGATCAGGTGGTTGACGCGGGCGACAATCGCGGCGCGATGCTCCTGCTGGCGGGCCTGGAAGATGTTGATGGCCTGCTGATGGCGCGCCTGGTACGTCGCCAGATCCTCGCCCTTCTGCTGTGGCTCGCTCCGCGGCACCAGCGACCAGATCCGGTTGAGCGACGTCTTCACGAGATCGTTGCCCTGCGTGTTGGTGCCGCTGAGGATGGCCCTGCGATCCTTCAGCGACGCTGGCTTGTTCGGATCTCTCGCTGCCTGCGCCTTGATCCGAGCTGCAGCCTTGGTCGCCGCCGCTGCAACTCCGGCCGCTGTGACCTTCGCCGTCGCCGTCGTCTGCGCGGCCGTCACCCTGGCCGCGTTCGCCGCGTTCGCAATCTCGATCCGCACCTTGCGGTCGGCCGCTGCCCGTATGTTCATCGCCGTCTGCCCCGCCGCTGCGGTCGCGGCGGTCTGTGCGATCTGGGCAGCGTCGGAGCCGGGGGCGGGGACGTGGGTGTTGACGAGGTGCGCCTTCGCGCCCTGGCCGGCGACGGTGAAGACGCTGCCGGTCAGGTTCGTCCAGGCGACGGCCTGGTCGGCGAGGGTCTTGGCCTGCTGCAGCTGCAGCGTCCCGACCTGCACGTCGAGGGCGCGCTGCTGGCGCTGTTGGTCGAGCAGCGACATCTGCGTCTTCGCCGCCTCGCCGCGGAGCGCGCCGATCGCCGTCTGGTACAGCCCCGGCCTCGTCTTCTCGAGCGCCGTCTTCTGCAGCGCTAGCTGATCCCTCAGGTCCTGAGTCTTCTGCAGGTACTGCTGGGCGATCCCGCCGACCTGCATCACGTTGGCGACGTTCTGGCCGCGGGCGAGCGTGGCGGCGTTCGCCGCCTCCTCCTCGAGGCTCATCCCGGGGGCGACGACGCCGGCCATCTGCAGCGTGTTGCGCATGCTCGCCGGGTCGTAGGTCGGCGCGCCCATCGCGGGCGCGCCCTGAGCAGCGAGATGCTCCGCCGCTGCGCCCGCCGCCGCCTGCTGCGAGGCCTCGACTGCGCCGGTCAGCCCGGTCCCGTAGAGACGCATCCGGTCGGCGGCGTCCTGGTAGGTCGCCTTGACCGCCTCGGGGGTGTTCTCGGTTAGGTGGGCGAGCGCCGTCGCATAGCCCTGAGCTCTCGTCGCCTGGTTCTGCGTCGCGAGCTGCTGAGCTTTGCTGGCGGCGTCCATCCCCGCCTCGGCAGTCGTGATCTGGCCGGTAACCGCCTTGTTGGCCTGCGCGATCTGCTCCGCCGGCGTCAGGATCGAAGCGGTCAGCTGCTGCGTCAGCGCGCCGAGCGGGTTGCGCGCTCGGGCGGCAACGCGGGCGGCGTGGGTCTTCGTCACCCAGTGGACGTAGCCGTTCCAGGAGGCACCTGACTTCTTGGCGGCGTCGGTCTTCGCGAACTGTGCGCGGGTCAGGAGCGGACTCATGTCAGCCTCGCCCAGGCCTGCGGATGCTGGGCGGCGAACTGCGCCGCCGTGATCGCGGTGCGTGGGTTCTTAGCCCGGATCTGGTTCAGGTAGCGCGTCAGTGCCGCCCTGGTCGTGAACGACTGCCCGCCCCACTGCACCGGCGCCTGCGTTGCCGGCGTCGTCGGCGCCGTCGCGCCCGGATAGACGCCCCGATCGATGGTGGGATAACCGCCGGTGACCCCGGCCTCTGCCGCGCCGGCGGCGCCTGCGCCTGCTGTCGCCGCGGGGTAGACCGGCCCCGGGATCGCGGCGAGCCGCTGTGCGACCGCGCTCTGCGCGCCGCGCAGCGTGTCGAGCGCGCCGCTGCGGGTCGTCAGGAAGCCGCCGATGTTGCCGCGCAGCGCGTCCAGCAGTCCCTGCGCCTGCTGGTAGGAGGCGGTGTTGAACTGGTCGCTGGCGAGGCCGGTACGGATCGTGCTCGCGCCGCCGTGCACGTCGAGTCCGCTGCCGCGGGCGGCGAGCGCGTAGTCGAGGTTCGTCAGCCCCTGCCGGTAGCCGCGCTCGAGCTGCGCCTTCTGCGACATCTGGTTGCCCTGCGCCGCCTGGATCGTCGTGTCGTCGAGCGCAGCCGCGTAGCCCTGCAGGTCGGGGTCGGTCAGGTCGAGCTCGCTGAAGTTGGGGATGTAGCCGGACGACCTGACCGAGGCGCGCAGCTGGTCGCGCAGCAGATTCGAACCCTGCTGGACTCTCGCGTTGTAGTCGCGCATCGCCGTGATCCAGGCCGGGTCGGACTCAATGTCGGTTGCGTAGCCGGGGGGCGGAACGCCACCGGTCGCGCCCGTCGTGCCGGCCGCGCCGCCGCCTCCGCCGGGTGGCGGGATGGTCGTCACGTTGGGCCCGATCGGCACGATCGGGTTGCCCCGGTAGACGCTCGGGATCGGCCGGTAGTCGCCGGTCGACTGACCGATCACGGCGCCGGGGGTCTCCTGTAGGTAGGGCTGGTTCCTCGAGGGGACGGCGCGGTTGACCGGGTCGACGAGCACGCCCTTCGGCACCTTGGGCGAGAAAAACCCGGGGGCGTAGCCGTAGCCAGCTCGCGCCTGCGGCGGCTTGACCTTGGTGAGCGGCATGAAAGCCTCCTCAGGCGATGATGATGAAGGTGATGACCAGAAAGGCGGGCGTGTCGATCGGCGCGCCCGACTGTGGGCCGACGCTGATCGTGTCGCTGATGGCGATCGTGTCCTGAATCGTGATCCCGGTCGCCGACTCGGCTGTATTCACTCCCGACAGGTCGGGCACCGGAGTTCCTCCCGCCGTCACCCCGGTCGTGCCCCCGGCCGCGTTCAGGCCGTGGTGGTGGGTGGGGTCGATCAGGTTGACCGTGCCCGTCTTGGTGACAGTGCCGTTCTTGCTGTGCCCGTGCACTGGGCCGCGCTGCCCGAGCGGCCTGCCCTCGTTCTGACTGATCTGGCTGACCCCGCTCTTGGTGCCTTTGCCGACCGGGATCCGCTCTCGTAGATCGGGCACGTTGAACGTGTTCGCATCCGGCGTGCCGAAGCGAGAGCCGATCGCGTTCCAGAGCCTGCTCTGAGTGGTGCGCGAGTAGGAAGCTCCGTCGCACATCAGCGCCCCCGCCGGGGCGCTGTCGGCGCCGTAGGGGAGGATGATTCCGGCGGGCAGGATCCCCAGCGAGCCGGAGCCGAGGCCGCTGATCCCGAGCATCGCGGTCAGACCGGCGACGGCCGAGAGCGGCAGGTTCATGTCGGAGGTCTCGAGGAAGGAGATCAGCCAGGTCTTGAACTGGATCGGGAGCGAGAAGGGGTCGGAGAGCAGCCGCTGCAGCAGCTGGTATTCCTGCTGAGTGAGCGGCCGTTCGTCGGCGGGGCCGACGTTCCCGGCTGAGGCGGTGCCGGCGTCGAGCGTGCTCACCGGGACGGCTCGAGCGGCCAGCCCTCGACCGCTAGGTCGTAGACGCGGGTGACGGTCGTCGGCGCCAGCTGTTTGACCTGGAAGGCCATCCCGTAGCTGCCGCGGTTGATCGGCAGCTTGTAGCGGCTGTAGCGCGTGGTCGGCGGCAGCCTGCCCACCGAGGTGTAGGCGGGGTCGTTCGGGTTGGCGACGTAGCCGAGCGAAAGCACCGGCGCCGTGGCGGACGCACGAGCGTCGTAGGAGAGGTAGCCGAAGCGCTGCCGCTTGTGGCCCTCGCGTCCCATCCGGTACCAGGGCGTCTCGAAGACCGGCAGCACCGAGACGCCGTCGTCGTCCGCGACCGGTGTCGAGCCCGAGGTGACCGGGAAGAAACAGGGGCCGATCCGGGCCAGTCTTTTCGTGCCGGCCATCCCCGCCCAGACGCGCTCCATCCCGATCCCCCCAGAGGAGGCGACGTAGGAGAGCGCGTAGATGTTCGCGAACCTGAACCACTGCCGCTTGTTCAGGTCGCAGATCAGGGTGGTGGCCGTCCCGTCGGAGCGGCGGATCGTGATCTGGTAGTAGTCGAGGAAGGTGCAGGCGGCGAGCGAGATCATGTTCTGGTAGAGCGTCCGCCAGTAGTAGAGGATGCCGCCCTGCGAGACGAGGTTGCGGATCACGGCGCCGTCGGTGACGTGCACGCCGTGCTCATCGGCGAAGATGCAGTTGTCGTTCCAGTAAGCGATCGTGAACGGGTTCGTGCAGCCGACCCGGTCGAACAGGCCCTCTTCGATCAGGTCGTCGTCGGAGGCACCGCTGTGCGGCGGGGTGGAGCCGCGGATGCGCGAGACGGCGCCGGCGTGGAAGACGAGGATCACCGAGCGGGTGGAGGCCATCGCGGTGATCGCCCTCGCGGTCGGCTTGTTCGAGAGCGCGTCCCAGGCGTGTGCCGGTTGGCCGGGGTAGGAGAAGTAGACGACGTTCTCATTGCCGGGGACGCCGCCGACGGCGATGTACTCGTGGTAGGCGGTCCCGAAGGGCGCATGCGGCGCGCTCGCATCCATCCCGACGATCGCCAGGTTGCCGCCGGGGGCGGTCAGAAGCTGCGGGACGCCGGCAGCGGCGCCGTCGAAGGCCACGACCATGTTCGTCGCCTGGATCGGATGCTGCTTCGGTGCGTAGGAGCCGCCCTTCGCCGTCACCGGGTAGGGCGGGTTCTGGCCGACCTCGTACCACTGGTTGTTCGAGCCGATTACGAGCAGCTTGTCGCCGCTGGTGAAGCCGCCGAGGATCCCGGCGACGGGGTCGCCGCCCATCAGGTCGGAGCCCCACTGCCAGCCGCCGCGCCCGGTCAGGCCGGCGTCGATGATCAGCGGCACGTAGTCGACGACGTCCCACAGGTAGCCCTGCGGCATCCGGTCGCGGGGGAAGTCGCGGGCGAAGGCGCGGGCCTCGCCGAGCAGCGAGCTGGGCGCAGCCACTTAGCCGACCCAGGCGTCGTGGTCGGAGACCGGGCTCAGCCTGACCCGGCGTGAGGCCGCACGGCTCGTGCCGCGCTTGTTCACCATCATCCGGATCTGCTGCAGCTTGCCGCCGCGCCCGTCCGGCCCCTCGTAGAGGACGCGGTAGCGCTCGCCGATCTGACTCGAGGCGTCGTCGCCGTAGTCGGCGCACTGCCAGCGGCAGAAGAGCTCGATCGCGTCCTGGAACTCCTCCGGGATCGCCCCGTAGTTCTCGTCGCCGGGGGAGTCGCCGTCCAGTTGCATCTTCTGCGGACGCAGGACCGCCCAGACGTCGAGCTCGCCGGCCACCGAAGGTGTCGGGTTGACGCGCAGGATGTCGGAGCGGATCAGCGCGAAGGACGGGCTGGTGAGACTGTCGCTCCGCTGTGCGCGTCGCGTCGCCCCGTCGTCGACGTCGACCAGGGCGAGGATCGAATGGTCGAGCGTGTAGGTGTCGACGTTCGCCTGGGTGTGCAGATGCACGCAGCGAGCGACACAGCGGGTGCGAGCAAGCAGGTCGATGGTGCCGCGATAGATCATGTCCTGCACCAGCGGCAGCTCGTTGTAGTCGTCGATCTGCTGCAGCCCGAGCCAGGCCTGGACGCGGTCGGCGATCTCCTTCCTGGTCATCAGCTCCTCTCATCCTCCTTCCGGTCACGCTCGACGAAGAAGCCGACGCGCAGCCCGCGCCAGGTCGCGTCCTCACGACGCAGAATCACCCGAATGATCGTCACGAGCGCGAGCAGCGCGAAGAAGACGATCACTCCGCCCGTGATCGTCTCGGCGGTCGTCAGGTTCGCGATCACGGCTCGGCGACGCGCACGAAGACGGTGCCCTGGCCGTTCTTGTTGCGCGTGCGCTGCATTACCTGGCCCCCGTTCGAGTTGTCCGAGGTGCTGGTATTGCCTTCGACGGTCTCGAAGTCGCCGTTCCCGTCTGGCGAGGTCAGGACGATCCCGATGTGGTCGAACTCTCCGTCCCGCTGCCAGTCGAAGCAGACCAGGTCTCCCGGCTTCGGGCCCGAGGTGATCGTCAGGCCGTTCCGCCCGTTGCGGGCGTCGTCGACGATGTAGGGCACGTAGCTCCACTGGCTGCCCCTGGCGAACGAATCCGAGTACGGATCCCGGCCCGTCTGGTCGGCCCAGGTGCAGAAGATGGCGCACCAGGGGACGCCGTTCATCCGGTACCAGTCGCCGTACTTGGTCAGGTTCGAGTTGGCGGGCGACTCCTTGTTCCCGATCTCGTTCTTGGCGGTCGCGAGCCGCGCCTGAGCTGCGCTGCCGGCCTGCGGCTCCGGCTGCTCTGCGCCGCCGAAGCGGTCCCAGGCGGCGTTGATCAACTCGACCGAGCGAGCGTCCATCGCCGCCTCGCCGGCGTGCGGCAGCCCCTGCGGGATGCGGATCGAGCGCAGCAGGTTGAACGTCTCCTGCCCGATGAAGCCGGTCGGCTGGATCTGCTGCTGGCGCTGCACGCCGGCCACGCCCGACTCGCCGACGTTGCCTCCCGCCTTGCCGTGGCTGAAGGCGTTCGAGAACGCCTGGTCGAAGGCCTGCCACTTCCAGCGTCCGGCGCGGGAGATCGTGCGCTTGTAGGCCTCGATGTCGGAGCCGGGCGCCGACGGCTTGCGCCCGGGCGCTGCGTCGGGCGGGTAACAGGGTCGTGGGAATCCGCGCACGGCGACCATCGGCCCACCGGGGTAGCCGGTCTCCCACCACTGCTTCATCCGTCCTCCTTCTGTCGCAGTCGAGGCCGGCCGCTCTGCAAAACGGCCGGCCTTCCTGACTGCGAGCCTCAGCTCGAGGCCGCGGCCTTCGACGCGGGCTCGGCTGTCTTCGTCTCCTGCTGCGCCTTCTCCTGCGCCTTGAGAGCAGCCTCCTGCTCCTCGGTCGCCACCTTGTGCTCGTGCTCGACGATCGCTTCGGCCTCCTTCTCACGCGCCTCGTTCGCCTCGTCGACGCGCTTCTGCTCGACCTCCGGCCGGAGGCCAACGCCGTCCTCGAGCGAGGTGTCGGGCGACAGGTACCCGGCCTGCGGGTGCCCTGCTGGGAGCGTCTGCTTCGGCTCCTCCTGCTTCTTGTCTGTCACTTCGTCCTCCTTCATTGCGGGACTGTCGGTGTGAGGTCGAGGTCGCTGGCCGCCGCCCCGGCCAAGGTGCTGGTGCTGGCGACGGATGGCGCGAGTGTCAGTTCGGTCGGCGTCGGTTGCGAATGGATGAAGACAACGCTGCCGCCGACGACGATCACCTTGCCCGCGACGACCTCGCCGCAGATGTGCTCGCCGCAGATCGGCGCGGCGGCGGTCTCCAGGCAGTACAGCTGCTCGAGGTCTTCCTCCAGGCACGTTTCCGTGCGCAGGTAGACGCGCCAGGCAGCCGCTGCGCCGAAGGCCTGCGCCGTCGAGACGCCGCCGATCCGGACGCGGTAGGAGCCCTTCGGTGTCCCGAAACTCTGCGCGCTCGGAACGGAGCCGGCTGCGACCGTGAAGCGCGTACGGATCGTCCCGAAGCTCTGTGCGCTCGGGACGCCCGGCACGGTGACGGCGGTGGTGAGCCTGACCGCCGGGGCGCCGAAGGCCTGTGCGCTCGCGACACCCGGCGCCGTGATCCGGTAGGCGGTCGTGGGGACGCCGAAAGCCTGCGCCGTCGAAAGACCGCCGCCGGCGAGGCGGACGTTCGCTCGCACCGCCCCGAAGCTCTGCGCGGAGGCAACCGAGCCGACCGTGCGTGTGACCGTCGCCCTGACGCTCGGAGCGCCGAAGGCCTGCGCGCTCGCAACCCCGAGCACTGGGTAGTTGTTGATCGCCTGCGGCGTCCCGAACTGGACGCCGGGTGTGCCGAGCGCGAGATGTCCGTCGCCTGCGACGACCTGCCCGGTGATCGAGGCGTTGAAGTCCGGCGGGTAGACCGGGGCAGTGATGGCGACGAAGCTCGTCTGGGCCTCGAGCAGAAGCCCGCTGCCATCCTCGAGCAGCAGCTTGCCGCTGCCATCGTCAAGGACGATGTAGTCGGCCACTAGGACGCCTGCAGGAAGATCGCGGGGACGTTCCCCGCACGCAGCACACCGGCCAGCGGGAACGGATTCGCGATCGTCGTTCCCTGCCCGGCGTTCGACCAGGCGTTCGGGATCGCATTCGCACCCGGAAGATCGAGGCCGGTCAGGAACGGGTTCGCCCCGTTGCAAGAACGGATCGTCGGCCCCCCCGACGCGCCTGTGTTCTGCACGCCGATCCAGTAGGTACCTGCGGGGACCGGCCCGAGCGCGGCGGTCGGGGCGGCAATCGCGGAGCCTGAGATGTCGGCTGTCTGGTAGAGCAGCGCCCCCGGCCCGGCTGCCGTGTCGGCGTAGACGCAGACACGCAACGTGCTCGCGACGCCCGCGGTGATGTCCAGCTGCACCGTCTTGATCGCCGCCGCCAGCACGGTGCGTGTAACCCGCAGCTGGCCGGGGTTATAGACCTGCGTGCCGAGCGAGGCGCAGGGGAAGAGCGGCAGCCAGAGATTGGAGATCGTCGCCACCGCCGGGGCTGCGCGCAGGTTCGCGGCGGCGATCTTCTTGTTCGCGCCGCTCGCGGCGAGCACAAGCTCATCGGTGTCGGCGAGTATCAGGGCGGCGGTCAGCGCGGAGATCTTCGTGTCCGCCATGACCTAGCTCAGAGCTTCGCGATCCAGGGTGCGCTGTTCTGCCACTGAATCGTGATGTCGCCGCCGTTCGGGGTGACCGTGAAGCCGTCGATGTAGAAGAGCAGCGGGCTAGTGCCCGCGACGCCCGTGTCTTTGAAAACGCCGAGGCAGTCGATCGCGGCCCCGGAGGGGACGGCGAGGAAGGTGGCGTCGCCGGCGTCGAAGCAGCCAGGGTCTGCGCCGGCGCCGTTTGCCGTCTTCGTGCCGAGGGTGACGTCGGTGACGAGCGCTGCCGGGAGCGAGGAGAGGAACTGGTGGGCCTGCGCGAACGTGTACGCGGAGACGCGCATCAGCCGCACCTTCACCGTCACCCCGGCGGAGGTCAGGTCGCCGTGCGTGCCCTTCCAGAACTCCTGCAACGCCAGGTTGTAATGAGCAGAGGCCATCAGACGCTCACCTCCTGGTGGCCGGCCTGGAGCTCGTTGCGCTCGTCGACGCTGTAGTCACGCGAGAGCCGGCCGTCGGCGTAGCCGAGCAAAATGAAGCGGTCGGCCAACTCGTCCTCGAACTCGTACTGCTGCCCGGCGACGTGCTCGCCGACCGAGTTGAGCATCCGCACCGTGCTCATTTCGGCTGCAGGCCCTTGTTCGCCTCGGAACGATCCGCTGCCCAGAGCTCGAACCCGTAGGGGTCGTAGGTGGGGTCGACGAAGCTGTCCATCACCCCGTACGGATCTGCCTGCTCGTGCGGCAGCCAGTAGCCGGGCTGGTAGGCGAGGGCATGCGCGTCGCGGGGGTCCTGCTGTCCGGTCGCGGAGATCGACATTTACCGCTCCTCTCTTGCTGCACGTTCGTGGATGCCGTCGAGCTCGAGCGGGGGACCGCCGAGCCTGATCTCGCCGGCGTACTCCCTGGCGAAGTACTCGGCCTGCTTGTCGCGGATCGGGGCGCCGCAGACGTTGCAGCGGACAGGCCAGGCCTGCTCGAACGGCTCCAGGCACTTGACGCACATGTAGCCGGCCCGCATCCGCCCGATCGTCTCCTCGTCGAGGGTTAGCTGCACCTCGCCGAGCACCCGTCCGTCCGGGAGCCAGAGCCCCTGCTGGACGTGTTCGCTGTCCAGCACGACCGCCGGCCGGCGCCAGCGCTCAGGCAACGATCTCTTCCTCCTTCGGCGTCTCCTCTTCGAGCTCGAAGCCGCCGAGCTTCGACTGGAGCGCGTCGACCAAGGCCTGCCGGTTCTGCGAGGCACGCTCGTAGGTGAGCACGTCCTGCAGGTTGTGGCCGTCCTCGTCGAGCTTCTTCAGCAGCTGGCGGATGCTGCCCTGGTAGCCGTCGTAGGCCGGCCAGGGGGCCGGGACCGTCGTCTTCGGGAGGGCGATGACGTCCTCGGTCTTCTCGAGCGCGAGCAGCTTCTCTTCGACCTTCAGCCGCAGCTCGTCCGGCCACTGGTTCTGCTCCTGCTGCTGGACGCTGTCGTAGACGCCGATCCGGTAGTCGGGCGGGACGATTGTGACCTCGTCCATCTCCTGGTAGGAGCCGTTGAACTTGCCGCCCCAGCGGGTGAGCACCAGCTCGCGCTCGAACGGCTGCAGGCCGACCGGCTCGAAGCGGGCGAGCACGGCCTGCTGCAGGACCTTGGTGCCGCCGGTCGCGTACTCCTCCGCGATCAGCCGCTGGATCTCCACGACCATGCGGCCGTATCTGGATGCGAAACGCATTCCTGTCCTCCTAGAAAGGTTTGTGGGGGCGGGCGAGGACGGTCAGTTCCGAACCCACCCCCACACTGCTGGAGCTCACGGAGGCGGCAGGCAGCCGGTGATGATTCCGTGTGCCCGCTCGTGGGCGAACTCGTACGTTGCCTCGCGCATGTACTCAGCCGAGTAGACGTCCTTGCCCTTCGGCTGCTGTTCGGTGATCAGCTTCGTGTCGCGGTCGCGCATCGGCCGCTGCTCGATCAGCGAGAGGTCGAGCAGGAAGGCGTAGCCGCCGTAGCCGACGCTGGTCAGGTACGGGAACTCCGACCACTCCTTCTTGACGACGACGGGGATCCGGTAGCCGTAGGCGCCGGAAATGAAGGCGTCGACCTTGACGCCGAAGACCTCCTCCGGGGTCGGCTGCCACTGGGCGCCCATCCCGACTCTCGTCCAGTTCGACATGCACATCGTCACGACCGGGGAGGCGAACAGGACCTTCGAGCCCGGTTCGCCGTTCGCCATGATCGGCATGATGAAGCTGTCGAACGCGGTCGGGGTCAGCGGCCCGGTCAGGGCCAGCTTGTAGGTCGAGATGAACTCGATCGCGCCGCCCGAGGTGCCCTTCGGCTCGTTGTCGGGCGCGCCGGAGTTGGCGGCGTAGGAGCGCGGTCCGAAGAAGCCGATCGCCTCCCACTTGCGCTTGTGCTCCCGTGCCTTCCTGGTCGCCTCCTTCGCCGGCTCCCGTCCGCCGTACAGCTCGATCGCGGTCTGGGTGCCGGTGAACGACCAGGTGGTGCGGGTGATCTGAGTGTAGTTGTAGCCGAGCACACGGCCGAGGTAGCGGGGCGACGGGAAGTCGGAGCCCTGCGGCTGTGCGTCGGCGACGACGAGGTAGGTGTCGCCCGCGTTCGTGGCGGCGGCGGCGACGCTGCCGACGCCTCGAGCGATTGTCAGCGCGTCGGTCGCGACCGAGACGACGCGGATCGCCTCGCCCGAGCGCATGTTGCGTAGCGTGTCGTTCGCGGCGACGATCTTGCCCTGCCCGGCGCTGACGTTCAGCGTCGTCGAGACGTTCGTCTGGGCATCGCCGGTCACCTGGCGGGGGAAGTCTTCCTCCTCGAGCCAGTTGACCTTCTCCCGGACGGCCTGTTTGGACGAGGCCTTGTCGGTCATCGTCGAGAACTGGGCGTCGTCGGGCTTCAGCTTGCGGATGCGGTCGTCCATGTCGACGACGCGCTCGTCGGGCAGGATCTCCTCGGTGGAGACGTTGCCCTGTGCGATGGTGCCGGCCACGGGTGGCCCTCCTGACGGGTTGCGAAGAACGGATCTGTTGTCCTTCGGCCCGCGGGGTGTCTCCGCTGAGGGAGGCCCGTCTGGCCTACTGGTTCCAGGCCCTGTCCAGGTCTTCCAGGGTGAGGCCCGGGCCGAGTCTGGTGGCGCGGGGTGTCTCGTCTGAACCTGGCGAGGTCTGGGCTGAACTTACCACTGCGGCGCCGCGGGCGTCTTCGTCCGCTTGCCGCCGGTCCCTGGTGATCTTCTCGCGGGTCGATTTGACCGTCGCCGCGGAGGCGCGGGCGATCTCGTAGATGCCGATGATCCCTCGCGCCGCCGTCTCCGGGTCGTTAGAGCGGGCGTCCTGGACGAGCGGGTGCACGGGTCCGAGCGTCTCCATCATCGAGAGCATCTGGCGCTCGTAGGTCGGCATCTGCGGGAAGTGCTCGACCAGCACCTCCATCAGCGCCGCGTGGTCGACGATCACGTCCTCCTGCGCCTGCTGCAAGCTGACCTGCGTCTGCTGCTCGGAGCGATCGATGAAGCTGGCGAGCCGCGCCGCCTCGTAGGGGCGCTCCTCGGCCCACTGCTCGCAGACGGCGCGGGCGAGATCGTACTCCTCGACGTTGAGCGCCTCGCGCACGAAAGCCTGCGGGTCGCCGGACTCGACGGCGTTCTCCACCCACTGGCGCTGCTCCTCGTTGAGCAGGATCGTCGGGGTGATCGCCTGCTGGCGCTGCACCTGGGCCTCCAGCTCGCGGACGCGCTGTGAGAGCTGGCCGTTCTCGCGGCCCTGCCGCCCGAGCACGCGCTCCAGGTTGACCGCGGCCTTCAAGGCCTCCTGCGGGTCGCCGGCGTACTTGGCCAGGTAGGCGAGAATCTCCGGGTCGTCGGTTTCGAAGCCGGCGCGGACCTCGGCCTCCTCTTCTGCCTCCTCGAGCTCGGCCTCACCCTGCTCGTCCTCGCCCTCCTCTGCTTCCTCCTCTGCCTCTTCCGGCTCCTCCGGCGCTTCCGGTGTTTCCGGCGTGCCCGGCTCGGGCTCGGGGATCTCTTCGGTGGTGGTGGCGTCGACGATCTCTTCCGGCGCCTCCTCCTCCTGTTCCTCGTCCCAGGCGGCAAGGATCTGCTCTGTCACCTCGCGGTTGTTCACTGGCTATCTCCTTCCGCGGTCACGCCGCGTTCTTGCAGCTGTCGCTCGAGCCGGTTCTCGGCGCTCAAGGGCTGCCTGACCAACCACTGCATGCCGTCGATGAAGCCGCGCCAGTGGTCGACGAGGCGCTGGTCGACAGGCTCGTTGGGCGCCAGGACGTGGCCGAGCAGGATGCGCTCGATCGCCACCACCTTGAGGCCGACGGAGGCCTCCAGGTCGGGCCAGGCCGGGTGCTTGGCGAGCGCCTGCAGATCGAGTTGGGCGAGTTCGGGGAGAGCGGGCCGGCGGCGGCGTCGACGTTCGTCAGACCGCTGCCTGCTCCGGGCGGCGGGCCGGGCGGCAGCTGCTGCTGCTGTGGCTGCTGCTGTCCGGGTGGTGCGCCCTGGCCCGTGATCGCCGGCGCCGCCTGCGGCGGTAGGAAGTAGCGCTCCTTGTCGGAGACGTCGTAGGCATCGAGCGTCTTCTCCATGAACGCCTTCAGGTTCAGGGGAGCGCCGGAGACGGCGAAGACCTGGGCGGTCTGGGCGGCGATCTGGAGCAGCGACTGCGACTCGGCGCGCCGCTCCTGGCGCAGCAGCGAGTCGCTGGTGACGTCGATCATCACGTCGTAGTCGCCCTGGATCTCGAGCGGCGAGATCGTCCGGTAGGCGGCGGCGCCGTTGCGGCCGACGATCTTGATCACGCGCTCGTCGCGCAGGAACTGCTGATAGAGGAGCAGGAAGTGCTTGCCCAGCTTCGCGTACGCCCACAGGTAGTGCTGCTTCCTGGACTGGATGATCCGCTGCGCGATCGTGGTGATGATCGAGACGCCGGTCGCCGTCTGCTGGTCGATCGTCTGCGAGTCGGCGCCGGAGGCCATCGGCAGCCCGCCCATGATGTTCTGCAGGTCGCCCTTGATCATCCCCTCCGACTGCAAGGTGATCTGCGCGACCGTGGGGTCCATCTTCAGCGTGTCGACCTGGCCGGGATCCTCGACGAACCACTGGGCGTTCGGCGCCCACTCGAAGCTGTCGGGGTCGTCGACGTCGGAGCGGATCACGGTGATCAGGTTGGCGAGCATCCTGACGACGTCGAGGCGCTGGTTCTGCAGCGTCCAGAGCATGTCCTGCAGCTGGGCCAGCGCCTCCACGACCGAGATCCCGGGGATCTGGAAGGCGTCGGGCATCGCCGAGCAGACGACGAACGGCATCCGCCCGTTCCAGAACGGGTTCGCCCTGTCGGCCAGGAGGACGGTGCGGTTGCCGACCGTGATCAGCCGTTCCGGCGTCCAGTACTCGAGCACCTCGATCAGGTCCTGGGTGCGGTCGATCCCGCGCAGCCGGCGCTCGCGCTCCGAGACCTTCTTCAGCGCAGCGCTCGAGGCGGCATCCTTCAGCTGCTCGACGTTCTTATAGAGGCCGGCCTTCTGCTTGCGCAGCAGCGAGTCGTAGGAGACCCAGGTGCGGTCGATCAGGTACTCGGCGTTCTCCACCCGCGAAGCCTGCGGGGGCCAGAAGAAATCGCGCACGTCCCTAACCTCGGAGCGGGCGTCGTCGCAGATGACGGTGTCCTCGACCTGCTCCTCGCGGTGGGAGTCGAAGGAGTCGACCGTCTGTCCCTGCGCGTCCTGGATCACGATCTGGTCGGGGACGAGCTGGGTGACGGTGCGCTTCTCGTGCTGCCACATGTCCTTCAGGACCGAGATGCCGGCGATCAGATCCTGCTGCATGAAGTCGCGCTGGTTCTCGGCGAACTGGTCGCGCTCGAGCGCGTAGCGGAGCGTGTCGTCGATCGCGTTCACCGCCGCCACCCGCTGCAGCACCTCCTCGAGCGGCTCGCTCGGGCGCGGACGTGGCTGCACGTTGAACCTGGGCGAAGGCTCCAGCATCGTCGCCAACATCCCCTCGTAGGTCTGGAGCACGTAGGGGGTGGTGACGTTCGAGTGCCAGTCCTCGTCATCGGAGCTGTCCGCGCCGGCCGGGGCCTCGGCGAGTCCGCGGTAGCTGTTGTAGCGGCGCTCGACCCGGGCGACGAAGGCGTCGTGGTAGCGGCGCTCGCACAGCTCGACCGCCTTGACGACGAGCTCGAGCGGACCATCGACCTTCGTCTGATCGTAGGTCGACGTCTCGGTCTTAGCCAAGCGCTGGCCCTCCCGCCGGGGCGGCGCCGGCGAGCGCACGCTGCAGACTCTTCATCCCGCCCTGCTGGGTGTCCTGCTGGTTCGAGGCCTTCAGCTTCAAGACGATCTGCAGCGCCTGAGTTGCCTGAGCGCGGTCGGCGTCGTCGGGGTCGAGCTGGATGAAGGCGTGCAGAGCGTCGTCGGCCGCAGCGAGCGCCTCGACCGAGGTCGAGAACTGCCCGCCGGGTGTGCTCTGGTCAGGCGAGGTGCCGCCGTCCGGGGGCGGACCCGCGGCGCCGAGGTCGAGGGGTGGCCCTGCGGCGCCGGGGCCGAGCGGGGGTCCGCCCTGTCCGCCGAGCGCGCCGGCGAAATCTTGCATGCTCATGCGGCTTTTCTCCTTTTCTTCTCCCAGGGGTAGAGGTGACGCTTCGGCTTGCGCGGGCTGCGCCGGGCGCGCCGCTCGTGCCGGCCGTAGAGGCGGTACATCTCGAGCGCGATCCCGAAGGCCATCACCCGGTCGTCGTTCGAGCCTTCCTGGGCTCGCGGCGAGGGCAGCGTCTTCTGGCGCACGAAGGTGCGCAGCTCCATGATCAGCTGGCGCGGCAGCGCCGGCAGCAGCTTCTCGCGCACCGCCTGCTCGATCTGGTTGATCACCTGCGGGCGCGTCTTGATGTTCATCGGGAAGCCGTAGTTGGCCATCATCTGGCCGTCCGGGCGATCCTGGATCGTGTGCCGGTACAGCTTCGGGTAGTGCGGCCGGCCCTTACGTCCGTCGCGCAGCGAGATGATCACCGGCTCGCCGTAGCCGCCGCCCATCTCGACCGCGACCCGGGCGTTGCGGTAGAAGCGGCCGAGGAAGTGCAGCTGCTCCGCGAACTCGTCCGGGTCGATGCGGGCGTGGAACTCGGCGGCGAGTCCCATCGTCTGCAGGTCGACGACGAACGCGCACGAGTAGTCCATCCCGCGCCCGGTTGCGACGTCGGCGCCGATCGCGTACTCGAGCTCCGCGTTCGGCTCGGCGTAGATGCGCGTCCAGCCGAGCTCGGAAGTGTGCACCTTCGCCTTCGCACCCGAGGCGTCCGCCTTGAAGCTGATCCGGCGCAGCGGCTCGAGCGGCGCCTGCTCCGAGTACCAGGCGAGCGCCTCCAGGTCGAACCAGCATTCGCCGGTGTTGATGAAGGCGTCCTCGGCGGTGCGCGGATACTGCTCGGCCCGGTCATGGGCCGGCAGCGCCTTGGCGACGTTCTGGTACCAGCTCTCGTCCCGGTCGGGGTGCAGAGACCAGGGCAGGAACTGAACGTTGATCCCGTAGGCCTCGCCGTTCACATACAGGTGGTGGAAGAAGTTGCCTTCGCCGGTCTGCTCGTTCGAGACGCCGTTGGCGGTCGAGATGACGATGATCTGGCCACCGTTGTCGGCGGTCGCGAACATCGCCTTCCAGGAGTCGCGGGCGTACTCGTGCCGGGCGAACTCGTCCAGCAGGACGAGCGTCGCGACCTCGCCGTGGCCGGCGCGGCGCGTCGAGGGCAGCCCAACGCAACTCGAGATCCTGCCGTCCTTGAAGGTGAACTCGATCAACGTCGAGGGGCGGGCGTCCCGCGAGGGCTTGGTGATCTTCGCCTCGAACTGCAGATGCTCCGGCAGCGAGTGGAACATGTCGAACATGCGGTTCACGACCTTGATCGCCTCGTCCTCGTTGATCGAGACGACCAGGACCCTCGTGCCCGGTTTGGTCAGCAGCTTCCAGAGCGCGAAGCCGACCGCCAGCCAGGTGATCCCGAGCTGGCGCGCCTTCAGGACGAGGTTGAGCGGATGCTGGATCCAGTCGTCGATCGTCGTGCGCTGCCAGAACCAGCCGGCCGCATCGTCGTTCATCGTGAAGCTGAAGCGCTCGCCGGTGCGCGAGTCAATGCACTCGGCGTGCTCGAGCAGGCCGGCCGGATGCTGCAGCGCGGCAGCGCGTTCGTTCAGGCGGCGGGCGTACTCCTTCTTGAACGCCTCCAGGACAACCGGGTCGGCGTCGGCGAGGCCGCGCTGCTTCGTCTTCGGCAATCGCTCCTCCTACTGGCAACTCCACTCGCCGCCGCGACCGTGGGCGTGCATCCAGCCGGCGGCGAGCGCGTTCGCGTACGGAGAGAAGACTGAGAACCCCGCATAAGGCGTCGTGCGCCAGGTCGAGGGCAGGAACTGGAAGAGGCCCGAGGCAGCCGAGCTCAGGTTGCGCGCCCAGCGGTCGAGCCCCGACTCGCAGCTCGCCTTCCGCCAGAGCGTCGAGCCGTTCCCGTAGGTAGCGCCGGCGAGCTCGATCGCCTCCGAGACATCCGCTCTATGCAGGAAGGTGTAACGCTCTCGTGTGAGCCTGCGTCTGAGCGCTCTGACGAGTCTCTGTTCGCGGTGGTAGCGGCCCGCCCAGCGCTCCGGGCCGGCGCCGTCGAATTGGATCTGGCCGTGGCCGACGAGCCGATGGTGGGCATGGCCGTGCGGGTCGAGCGTCTGGGTCGCGAGCGTCAGGCTCGCGAACGTGAGAGCCGCCAGCTTCAAAAGCTAACCTCCCCGGTCGTTTGCAGAACGCCGCAGAGCGATACGCTTCTAAAGACATGTCCAGCCAGACTCCAGAAGAGAGTCCTGTCACCTGGGACATCGAGGGCTGGGTCGAGGCCGCGCTGCGCAACTGGGCGCGGGAAGACGAGTTGGTGCAGGTCGTCGGGCGGACGAACGGCGGGCTGCGCTGGATCGCGATTCACGTCGACGGGCGTGAGGTCGCGACCGTGCTCGTAAGAACCTGACCCGGCCCCGGTGACTGGAGGGTGGCCGCGCCCGCTGGGCGTGAGGGATTACGTGTTCCTGGGCGTCGTCAGTCGATCTCCCAGGGCCGCGCCGGGTCGTCGATCTCCCAGAGCTGGAAGACGTGGTCTTGCTCGGGGACGTTGACGTAGTCCGCGACCGGCGGGAGCAGCATCGCCATCACCGTGTCGGGGCCGAGGAGCCGGTAGCGAGCGAGCTTGATCTCGTCCCAACTCGGGTGGCGATCGAGACAGGAGATCGTCAGGTGCCAGCGCAGCTCGCCGTGGATACCGCCGGGTTCGTGGCCGAGCAGGATCCTGCACTCGCCCATCCGAAAGCTGTGCAGTTGGAGGTCGGAGCGGCCTTGCACAATCTCGCGCAATTGATCGGGGACAGGAATTTCGGATAGTGGCGGTTCGACGAAGCCGGGCTCGAAGCTGCCGGGGATCTCGCCCTCCCAGATACGAGCGCTGCGGAAGGTGCCGGGGACGCGCACGTCGGCGATTCTAGAGCCCGGGGCGTCAGAAGTCCTCGACGCCGAGCAGCGTCTCGACCTCCGACCAGAGGCCGGGATCCCAGGAGTCGACCGTCCGGGCTGCACGCACCGTCCGGATTCCGTACGGCGTCTCGATCGCGATCTCCAAGACGTCGTTGCCGGGATGGCGCGCCACCGCCTTCAGCAGATCGGCGAGCAGCACATCCCGGTTCGGAACGTAGGCGACGCTCAGGCGGACGGTGCGCATCAAGGTCACCGCTTCCGCGACCTCTTCTTCTTCGCCGCCGGCTTCGCGAGCCCGGCCTCCGACATCGCGATTGCCACCGCCTGCTTCCTGCTTGTCACCCTCGGGCCCGTCTTCGAGCCGGAGCGCAGCTGCCCGTGCTTGTACTCGTGCATGACGGTGCGCACCTTCGGGTTGCCGCTCTTCTTCTTCGCCATCAGGGGGTCACCGGCCAGTGGGCCTGCACGTTCGTGAGGATCATCCCGTCGCTGATCACGGCCTCGTCGCCGCCGGGGTTGGGGTTGTTCGCGGCGAGCGCGGAGGCGTAGGCAGCCTCGACGTCGCTGGCCGACGCAACTGCCCACGTCAGTTCGCTGGTGAGATCGCTAGGTTTGGCGCTGCCTCCTTTGGCAAGCTGCTCCTGTGCGATACAAGCGTTGACGCGGTTGGCGAACGCCGTATCGCTCACACACTGCGAAATCGTGGTGTAGCTCATCGGGCCTCCTCAGGCCTGCATCAGTTCATCAGGACACCCGCACCGGGGTCACTTCCCAAGCCATGCCGGTACCGCGTGCCCAGTTCTGGCTCAAACCTTCACGATCCTGATCCAGCCAGGCATGAAGGCTGCGGGGCCTCCGGCTTGTGCTCGGACGACACCCGTCCCAGATGAAACCCAGCTTCGGATGCTGTAGGTATGTGCTGCCGCCGACGGGGTTAGACGGCGAGCGAGCCGGACGGGGACCGCCTGCGCGAGGGTGGTGACCGTCGAGGCCGCGCCGAGCACGCCGAGGTCGGTCGCCCCGTCATACAAGTTGAGGAAGATGTATGCGCTTGTGACTGCGGGGGTGTCAATGCGAGAAACACCGAACTCGACCCAAACGATCGTCGCCCCGTCGAGGGTCACCGCCGAGGCCGTCAGGACCACTTGCGCACTCGCAGCAGTCGTGGCCGTGACCGAGACGTCGGCACTGAACTCGTTGTAGGCGAGCTCTTGCCCGGCAGATGCGATCGCAGGAAGCTGCGCGATCGGCACCTTGCCGCCCGAGTCGAGCGAGGCGACTCCACTTGCCACGCCCGCGGGCAGTTGCGCGACCGGGACCTTGACGCCCGCATCGAGCGCGGCGTAGCCGTTGGCCACGCCTTTGCGCGGGGTCTGCTCGAGCAGGTTCATGTTGGCCGCATTCAGCGGCGTGACCGTGTCCGTCCAGACGATGCTCAACGCTTCGCCTTCCGAGTAGCCATCAGACAGACCTCCTGAACGGGCCGATGACGGCGATCTGGGTGCCGGTCGCGTTGTCGAAGACGCCGAAGACCCGGTCGGTCGTCGGGTTGTAGGACTGCATCGACGACCAGACGGTGCAGGCGATCGTCACCGCCGACAGGTTGTCGTACGAGCCGCCCAGCGACTCCCCCTTAACGCCCTGGTTCATCATGTGCACCTCGAACGGAGTCGGCGGAACAGCACCCGGCTCGCTCATCTCTTCTTCCGCGGTTTCTTCACACCCGAGACCTTGAGCAGGTTCGGGTTCTTGCGCTTCGCGGCCGGCGAGGCTTTGCGCGCCGAGGCAGCGATGATCGCCGCGCCCCGCGCCTGCGAGACGCCGGCGCTGCGGGCGGCACTCGCGGCTGCCGCTTTGAACCCCATGCCCTTTTTCGACCTGGCCATCAGCTGACCAGGTTGGCGCCGAAGAGGACGAAGACCCAGAAGGCGACCGCGATCAACCAGAGCGCGAAGTCACCGGGCGAGAGGTGAATTCCCATCGTTTCCTCCTTTTACGAGCCGGGGCGCCCGCCAGAGCGCCCCAACTCGGTCAGAGATCACAGAGGCTCGGCACGCGCAATCCGGGCAACACCGAACCGGGAGGATCCCAGGATCAGTCTAGACAGCGAACTTGTAACCTGTGGGCAGTCAGAGAAGCGCAGGAAAGGAGTCAGTCTCATGCCGCCACCGAACCGCGCCGCCGAGGTGCACCGCGAGCTTGCCGCACTCGTCAAGCCGCTACGCGAACAGAGCGGAAAGCTGGACACGGAGATCGCCAGCGCCGAGGCGGAGCTGAAGAGCCTGCTGGCTGCGCGCCGCGAAGTGACGAAGGCGCTCAACCTGCTCGACCCGCAGTCTGCACCGCCAGTGAAGACGAGATCGAAGAGAACGAAGGGCGGCTCTCCCGGCGGGATCGCGCCCGAGACGCTGCAGAAAATCAGCGACTGGCTGCAGGCCCACAAGGAGGAGCTGAACGTCGACGGCGGCTTCCGGGCGAACGCGGTCGCCTCGCGCCCCGACTACAAGATCTCCAGCCGCGCCACCTTCGACAAGGCAGTCACTGTGCTGCGCGAGCAGGGCGTGCTCGTACTCGACCACGTCGGTGGGATCGGCGGCGTTCGCCACTACAAGGTACTCTGATGGCCAGCCTGACCCTGTACGACTTCCGCGACATCGACCTGATGCTGAAGCTGGAGCAGGTCGGCGACGACGAGGGCTGGGCCTCGACGCAGGAGCTCGCCGAGGCCCTGGGGATGGGCGAGGACGCCCGCGCCGTCGGGATGCGCTCGGCCTGGATGCGCCGCTACGGGGTCTTCGACTTCGACGAGCAGAAACGGATGTGGCGCCTCTCCAGCGGAGGGCAGCGCGTCGCCGCCGCCAAGCTGCGCGCCGCGACCGCCAGCTCGATCGAGAAGATCCCCGACGAGGCGATGGTCGATGTGATGGCGCATGTGACCACGCGCTACCGGCTGGGCGACCCGCTGATGGCGACGATGCTACGGAGAGAGTTCCTGTTCGGTACCTCGCGCAACTCGCGGATCTGGAACGGCAGATGAACAATGGACGGCTACCGGTTGAAGATCGAGCTTCTGATCGAAGCTCCAAGCCTCCGCTCTGCCGAGACGAGGCTGAACCAGCTGCTCGCCGACGCGCTCAACCGCGACTGGGTCGATCGAGTACACGATCCCGACGGCCGAGGACAACGTGCCGCCGATCCTGCAGGTCCCTGAGACGGTGATGGTGCGCGCCGCCTTCCGGATCGGCAACTCGATGGGGCAGGGAGGGATGCGGATCATCGGCACGCTCGGAGGGACGCCGCCGCCGCCGTGACCCCCTTCTACGACCGCAGCGGCGCACCGGTCGGGAAGGAGCGCTGGGCGCTGCTCTTCCAGGACACGCGCTACCAGGTGCTCGCGCAGACGAAGGTCGCTGGCTACCGCGTCTCGACCGTCTGGGTGGGGATCGACCAGAGTTTCGGCGCGGGGCGCCCGCTGATCTTCGAGACGATGGTCTTCGGTCCCGGCAACTGGGGCGAGGAGCAGCGCCGCTACGCGACTGAAGAGGAAGCGCTGGCCGGGCACGAGGAGATCGTGGCGGCGATCAAGGTAGTGTGCGGATGAGCGAGGACAAGTGCGAGGGTCTACGGGCCGCGGGTGATGAGCTGGCTCGTCTGGTTCGCGAGACAATTCCTCTCGAGCATCATCACCGCTGCAACTCGCGAGCTGGCGGGGCGTGCGACTGCTACATGCGCAAGTACGCCGAGGAGGCGACCGCTGTCGCCGCCTGGGCTGCGCTCGGGGAGGCAGACGATGAATGATCAGCTGCTGAGCTACGAGGAGTGCCGCGTCTGGGCTGAGCGGTACGGGAGCACGCCCTGGAACATGCTCGCGCTCTCGACAGTCGTCGACAAGCAGCCGAGCGCGCTGGCGGTGCTGCGCTCGCTGCTGGCCGAGTGCGAGCGTCTGCAGGGCGAGATCGCCCACTACCGGCGCTCGCTGACAGCCCACCACGATATCGGCACCCTCTCTGATGAGGTCCTGCGCGAATACGACTTCCGCGCCTGCCCCGTCTGCGCCCGCGCCCAGGAATGAGCGACGACCACCTTTCTGACCAAACTCTGGTTCAGCGACCGCCGCTGGTGGTATCTGCGGACGAGGCACAAGTACTCGCTGCGGGTGCTGCAGCTGGGCAGGCTGAAGTTCGGGGTCGTCTCCTACCCGCTCAAGGAAGACGATGAGTGAGGGACGCTCCCAGGCCCGGGCCGGGCTCGATCTGCTGCTCGCGACGCACGCGGACTGGGACGTGCTCGCCGTCGACTGGCAACGCGGGCGCGGACTGACAGGTCCATGGCTGCTGGTCACGCTCGGACAGGCCTCGAGCGGCGACGCGGAGGCGTTCGTGCGTCATCACTTCGCGATCTGGAAGGCGACCGGCAACGTCTACGGTCTCCAGGACGATCAGAGTGTCACGGACGACCCGCTGCTGACGCTGTGAAGCGACGAAGGAAGACGATGACGCGATGAAGACCTACGGCAACCGGGCCACGTTCAGTCCCTTCTACCGCCAGGCTCTCCGCTTGCTTGGTCCTAATGCGCTCATCATGATCGGCTGGTTTGCTGCTGTCGCTGTCGCGGTTGCCTTCGTCATCCTGGTCGTCGGTCCCGGGTGATGAGGTTCTGCGTCGCACCCAGGGAGGCAGGCGGTGGGTGAGCCGCAGCGCGCCGACCTGTGGGAGATCAACTGCCAGTACTGCGGCCGTTCCTCCTGGGACGGGCTGCTCGACGACGAGGAGGGCGAATCGCTGTGCCTACTGCGGCCAGCTCCCGGCAACAGACGATGAGTGAGCGGAGAGAGAAGCCGGGTCTGCTCGAAGAGCGCCTGGAAGCGGCAGCGGTCCGGAACGCGCAGACCAAGCGCTGCACGGGCGGGGCAGATTGCCCGTCGGAGCAGCACCTGCCGGTCTGCGCTAGAGCGAGGCGACCTCACCGCTTCTGACCCCGGCCCAGCGCCAGCGGGCATAGCGCTCGGCCCGAGCGACCCTGTCGGCACGAGCGGGCCCTTGGACAGTCCGGCCCGCCGAGTTCTGAGCATCGTCCTCCAGCTCGGCGACATGAATGTGCCAGGCCAGGTACTGCTCGAGCGAGGTGCAAGAGGAAGGATCGAGCGGGAGCTCGTGCTTGTGCTCGAGACGAGCCTCCTCGAGGCGCCTGCGCTCGCGGTAGGCCTTCTGCCTGTCGGCGTTGGAGTCGAACTCCTTCTCACGGGGCACCGTTACGAATCCTCCTCGCTCGTCCTAGCGTTACGTTTCCGGGCCCCGTTCGTTACGGGAGGGGCCCCAGCAGTCCAGCGTCGGGACAGCGTCCAACAGGGGGCGGGAGCGGGCGGGCCCCAGCAAGGCGGGAGGCCCCGAGCTCAGTGGAGGGGAGGCTCAGAGAGGGGGCCCGCGGCGCGTCGCGCTCGCGGGGGGGGAGGGCGCCCCGCCCCCCTCCGCCTTTCTGGCTCTGCCAGGGCATTTGCGGCTCGACTGGGAATCGGGTTCGCCTCAAATGCACAGGTTGGCACGATCAGCGCATCCTCGCCAGCCCTGTGTTCATGCGCTGTTGCGGCGCACTGGCTACGCTTGGCTATGCCTGCTCGGTCAGCTGGGCAGCTAGGGCCTGCATCTCCTGCCAGCCCATCGCGCTCACTCCGTCGGCCTCCTCGGGCAGCCCGACTTCGAGGTGCGCAGTGACCTGCGGGTAGAGCAGTTCCAGCGCTCTGATCGCTGCTTGCTGCCTCGGAATCGTGCCCAGATCGGGGTCGTCGAGGGGCTCGTCGACCACTGCTCGAGCGTAGTCATCGGCCCTGATTTGCGCCCGGATTCGGGCCGCCTGCACGGGTTGCGCGGCTCGTCTGCCAGTGATCCCGAGCGTCGCCCTAGCTTGCACCTTGGCCCTCTTGGCGGCGTGCCCTTCCTGGCTGAACCGCTGAACATCTCTAAGAATGCCCAAGCCGGTGTGTGCCGCACAGATGCCGCTCTGGCGGATCCTGACGGCGCGGCATCGTTCGCCATCCGGCCGGATCACTCGACAGCGGCCGTCGTCGGGACCGTCGTAGAAGCTCGCTCCCTCGGGGATCCGCGCCGTCTCGGGGATGCGCAGGACAAGCTCTTCTGTCTCTGCTGGCGCCGATTCGGCCTGACCCATTTGGGTGATCTTGCTCTCTTCACTCGACAAGCGCCTGTTACCTCCTGCTACATTGATCGATGCAAGCGCACTTCCGCGGTACGGTCTCAAGTCGAGCAGGTCAATCGACGGCAGCCCGCGGATGAGGGTTCCGGCCTGGCAGGTGATCGCGTACCGCGGCCTGGTGAACGTCGGATCCCCTTGGCCCTTCCTGGGTAGGCGCTGAGATCCTTCTCCTACAGGTCTGGACGACTCTGGGAGTGCTCGCGGTTGACCCTGATGACCAGCGATGGCTGGGACGCCTTCTGCGTCGACCCCCGCGAGCACTGCACGCCCAGCCAGACCGGGTCGAAAGGCGGCAGGAAGGGCGCGAGACACCGCGTCCGAGCTTCTCCTGCCGTTCCCTCGGTCACCCACACAGAAGGAGACATCATGCTCTACGAACCCACGCACTGGCAGGTCTGGACGACCGTCGAGGGCGCGCTCGACCGCGACGAAACGGTCGCCGACGCCGCTGCTGCCGACGAGCTTGCTGGCAGCCTCTCGCTCGCCTACCGCGACCAGGGCCTCGCCTACGAGGTCTTCGTGCTCGCCCACTACTGCGCCCACGAAGACTGCGAGTGCGTCCAGTGGTCGCAAGACCATCGCCCGCGCTACTCGTACAACCCCTCAACCGCCTGGTGATCGGCCTCGCCTACGGGCTGCTCGCGCCCGTCTTCGTGGTCGCGAGCGGCCTGCTCTACGCGCTCTACTGCGATCCCAAGTCCACGCTCCGCGAGAGGGCAGCTTCGGCTGCTCGGTCAAACCCAACGAAGGAGAGCAGCATGAGCAAGTACTTCCCCACCGTCTCGACGGTGGAGACACCGCTCGGACCGTGCGAAGAGATCTGGGCAACCAGCGCGACTCACATCGGCCTGCGTGGCACGTTCACGATCAACCGCGTCCTCTACCGCATTCGCCTCGACCTGCATCTGCGGGACGGCGTCTGGCAGGAGGGCGACAAGGACGACTGGTCGACACGCTTCCACGCCCTGATGATCGACCGCGAGTGGGACTACCCAGGCGGGAAGCCTCGCCCCGATACGTCGCCGTCGGCGCGCACGAAGGCCCGCGACGCGCTCGTCCCCTGGCTCGCCGCCTACGCGACCGGCGACGGGGCCGAGATCGTCCGCCAGGCTGGCATCGAGGCCCACGCCCGCGAGATCGAGTCGAAGCGCTCGCAGATCGAGAAGCTGCGCGCAGAGATCGAAGCGGCGGAGCATGAACTCGCCGCCCTGGAGGCGTCCTGATGTTCGACGTCGACTACCACGGCTCGGTCGTGCTCGTCCGACCGCTGACGCCGGACGTGCGCAGCTGGCTCGAGGAGCACACCGACGAGGAGGCGCAGTGGTTCGGGGGCGCGCTCATCGTCGAGCCGCGCTACGTCGCGCCGCTCGTCAGCGCACTGATCGAAGAGGGGTACGCCGCGCAGTGAGCGGCTACCTCGGTCACCCAACGCAAAGGAGAACACCATGTCTGTACGTGCCTTCCAGCCCCGCTCGGTCGACCCGCCGCACTTCGTGGCGGAAGACGAGGAGGCCCTGGCCGAGCTGGTCGGGGACTTCATCGGCGGCGAGCAGTGCGACTTCTGCGGCAACCACAGCTACCGGATCGAACGGGTCGGGCACGGGTCGCCGCGCCCGATCTACGGGTTCACGGCGCGCTGTGCCGCCGACCCCGACGAAGACCCAGAGTTCCGGCACCCCGCGCCCTGCGGCCGGGGCTGGCCGATCTTCATCGCCGACGAAGACCTCGTCACGTTCTGAGAAAGAGAGAGAGGGCGCCTGCGCGCCCCCTCCTCGGTCAACCCAACGAAGAGGAGAGTACCCATGTACGTCATCATCGTGCTTGAAACGGGGTCGGACTTCCCCGGCGTCGACGCCGTGTTCGGCCCGTTCGACTCGCCCGAGGCCGCGAACGCCGAGCGCGAGCGCGTCTCACGTCTCACGCTCGCCGCGTCGGCCGACCACATCCAGGTGGCTCGCGTCGAGACGGTGAGGGATCCGCTGTGAAGCCCGCCTACGCAGTGATCGAGGGCGACAGGCTGATCGCCCACACCGGTCGGATCGCGCTCGCCCGCCGACACCGCACGGGCGTCGCAGGCAGACGCATCATCCGCGTCGGCGCCGGCGGCGGCGGCGAGCGCATCCAGCTGCGCGCCGTCCGCGGCGACGTCTTCTACATCACGGGGGTCGAGGTCGCCTGACCTCGGCTCGGTCACCCAACACACAGGAGGACAGCCATGACCGCACCAGGCACCACCGAGGGCATGCTCGACGTGCTCGCGAGCGAGGCGCGCACGGCGCTCGACGATCCCGCCGCGCTCGGCCTGCCCTACGAGGACGGCGTCAATGACTACGACCCGACGATCGCCAGGGCCTTCGCGATCGACCGGCTCGACGACATCATCAACGCGCTCAATCCGAGCGAGGAGACACGCAAGTCATACGCCCGGACGCTCAAAGTGCTCGGCAGGCACATCGCCGAGCGGCAGGACGCGATCGAGTTGAGCTACAGGAAGTACGACAGCGAGACGGCGAAGACGGCGTACGCAGAGGCGCATGAGGCGCTGACGCTCGCGCTCGACTATCTCGACACGGCGATCGGCGCGCTCGCGCCTGAAGGGACATGAGAGGGGCGCGCCCAGCGCGCTCTCGGTCAACCAACGAAAGGAGAACGAAATGGCAACACCTGAACCAGCACGCGAGCCGACACTCGGCGACGTGCTGCGAGCGCTGGAAACACTGCGGTATGAGTACGAGTCGCTGCGCCGCGTCGTCATCGACGAGTTCGCAGCAGCGCGCCACCTGATCCAGGCGCTCGACCGCGACGTGCAGGGCATCACCCGGCGACTGATGGAGCAAGGAGACGACTCATGACCAAGAAGCAGCTGGCGGCGCGCCTGCGCAAGATGCGCCGCGAACTCGACGAATGCGCCGGCTGGCTGGAGGAGCTGGCCGAAGACCTCGACACGCCCACCGTCGGCCGCGTCCAGGTGGTCGGGTTGACGGAGGCGGCGGCGATAGCCGACCTGCCCTACAAGACGTTCGCGATGCGCGTGCGCCGTGACGCCGTTCCGGCGCCGCTCGCGGTGCTGGCAAACGGGCCGGTCTGGGACCGCGTCGACATCGAGCGCTGGGCGAAGAGGGCGGCATGAGGTGGCACGAGAAGTGGATCTTCGGGCCGCTCGTAATCATCGCCTGCCTGATCCCGTGTGCGCTGACCGCCTGGGTGATCTGGCTGGTCCTCAACTTCGCGATCACCGGCCAGCGTTGAGGCAGGGGGGAGAAGGATCTCAGGGCGCGCTTACGCGCTCCAGGTTCGGCGCCAGCCTCGGCGAGGCCATCCGATCTCTCGGATCATACGCCTACCGGCGGCTGGCGCCGTTGCCTGCCTCGGCGCAGCGTCCGCTTCACCAGTTCCTTGGAGATCCCGAGCCGGGCGGCGGTCTGCGCCGGCGTGAATCCGGCCGCGGCGAGCCCGCGCACCGACAGGTTCGTCTCCTGCTGTTCGTGCTCCAGCAGCCAGGGCGGGACGCGGACGGTGCGCATCCGCAGCGCGAGCGCGACGACGCCCAGCTCGAGCTGAGCCGCCGCGGCAGCTGCTCGACCAGGACGACGCGCACCAGCCGGTGCCGCCGCGGCTGCTCACCGGCGAGCTGGGCGAGTCGGAGCCTCAGTTCGCGGTAGCTGCCGTGGCGCTCGTAGGAGGCCCGCAGACGCTCCCAGGCATAGCCGCGTGCGTCCCCTTCGAAGGCCGAGCGCGGACGCGGAGCGGGCTGCACGGGCAGCGCGACGGCCTCCTGGACGGGCAGGCCGACGTAGGCGTCCCACTCGCCCTCGTCGCGCTGGCGGCGGCGCCAACCGTCGCCGTCGCAGGCCAGACAGAGCACCGTGCCGCGGCGCCGGCGCACCCAGCCGGAGCGGCGGCAGGTCTCGCAGGGCACATAGCGGGAGGCAGCCGGCCCGGAGTCGGAGCGGAGGGCGCTGCGCGGTGTCGGGTACGGGTCTTCCAGCGTCTCGAGCAGGACTTTGACCCGCTGGACGCGCTCTGCGAGGCCGTGCATCGGGCACTCCCACCTGCCCCCTCGCGAGCCACTCGGCCGGCTCGATCCTAGCCGCTTACATCAGACACCGCTCGCAGCGGATTTTTCGGGTCGCCGGCCCCTTGACATTTCACCCGGCGCCCGGCTAATCCCTCCACTGCCAGTTTCCCGCTTCCACAAGAGCCCGAGCGCTGGCAACGCAATGTGTGATGGGACAGCGGCAGGCCTGTCCTTTCCGTCCCTGAATTCCCACCGTCCGTCACACCGCCGGAGGGGCCGTTGCTGGCTGCCTGATTTTGTCTACCACGATGTGCCCCGGGGACGCGACCAGCGGCAATTTCACCCCACGTTGCCGCACAGTTGCCCATGTATTGCCGCTGTATTGCCGCTCCCTTTCCTCACACTTTTTCGCTGCAGATGGGACGATTTAGGGGTTGAAGTTGAACGCCATCTACCCCTCTCAGGAGCGGCATGACGGGCGCTTCGGGGCCCGCCTCCGGCGCCTCCGTCTGCAGCAGTCGATGACCCAGGCCGAGGTGGCCGAACTGGCCGGGATCAGCCTCCGCACCTACCGCAACTGGGAGTCCGGGAAGGCCGTCCCGTACCCCGGCTGGAGGCGGCGGCGGGTCGTCGAGATCCTGCGTACGGATGTCGACTTCCTGCTCCTGGGGGTGAGGAAGGACTCGGATGCCTTCGATTGACGCACGGATCACCAGGGTGGAGCAGGACGAGAACGGTTGGTTCCGGATCCACACCGACGACGAACGGGTCAAGCGCCTGGATACGAAGCTGGAGCCGAAGGCGAAGGAGGCGCAGGCGCTGATGAGGGAGAGGGTGCTCGCCCGGATCGAGTTCAGCGAGCGCGAGACCGACAAGGTCAACCCGAACACGGGCCGGCCCTACCCGCCGAACCGCTACTACGAGTCGGCCGGCCAGCTCGGCGACACGCCGGACGATCAGATCCCGGTCGTGCAGACGACGCGGGCGACGACGGCACCGGGCGAAGCCTGGCGGATCTGCCTCGCCGCCGGCGGCAAGCTCGCCGTCGCGACGCTGCCGATGATGCCGGTGCAGCAGCGCTCGTTCGAAGTGCAGAAGCAGATCGCGACGGCCTGGGCGGAGTTCTTCTTCTTCTCGGAGCCGCCCGCGCAGCCCTCCTTCATCGGGGGCAACAACAGCGCCTCAAGCTTTCCAGCGCCCGCCGCCACCGGAGCCGGCCGGAATCCCGGCGCCTACGACGCTCCCCTGGGTGACGCCCCACCGCCTCCAAGCGACGACGACATCCCCTATTGATGTCCGTGGCCGCTGACTTCCGCGTCCCCTCGCCGGCCGACCCGGAGCCGCTGACAGCCGAGCAGCTGCTGCGCCAGCTGCGCGCCCGCGGCGCCCGGATCTTCCGCATGCGCGAAGTCGCGGTCTTCACCATCACCTCGGACGTGGAGGTCGCCCGCTGGCTGCAGGAGCTCGGCGCCGTCCCCTACCAGCCGCAGGGCACCGAGCATGCCTTCGGCGGCGGGCCGCTCGGCGCCTACCGGCGCGCCAGGGACGGCCGGGTCGAGTGGGACTTCTACATCCACCGCATCCCGGTCGAGGGCGAGGAGAGCGTCTGGGAGGCGGCGGGGAAGCTGGCCCGCATCGTCGACCCGCAGGAGTTTGCGTGAGCAGCCTGCTCGACATCTCCAGCTACGGCCCCGCCGGCCGCGGCGGGGCCGTGATCAGCAGCCCCGAGCCGGTCGTCTGGAACCTGCCGATCGAGCACTGGTCGCCCTCCTCCTTCTCGATGCTGCAGCGCTGCCCGCGCCAGTGGCAGGAGCGCTACATCCATGGGCGCAAGGCGCGCCCGGCCGAGGCGCCGCTGGTCGGCACCGCCGTCCACAAGGCAGTCGAGTTGAACTTCGGGCAGAAGATCGACTCGCACGAGGATCTGCTCCTGCCGACGCTGCTCGACTACTACGGCGACGCCTTCCCCGCCGTCGTCGAGCTCGAGCAGGAGCGGGCCGGCGCCGAGGTCGAGTGGGACACCTCGCTCGGGAAGGCGCAGGCCCGTGGCAAGGAGATGTTGGCCGCCTACCAGAACCAGGTGGCGGGCCGGATCCAGCCGACCGCGGTCGAGACGATGATCTCCGTCGACCTCGGCCTGCCCGTGCCCGTCGAGGGGCGCTTCGACATCGAGCGTATCGAGACGGTGATCGACCTCAAGTCGGGCAAGCAGCCGACGCGCAAGCCGAAGGAGGACTGG
>WNGO01000633.1_pt1 | contig 35406 bp, 27 predicted proteins | sample 5400511 | NCBI WGS metagenome assembly WNGO01 (sample SAMN13153380, study PRJNA577476) | soil metagenome | isolation source: 20 cm soil or saprolite under Garry oak tree replicate 2 | place: USA:California | collected 2016-06-15 | reverse complement strand
TACGAATTTCTCCGCAACGGCGCAATGGATGCCAGCACCTTCGCGTCCATGGGCAACAATCACCTGGTGCAAAATAATTTCGGCGCCTCATTCGGCGGCCCGCTGATCGGAAAGAAAACTTTTTTCTTCGTCAACTATGAGGGCTTGCGCCTGGCGCAGGCAGACTCCCAGATTTTGACGGTCCCCACGCAAGCCGAAGTCACGGGGGATTTCAGCATGAGCAATGTCAAAATCTACGACCCCACCACTGCCGTCAAGAATCCAAATTACAACCCGAATCTGCCGACCGGGCCCTCGAATGTTCCGTATACTCGCTCGCAGTTTAACAACAATCAAATTCCATCGGGCAGGATCAATCCTCTTCTGGAAAGCTTTCTGCTGCAATATCTGCCTCCGCCGAACATGATGATGGCGGGCGCCGCGGACTCCAACAATTACCTCGATGTCCGCACCGAAAATCACATTCAGGACCAAGGTACGTTTCGCGTGGACCATAATTTCTCGAACGGCGATACTCTTTTGGCTCGCTACTCTGCTGGCGGTGAAAATGGCTTTTCTCCGAGCAGCGGCATGACCTCCACGACGGAAAACCTGCCCGGCTTTGGCGTGAACTTCAACAATCTGTCCCAGCAGGCCGTGGGGTCGTGGAACCACATTCTTGGGAGCAACAGAGTCAACACTGTCTCGCTTGCGCTTTCTCGCCTTTCGATGGACCGCACTTCGCAGAATGAGGGAACCAACGATATCGTTAGCGCGCTGGGCATTCAGGGAATCGGGTTCGGAGGCAAGAACGCCTGGGGTTCTCCGTGGTTCGCCGTCCAGGGATACACGGGAATCGGTGACACCTTTGCTGCAACGCCGATGCATGCCTGGGACACCACGATTGAGGTCCGGGATACCTATGCGTGGCAGCGCGGCCGCCACGGCATGAAATTCGGTGGCGAGTTCCACCGTTATATCTGGCCGATGTGGGGATTCTTCCAGAATCGCGGCTACTACCAGTACACCACGGGTTACACAACTGAATTTGGTTTCAATGACGGCAGCAGCGGCTCCGGACTGGCCAGCATGCTGCTTAGCCTGCCCGCCGTGAAGCAACGCCAGGCCGGCATACCGCAAATGGATTTGCGCGCCTGGGGAACGGCGGCGTTCGCCGAAGATAGTTGGCAGGTGACGCCCACGACGACTCTCAACCTCGGCCTACGCTATGAATACACCAGTCCTCTCTATGACAGAGACAATACCAACACGAACCTGATTTTTAACAACGGCGTTCCTTCCGTTTTCATCGGCGGCCAGTTGGGTTATCCGCGAGGGCTGATGTACACCAACAAACACAACTTCGCACCGCGCGTGGGAATCGCCAAGAACCTTCCAGGCGTGGGCCTTGTCTTCCATGCGTCCTATGGAATCTTTTTCACGCCGGTAGATCTGAATACCTGGTGCAACCAGCGGCACAACGTCCCGTATGTTTTTCCCGAGACGCAGCAAGCGGACAACTTCACGCCGCCATCCGCGCTCTTCAACACCGGCATGAATTTCGGCACTCCTGTTCTTGGCACGGGCACTCTAACGCCCACCACGGTGAGCTTCACGGCTTTCGATTCCCACGCTCCCGCGCAGTACGTCCAGCAATGGAACGGCTCCGTCCAAAAGAGCTTCGGGCAAAACACCTCTCTGGAAGTCGGCTACATCGGCTCACGCGGTTTCCACCTGCAAAGAGCGCACTTGATCAACAACACTCTTCCCGGACCGGGCCCTCTTGGCCCGCGGCGCCCCTTCAAGACGCTCACTTTTGTGCCGGGCACGGTGTTAACGCCGAGCAGCACCACCGCCGTCGTGCAGAGTGAAACTTTCCCGGTCAGCACCATCAATTTGTTGGAGAACACGGCGCAGAGTTGGTACGACGCGGGCTACCTGAATGTGCGTCGCCGTTATTCGCACGGTTTTAGCTTTCTGGCCAACTATACTTTTGCCAAAAATCTGACCAATGCGCCGGACTTCCGTTCTCCCATGGACGAATCGTCGATCCCACAAGACAACAGGAATCTCAACGCCGAAAAAGGTCCAGGCTGCGACGTCCGGCATCGCTTCGCCCTGAGCAGCGTTTACGATATTCCCGCTTTCCGGCGGCGGGAATGGATTCGCCTCGTAACCCAGGACTGGAATTTCTCGACCATCTACCAGGTTCAATCTGGAATGCCGTTCACCATCTCCGTATTCGGAGACACCGCGAACTCCGGAACTGTGCTGGGCGAGAATCCGATCCGGGCGAAGGTTACAGGACAGCCCGTGTTTAGCCCGGGCACGCACACCGCCGCGGAGTGGTTTAATCCCGCCGCGTTTGCTGCGCCACCGGCGTTTACATACGGCAATGCAGGCCGGAACTCCGTGTATGGTCCGCGCATGCAAACCCTGGACTTCGCGCTGGCGCGAGCCTTCCGCGTCAGCGAGAGAACCAATTTGCAGTTCCGGGCCGAAGCATTCAACGCGCTGAATAAGGTGAACCTGGGCACGCCGAACCGCTACGTGAACACACCGCAGTTCGGAACGATCACCATGGCGATGACGCCGGGGCGCGAAATGCAGTTGAGCGCCAGGCTTTCGTTTTAAGATCCCAGAAATAAGGCTAGGCTTTGGCTAGGCGTCCCGCGATAATCGGGTACTGTCTTTCAATGCGTGGCCAGAATTGCCTCGCGCCGGTAGTGGGCAGTGGCGAGAGATGCGGTATCGGTTACGATTGAACCAACGATAGCCTTGCCAAAGCATCCAATTAAAACCGGGTAGGCGAAAGATTGCATAGAATGGCCATGCCCACCAGATTCTCCGTACCACGAAGAGATATGCATCGGCCCCAGATTGCAACTTGCCATCCTGGGTCAATACAAGGATGTCATCCAGCAAGTTCAGTTGCGATTTTTTTAAGCTGCCGTCTTCCCATGCCGATTGTAGGTCTTTGAGAGAAAACCCCCGTCGCTCAATTACCCTTTCCCAGAAGTGAACCCAACGAAAGCAGAACCCGCAGCCACCATCGTAAAGTATCCAACCCGCACGAGGGAGCATCGTTTTCGATTCTTGGTCCAGCTTCCTCATGGGAGTTTGTTGCCTCTGAAAACAGTGACCTCGGAGCCCTCGGCAATAAATGCGGAGCTTAGATGACCTTGAAGGACATGGCTCAGTTCGACGCCGTACAACAAGCTTGCATCACCTTCAAATCCTGCCGTAGTGCTCACCCACACTTGCCAAGGTACATGAGAAACGTGATATTCGACTGATCCTCCGCTTCGTTGAGTCGAATAGCCCCAGTAGTGCTCGGTAATAAATTGTTCCAGACTTCCCTCTCGCGGCAGCTCGGGAGGGCCTGTCGCTTGTGCAGTCAGCTGGCACCACTGATGTTTGACCTTCCATTGATACTTGGCCGTCCTTTTCGGCCCCTCGGCGCAAATGTGGTGCTTCATCGGTAGGCATACATAGTTCTCACCATATATAAGGCGAGCTGTCGTCGCAACCGCCTGCTTGGGTACGATTTCCGCGATGAAGACAACGCCCCTTCGGTTCTCATCGCCCTTCTTGCGACGGACGTAGAAGCGGAGGTTTACCTCATCGAAATCAGAATGAAGCGGGACGGCGAGGGACCCAAAGAGTTTGGTGCGGCAGAACCGAAAGCCCACGAGGCTAACGTATGTTTTTCCAAGGAACGAATCGAGCAGTGTGCCGCTGGGGACATACTTGTCTAACAAGCGGGGATCAACTTCGTAGTTCAACATCACGAGGTCTCGCCATTCAGCCGTAAGAAAAACTTTTCTTGTCGGAGACATTTGGGCTAGTTCAAGCGCAAAGCGCAAAGGCTAGAAGACTCAAATTATCAGGCCCTTGACCAGCGGCGCGATATTTCTATCTGTTAGAGTGCAGCCCAGTCAACCGCTAGAAGCTTTCTGTAAGAAGAGCGATTTGCGCGCTAGTGCCCGATAAGCCGTGATTATGGGGAATTGACACGCTACCGAGTGAGGTGATGCCTTGAGTGCGGGCGGCGGGCGTGCTATTTTGAATTGTTGCCCCGGAGTGGCGGAACTGGCAGACGCGCTGGACTCAAAATCCAGTGGTACTTAGTACCGTGTGGGTTCGACCCCCTCCTCCGGGACCATTCTCGTACGTCTTCATTGAGAGTTCAGTAACCATAGCCATGGATCGAAAGAAGGGCCCACGATTCGGCGATCTCGGATTAGGAGGTCAGTATAAGATCGCTAATCATATTTACCATTTTAGGGCCGTAAAGCCCCGGCGTTCAGGCCGGGGAGGCCGGGGATATCAGGCTTGCTTTTCTGGATTCTTGGTCATAAACTCTCCGCGTCCTGAAAAACGGACCTAGGGCCGGATAAGCCCAATGTGAAGCCTGTGGAGATGCGGCGCAGCGAGGCCGGTCTGTGAAGCAGGAACCCGCCGAAGCGACCATGCGAATCTATCATGGCAACGCCGTAGGAATCCTCGCCATTCGTGGCGGGGAGGATGTCAAATAGGATGTCGTAGTTTGACTCGACTGGGCGACAGCCCGATTCCTTGAAGGGTGAAGACTCTAAGGCACAGAGCCGCGCCATTTTAAGAAAATAATGAGAAGGCTCCTGGATTGCTGATCCGTTGATGGGGAAGGCTGCCCAGTAGAATGCATGCGGGTAGAGACTCTTAGCAATCGTAGTACTGACCTTTCCTATCGCCCCGGATGGTCACCCCACGTATTCACATGCCGCCCCCCTGACCGGGCCGCCAAGAAAAGCAGGTCTATCTTGCGCCTCCGGAGGATCACATGATCTGCAAAGTACTGCTTCGTTTGAAGCGACAGTCGATTCCTCATTTTCTGTCGGTTTTCTTAATGATGATGGTGGCTTTGATCACCATTAGCTGCGGCGGAAATATTCCCACGATGCAAGGCCTAAACAGGGGCACCGTGCTTGTATCCATCAGTGATCCGCCGAGTTGCATGCCGCCCAATGGCAACTTCATGCATGTGTTCATCACGGTGCGATCAGTACAAGCGCATACCAGCGCGACTGCAGATGACAACAGCCCCGGATGGCAGGAACTCGCGCCGCAGCTTGCCTCGGCGCCGATGCAAATCGATCTGTTCTCCAAACCGGATACCACATGTGTGCTGGCGCAACTCGGCTCGGCAAGCCTGCCTGTTGGAAGCCTTCAACAGGTCCGCTTGCTGCTCGTTTCGAATAGTCCCGCGGCTGGAGCCGCTGTACCCTCTCCGAATGCGTGCGCGGGGAACGGGTTCAACTGCGTTGTCTTGGGCGACGGCACGATTCACGAGCTTGTCCTGAGTAGCCAGGACAACACGGGCTTGAAGATTCCTCCGGGACGAGTCATGGGAGGGCCGATTCAGGTGGCCGCAGGGCAGAGCGTGGATTTGAATATCGATTTCAATGCGTGCGCGTCTATCGTGCATGAAGGAAATGGCACGTTTCGCCTGAAGCCCACACTGACTGCGGGCGTGGTGAGCGTCAATAGTTCCGGGATCGGCGGGCAGGTGGTGGATTCGGTAGCCAAGACACCGATCGCCGGTAACGTCATCGTGGCCCTCGAGCAGCCGGATAGCATGGGCATTGACCGCGTCGTGATGCAAGCGGCGGCTGATTCGCAGGGGAATTTTCGTTTTTGTCCGCTGCCCATGGGGACGTTTGACATCGTAGTGGTGGCGCTGGGCACTGCGAACTTGCCGTACAACGCTACGGCGGTTGTGAACGTACCGAATGGAATGAATCTAACCGCTATTCCACTGGTTGCGGAAGCCGGGGCCACGGGCCCGGCGGTTTTGCAGGGCTTCGTTACTGCGAAGACGGCTACTGCTGGAGCGACGTTGGACGTGAGCCTAGCCGCTCTGCAGGCCATCAACATGTCTTCCGGCGTGACGCGGCAGTTGACCATCCCGCTGCAGAATACGCAGGCCACGGCGATGATCCCGGCGGTGATGTCGACGGGCCTGATTTCCATTACCGATAGCAACAGCTGCCCGATGGGAAGCCCCACGAGTGCCAACTGCGCCCAATACACGCTCGTGGTGCCTGCCAGCAACCCGGGTGTCGGGGTTTTGGCCGCAGGTGGTTTAACCTTTTCGGCGCCGGCGAGCGGCGATGTGTTCTTCAGTGTCGATGCGAATGCTGTTGTGCCGATGAGTGGGGGAAAAACTGACTGCATGCTTTCCGAGATTGTAACTTCCAAGGACTTGAACAATCAGCCGCTTAAGGTAACTCCCGCGACGACCACAGATGTGGCGCGCACGGATTTCACGGGGTGCTCCTGAGGGGAGGAACCAGCTGTGGAGTTATGCTGGGTCTCCGCGCGACCTCGCCGCGTCTCACGGTTCCCGCGAATCGCTGATTTTTTCATGGATTCTCCATGAACCCACTTCGTTCGCTCCTCTGACGTTAAAAAAATGTTCAAGGCGGATATTGAAACGGTTTAATATCGTGCGCGCCGGTTTCCTCGCACGAGAAACAACGGCCCGTTGCCATTTGAATTTCTAATCTCATTGAGGAGATCTATGCCACGTTCACGGAAGTTCTCGGCCCGGATGTTGGAGGGGGCGTTCGTCTCGATGGTGCTTCCGATGGTGGTTGCCGGTGCCCCGAAAGCCCAGGCTGCAAGGATCTACCTTCACAAGAATTGGCAGGTTCAGTCGTCGTGCGAGGTGAAGGCCAGCGGGCAGGAAATTTCCTTGGCCGGCTTCGACGCGAAGGGCTGGCACAAGGCAGACGTTCCGGCAACGGTGGTGGGCGCGCTGGTCACGGATAAGACGTATCCCGATCTAAACTATGGAACAAATTTGAAGTCTCTTCCGGGGATGAATTATTCGGACAAGAATCTTTTTGCCAACCAGGACATGCCGGACGGGAGTCCTTTTCGCTGCTCATGGTGGTATCGCACAGAGTTCACCACGCCTGCAGGAGAGGCGAAGAAAACGGAGTGGCTGAATTTTCTGGGCATCAATTACAGAGCGAACATCTGGATCAACGGGCAAAAGGTGGCGGACGCGAGCGACGTCGCGGGCACCTACCGCTCCTTCGAATTCAACGTGAGCAAGTTTTTGCAGCCGGGGAAGGAGAATGCGCTGGCGGTCGAAGTGTTCGCTCCCGGAAAAGACGATCTGGGGATCACTTGGGTGGATTGGAATCCGACACCTCCCGACAAGGACATGGGAATCTGGAAAGAAGTCTTTCTGACTTCGAGCGGCAGCGTAGCAGTGCGCAACCCGTTCGTGGCCTCAAGACTGGATGCGGAGTACAAGACCGCCGAGCTGACGATCAGCGGGGAAGTGCGCAATGTTTCGAACGAACCGGTGAAAGGCGTGTTGCGAGCGGAAGCTGAAGGGATCGAATTGCGACAAGCCGTGGAACTGAGCGCCGGCGAATCGAAGACCGTGAAATTCACGCCGGAGCAGTTCGCAATGTTGAAGCTGGCCCATCCGCGGTTGTGGTGGCCCTATCAAATGGGTACGCCGCATCTCTATGCGGCGAAGCTATCGTTCGAGATCGGCAAGCAGATTTCGGACGCGGCAAGCGTGACGTTTGGCATCCGCGAGGTCACCTCGGAACTAACGGACAAAGGTCACCTGTTGTTCAAGGTCAATGGGCGGAGAGTATTGATCCGTGGAGCAGCTTGGGCCCCGGATCTTCTTTTCCGCTGGTCGTCGACGAGACTGGATGCGGATCTGGCATACGTGCGCGACATGGGCATGAACACGATTCGCCTGGAAGGGCGTCTGGACCGCGACGAGTTTTTTGAGAAAGCTGACAGGCTTGGGATTCTGGTCATGCCGGGGTGGACGTGCTGCGATGCCTGGGAGCGCTGGGACAATTGGAAGGGCGATCAGAACAAAGTTGCGGCGGCTTCACTGCGCGACCAAATCAGCCGGCTGCGGAATAATCCGAGCGTCTTTGTATGGCTGAACGGCAGCGACAATCCACCGCCTGCAAACGTCGAAAAAATATATTTGGACATCGAGAAAGAGTTGCAATGGCCCAATCCGATCGTCTCGTCCGCTTCGGAACACAAGGCGGCGTTCAGCGGAGAATCGGGGGTAAAAATGACCGGCCCTTACGAGTATGTCCCTCCGGTGTACTGGCTGGCCGACACGCAAGCCGGCGGCGCCTACGGCTACAACACCGAGACAAGTCCAGGGCCGGCGATTCCGACGCGGGAATCGCTGGAGAGATTCATTCCGAAGGATCATCTTTGGCCCATCGATGAAGTTTGGAATTATCACGCAGGCGGCGAGCGTTTCACGACGGTCAACGTTTTTACCGATGGTTTAAACCGGCGCTACGGACAGGCGTTGTCGCTCGAAGATTACCAGCGCAAGGCGCAAGCGATGACCTACGACGGGCAACGCGCCATGTTTGAAGCCTACGCGCGGAACAAATACACTTCCACGGGTGTGATTCAGTGGATGCTGAACAACGCGTGGCCTTCTCTGATCTGGCATCTTTACGATTACTACCTTGTGCCAGCGGGTGGATACTTCGGCACGAAAAAAGCTTGCGAGCCGGTCCACGTGCAGTATTCGTACGACGACAACTCTGTCGCGGTGATCAACGGAACCTACGAACCGCTCAAAGGTACGAGAGTCAGCGCGAAAATCTACAGCATCGATGCGAAGGAAATAGCTTCCCGCGAGGTGACACTTGATTTGGGCGCGGACAGCAGCACCAAGGCGTTGGATCTCCCCACGCCAGATGGACTGACGCCGACCTATTTCCTGAAGCTCGAGCTGCATGACGCGGCCGGAAAGCTGGTCAGCGAGAATTTTTACTGGTTGTCGACAAAACCGGACGTGCTCGACTGGGCCAAGAGAAGCGATACCGTCTATACACCGCAGAAGGAATTCGGCGACCTCACTGGATTAAACAACCTTCCCAGAGCAAGAGTAGCGATCACCAAAACTGTGCGCGTGAGCGGAAGCGACTCCACGCTCACGGTGGCCGCCGAAAACAAGAGTAAGAGCGTGGCGTTCATGGTTCATCCGCGGCTCACACGCGGCAAGGGCGGGGAGGATGTCACGCCAGTTTTCTGGAGCGATAACTATTTCTCTTTGCTGCCGGGGGAGAAAAAGGCCGTCACAGTTAGATTCGATTCCGCCTCGCTCCATGGTGCGACACCCGAACTAGTGGTCGAGGGTTGGAACGTGGAGCCAACGGCGCCCTAGTCGGGGAGCAATTCGAAGGCCAGCGCCTTACCGATCTGGCGTGCCACATCAGTTTGGACATCGAGAACGTCTCGCAAGTCTCGGTCATAACTTGCCGACCATAGATGGGTCTGGTCCCGCGGCTCGATTAACTGGCCCGTAATGCGCACACGCCCGCCATCGCAGCGAACGCTCCCCTCTAACACGCAGTCGATGTGCAACTCTGCGGCAATTTCTCCAATGGATTTCTTCGTGGCCTTGTATTGGACAGCGGAGGTTCGCGCGATCACGCCCAGCCGCTTGGGGTCGAGCTGCCCGAGTTGCGAAATCGTCTCTTCCGTCAATCCCTCGGCAAAGAATTCCTGTTCGTCATCACCGCATAAACTCTCGAACGGCAGGACAAGGAGCGTTCTCTTACCCTCCGTTGCAACGGCCTTCCCGGGCTTCACCACGGGAGCAACGAAGCGATAGCCCAACCGGGGGAGGGTTTCCACGAAACGGGGACTCCGCGCGGAGTCTCCCAATAAACCGCGAAGTTTGTTGACGGCGGTATTCAGTCCACGCTCGTAGCCGACGTACGTGTCGGGCCAAAGCCTTTCGCGGAGTGCTTTCCGCGTGACAACATGCCCGGCACGCTCGAGAAGCATTTCCAGAATTTGGAAGGGTTTTTCTTCCAGCCGGATCCGCATTCCATGCTTGCGAAGTTCGCGCGAGTGGAGGTTGACTTCGAAGGTGCCGAAACGCACTACTGGAGCTACGCTTTGAGCATCGTTCATTCGTTGTTCTCAGTGGCTTGCCTGGCCTCGGCGCAGGGTTGCCCGCTGGTCCTATTCGTTCTGGATTGACCTCTACTCGTAAGTCTTAACGACCGAGTGGTTTGTACGTAGATAAAGACTTGGCCTTCCGCTGATTTATTCCCGACAGACTTTTGCCATCAAACCTAAAGAACATTTAGGCAAGCGTCGTAACGGCTGCCTTAACTTAAAGAGGAGCACCCTGCAATTATGAAGAGATTCTGGACTGTCGTACTGGGGCTGGCCTGCGTCGGCGCCTTGCCACTCCCGTCTGCCCACGCGCAGACGAACAGCTACAAGCAAACCAATCTGGTATCGGACACGGCCGGGATGGCGGCCAACATGGACGCCAAACTCGTTAATCCCTGGGGCATCGCTTTTATCCCAGGCAATCCATTCTGGATTTCCGACAACAACAGCGGCTTTACCACGCTGTACGACCAGAACGGGGCATTGAACGGTTCCTTTACGGTCGCCCCACCAACAGGCAGTTCGAATCCAGCGACGCCCACGGGAATAGTCGCGCCACCGAGCGGTGCGGGTTTTAACCTGAACGGCCAGGCAGCGCTTTTCATATTTGACACGGAAGACGGAACGATCTCCGCATGGACGGGCGGGGCGTCAACCATCTTGACGGTGGACAATTCCGCCATCCCATCAGCGGCTACCGGCGCAGTTTATAAGGGCCTGGCACTGATTAAGAACACAACCGGCAGTTTTCTTCTGGCCACCAATTTCAGGTCCGGCAAGGTCGAGGTATACGACACCGGCTTCAAGCAAACGCAAATACTCGGCGCGGGAGCATTCAATGATCCGGCCCCGCTGGCGGTCCCCACGGGCTCGGGTTCCCCCGGATATGCGCCGTTCGGCATTAAAGCTATCAACGTCAACAACACCGCCATGGTGGTGGTGACATACGCCCTGCAGGACACTCCCATGCACGATCCGTTGCATATCGCCGGAGCGGGCTTCGTAGACCTCTTCAGCGCGGACGGCACAATGGTCCGCCGAATTACCAGTGACTCCCATCTCAACGCTCCTTGGGGCGTAGTGATTCCGCCCGCGAGTTTCGGCTCGTTCGGCGCCAGCGGTAATCTGCTGGTCGGGAACTTCGGCGATGGCACGATCAACGCCTACAACTTCGCCACTGGCGTCTTTGTCGACCAGATGAAAGATCAGAACGGCACGGTCATCGCGAATGCTTCCCTGTGGGACCTGGCTTTCGGGGGCGGGGGCCCCTCAGGCGATCCCAACACCATGTACATCACGGCGGGCCTGGCCAATGAACAACATGGACTCTTCTCGGCGATCACGGCGAATGCCACGCCGGCTCCCACCTCCGATTTCAACATCAGCGCATCGCCATCGACCTTGACAATCAGTGCGGGGCAACCCGCTTCCTTCACCGTGACGCTTGGCGGACTCAACGGCTTTAACTCTGCCGTCACCCTCACATGCTCGGGCCAGCCGGCAAATTCCACGTGCAGCTTTTCGCCCGCGTCCGTCACCCCTTCCAGCGGTGGAACGGTGACGTCCATGATGACGATCAGCACTTCCTCCTCGCCCTATATGCACGCGGGACTGATAAGCGGGAATCAAACCGGCGGACGCTACGGCATGATTCTTCCGATTCCCGCGCTAGTTTTGCTGGGCGCGTTTCTCGCCGGAAGCATCAGGAGAAGCCGCATGGCAGGCAACAAGTGGATCCCCGGCCTCGCGGGCAGCTTGGCGCTTCTATTTGCGACGGCCTGCTTGCTCGCCGCCAGCGGTTGCGGTGGCTACGGCATGAACAATCCCGGGAACGGAACACAACGTGGCATGGCCACCGTGATGGTCACCGGAACTTCGGGGAATCTAACTCACTCAACTTCCGTCACTCTCACTGTCCAATAACAGAAGAGGGGCCAGTGGCAGGCCCGCTGGCCCCTCTTCCTCCGCTGTGCAGCGGACTGACCCGTAATTTGATGCGACGTCAGTTGGGCGAACTCTAATCCTCACCGGCCAAGATCCAAGCTTCAGGAACGTTCCGCATTGTTTCGCAGTTCTTTGCACCGGGACTCAATTCACCAATCGAAAAGAGGGAAGACCGATGAAGAAAGAAGGAAATGTATTCACGAAGGGCAGCACACGACGTTCATTCTTGAAGAACGGAACGGTGGCGGGCGCGGCAACTGTGAGCGCCGGGCTGCTGGCCGGCAATACGTTCGCGTTCGGCCAGGAGGTTGGCGACGACCGCGCACCAATCACCAGAGGGGACGTCGCGATTCTAAGGTTTTTGCAGGCCCTTGAGCAGGTGGAAGAAGACCTTTGGCGGCAGTACGCGGAACTCGGCGGTACCCAGGATAACGAATTCAGCGGGCTCACTGGCGGGAACGCCGCCTATTCGCAAGCGCTGCAACTCCTCGATGGGGACATGCCACAATACATCCACGACAATACTGACGACGAGATCAGCCACGCCCGATTTCTTGGCAATTACTTGGAATCCAAGGGCGCGGGGTCTGCTGACCTCACCCGGTTCAAGGTGCTGCCGAGCAGCCAGGCGGATGGCGCGGTCAAGACCGCCGGGCGCCTCACGAATCTTACCCAACTGACTGTCGACACCAGCTTTTGGTCGCGCTACCGCAGTATCACTAATCCGGATTTTGATCCCACGGCAAAATTTGTTCAGGCGGTCCCCAGTCTAAACGTCGGACAACATACGGCGATCCCGAGAAGCAACTCGGACACAAACGGAAGCGTCATCAATCTCAACGATCCCACGCAATCTACATTCACCGACCACCTCAAAGCGATCGCCTTTACGGCGGGATTCCACTTCGCCTTCATCGAGCAGGGCGGCACGAGCCTTTATCCAGCACTTGCCCAGCACGTCACCAATCTCGAAGTGTTGCGAATTCTGCTGAGCATCGGCCCCAGCGAGACCATGCACTTCCAAACCTGGCAGGACAAAGCCGGCAATGCCACGCCCTTGACGGACGTCGATCCTGTGAACAACTCGACCGTGACCTTTTCCACGTTGAGCGCTGCCCAGGGCGAGACAGATCCGGAATCCTTGAACGGGGACACCTTGCAGTCCAACTTGATCATGCCCGAGCCAACCCACTTCCTGGACCAGAAGTTCGGCCCGGTGGCCATCATTCGCCCGACCTCGATAGCTTTTGGTGGGGCGGTCGCCTCTGTCCAGTCATTTGTGACGGACGGGCTTTTCATTAATCCCAAGACCAATAAAAGTGACACCGGGATCGTGCCAGTGCTCATGAGACTGGCTGAAGAAGCTGATGCGGCCCGCCGCCAACTCTAGCCTGCACCCCAGGCAGCAGTTGCCTGGCTCACCCTAACCGTGCTCTCGAAGCATCCGGGCCCAAACCTCTCTGGTTTGGGCCCTTATCATTATTCTTCATTCTTCAGGATCGTGATGCCACGGCGCGACCATTGGGGCGAGCTGCCTTCCGGTCTATACCCCTCTCCCGATGTGCGTCAGAACTGTTCTCCATTGATTGCCGGGCTCTCCGTGACTGGCCGGGCGCAACCATTCATCGCGTCACTCTCATCCAATGCGGTAGAATCGCAGTGTAGCTTTTGGGCGCGGGGACAAATCTGGAGATCTGCGGGATTCGTGATTTCCAATTGTGAGAGGGAACAATGAAAAGAGTGAATCGTTTCTTGGCGGCGGCCCTACTGGGGCTGTTTTTTGTAAGCGTAGCCGCGGCGGATACTTTGGAATTGAAGGACGGCCGCGTATTGAAAGGGAAGTATCTCGGCGGAACACAGGCAGTGTTGCGCTTCGAGATAAATGGCGAAGTTCAGACGTTTAACACGACGGACATCGTGGCGCTGACGTTTACCGGCAATTCCAGAAGCACTGGCCCAGCGATGGCTCCGGCCGGGGCAGTAGCGCCTGTCGCGGCGAACTCCCTGGCTCCGACGGCCCCCGGTGGCCAGGTTGCCATCCCCGCGGGGCAATCTCTCCTTGTGCGCATGATCGACGGCGTTGATTCTTCAAAGAACCATGTCGGCGATGTATTCCACGCCAGCCTCGAGACCGATTTGACCGTAGGGGATACCGTTGTGGCCCGCAAGGGCACCGACGTGTATGGACGGCTGGCCAATGCGGAGAAGAGCGGAACGTTTTCGGGCAAGTCCGAGTTACAGCTGGAACTGACGCGCATGGTGATTGACGGCAAGGACTACCCGGTTGTCAGCAGTGATTACACGCTGCAAGGCAAGGGCCAAGGCGCCTCTACAGCCAAGAAGGTGGGTGGCATCGCCGCCGCCGGAGCGATCATTGGAGCTATCGCGGGCGGCGGAAAGGGTGCGGCGATTGGCGCGGCGGCTGGAGGAGCGACAGGCGCGGGCGTCCAGGTCCTGACCAAGGGGCAGCAAGTGAAGGTGCCGAGTGAGACGCTGCTGGAATTCCGTCTGCAGCAGCCGGCAACGGTGACGCCTTCGCAAAGGTAGTCCCGATTCCCGCACTCGCGTACTGAAATCCGTGAGAGTATTTGGAAAGAGGCGGGCTTCGGCTCGCCTTTTTTTCGTGTTCCTGGTTCTCGGGGGAGAGTGCTCTTCCCTTGCTTTCTTCACCCGTTATCGGATTGGAACCATCCGCCAGAAATTCTCCCTTGCCACTCCTGCTGTTAGTGAGTAAGATACCCCCTCAGGTGGGAAGATCATGCCAAAAGAAAAACCTCGAGTAAACATCGGAGAAGTGATCAGGACTTACCGGAGCCAGCGCAGCCTGTCGCAGGGCGACATCGAGCGCCGCACCGGGCTGTTGCGTTGTTACCTATCGCGCGTCGAAAACGGGCACACCGTCCCATCTCTCGAAACGCTCGCCAAAATCGCGGAAGCCATGGACATCTCGCTCGCGGACTTTTTCCCCGGCACCGAAACGCCGCGCGACCGTGAGACGCAAAAAGCCCTGGGGGAGCTCTCGCAGGACGAGATTCGCTTCCTGGCGGAGATCAAAAAGTACAGCACCACGCTTTCCGATGGCGACAAGCGGCTAGTGCTGGCGATGATCCGCAAGATGGCTACCTTGATTCCACCTCCTGCGCCGAAAAAGTTGATCGTGCGCCGCCCAACTGCCTGACCGTTTTCACAATGGAATCCGATCGCGGGACCGTGGTTCTTCTGCCGCGCCCTTTCTCTTGCGCAGCAGAGGGATTTGTCAGCTGCTCTGGCCGCGTATGATGCGGATGGCGTCGGGTATAGCGGCGTCGCTCTGACCACCGGCGCCTGCCTGGATTTCCACGCTGCGGGAGTCTTCTAGGTCGCTGCCTTCCCCGGGCGCCAGGAAGAGATTGGCTTCGACGGCGTACTGTTTGGTATAGAGGTCGTAGTAACGGCCGCCGAGAGCGTACAGGGTTTCGTGGGTGCCGCGCTCGATCACGCGCCCCGCCTCGACGACGAGAATTTGATCGGCTCGTCGAATTGTGGAGAGCCGGTGTGCGATCACGAAGGTCGTGCGGCCGCGCATGAGGTAGCGCAGACCCTCCTGGATCAGCGCTTCCGATTCTGAATCGAGGCTAGAGGTGGCTTCGTCGAGGATCAGGATGCGCGGATCGGCCAGGATGGCGCGAGCGATCGAGACGCGCTGCTTCTGGCCGCCGGAAAGCTTCACGCCGCGTTCGCCGACGACCGTGTCGTACTTGTGCTCGAAAGACTCCGCGAATTCGTCGACGCGCGCGATGTGGCAGGCGGCTAGAATTTCGTCTTCCGTGGCGGTGGGCCGCGCAAAAGCCACATTCTCCCGAATCGTTCCATCGAAGAGAAAAGTTTCCTGCAACACGACGCCCAGCTGCGTGCGATAGGAATTTAGCTTCACGGTCGCAAGATCGATCCCGTCCACCAGAACTCTGCCGCTCGAGGGCACATAAAATGCCGCGATCAAGCCGATGATGGTCGATTTTCCTGCACCCGAAGGACCGACGAGAGCCGTGACCGTTCCCGGTTCCGACCGGAAACCTACTTCGTGCAGAACTTCCTTCCGCGTATCGTAGGCGAAGCTCACGTCTTGCATCTCGACCATCCCGTTCACGCGATCGAGCGATACCGTCCGTCCAGGCTCATCATCTTCCAGCTTTTCGTTCAGAATTTCGCGCGTACGCTCGAGACCCGTGATGGCCTCCGTGATTTGCGTGCCGATGGCCACGATTTGAAAGACCGGCGCCACGAGAAGGCCCAGAAAGATATTGAATGCAAAAAACGTTCCCAGCGTCATCGTGCCCGCAAGAATCTTGTGCGCGCCGAGTTCCATGATAATTGCGCTGACGATGCCCATCAGGCCCGCAGCGGAAAGACTCATCAGCGAAGTGGCCGTGAGCGTCTTCAGAACATTGTCCAGCAGGCGCTTCACGCCGCTGGTGAAGACCCCTTCCTCGCGCTCTTCCGCGTGGTATCCCTTCACCACGCGAACGCCGCTCAGCGATTCGGTGAGGCGCCCGGTGACTTCCGCATTGATTTTCGGCCGTGCCCGGAAAATCGGGCGAATCGTCGCAAAGGCCTTGTTGATCCCGTACCCGAAGACCAGCAGGATGGCAAACGCGACGCCGGTCATGGTCACGCTGGTATGAATCAAGTAGACGAGCGCGATGACCGCGGTCATCAGCCCGCCGACAAATTCCACCAGCCCCGTTCCGATCAGATTGCGCACTCCTTCGACGTCGCTCATGATCCGCGAAACGAGCGCGCCGGTCTTGTTGGCATCGTAGAACGAGACCGGAAGCCGGCCGATGTGCGCCTGCACCTGGCGGCGCAGTTCGGCGATCATTTTTTGCGCGGATTTGGAGAGCACTTGGGTCAGCGTGAACGAAGTCAGTCCCTGAAGGACGGTCGCCGCAAGAACCGCCAGCACGATTGGCGTAAGCAGCTGGATTTGCCGCTTGCTGACGACGTTGTCCACCAGATACTTCGTGGAAGCCGGCAGCACCAATCCCGACAAGCGGTTAATGGCCATGAGCACGAAGCCCACCGCCAGCAGCCCGCGCCTCGGCTTCATCAGCGCCCAAACGTCGGGAAGATTCTTCCACGCGTTCTTGCGTTTTTCACTTTTGACTGGTGATTTGACGGCTGTCTCAGTGGCCATGATTGGAAGACGAACGATACCCCATAAATTTGATGCCAGCAGTGTCCGTATGACTATATTGCGAAAACGGGTCGGAACCAGAAGGTATCTTCAGTCGCCCGCGGTTCCCGCGCGAGGCACGATGGCCTTGGCGGGTCGATCAAGGCTCAAGACGCTGGAGATGAACTCGCTGACGGTGATCCCCAGATGGCCCCAGAGTCTCCGCTTCAGGCTGGTGTAATCCTGTGTGCCGCTGAACAGATCGCCCATCAATTGCCGGAACACCGGGCTGCGGCGCAAGAACTGAACCATGCGCGTCGTGACCGCACTGCCCAGGAAAGATCCACGATAGAAACGCCGCACGATGCGTGCCGCGAACTCCAGTTCGGCACAGAAAGTAGCCTTTACCCACGCTGGGTATTTCTCGGGGCAGCCTTCAGCGAGTGACCGGCCCAGTAATTCGCCGGAACGAATGGCATAGAAAAGGCCTTCGCCCGTGAGGGGATCTACCCAGGCCGCCGCATCTCCAACGAGCGCCCAGTTCTTTCCGATGACGTTTCTTTCAGAAAGCGTGCGCTCCTTCGGCGAAGGCAGGACGTGGCTATAAAACTTTGCGCCTTCCGTCTGTATGCCGTGCCTTTCCACGAAAGCTTGCAGATGGCTGCGCAGTTCCGTGCTGGTATGCGACGACATGCTCCCGCAGATGCCGACCGAGAGATGATCGCAGCGAGGAAACGACCAGATATAGCCTTCAAACTGCGGCAGGAACTTGATGGTGATGGAGTCGCTGGTCTGCGGCACGAAGTAACCCTGGGTCATCTCTAGTTCGTCGCGCTGCAATGCCCGCGTTTCCGGGAGCAGCTGATTGCGCGCACCCGCCGCGAGAACCAGAAAATCGGCTTCCTGCCAATCGCCTTCCACGCAGTAGCGGGGCTTCGTCGTGGAAGTGTCCACACTCATCACGCGGGAACGCTGCACGTTGCATCCTGCATCTCGCGCGCGATCCAGGAGCATGCCGTTGAGCACCGTCCGCGAATAGATAACGATCGGATGGGGCATCTCGAGCGTGGCGTGGTGCTCTTCGCTGCTGATCAGCTCGACGGAATTCACCAGTTTCTTGGGATAGGAATTATCGAGCAGGAAGGGGAAACACTGAATCGCTTTGTGGGTCAGGCCGCCGCCGCAGGGTTTTTCCCACGCCAGATGCTCGTCAAAAAGGTTGACCTGGTGGCCCGCGCGCGCGAGTTGTTCACCGCACATCGCGCCGGACGGTCCACCGCCGACGATCGCTATCTGAGCCATGGTCGTGTCTCGCTGAGAGCTTTCAATTCCGTCCCTGGGCGCGGAAACCCCGTCTTGAGTTCCTTTTCTGACGGCTCCCAAGGTGATGGGCCATTAGGTGAGGGGAAAGATCACCAGGCAAAACCCGGTCTGGAGTATAGCACCGAATAGCGCCGTTGCCGCCGAGCCGGTTTCAGTACGCACCATATCCATGCCGCTCCGCTGTATCAAATTGAACACCGCCATATACGGCGACAGGAGGCCCATCAGAATTTCTCCGTCGTGCAGAATCAAGACGCCGGCCATGAGCGCTCCCCACGCGATGAGCCTCAGCGACAGCGCAAGGGCCAGCCTGCGCCCCCTGTTCCCCGGGAGCACCGGGCCGAGCAGCGTCTCTTCTGCAATGAGGTAGGGGAGCAGGAAGATTAGCAAGAAAGGGAAGCGCATCCACTTCGCGGCGGTCAGCCAAGCCTCGTAAATCGTCAAATCAAACCATGCTGTGGCGAGAAGTAGCAGCACGATTCCGGCAAATCCAGCTGCGAGCAGGCGGCGAGGGGAACTCGAGAGTGCAGAACGCACGCAACTCCAATGCACCACAACCAGCAGGACCCCAAAGAGAAGCAGGAAGCTGGCAAGATAGTCGCCCTGAAAAAGTCCAATGGCCTTCAAAGGAATCCAGAATCGCAAGAGCAGCACGATCAGGAGCGAGGCCGCGGCAAATTCCAGAAAGAGTCGTGGCACACCGATCGCCGTGCCCGTCGCGGCGATTTCCTCGCTTCCGCTCTTTCCGGCCGCCTCCCGGAGGAACGGCCCCGCGATCAACAGGAGGCCGATGAAGCCAATGAGTGCGCCGGCGAGCGGGCGGTGAGAGGGCAACGCTCGAGCGGGAGGTAAATGCAGGATTTGCGCCGACCATTCCTGCGAAGCTCGCACCACGGAACGGTTGAAAAGAACGCTGACGTGCGAGGCGCCCGGAATCTCCAGGTATTTCGCGGTCCCGTCGCTTCGCGAGGCCGCCAGGTCGGTGGCATTGCCGCGCATCGACTCCAGTTCCAGCGAGCCAATCATCACCAGAGCATGAGGGGGCAGCATCGGGGAATCGCTAAAAAGCAGCTTTTCCGCGGTCACTCCGTGTGCGGCCCGCATCGGGGCCGGCGAAATGGCGATCAAGCCCGCGACTGGAACACGGGATGCAATTCGCTCGGCGATGGCCCCGCCCATCGAATGCCCGGCGAGAATCGCGCGATCGGGATCGATCATCCCACGCGCGAGCAGTTCGCGAAGAAGCGCCTCACCGCACTGTTCCGCGCGCGCGGGAGAAAACAGCCCCGGCGTGCGTCCGTGTCCCGGTAAATCCGGAACGTAAACGCGCAGCCCCTGCTCGGAAAAGCCATCCGCGAGGTACGACATGATTTTCTTGTTGGCAGAGATTCCGTGGAAAAGCAAAACCGATCCTTGCGAGCCTCCCTCTTGCTTTTCCACGATCGTGGTTTCAAGCCGGCAGCCCCCCGCGTCGATGAGAAATGTCCGCTCACGATAAGGCGTAGGGAGTGCAAACCAGAGTCCTGCGGCGCAGAGCAGAACTCCCGCAATGGCTCGTACGATCTGGCGTGATTTCATCGTGAGCCGGCGGGCCGCGGGCGCCGGACCTCCTGCGCGTGATAAACTAGTTTTTTAACGGATATCACTTTGGTTTTTTCCGGCCCGCATGGAGACCCTTTGAATTTGGCAGTCCTGACACTCGAGGAAGCGATTCTGCGGTTTGGCCGCAAGAAACGCAACGGCCGCCGCGTCGTCTTCACCAACGGCTGCTTTGACCTCCTTCATCCCGGGCACATTCGTGGCCTGGAACTGGCGCGCGCGTTGGGAGATGTGCTCATCGTTGGACTGAACAGCGACGCGAGTGTACGTCAGTTGAAAGGCGAAGGTCGCCCAGTTATTTCAGCACTCGAACGCGCGGAAATTCTCGCGGCCTTGGAATCTGTCGACGCTGTGGTGATCTTCGATAATCTCACGCCACGCGAAGCGATCGCCGGTTTGCTTCCGGATGTCCTGGTGAAGGGTGGCGATTGGCCCGGCGACCGGATCGTAGGCCGCGAGGAAGTGGAAGCTGCCGGCGGGCGCGTCGTCTCCATTCCCGTCGTGCCCGGCTATTCGACAACCGCCATTCTGCAGAAAATACGCCAAGGGGCGCGCGCCTCTCGCGCGGAATCCTGATCAACCACGCATGATACTTCCAGCCGTCCGCGAGAGATTGGAGGCCGTCCTTCGCCATGCGGCGATGGAGGGAGCGCTGGCCGCTTTGCGGTCCGGCGCGAGTCATATCTCGATCACCGGCCTGCACGATGTCGCGAAGGCTCTCGTGGCGTCCTATTTGACGCGCGAATTACGGCGCCCGGCTTTTTTTGTGACGGATTCCAATCGCCGCGCCGAAGCGCTCGCGGAAACGCTGCGATTCTTCAGCGGAATCTTTCCAGGAGCAGTGGGCGGCGTCGCGACGCTCCCGGCCTTCGACAGGCTTCCCTGGGAATCGCAAAGCCCGCACGCGGACATTCTCGAACGGCGCGCTGCTACGCTCTTTCGCGTCGCGGATGGACAGATTTCCCTGGTGATCGCCCCCATTGCCGCGGCGCTTTGGCGCTATCAGGATCCGGCAGCGTATCTCTATCTCACGCGGACTCTGGCAAAAGACACAGAGATTCCCCACGAAGAATTGATTACCCATCTAGGTTCCGTGGGCTACACGCGAACCGAAATGGTGGAGCTGCCGGGACAATTCGCCGTGCGCGGCGGCATCATCGACGTGTTCTCCCCGGAAGCCGCTCGCCCTGTGCGCATTGAATTGCTCGGCGACAGCGTTGAATCGGTGCGCGAATTCGACGCGCGCACGCAGCGGTCGATTGCGCCGGTCGTGCGCACGACGCTCCTGCCTTTGACGGAGTGGTCCGTGCCGGCGCCAGAAAAAGCAAATCTGCACGACGCCGTCTGGGACACGCCCTCGTTCTTTGGGCCAACCGGCGAACCAGGGCCGAGCACGCTCTTTGAGCTGGCAGAAAGTTCGCTGCGGCCGATCGTGTTCCTCGATGAGCCGCAAACTCTGCGTGAAGCCGCCACGAAGCATCTCGCGGCTGCGACGGAAAATTACGAGCGTCACGGGCGCGCCAACTCACCGGCCGCCTCTCACTACTTCTGGTCCGAAGAGGAGTTTGTGGCGGCGCTGGAAAAAACGTCGCAAATTCATATCGAGCAGCTCGCGCTGGGTATCGGTTCCACGCCCTGCATGGGAGACGTGAAGTCCCAGCTCGCTTCCGGCGGAACGGTTTTCCTGACGGCCGCAAGCACCGGAGAGATCGAACGCTTTGCGGACATCTGCCGCGAGTATGAAGTGCCCTACGTGCTCGGCGAATCGGAAGACGCCGCCGCCGGCTTCACGGCAGAGGCCGCGCACGAATCCGCCGCCATGTTGCTGATCCGCGCGCCCTTCGCGGAAGGCGTTACGTTTCCCGGCGCTCGGCTTACGCTCTTCGGCCACGCCGATCTTTTCGACGTCACACCCACTGTCGAGCGGCCCAGTCGCAAGATTCGCACTTCCGGTTTCTTCGGCGATTTTGCCGAGTTGAAGCCTGGCGACTATGTGGTCCATGTCGATCACGGCATCGGGCAGTTTGAGGGGCTTCGCCAGATCGAATCCGGCGGACACAGCGGCGAGTTCATGCTGCTGAGGTACGCTGACGATGCACGCCTCTACGTTCCCCTGGAACGCATGGACCTGGTTCAGAATTACCGCGTCCTCGAAGGTACCCATCCGCCGCTCGACAAACTCGGCGGCACGGTCTGGAACTCGCGCAAGACGCGCGCCCGCAAATCCGTCGAAGACATGGCCGACCAGCTTCTGGCGCTTTACGCGCAGCGCAAGACGACAGTAGGCTTTGCATTTTCACCGGACGGCAATTTCCAGCGCGAATTCGAGGATGCCTTCGAATTCGAGGAAACCACCGACCAGATCACCGCCATCCGCGACATCAAATGCGACATGGAACGCGCCGAGCCCATGGACCGCCTCCTCTGCGGCGACGTCGGCTACGGCAAAACAGAGGTCGCCATGCGCGCGGCGTTCAAAACCGTAATGGACAACAAGCAGGTGGCCATTCTCGCGCCGACCACCGTGCTCACCTTCCAGCATTTCGAAACGTTCAAGAAAAGATTCGCCGCCTTCCCCGCGCGCATCGAAATGCTCAGCCGCTTCCGCAGCGCCGCGGAGCAGAAAAAAATTCTCGCCGATTTGGAAGCGGGCAAGGTGGACGTGGTCATCGGCACCCACCGGCTGCTTTCGAAAGATGTGAAATTTGCCGACCTCGGTCTTCTCGTCGTAGATGAAGAACAGCGCTTCGGCGTTGCCCACAAAGAGCGACTCAAGGAAATGCGCAAAAACGTGGACGCGCTCGCCCTCTCTGCGACGCCTATTCCGCGCACGCTGCACATGTCCCTTGTTGGCCTTCGCGACATGTCCGTCATCGAAACGCCTCCGCGCGACCGCTTGGCCATTCAAACTGTCGTCGCCCCCTTTCAGGAAGAGCTGGTGCAGAGCGCCATCGAAACCGAACTTGCCCGTGACGGCCAGGTCTTCTTCATTCACAACCGCGTCGAATCGATTTATTCGCTCGGAGCCATGGTGGCCAAGCTTGTCCCCAAGGCTCGGGTGGTCGTGGCCCACGGTCAGATGGCCGAAAAAGAACTCGAAAGCGTGATGTTGAAATTCATCCGCGATGAAGCGGACGTGCTGGTGGCGACGACCATCGTCGAGAACGGGCTGGACATCCCGCGCGCCAACACCATTTTGATCAACCGCGCCGACCGCTTGGGGCTGGCGGAGCTCTACCAGTTGCGTGGCCGCGTCGGACGTTCCGCCCAGCGCGCCTACGCCTATCTGCTTGTCCCGCCGGACACCTCGCTCTCCGACATCGCCCGCAAACGCCTCGCCGCCATGAAGGAATTCAGCGAACTGGGTGCCGGATTCCGCATTGCCGCACTCGATCTCGAGCTTCGCGGCGCCGGCAACATGCTTGGCCGCCAGCAACACGGCCACATCGAAGCGATCGGCTTCGATATGTATTGCCAGATGCTGGAGCGCGCCGTTTCCAAGCTGAAGGGCGAAGAAGTCGCCCCGGACCTGCGCACCACGCTCAGCCTGGGCTTTGACGTGCGCATCCCGCAGGACTACATCCCTAGCGAAAATCTTCGCCTGCGCACCTACAAACGCATCTCCTCGATCGCTTCCGAAGAAGACAAACTGGACGTCCGCAAAGAACTCGAGGACCGTTTCGGCACGCCGCCTTCCTCCGTAGAAAACCTTTTGGAGTACGCCGCCCTCAAATCCATGTGTGAGCGACTGCGGATCTCCGCCGTAGAGCGCCAGGGGACGCGCATCGCGGTAAGGTTCCATCCCGAGACAATGCTAGACCCGGCCAAACTGGTCTCCGTGGTACGCTCTCGTACAGGCATCAAACTCGACCCCGGCGGCGTGCTCTGGATGGAAGTCAAACGGGGAGAATCGATCCCCGCTGCTTTGAGAAACGTATTGCTCGGCCTTCAGGGGCAGGGCTAAACTTTAGAGGTGAGGGAATTGATGCGAAAACTTGCTGTAATCGCGGCGCTCTGCGCCGCCCTGCCGATCGCGGCGCAGGACAAGCCGCAGGGCACTCAGCCGAAACCAGTGGCGGGTCCCGCTCTTGAGAAGCCGGGGATGGCCGCGCCCGACGCAAAATCCGAAAAGCCCGCGAAACCCGGCGCTCCGAAAACGGCTAATCCGGATAGCGGAAAAACCGTCGAGGAGATTATTGCGCGCGTCAACAATGAAATCATTACGCGCTCGGAGTACGACAAGGCGCGCCAGAGCGCCGCAGAAGAAGCCAAGTCCGAATGCCAGAACCGCTGCACGCCGGAACAGTTGCAGATCGCCATCGAGGACGGCCAGAAAAACACTCTGCGGACCCTCGTTGACCAATCCCTCCTGGTGCAGCGGGCCAAGGACATGGGCGTGAGCGTCGAACCGGAGCTCATCAAGAAGCTCGATGCCATCCGCACCGAAAACAAGCTCGCCAGCATGGAGGAGCTTGAAAAGGCGGTTTCCGGACAGGGAATGAACTGGGAGGATTTCAAAAACAACATTCGCAGCACTCTGCTGACGCAGCGCGTGATCAGCAGCGAGGTTGGTTCGCACATCACCATCAGCGATGAGGAAGTGACGAAGTATTACGAAGCGCACAAAACCGAATTCGTCCGCCCGGAACAGGTGGCGCTGCGGGAAATCGTGGTTAGCACCGAAGGAAAGAAGCCGGAAGATCTCCCCGACCTGAAAAAGAAGGCGGAGACCGCGCTCAAGCGCGTCCAGGACGGCGAGGACTTCGGCGAAATCGCCAAGCGGCTCTCCGATGGCAGCACCAAGAGCCAGGGCGGCTTTCTCGGCATCTATAAGCGCGGAGAACTTTCCAAGGAACTCGAGGACAAGGTCTTCAAAATGAAGCGCAAGGAGCTGACCGAAGTCATGGAAACCAAGCAAGGCTTCCTGGTTCTCGAGGTTCTGGAGCACTACGACGAAGGAGAACAGTCACTCGCCAAAGTCAAAAATGAAATCATGGACAAGCTCTACGGCGGACGCATGGAACCCGCGATGCGCGAGTATCTCAAGACCCTGCGCGAGCAGAGCTACGTGGTGATCAAGCCCGGATTTCAGGACATCGCTGGCGGCGGAGGCTCCGAGATTCAGGAAGTGAGCGCCACGCCGGAAGTCAGCAAAGCCAAGAAAGGCCACAAGAAATTCCTTTTGTTTGGCAAGAAGTCAGGATCGGTATCGGGAACATGAAGACGCCGTTTGTCACCGATCTCAACTCCGAACAAAGCATCACTACGTTTTTCCTCGTTCGCGAAAAGGAGATTCGCAGCACCCGCGAAGGCAAGCCTTACTTGCGCCTCGAACTCGGCGACCGCAGCGGCACCATCGAAGCGCGCATGTGGGATCAATTCGACGTTGCCGTGAAGGATATCGGCCGCGACGATTTCGTCAAGGTAAGCGCGCGCGTCGAGATTTACCGCAACAAGCCGCAGCTTGCCCTTCAGCAGCTTCGACTCGCAAAACCCGAGGAGGTTGACCTGGCCGATTTTCTTCCCCACACCAAGGAAGACCTGGGAAAGCTGTACGCGCAGTTGCTCGAATATGCGGGCTCGATCAGGAATTCCTGGCTCAAGAAGTTGGTGACCGGAATCATTTCGGACCCTGGGATCGCGGCGAAGTACAAACGCGCTCCCGCGGCAAAGGTCATGCACCACGCCTATCTCGGCGGCTTGCTCGAGCACGTCATCGGCTTGTGCGGCCTCGCGAAGCAAATCGCCGCTCACTATCCGGAGCTCGACGTGGATTTGCTGCTGACCGCCGCGATTTTGCACGACGTTGGGAAGCTCGAAGAACTGTGCTACGAGCGCGCCATCGGCTACACCGTCGAAGGCCAGCTCCTCGGCCACATCATGATGGAATTCGAAACCGTCTCCAAGGCGATGGATGCCATCGAGGGTTTCCCGGCCAACTTAAAGACCGTCGTCCAGCATCTCCTCATCAGCCATCATGGCCAATACGAATTCGGCTCCCCCAAGCTCCCCATGATCCGCGAAGCCATGGCCTTCCACTACATGGACGACCTCGATTCCAAGCTCGCCGCCGTGCGCGCAGCGCTCGCCGTCGAGTCCGGCGAACCCGAGTGGTCCGCCTACAGCGGCGCCCTCGGCCGCAAATTCCTCCGCCTCGACGAATTCCTGAAGCCGCCTGCCGGCACTCCCGCCGACCCCAAATAGTAAGTTCTTCCGACAATGAATATTTCACCAAAGAATTTATCAAGGCGGATAACGAATCCGCTTTGAGTAAGGCCCGGCGCCAGGCGATTGATCGTAAATTTGATCGTAATTGCAAAGCGTACAGGAGACAGCTGGCCAGACTTGAGTCGCGTATTTCGAAGCAAGCCTGGAATTTCTTTTACTCCGGATTTGCCCGATGGGGATTGCACGACGCGAGACTGATCTCTTTTACTGCGGGAGACGGGCTTGATTACCGGGCGAATGGCAAGCAACCGTTCCGAATCAACAAGCAGAAAGCGAAGGTCCGGATACAGATACTGAACCATGATCAGAATCTTTTCTGCACTTTCAACTGCAGCGGCATCCGCAAGGCTGTTTTTGACTTTCCCTCGGAGGATCCTCTTTGGAACGCAAATCAAGTCGATAATTTGCATAGCTATGAACTCACTGAAGCCAGTAAACATTTCATGTGTTTGGAGTTTTTGTTTACATCGGGGGCAACGATTCTGGTTGAGTAAGCTCAGCTGAGGTTTGATCGGACACGGAGCCACAGGAGCTGCGCCACACAAGCAATGTATTCTTAGGTCTTCTGTCTTGCCTCCTTGCCTAGCCAGCTACTACACTTAATCCAGGTCCCATGATTCCCGCATCCTTCCAAATTCGCGACCTGACCATCCGCCCCGCCGCAGTCCTGGCCCCCATGGCGGGCGTGACGGACACGCTCTTCCGCCGCGTCATTCGCGGCCTCGGCGGCTGCGGCTTGCTGATGACGGAGTTCACCAGCTCCGAAGGCATCACGCGCAGCGCGAGAAAAACTCTGCGCTATCTTTATTTCCAGGAAGACGAACACCCCATCACCGCGCAGCTTTTCGGCGCGAATCCCGCCGTCATGGCGGAAGCCGCAAAAATGGTCGAAGACCTCGGGTATGACGCCGTGGACATCAACCTTGGCTGCCCCGCCAAAAAAGTCGTGAAGTGCGGCGGCTCCGGTTTACTCCGCGATCTCCCGCTCCTCGAGGATATTTTCAAAGCCGTACGCGCCGTCGTCAAAATCCCTCTCACTATCAAGCTGCGCGCCGGCTGGGACGAAAATTCCATCGTTGCCGTTGACGTCGCGAAAATGGCGGAGAGCCTTGGCGTCGAAGGCGTCGCCGTCCATCCGCGCACGCGCACGCAGGGCTACGCCGGCGCCGCGGACTGGAACATCATCGCCGCCGTCAAGCAAGCGGTGAAAATCCCCGTCATCGGCAACGGCGACATCAACAAGCCTGAGGACGCCGCGCGCATGGTCCGCGAAACCGGGTGCGACGCCGTCATGATCGGCCGCGCCGCCGCCACCAATCCGTGGATTTTTTCGCAGATGCAACAACACGCAGAAACTGGCTGTTACGACACGCCCACCGATGCCGTCCGCTACCGTTTACTGATGGACTACTATAGGCAAATTAATGCCGCCAACCTGCCCGATGGTGTAGGCAAAATGAAACAGTTCGCTTGCTGGTTTACTCATGGTGTGGGGAACGGCAGCGAACTTCGTGGAATTGTACATGCAGCGCGCACGCCCGCGGAGATCCTCGAGAGTGTAGAACGTTTCTTCGAGGGCCGAGTCACCGCACAGCAAGAATCTGACCCCGACCCGGTCGAGGTCACCAGAATTGTTGACCGCTCTGCGGTCACCAGAATTGAGGACTCAGCCCATGGTCGCTCCCAGCACCGCGGCATCGAGGCAACGCTCGGAACGTAGAATCGCCGTCCGCCTGCCGCTCAAAGTCCGGGGGCACGACGCCCGTGGGTTCCCCTTCGAAGAAGATACCGCCAGCGAAAATCTTTGCCGCAATGGAGCCGCCTTCGTGACGCGTTTCGACGTCGCCATCGGCTCCGACCTCGAAATCCACATCCCCTTTTCGCAATACGCTTCGCGCCGCCCCGGCAGCTCGGCGCTCTCCCGTAGCGCTGACGCGGACTTCTCCACCCAGGGCCGCGTCGTGCACGTCGTCGAGTCCCAGTCCGAAGGCGAAAAGCTGGTGGGCGTCCAATTCACAGGCCCCCGCTTCCAGCGCGTCTTCCGCTCCGAATCCCCCGCCTGACTTCTTCCGTTTGTAGTGGCGGGTCTTTAGCCCCGTCCTTTTCTCTTCCGTTGTTAGCGCCCCAAATGCGTAGCGATAAACCAGCTATTGCCCCACGCATCTTTCACCCCCGCCGCCCGGTCCCCATACGGCTTATCCTGCGGCGTCTCAATTGACGCCGCCCCCGCCCGCAGAGCCTGCGCGTACACCGCGTCCGTGTCCGGCACGTAAACATGCAGGTGGCAAGGCATCGGCTGGAACTCGCCGTGAGCTTCGTCGATCTCCAGCGTCGCATTGCCGATGCGGATGGTCGCATGCAGCACCGCGCCCTCAGATGATTTGTGCACGCCCATCGCCTCGGCCCCGAACGCTGCCTCCAGGAACGGAATCATCTTGTGCGCCTCGCGCAGGTGCAAATATGGCTGCACCGAGCGCAGCTCCTCCGGCCTCGGCGTCCATCCACGGGGCTTAGCGATGTACCAGTGATTGCCGAAGGGGTCTTTGACAGCGCCCCAGCGGTCGCCTGAGGGATGGTCGTCGGTCGGCGCGTAGAAGGAGGTGGCGCCGGCTTGCAGGGTACGAGCGTACGCGGCGTCAGGGTCGTCCACATAGAGGTGGACAGCTGCGGGCGCGGTCGGATACTGCTCGTTCCCGTCGCTCACTTCGATAGCGCCGTTGCCCACGGCTACCTCCGCGTGCATGATCGAGCTGTCTGGCGCCGGCATCCTCATCCGCTCCACACCCTCGAAAGCCGTCTTTAAGAACTCGATGAACTGCGCCGCGGGCCCGTCCTTGCTGGTGATGCTGCTGCTCCTTCGCTCATGATTGCTCTCCTTTGCAAATCGGACTTGAGTGTTGCTCGAAACTCTTCGCGCGGAAGCTCGCGCAACTCCTGCGCAACACGCATCAGGGCCGCGAGGTTGCGATCTGGCGCTTCCTCGGGGCGAGACCGCAGCGACACTAACATCGCCTGCAGCACCTCATCAAGCTGCTCTGCGAGGGAGCGTTTAGCCATGGCCGCCCTCCATCTGCGCCCGTAAATTTTGCACCGCGCGCAATTGCAGTTGCTTGATCGCGCCTGGGGTCTTGCCTAGCCGCTGCGCGATTTCCCGGATGCTTCGCTGTTCTACAAATCGCTCGTACACCACCTGCTTCTGAACCTCCGGAAGCTGCCCCACCAGCCGGAACAACTGCGCGCGATTCTCAATCGCTGGTATCTCGGAGGCTTGCAGATCGAGATCAGCGGCGGGCTCTGGCGGATCGTCCGGGGCAGGGAAGTCCCGCGCGGCGCGTTTGAATTGGTCCGCGATGGCGTTCGCCGCAATCCGCAACAGCCACGCCGCAAACGGCACTCCGCGCCACTCATAACCCGGCAAGTTCGCCAGCGCTCTGTGAAACACTTCGGAAGTCAGCTCCTCAGCTGTAGCCCGGTTCCGCACGCGGTTAGCAACAAACGCGTACACTCGCTCGAACTGCAGCTCGTACAGGGCATCGAATTTCGCCGGATCACTCTGCGCGGCCTCCACGAGGACCCGCTCCTCGGCACTTCGGCCTGCTTTTGGGCAGCGAACGCTTCCGTGCCGGACGTCGCGTGGCCATCATCGCTCTAACAATATAACTGTCATCAACGAAAAAGATTACGCCGTCCGTCTGGCGCCAGTCCTCGAACTTAGCCAAAACTCCTGTTGACCGTCCAAAGGAATGGATGCCGAACTTCCAAAAGCGAAGTCCTGCAAGGAACACTCGATTTGCTGGTACTGAAGACCCTCGACTCCATGGGGCCGATGCACGGCTTTGAGATGGCTCTGACAAGACCGTTCTCCGCCGCATCACCCTTAAGAAATCAGGCTGACCTTACCCGCGGTTTTGTTGCTAACTCCAGGAACATTGGAAGCCTCTCCGATTTTTCCGGGTACCAACTAATTTAACTCTTTTCGCTCATTTCTTCCCCGCGGGTGCTAACTATTTCGTCATAAGCCGCTCGGCGCGTGAGGCCGCGCTCCTTAGCGGCCAGCTTCAGCGCTTCCTTGCGGTCGAGCTTGGCCTGACGGATGAGCTCCTCGACGCGGTCCGCGAGGCTTTGCGTGGAATTGGCCTGGGTGCGCGCGTCGGCGGGGGCCTCGGGGCCGATCAAGAGCGTGATTTCGCCGCGAGCGGGGCGTTCCTCGAGAGACGTGGAGAGTTCGGAGAGTTTGCCGCGGCGAAACTCTTCGTGCAGCTTCGTCACTTCGCGCGCTATGCAGGCGCTGCGATTGCCCAGCACTTCGCGGGCGTCGGCAACACACCCCGCGACCCGGTGCGGAGCTTCGTAAAGGATGATCGTGCGGTCCTCGATGCGCAGGCGTTCAAGGGCGCGCCGCCGTTCGCCACTTCGCGCGGGCAAAAATCCGACAAACAGAAATTCCTCGTTGGGCAGCCCCGAAGCTGAAAGCGAAGCCAGCAGCGCCGACGGCCCGGGAATCGGCACCACAGGAATTTGATGCCGCAGGCAAAGCGTCACGAGACGGTGGCCTGGATCCGAAACCAGCGGCATTCCCGCATCGCTTACCAGCGCGATCTTCGCGCCTTGCTCCAGCGTCACGAGCAGTTCCGGCGCGCGGGTCAACTCATTGTGCTCGTGATAGCTGACGAGCGGTTTGTGAATGTCGTAGTGAGTCAGGAGCTTAAGCGTATGGCGCGTGTCCTCGCAGGCGATTCGATCGACTTCCTTCAGGATGCGCAGCGCCCGCAGCGTGATGTCTTCGAGATTGCCGATCGGCGTACCGACAAGGTAAAGGCAGCCCCCGTCTGCCGGATTCACAGCGTCAGCCGCATTCGCGGCGTTAGTCGTCTTGGGGGGAGAAGTCTTCGCGCTCATGCTCACGAGTCTAGCACGCGTTCCGGGCACGCTACTCGCGCTCGCGCGCAAGAGCAATGCTATACTTTAAGTTTTGAGTACCACATTGGAGGAGCGTCAGTGCCCCTGTACGAGTACAAATGCTTGAAGTGCGGCCGCAACACGGAAAAAATTGAAAACGTCTCCGGCCGGCACTTGAAAAAATGCCCCCACTGCGGCGGAAAAGTCGAATCGGTGATCACCGCGCCGTCGATTCAATTCAAAGGCGCAGGTTGGTACGTGACGGACTATGGTGGAAAAAAGTCCACTGGCGGCGACGGCGACAACAAAGCAGACAAGCCCCCCGCGGAAACAAAAGAAGCCGGGAACAAAGAGAAAGATTCGGCGAGCACGGAATCGGCGAGCAAGGAAGCGGCTTCCAAAGATGCGAAAGAGAGCAAAGAAAAAAAGTCCGCGAAGAAAAAGTAGCAGTTCTGAACGAGGTCCTTCATTTAGAGTTTGAGAGTTTTCAAGTAACTGCGAAACGCGGCGCCGAATTCAGGATTCTGCAAAGCGATTTCAACGGTTGCTCTTAGAAAGCCGAGCTTGTCGCCCGCATCATAGGAAATGCCTTCGTAAATGTAAGCCCAGAGACCTTGCTCCTTGGCGAGAATGCGCAGCGCATCGGTAAGCTGAATTTCATTTCCCGCGCCGGCTTTCGTGCGAGCCAGGCAATCGAAAATCGCGGGCGGTAAAACGTAACGGCCGGTGATTCCCAGGTTCGATGGCGCGTTTTCCGGTTTGGGCTTTTCGACAAGGTCGCGAATGCGCAGCAAGCGTTCGCCGAAAGGCGGCTGGGGAGCGGGTTCGCCATCCACGATGCCGTAGAGATTTGTTTTGTCTTTGGGGACTTCTTCCACGGCAATAGCGCCGACGCCGGTAGATTCATAGACCTTGATGAGTTGTTTGGTGGCGGGATTCGGGCCGGGAATTAATACGTCGCCGAGCAACACGGCGAACGGTTCATCGCCAACCAGATCGCGCGCGGCGAGCACGGCGTGGCCGAGCCCAAGTGGCTCTTTCTGCCGCGTGTAGCTCACCTGCACCATGTTGCTGATCTTTCGAACCATCTCCGCTTGGTCTTTTTTGCCTCTTTCTTCCAAAAAACGTTCGAGCGAGGGAGCGGAATCGAAGTGGTCTTCGATGGAATTTTTTCCTTTGCCGGTAACGATGATGATGTGCTCGATGCCGGAGGCGACGCACTCTTCCGCCACGTACTGAATCTGCGGCTTGTCGACGACGGTGAGCATCTCTTTCGGCTGCGCCTTGGTGGCGGGCAGAAATCGCGTGCCAAGCCCAGCGGCAGGGAGCACCGCCTTGCGGACTTTGTTGCGGCTGTTCGTGGGGCCGTCAGCACGCGCAGAGTTGGGTGTGGCGGAGGCGTTGTTGGTCATAGGCTCGGTTTTTTACACCCTCCAATTTTTCGCACACTCAAGAGGGTGGAGACCATTCTTCGATGCGGATTCGAATCCGTCAATGTTTTTTGCGTTCGAACGGGCCCGTAGGGTTGGTTGGTTCCTGTGGAGTTGTCCGATGCGCGGCCGCGCTTGTGCTAGCATTGGTTGAGAGCAGGGAAATAATGCTCGCGGCAAAGGACCATGAGAATCCTGGGGATTGAATCTTCGTGCGATGAGACGGCGGCGGCGGTAGTCGTGGACGGGCGAGAGATTTTGTCGAGTGTCGTGGCTTCGCAGATCGAGATTCACCTCAAGTATGGCGGGGTGGTGCCGGAGCTGGCGTCGCGGGAGCACTTGCGGCAGATCGTGCCGGTGGTGCGTGAGGCGATTGCGCAAGCGGGGATGGAGCTTTCGAATGTGGACGCGATTGGTGTGACGCAAGGGCCGGGGCTGGTGGGGGCACTGCTGGTCGGAATTACCTACGGAAAAACGGTGGCGCAGGCGCTGGGGAGGCCACTCGTGCCGGTGAATCATCTTGAGGGGCACGTGCATGCAGTTTTTCTGGAAGCGCACAAAGCGGGGCGGGCGGCGAGATTGCCGGCGGTGTGCTTGATCGTTTCGGGGGGGCACACGGTACTTTATGAAGTGAAGCCGGAAGATTCGAACGTGCAGGATTCGAATGCGCTCTTGCGCTACCGCAAAATGGGTCAGACGCGGGACGACGCCGCGGGGGAAGCATACGACAAAGTGGCGAAGCTGTTGGGCTTGGGGTATCCGGGAGGGCCGATTCTCGACCGGTTGGCGGCGGTTTCGAATGACGCACCTGCACCCGTGAAATTTGGTCCGACGAAAATGAAAGGGAACGCGCTGGACTTCAGCTTCAGCGGACTAAAAACGGCGGTGCTGTATCACGTGCGTGAGCACAGCGAATACACCGAAGAGATCCGCAGGCGCGAAGAGGCGCTTACACGAGGCAAAAGAAAATTCGAACAATTGCTGCCGCTGTGCAGTCCGAAAACGCTGGCGCTGGTGCGGGAGTTTCAGCATGCGGTGGTGCGCGATCTGGTCGAACGCACGATGAGCGCCGCGGAAGAACTGGGCGTGGAAAGCGTGCTGGTTTCAGGCGGCGTTGCGGCGAACAGCCAGTTGCGCGCGACGTTCGAAGAGCGCACGAAAGCCGCCGGCGTCGAGGTGTTTTTCCCGAGCCGGGCGCTTTCGACCGATAATGCCGCGATGATCGCGGCGGCGGCATATTCCCGCTTTCGCGCCGGCATTATCGCGGACTCAACCCTCAACGCCGATCCCAGCCTCGCCCTTGCTTGAATGATGGTTTTGTTTTCCGTTGATGGCTGTGCTCAGCACGGAGTTCACCGAGAGCACATAGGAATCACTGCGAAGAGACAAGCACGAATGCCTGTCCCACTTAAGGCAGCGCGGCGTAAGGTATACTTTCGCGAATATGGCCACGGCGAGCGGCGGGGCGCGATTCGAATTTGCCAGCGATCAGTCGCTGCTAGTTTATTTTGATGAACTGAAGGAAACGGGCCGGGTTGAATCTGGACTACCGCAAGGCGAGAAGAGCCGGGCCCAAGCCCGTCCTCTACAGAGTCAGATCGCACTCCAAGCAAATGAAAAGGTCAGGAAGCTGCTTCGGTTGCTCGAGATGGATCCCATTGCGGGTGTCCGCAATGTTCATCCTGCGTATTGCTCGTTGCTGGTCAAATTCGATGGACTGCGGTTGCGACACGACGAAGTGGAAGCGGTTCTGCGGCGATATGTCGAGCGGCTTGAAGAGATAAAACTGCCTGAGCCGCGGCTGGTGGAAATCCCGGTGTGCTATGGCGGAGAGTTCGGTCCGGATTTGGCTGAGGTCTGCGCCATTCACGGAATGAGGCCCGCGCGGGTCGTCGAGCTGCATGCTTCGGCCGAGTATCTTGTCTATTTTTTAGGATTCGTGCCGGGATTCGCGTATTTGGGCGAATTGCCGGAAGCGCTGGTGACTCCGCGGCTTGCGGTGCCGCGGCGAAGGGTGCCGGCGGGCAGCGTGGGGATCGCGGGTAATCAGACCGGTGTGTATCCATTCGCCACGCCCGGTGGGTGGAGATTGATCGGACGCACGCCTGTTGCGATGTTCCGAGATGAGCGGGCGGGTTTCAGCCTGCTGGCAATCGGAGATCGCGTGCGATTTGCGCCGATTTCGGCGGAGCGATTTGGGGAGTTGGAGAAAGAATGGGCGTGATTCAGGTGCAGGAGCCGGGGCTTTTCACGACCGTGCAGGATTTGGGGCGAGAAGGATTCGGGGCGATGGGCGTTTCGGCTTCCGGAGCGGCGGATGCGGTTTCGTTGCGGCTCGGAAATCGAATGGTCGGCAATCGTGAGGGAGCGGCGGGGTTGGAGATGACGCTGCTCGGCGGTACGTTTACATTTCTGGAGAGCGCGCTGCTGGCACTGACTGGATCCGATTTTGGCGCGGCGCTTGATGGGAAACCGGTTGAACTGTGGAGTTCGTTTGAGGCCAAGGCGGAGCAGACGCTGCGGCTGGGGCCGACGCGCACAGGAGCGCGGTGTTATTTGTGTGTTCAGGGCGGGATTGCGGTAGAACTTTTTTTGGGCAGCGCGTCAACACATATCCTCAGCGGGCTTGGCGGGCATGAAGGACGCGCATTGCGAAAAGGAGATGCGCTAAAGATTGGGGCGGAGGGCGGGGCAATTCACGAGCGCAGGCTGACGGCGCGGGCACTGAAGGAGCTGCAGCCTCGAAAAGTGTTGCGTGTTACGGAGGGTCCGCAGAGTGATTGGTTTCCGGAGTCGGCGCGGCGATTGTTTTATGAGAGCAGGTATCGTGTAGCGGAGGAGTCCAATCGCATGGGGATTCGATTGGAGGGCGCGATCGTTCCGGTG
>WNGO01000229.1_pt1 | contig 35471 bp, 34 predicted proteins | sample 5400511 | NCBI WGS metagenome assembly WNGO01 (sample SAMN13153380, study PRJNA577476) | soil metagenome | isolation source: 20 cm soil or saprolite under Garry oak tree replicate 2 | place: USA:California | collected 2016-06-15 | reverse complement strand
AGCTGATGTAGGTCGCGAGCCCGGCGTCCGCCGACACCTTGGTCAGCGCCGCCGTCAGGGTCGTCTTGCCGTGGTCCACGTGTCCGATCGTGCCGACGTTCACGTGCGGCTTGGTGCGCTCAAACTTGGCCTTGCCCATAACTCCTCGAGTGTTCGTTGACTGCGTCGGTTCTCAAGCTCGCGACCGGGATTGAACCGGTGACCTCGTCCTTACCAAGGACGCGCTCTACCGACTGAGCTACGCGAGCGCTTACCCAAGATCCTTCGGGCCTCGGGCCCTCAGGACAAGGAGCGGGCGACGGGGCTCGAACCCGTGACCCTCAGCTTGGAAGGCTGATGCTCTACCAACTGAGCTACGCCCGCGCGCCCAATGGTGGGGGAAGGATTCGAACCTTCGTAGGCGTTAAGCCGGCAGATTTACAGTCTGCTCCCTTTGGCCGCTCGGGCACCCCACCGTGCTCGCCGCGATCAGCGCCTCGCGTTCGCTCCCCCTGACACCACACCCCGCGAAACCCAGGCGCGGGGTGTGTGGTCGATCCCAATACGAGTTCGGAGCGTGTGGCTCCCCTTCCTTCGGCTACGTTGAGCTGACGAAGGGACTCGAACCCTTAACCTGCTGATTACAAATCAGCTGCTCTACCAGTTGAGCTACGTCAGCTGGTCGATGCAAAACTTTCGAGAACGGTAGCTTAATCGGGGCCGGATGGTATTGCAAGGGACGTGCCGCGAAGCACTTAGACCAGCCGCCACTTCGTCCCGGTGGGCGAATCCTCGATCTCCACGCCGCGGGCTTTGAGCTCCTGCCGGATCCGGTCGGCCGCGCCGAAGTCTTTGGCTTTTCTCGCTTTCTCTCGCTGCGCCAGGCGCTCCCCGACCCATTGCGCCAGCGCCTCATCGGCCGCTTTGGGGGTGGGTAAGACGTCCAGCACGGCCATCACCCCCTCCAGGGCGGCCAGCGCGCGCCGTGCTCCGGCGGCGCTGGGCGTCTGATTCAGCTCCCGGTTGGCGTCGCGCACGAAATCGAACAGCAGCGACTGGGCCCGCGGCGCGTCGAGATCGTCGTCCAAGGCGGACGCGAAATCCGTCTCGAGCCGCGCCGCCAGCGTGTCCACTGCGGCGTTGGCTTGCGACGGCCCCGTGCGCGCCAGCTGCGCCAACCGCTCGTGAAAGACGCCCAGCCGTTTCACACCCTCCGCCGCCGCGGCGAGCGCTTCATCGTTGAAGTCGATCGGCTGGCGATAGTGCGATTGCCAGAACAGCAACCGCACCGCCGCCGCGTCGACCCCCTGTTCGCGCAGGTCGCGGGCGGTGAGAAAGTTGCCGAAGCGCTTCGACATCTTGGTGCCGCGCACGTTCAAGAATTCGCCGTGCACCCAGCACCGCGCGAACGACTGTCCCGTGGCACCCTCGGACTGCGCGATTTCGTTTTCGTGATGCGGGAAAATCAAATCGATGGCGCCGGCGTGCAGGTCGAGCGTTTCCACGTCGAAGCGCTGCTTGATCTCCCACAGGGCCATCGCCGAGCACTCGAGGTGCCAGCCGGGGCGACCGCGGCCGAACGGCGCGTCCCACGCTGCGCCGACCGTCTCATCCTCGGCATCCGCCTTCTTCCAGAGCGCGAAGTCGCTGGGATCACCCTTCGCGTACTCATCACTCGACACCCGCGCGCCAACCTTGATTTCTCGGGTGTCGAGCCGGGACAGCCGCCCGTACGTTGGAAACTTCGCCAGCGCGAAGTACACCGACCCGTCTTCTCCTTTGTAGGCGACGCCGCGCTCGAGCAGCCGCGACACCAGCGCGATCATCTGCGGCATATATGCCGTCGCCGCCGTGTACGCGGTCGCCGGCTTGATGCGCATGTAGTCGCGATCTTCGAAGAAGGCCTTGGTAAACGGGGCGGTGTGCTCGACCAGGCTCTTACCGGCGGTGCGCGCCGCCTTGATGGTGCGGTCGTCCACGTCGGTGAGGTTCATGATGTGAAACACGTCGTAGCCGGAGCGCTCCAGCCAGCGCCGCAGCAGATCCTCGAACAGGAACGTCCGGAAGTTGCCGATGTGCGCGTAGTTCCACACCGTGGGACCGCAGGTGTAGAGCGTCACGCGACCGGGGACGAGCGGTTGGAACGGCTCGATCGAGCGCGTGAGCGTGTTGTGGAGCCGCAGCGGCATCGGGCCCAAACGTAGAGAGGCCCGCCGGAGGCGTCAACGCGCGTCGAGCGTTTCCAGCACCGCGTCTTCCAGCGTCCGCAGCCGCACGCGCGAGGCCCGTACCGCCAAGCGATGCGCCCGGCACACGGCGAGCGCCGCCTCGACGCTGTCCGCGCCGAGGTCGCACTCGAGTCCTGTCGCCGTGACGCGAAAGCCCGAGGGCGGCTCGACGGGCGGCCGGTCCAGCACCACCTCGAGTACGCGCTCCCGCAGCAGCTCGGCCGGAGCGGCCGATCGCACGATGCGGCCGCGCACGAGGATCGCCACCCGTCCCGCCAGCCGCTCCACGGCAGTGAGATCGTGCGACGCCAGCAGCATCGCCACGCCATCCTGGGCCAGCCGCGCCAGCCGGTCGCACAGCGCCCGGCGCACCACCGGATCCATCCCGGACAGCGTCTCATCCAACAGCAGCACGCGCCGTCCCCCCATCGCGGCCTGTGCCAGAGCCAGGCGTTGCGCCTCGCCGCGCGACAACGCCGCCGCGCGCCGCTCGGCCACGTCCCCCAGCTCGCCCAGCGCCAACGCTCGGGCGACGAGCGCCCGGCGCCGCGGCCCCGCGACGTGCAGGCGCGCGTAGTAGTCGAGCACCTCGCGCACGGTCAGCGCCGGCGGAAAGGCCGGGCCGTCGGGCGCGTAGCCGACACCGTGCCGCGCGAGGGGGCCGTCCGGCGGCCCGCCCAGCACCGTGACCACGCCGGCGTCCGGGGCGAGCAGCCCCGCCGCGAGGCGCAGCAGCGTCGTCTTGCCAGCGCCGTTCGCCCCCACGAGCCCCACGATCTCACCCGGCATGAGCGCCAGCGAGACGCCGTTCACGGCGCGCACCCGGCCACGAGCGTAGGCCCGCGCGACGTCGCACAGCTCGAGCAACGGCGCCATCACTGGATGCGCCGCCACAAGCGCAACGCCGCCAGCGCGGTACCGCCCACCGCCCAGGCGAGCGCGTGCAACCAGGCACCCGGTTCGCCCGCAGCGAGCGGCGCGGCGCGCCACGTCCCGGGCAGCACCCACGACAGTGCGCTGCCCATCGTGACCAGCGGATGGGGACCGAAGAGCGCCACCAGCCCGTCCGGCGGCACGGCGCTCAACAGCGCGAAGTACGCGAACAGGGCACCGACCAGCGCGTTGCCGGCGGTCCACGCCGCGGCGAGCGCGCAACCGGCGCCCGCTGCTGCCGCAGCCATTCCCGCCACGGCGCTGCGGGCGAGATGCGGGTCGAGCCAGCCGTGCCGCCAGACGTGTCCCGCCACGACCGTCAGCACGACCGCGTCCGCCACCGCGGCGCCCGCGAGTGCGCGGCCGACGGCGATTGCCGCGGGCGTGGTCGGATGGGTGAGCGCGAGCGGCAGCGCGGCGCGATCGGCGTCCGATCCCGCACCGAACGCGACCACCAGCGCCGCCGCGAGCAATCCCACCCGCGCCAGCCCGTCCGCTTCGGTGCTGCCGGGCAGCGCCAGCGCCGCCACCGCTAGCGCGAGGAGCCACAGGCCCAGGCGCGTGCGCAGGACGCGGGCGCGCACCACCCGCCATTCGGCGAGTGCCGAGCGATAGGCGAACATGCCCGCACTCTATATAAAAGGAAGAGCGGCGACCCGTACCGGATCGCCGCTCGCCGTACCCGGAAATCGCGGGAGCTTACCGCAGCGCCGTCGCGTGCTGGATGATCGCGTCCACTAGCGGCGCCGAATCGAACCGCACCGGATCGCTGGCCGGCAGGCCCGTCTCGGCCGTCGCCTTGTCGATCGCCGCGCGAGCCGCCGCCTCGTCCAGATCGTACGTGTTGAGACAGATGCCGATGACCTTGGTAGGATGCACCGGCGCCGCCGCGCGCTCGTAGATATCGATCAGCTCGCGGTAGGATGGAATCGGCACCCACGGCTCGCGGCCATGGTAATCCCCGATGTAGTCGCGCGTCGCCTGGTGGCAGAGGATCAGCGCGTCGGGACAGGAGCCGTGCAGCAACCCCAGCGTCACGCCCGAATAGCCGGGGTGAATGAGACTGCCCTGCCCCTCCACCAGCACGATGTCGGCATCCTTGGCGCCCTGTAACACCAGCGTCTCGGCCGCACCGGCGATGAAGTCCGCCACCACGGCATCGACGGCGATGCCCCACCCTTCGATGAAGATGCCGGTCTGTCCGGTCGCCACGAAACTCGTGCGGTGGCCGCGGCGCACCAGCTCGTCGCGCAGCTCGAGCTGCGCCGTCATCTTGCCGACGTTGCAGTCGGACCCGACCGTGAGAATCACGAACGCGTCGACGTCGGCGGCGCGGCCGTCGGCGATGGGGAGGCTCGCGGGCGGTTTGCGCGCGTCGAGAATGCGCACGCCCTTGGCGCGCGCCAGGGCGCCGAGCTCTGGATCGTCGCCGATGAACGTGTGCAGCCCGCTCCAGATTTCGAGGCGGCGCTCGATCGCGGTGCGCAGCCACGCCTTCCACTCGGGCGGCAGCTGGCCGCCCGCCGGCGCGATACCGATCAGCACGGCCGTGGGGCCCAGCGCGAGACCCTTCGTGAAATCGCCCACGACGGGGATCGCGCCGCCGAAGCCGAGCACGTCCTGCACCGTCTTGCCCGCATGGCCGCGATCGATCACCCCGACGATGCGCTCGGGGAAATAGCGGATGCAGGAGTTCGCTGTCTTGGAGGTGAGCGGACCGAATTGGCCGTCCGCGACGATCAGGAACTTGTGTTTGGAAGCGTTGGTCGTCATCCGTCCGACGTCTTGGTCTTGGGTACCCGGAACTGTCCACTGACGCGCAGCACCGCGGGCTCGGCGGTGGTCGCGTCGCCGTAAATCTCGCCTTGCAGGACGTGCCGCACCACCACCAGCGTCACCGCGAGAATCGGTACGGCCACCACGAGACCGATGACCCCGAGCAGGGTGCCCATCACGAGCACGCTGGCGATGGTCAGAACGGGGGGCAGCGCCACCTTGCGTTGCATGATGAGCGGTGCCACGAAGTTCGCCTCGGCCACGTGCACCGCCACGCCGAGCAACAGCACCGCGACCACCTGCAGCCAGTTGCCCGATCCCACCACGAACAGCGCCGGCAACGCGGTGGACACCAGTGTGCCGAAGAACGGCACGATGGCGACGACGCCGGTGAAGATGCCGAAGGCGAGCCAATACGGCACGCCCAGTATCCAGAGACCCAGCGCCGTGAGCCCCGCCAGCACGACCATCGCGATGAGCTGGCCGCCGATCCAGGCGCGCAGGGTCGCGGCGGCGTCGTCGAGGATGCGCTCGGCCACGGGACGATACTGCGGGGCCACCAGGTGCACGATGCCGTCGCGATACAGGCCCGGCTGGCGCGCCAGGTACAGCGCCATCACCACGACGCTCGCCGCCTCGATCAGCAGCTTGCCGCCGGCGCGCAGGTACGGCAGGAACGAGCCGCGCACGAAGTCGGTGGCGTCGTTGATCAGGCCTGAGACCAGGCCCGACTGCGGATTGGCGAGCTCGCTGCGGCGCAACACCGGGTACTCGCCGGCCCAGCGGGCGAGCACGTTCTGGATGTCGGTGAGGGTCTGCGGCAGGCCGCTGACGAGCGCCTGGGTCTGATCGAACACCGGCGGCAGGATCAGCGCGCCGATGCCGCCGAGCAAGGCCAGCGTGCCCACGACGGCGATGGTGAGGCCCGCCCAGCGCGGCACGCCAAAGCGGCGGTCCAGCAGATCGGCGATGGCGGAGACGTAGACGGCGCCCAGCGTCGCCACGAAGACGAGCAGCAGGACGTCGACCACGCGGAGCGTGAACCAGACGACCAGGGCGGCAATGAAGAGCGCCACGAACGTGGCGCTCGACAACCGTGGGGCTTGAGTCTCAGGGTTCAGTGGGCGTGTCCGGCGTCGTCGTCCTCGACCAGCTCGGCGTCGGCGGCGCCTTTCCCGATTTGCTTCGGGTCGGCCGGCGAACCCGGCGCGAGCAGCCCCATCTTGCGCTTGAGGTCGGCGAGCTGCTGGTCGGCGTCGGCGCGCGTCTCGAGGGTCGCGAACTGTTTCACGAGCGTGTCACCCGAGAGATCTTCGTTCAGCTCCGCCGCCGCGATCAACTTGCGCTCTTCATGCTCGATTTGCTCGGCCATGCGGTCGAACGTCTCGAACGCGCTCTTGTCCGAGATCGCTCCCATCGTCTCCTGAATGCGCTTGTGCGCCTCGGCGCGTTTCTGGCGCGCGATCAGGATGTTCTTCTTGCGCTTCGCCTCTTCGATGCGGTCGTTGAGCTGCCGCAACGACACCTTGAGCCGCTCGGTTTCCTCGCGGTGCTTGATCCACGTCTCGTGAAGCTGCACGTATCCCTGGCCGTGCTCGTTGTGACGCAGCAACGCCTGCTTCGCCAGATCGTCGCGCCCCTCCTGCACCGCCAGCACCGCCCGCTTCTCCCAGTCCTCGGCGAACTTCTTCTCCTGCTCGGCCTGGGCGGACAGGCGCTTCTCATCCGCGATCGCGGACGCCACCTGCTGCTTGGCTTTCGCCAGCTGGCTGCGCATGTCCACGATCAGCTGGTTCAGCATCTTCTCGGGATTCTCGGCGCGCGAAATCAGGTCGCTGATGTTCGACCGGATCAACGTCGAGAGACGGTCAAAAATCCCCATGGTGATCCTCGATGTGGTGGCGGGCGATCACTGCCCCGCGCCCAACTTCTGCTGCCGGTGCTGCGAAAGCAGCCGCTCGGCGAAATCCAGGCGCTCGGCGAGCTCGGCCACCTCGCCGCGTACGTGCGCCAACTCTTCTTCCAGCCCCGCGACGCGGGCGTTGGCTCCCGGATCGGGCGCCGAACTCCCGAAGCGCCGGCGCGTGCGCTCGCGGAACCGCTCCGCCCAAGCTTCGCCCAGCGGCGAGCGTAACGCGAACTTCAGACCGACCACGATGGCGATCGCCGCGACGATCTGCCCCAGGAAATCGAACAGCCGCACGGCGACGAACGTCATGTCCGGAAACCCGGGAGGCAGCGGCCCTTGCATGTGCTGTTTACGCCCCCGTCGGAAGGCGAGTTTCGCGGACCTTGCTCAGCAGCCGCTCCGTAAAATCTACCCGCTCGGCCAGTTCCGCCACCTCGCGCCGTACATCCTCAACGGCCGCGAGCACTTCCTCCTTGTCCGCCCCGTCCATCGCCGCGGTCGAGTGCGCCTGCGCCTGCAGCCGCGCTTTGGTGACGGTGATGGTGATCATCCAGCCGAAGAACCCGGCGATCGCCACGATCGGGATGAGCAGCGCGACAACGTCCTCCATCGCTCAGTGCCCCCGGTCGAGCTTCGCCACTTCGCGCTCGCGCGCGAGCAGCCGCTCGGTGAAATCGACGCGCTCCGCCAGCTCGCCCACTTCGTGACGCAGCTGCTGGAGCTCGGTGAGTATCTCCTCGCGCTCCCCTGCGTCGGTGGCCGGCGGCCGATGCTCACCGGCGATCCGCTTCGCCACCGCCGCGGCGAGCGGCCGCAGCACCCAGAACGTGCCGCCGAAAAACATGACGGCCGCGACCGCTTCCGGAGGACTCATGACCGCGCGCTCCCGCCTTTCGGCAACGCCTGCTCCCGGCTCTGCGCCAACATCCGCTCGGCGAAATCCATCCGCTCGCCCAGCTCGCCCAGCTCGTGGCGTACATTGTCGAGCTCGGCCTGCAGCGACTCGCGGTGCTCGGCCAGGGCGCCCTTCACTTCTTCGGCGTCCCCCACGGACTGGCCGCGGATCCGCGCCGCGAACGCGCGGCCGATCGGTGAGAACGAAATCCCCACGGCGGCGCCACCACCGAAGATCAGCAGGATCGCGAGTATCCCTTCGACATCCATCCTGACCTCCCCGATCTGCTGCAACCTAGTGCTCAGTCCCCGCCGTGCAACACCTTGCGGAGGAACTGACCGGTGAACGAGCCTTTCACACCTGCCACCTGCTCGGGCGTCCCCGCCGCCACCACGCTCCCGCCGGCCTCGCCGCCCTCGGGCCCCAGGTCGATTACCCAATCGGCCGTCTTCACGACGTCGAGATTGTGCTCGATCACCACCACCGTATTGCCCTTGTCCACGAGCCGGTGCAGCACTTCCAGGAGGAGGCGCACATCCTCGAAGTGCAGGCCCGTGGTGGGTTCGTCCAAAATGTAGAAGGTGCGCCCGGTGTCGCGTTTGGCCAGCTCGGTGGCGAGTTTGACGCGTTGCGCCTCGCCGCCCGACAAGGTCGTGGCCGACTGACCCAGGTGGATGTAGCCGAGCCCTACGTCGTTCAACAACTCCAGTTTCGCCCGGATGCGCGGCTGCGCCTCGAAGAACTCGAGCGCATCGGCGACGGCCAGGTCCAGCACGTCCGCGATGCTCTTTCCTTTATAGCGTACCTCGAGCGTCTCGCGGTTATAGCGCCGGCCCTTGCAGACCTCGCAGGGGACGTACACGTCGGGCAGGAAGTGCATCTCGACTTTGACCAAGCCGTCGCCCTGACAGGCCTCGCAGCGCCCGCCCTTCACGTTGAACGAAAAGCGTCCCGGCCCGTAGCCGCGGATCTTCGACTCCGGCAAGTGGGTGAACAGCTCGCGGATCGGCGTGAACAGGCCCGTGTAGGTCGCCGGATTGGAGCGCGGCGTGCGGCCGATCGGACTCTGGTCGATGTCGATCACCTTGTCGATGTGCTCGAGTCCCGTGATGCGCTCGTGCGCGCCCGGCACCACCTTGGCCCGGAAGAAGTGACGGGCCAACGCGCGATACAGAATGTCGGTGACGAGCGTGGACTTCCCCGAACCCGATACCCCCGTGACCGCGACGAAGAGACCGAGCGGGAATTCGGCCGTGAGCTGCTTGAGGTTGTGCTGCCGCGCCCCCAGCACGCTGACGATGTGCTCGGGGTCGCGCGCGCGGCGCCGCGGCGGCACGGGAATGCGCAGCTCGCCGCGCAGGTAGCGCGCCGTGAGCGACTCGGGGCTGCGCAACAGGTCCTGCAGCGATCCCGCCGCCATCACCTCGCCGCCGTGGCGCCCGGCGCGCGGCCCCAGGTCCACGAGGTAGTCGCCGGAGCGGATCGTCTCCTCGTCGTGCTCCACCACGAGCACGGTGTTGCCGAGGTCGCGCAGCTCGTGCAGCGTCTCGAGCAAGCGCGCGTTGTCCCGCTGGTGCAGCCCGATGGACGGCTCGTCCAGGATGTAGAGTACGCCCACCAGCCGGCTGCCGATCTGCGTCGCGAGACGGATGCGCTGCGCCTCGCCGCCCGAGAGTGAGCCCGCCGAGCGTCCCAGCGTCAGGTAGTCGAGGCCGACGTTCTTGAGGAAGCGCAGCCGGTCGTTCACTTCCTTCAGGATCGGCCGGGCGATCTCGGGGTCGAGGCCGGGGCGCCCGCTGGCGCGCAGCGGCAGGCTCTCGAAAAACTCGAGCGCCGGCCCCACCGCCAGCTCCACCACATCGCCGATGCTCTTACCGTTGAGGAGCACCGACAGACTCTCGGGCCGCAACCGCTTGCCGCCGCACGTGGGGCACGGCTGCTCGACCATGAACTCCTCGAGCTGCTCGCGCATCGCATCGGATTGCGTCTCGCGATACTTCCGCTCCACGTGCTGCAGCACGCCTTGCCACTGGGACTCGTAGCTGCCGTGGAAGCGCGCGCTGTCGTACTGGTAAGTGAGCGTGCGTCCCGGTGCGCCCTGCAGGATGACCTTCTTCGCCGCGGCGGGCAGATCGCGCCACGGCTTGTCGAGGTCGAACTTGAACGTCCGCGCCAGCGTCGGCAGGATCACCTTGCGGATGTAGCCGCTCGGCTCGCCCCACGGCAGGATCACGCCCTCGAGAATCGACAGGCTGGGATCGCCGAGGATCAAGTCGGCGTTGACCTCACGCCGCGTGCCCAGCCCAGTGCAGTCGGGGCACGCGCCGAATGGCGAGTTGAACGAGAACTGTCGCGGTTCGAGCTCGGGCAGCGACAGCCCGCAGGTCGGGCACGCGTACTTCTCGCTGAACAACGTCGACTGCGCGCCGGAGCGGTGTTGCACGACTTCCACGACGCCCTCGGCCGCCTTCAGCGCCGTCTCGATCGAGTCCGCGAGCCGGCCCCGCTCGGCGCGCCGCACGGCCAGGCGGTCCACGACGACCGCAATCTCGTGGTTCTGGCGGCGGTTCAACTTGGGCGCGGCCGCGAGGTCGTAGGTCTCGCCGTCCACCCGCACGCGCACGAAGCCCTGCTTCTTCGCGGCCTCGAACACGTCGCGGAATTCGCCCTTGCGACCCCGCACCAACGGCGCCAGCACTTCGATCTTGGTGCCTTCGGGCCACTGCAACACCAGGTCGACGATCTGCGACGCGCTCTGGCGCTCGATCGGGGAGCCGTCGCGCGGGCAATGCGGCGTGCCCAACCGCGCCCACAGCAAGCGCAGGTAGTCGTACACTTCGGTGATCGTGCCGACGGTCGAGCGCGGATTGGAGCCCGCCGTCTTCTGCTCGATCGAAATGGCCGGCGACAGCCCTTCGATCGCGTCGACGTCCGGCTTCTCCATCAGGCCGAGGAATTGCCGGGCGTACGCCGACAGCGACTCGACGTAACGCCGCTGGCCTTCCGCATAGATCGTGTCGAACGCGAGCGACGACTTCCCCGAGCCCGACAGGCCGGTGATGACCGTCAGCGTGTTGCGGGGGATTTCGACCGTGACGTTCTTGAGATTGTGCTCGCGAGCGCCGCGGACGATAAGCGCGTCTGCCATAGCAGTGAGCGTACCAAGTGCGGGGGATCGCGGTCAACGGTGTCCTTTCGGGCGCATTGGGGGGCGTTCTCTTGCCTAACTTTCGGTCGGCCCATAGCTTAGCCCTCCCTATGTCCAACGAGCCCCTGGTGGTCCTCACCACGCTCGCCTCCGCCGACGAGGCGCGGGCGTTCGTGCGCGCATTGGTGGACGCGCGGCTCGTGGCGTGCGGTACCCTGCTCCCAGGGGCGACGTCGATCTATCGCTGGGAGGGGGCGATCACCGAAGAGCCCGAGGTCATGGTGCTGCTCAAGACCGACGCCGCGAGGTGGGACGCCCTGGCGGCGGCCGTGCAGCAGCGCCACCCCTACCAGGTCCCCGAGCTGCTCGCGTTGCCGGTGGCCCACGGCCTGCCAGCGTATCTGTCGTGGCTCGCGGGGGAGGTGGCCGCATGATGCGCAAGCGCGATGCGCGGTGGGCATCCGCCACGGAGCGGGCGAAGGTCGCCGCACAGCTGCTCGAGGAAGCGCAGGCGCTGTCGGAAGAGTGCGCCATCGCGTCGCCCGCCGACGTGGCGCGCAGCCAGCTGCCCGCGCCGCTCCACGCCGCGGCTGCTGAGGTTGCGGTCGCACCCGCACGTGTCGCGGCGGCACCCGCGCCGGCCGCCGCGGTGGCAGCGCCGAGCGCGCCGAGTGTCCCCGCCGAGCGCGGTGCGCGGCTCCTCGCAACCGACATGGTCGAAGCGTTGAACTCGTCGCAGCGCGACCTGGAGCTGCGGCTGCGGTCGGCCCCGAACGATGCCGAGGCACTGCTCGGGCTGGGGGTGTTGCTCTGCCGCAAGGGTTTGTGGGCCGCGGCGGTGGCGCACCTGCGGCGCGCAGCCGAATTAGCCCCGGGCGAGGTCGAAGCCTGGTCCCGGCTGGGCGAGACGCTGAACAGACTGGACGATCTCGACGGCGCGCGCGCGGCGTATGAACGGGCCGTGGCGCTCGATGCCGGTCATCCGCGCGCGCTCTACGGGCTCGGCGTGGTGTTCGACCGGCTCAGCCGCCCTGCCGACGCGACCGCGATGTACCGGCGCTCCCGGGAGGCGGCCGGCCGGTGATGCACGTGGTGGTGGACGACCTGGCGTTCCATGCTTCCGATGCCATCGTCCGCCCGGCCACCGCGCGCCTCGACGCCACGACGCCGATGGTGCGGCGGTTGGAGCAGATCGGCGGCCCGGAGTTCCAGCGCCGCCTGCGAATCAACCGGGATCTCGCCGTCGGCGCGGCCGTCGTGACCGGGGCCGGGGGCGATCTCGCCGCTGAATTCGTGATCCATGCCGTCATCCAGAGCGACACCGAACCCGCCACCGCGACCAGCGTGCGGCGCGCGTGGCAGTCCGCCCTGGAGCGCGCCGTGGATTGGAGCTTCGCCCGCCTCAGCACACCGCCGCTCGGCACCGGCGCCGGCAATCTGTCGCTCGAGGACGCGTCCGAAATCATGATGCAGGTCCTCAAGGCACACCTGACGGCCGCCGACTTTCCCGTGGACGTGACAGTCGTGGTCGAGTCGCCGGTCGAGCGCGAAGTGTTCGAGGCGGCGCTGCGCCGCTGGGTCGTGGCCGGCTCGTGACGCGGCGCCGCTGGGCGCTCACCATTTTCGCGGCCTGGGCCGTTGCGCTCGCCTGGCTGGTGAAGCGCGAGTACTTCCGGTCCACCGGCGCCAAGCTCGCCGAGGCGGCGCTCGCCGTGCCGCCGGGCTCGGTGTTCTACCGCCTGGCCGCGGGCGGCCAGCAGGTGGGCTACGCCGGCACCACCATCGACACGACGCGCGATACGATCCGGGTAACGGACGTGTGGGTGCTCGACATACCCACCCTCGGCGCGATGCACCGCACCGACGCCCGCAGCACGGCGAGCGTGTCGCGCGCGCTGCGCATGCAGGCCGTGGACGTCACGTACGACGGCGACGCCGGACGCTGGCATGCCACCGCCCGCATGGTGACCGACAGCGCCCTGCGCCTCACCCTCACCGCCGGCGGCGACTCCGAGACGACCATCCTGCGCGTTGCGCGGGCACCGGTCCTGCCCGACCTGTTGCCGTTGCGCGTGGCGTTCGGCGGCGAGCTGAAGACCGGGCGCAGCGTCCACGTGGACGTGTTCGATCCGCTGCTCCTGGCCGAGCGCGACGTGAGTGTGACCGTGGCAGCGGAATCGACCCTCGTGGTGGCCGACAGCGCCGACTACGATTCGACCGCGATGGCGTGGGTGCCGGTCCACTACGACACGCTGCAGGCCTTCCGCCTCGACCAGCGGGCCGGCGGTCTCGTGTCGAGCGCCTGGATCGACGCGCAGGGACACGTGGTGCGCGCCTGGACGCCGGGGGGTTTTACCGTCGAGCGCACGGCGTTCGAAATCGCGTACGAAAATTTCCGCCACCGCGACACGCTGCGGCTGGCGCGCGCGACGGCAACGCCCGGGCCGAATGACGTAATTCCGTTGACGCTGCTCGCGGCCCGCACCCAGCCCGACCCGGGACCGGGGCGGGATTCGCTGCGCGTCCGTCTCACCGGTGTCGACGTCGCGGGGCTCGACCTCGCGGGAGGTGGCCAGTCGCTGGCGGGCGACACCCTGATCGTGCGCCGCGCGGCGGGGGTGGCGTTGCGCGCCGCGTACCAGCGCCCGGCGCGCGACTCGGCGCTGCAGCAATTTCTGATGGTCGAGCCGCTGATCCAGCGCGGCGACGTCCGCATCCGGACCCTGGCCCGGCAGATCGCGGGCGAGCAGCGGGATCCGGCGGTGGTGGCGCGGCTGTTGGCACAGTGGGTCACGCGGAACATCACGCCCGCCCCGGCCGCCGGCCTGGCGAGCGCGCTCAACGTCCTCGGGGCGCGGCGGGGCGATTGCAACGAGCGGACGGTGTTGTACGTGGCGCTGGCGCGCGCGGCCGGGATCCCGGCCCGTCCCGTCGCGGGACTGCTGGCCGCGCGCGGCCGCTTCTACTATCACGCCTGGCCCGAGGTCTACCTCGGCGACTGGGTGCCCGTGGACCCGACGCTCGGCCAGTTCCCGGCCGACGCGGCGCATCTGCGGTTCGCGATCGGCGGGTTCGCGCGCCAGCTGGAGCTGGTGCGGCTCATCGGGAAGCTCAGACTCGAGGCCTTATGATCCGGCTGGAAAACCTGACCAAGCTGTACGGCAGCTTCGTGGCCGTCGACGACATCACGCTCGACATCCCCAAGGGGGTGCTGTACGGCTTCCTCGGCCCGAACGGCGCGGGCAAGACCACCACATTGCGCATGATCGCGGGCATTCTCCGGCCCAGCGGAGGCCGCGTGCTGGTGGGCGGCGACGACATCCACAAGCATCCGCTCGTCGCCAAGCAACGGCTCGGCTTCATTCCCGACCGGCCATTCGTCTACGAGAAACTCACCGGCGCCGAGTTTCTGCGGTTCGTGGCGGGCCTGTACGGCCAGGAAGGCGAGATCATCGACCGCCGCATGGCCGAGCTGCTCGAGGTGTTCGAGCTGACGAGCTGGAAAGACGAGCTGATCGAGGCGTACAGCCACGGCATGCGGCAGAAGATCATCATCTCGAGCGCGCTGATCCACCGGCCGGAGGTGATCGTGGTGGACGAGCCGATGGTGGGGCTCGATCCCAAGGCCGCGCGCTTGCTCAAGGACATCTTCCGGCAGTTCGTGCGCCGCGGCAATACGATCCTGATGAGCACGCACACGCTGGAAGTCGCGGAGGCGATGTGCGACCGCATCGCCATCATGCAGCACGGCAAAATCGCGGCGAGCGGCACGATGGCCGACTTGCGGCAACAGACCGCCTCGGGCGACGTGGGTCTGGAGGAGCTGTTCCTCAAGCTCACGGGTGGCGTGCACGAGCGCGAGCTGGCGGCGACGCTGGGAGACGCGCGGTGAGGCAGCCGTCGCTCACGCACGTGCTGCAGCCGAAGTGGCGCACGGCGCTGCAGCGGCTGCGCGAGGAGCGATCGGGCGGCGGCACGAAACTCGTGATCCTGTCGGTGGTGGCGTTGGGATTCTGGTCCGCCGTGTTCGGCGTTCTGTACAGAATGTTGCGGTACTTCCGCGGCGTGGAGGACCTGGGGCCGCTGCTCGCCGGCAAGCTGCTCGGCCTGGTGCTGCTCTCGTTCATGTCGATCCTGATTCTGTCGAACGTGATCACGGCGCTGTCGAGCTTCTTCCTCGCGAAGGACCTGGACCTGCTCGTGTCCGCGCCGGTCGACTGGCTGCGGTTGTATCTCGCCAAGCTGGGCGAGACGCTGGTGCATTCGTCGTGGATGGTGGCGCTCATGGCCGTCCCGATCTTCGCCGCCTACGGCGCGATTTATCACGGCGGCTTGCTGTTCCCGTTGTACGCAGTCGTCACGATCATGCCGCTGCTGGTGCTGCCGGCGGTGGTCGGGTCGGCCGTGACGTTGATCCTGGTCAACATCTTCCCGGCCCGCCGCACGCGCGACTTGTTGTCGCTCATCGCGCTGGGCGCCGCCGGCGGCGTGATCATGCTGTTCCGCATCATCCGGCCCGAGCGCCTGGCGCGGCCCGAGGGCTTCCGCAACCTGTTGGATTTCATCGCCGTGCTGCGGACGCCGACGTCGCCGTTCCTGCCGAGCGAGTGGGCGACCAACGGCATCATGAGTTATCTGCGCCACGCGCCCGATCCGCTGCCGCTGCTCCTGCTGTGGACCACGGCGGCGGGCTTCGTGGCGCTGGGCGCGATGCTGCACGCGGCGTTGTTCGCTCAGGGGTTCACGAAAGCGCAGGAAGGCGCCGAGCGGTTCATTCGCGGCGGTCTGTGGCGCTGGACCGTGGGAAACGTGTTGCGTCCGCTCCCCGTGGCGAAGCGCGAGTTCGTCTTGAAGGACATCAAGCTGTTCTTCCGCGACACGACGCAGTGGAGCCAGCTGATTCTGCTGGCGGTGCTGGTGGTGGTGTACGTGTTCAACATCAAGGCGCTGCCGCTGCATCGCGGCGAAGCGGTCGCCTTTTTCTATGTCACGCTCGTGTCCTTTCTCAACCTCGGTCTCGCGGGGTTCGTGCTCGCCTCGATCGCGGCCCGATTCATTTTCCCCGCCGTGTCCCTGGAAGGCCGTCAGATGTGGCTGCTGCGCTCCTCGCCGCTCGACTTGCGGGCGCTGCTGTGGTCGAAATACTGGGTCGGCACCGTTCCCCTCGTCGTGCTGGCGCTGATACTGACGGGAGCGACGAACGTCCTGCTCCAGGTCAGCCCGTTCATGATGATCATGTCCCTCGTGGCGATGGTCGGAATCACGCTCGCCATCTCGGCGATGGCACTGGGGTTTGGGGCCGTGTACCCACAGTTCGAGACGGAGAACGCGGCTCAGATTCCGACGTCGTTCGGCGGCCTCGTGTTCATGATGGCGACGGTGGCCTTCCTGGGCGCGGTGATCGTCGTGCTGTGGCAGGCGGTGTACGCGTATACGACGGCGGTGAACGACGGGCGTGCGGTGGTCGTGGACGGCTGGATGGTGATGTGGTTCACGGTCGCCGCCCTGATCTGCGCGGCGGCGACCGTGATCCCACTCATCGTCGGCTTACGCCGGATGGAGCAATTCGAGTTCTAGAGCGGGAAGTTCAGCCCGCCCAGCAAATTGAACGACGTGTTGTTGGCAAAGACGAGCTTGCCCTCGAGGAACGGCCGGAACGGCCGTAGCCGGCGCCCCTCCCATCCCGCGAACCCGTTCACGCCCGTGTCGCTGTTGCCGCCGGCGTGCAGAATCGCGAGCCCGCCGCCGAAGTAGAAGAATCCGTACCGCGTGGCGGGATGCACCTTGATATCGATGTTGGCGCGGTAGGGCGTGCCGGTCGTGCCGGGATAGATCTCGAGCGACGGCACGAGCCGCAGCCGTCGCGCCACGGGGAACTCGAACTGCCCGCCGACGAACATCTCGTTGGCGTCGAAGTCATAACCGATGCGCGCACCGACCGCCGGGGGCGGCGCACCGCCGCCGGCGGCACGACGGCCACGGCGTTGAGCCTGGGCGCTCGTCGCGAGCAACGCGAGCGCCAGCAGCGCGGCGCCGCACGTGGAAAGCATCCGGGACAAGGGTGTCTCCTGGTCGAGGTGACGCAAGTGATAGGCGCACAGGCCCGCGAGCGCAAGGGCGTGTTACATTGCGGCGCCGTGAGCTTGCTCGAGCTGCAGGGCGTCACCAAGCACTATCCGGGCGTCACCGCCCTCGACGGCGTCGATTTCGCCGTCGCGGCCGGGACCGTGCACGCCGTCGTCGGTGAGAACGGCGCCGGCAAGTCGACGCTGCTGCGCCTGATCGCGGGCGCGGACGTACCCGATGCGGGCACCATCCGCTGGGACGGCGCACCGGTCCACTTCGCTTCGCCGCGCGACGCCCTGCGCCGCGGCATCACCGTCATCTATCAAGAGCTGGCGCTCGTTCCCAACCTCGGAGCGGATGCCAACATCTTCCTCGGCATCGAACCGACCCGTCGCGGCGTCCTCGACCAGACGAACATGACCGAGTGCGCCGCCGAGGCGCTGCACGAGCTCGGCCTGTTCATCGATCCCCGGGAGCCGGTGGGCCGGCTGTCGGTGGCACGCCAGCAGCTGGTCGAGCTGGCCCGCGCCCTGGTGCGTGACGCGCGGCTCGTCGCGATGGACGAGCCCACCGCCGCGCTCACCGCACACGAGGTGGCACACCTCGTGGCGCAAATCGAGCGGCTGCGCGAAACGGGCATCAGCGTGATCTTCGTGTCCCACCGTCTCGAAGAGGTGCGGCGCGTGGCGAACACGGTCACGGTGCTGCGCGACGGCCACCGCGTCTGGGTGGGCCCGGCCGCGGGCCTCGACGAAGCGGCGCTGGTGCGGCGGATGGTGGGACGCGACGTCGCATACGAGCGGCGTCCGCCGGCTCGCCCACCCGAGACCACGCCGCTCCTCGAGGTCACAGGGCTCAGCCAGGGGACCGCATTTCGTGACGTGTCGCTGACGCTCGCCCGCGGCGAGATCGTGGGACTGGCCGGGCTGGTCGGAGCCGGCCGCACGGCACTGGCGCGGGCGATCGCGGGAATCGATCCGTGGGATAGCGGCACGGCGCGGCTCGCCGGCCGCGACTACCGACCGCGCCACCCGCGCGACGCGATTGCGCGGGGCGTCGTCTACCTACCGGAGGATCGCAAGCGCGACGGCCTGGTGCTGGGGATGCGGGTGCGTGAGAACGTCACCCTCCCGGTGCTGCACCGCTTCACCCGCACCGGCCGAGTAACCGCGGCCGCCGAAGCCGCGGCCGCACAGCGCGCGATCGCCGGCGTGGACCTGCGCCCGCCCGATCCCGAGCGCCCGACGCACACGCTGTCGGGCGGCAACCAGCAAAAAGTGGTGCTCGCGAAATGGCTGCTCACCGATGCGGCAGTCGTTTTGTTCGACGAGCCGACCCGCGGCGTGGATGTGGGCGCCAAGACCGACCTGCACCGCCAGATCCGCGCCCTGGCGGATGCCGGCAAAGCCGTGCTCGTGATCTCGTCCGAGCTGCCGGAGCTGCTGGCGCTCGCGGATCGCGTGCTGGTGATGCGTGAAGGCCGGGTGGTGACGCAGCTCGCCGGAGCCGCGTTGAGCGCCGAGCAGGTGATGGCGCACGCGTTCGCCGTATGAACTGGTTCGCGCGCTACGGCGTGGGCGCGGCGCTTGCGGTGCTGGCGCTGGTCGCGGCCGTCTTCGTGCCCGGATTCTTCGGGCTCGAGAATCTGTCGACCATCCTGCTGCACGTGTCGGTGAACGGCATCCTCGCGCTCGGCCTCACGTTCGTCATCGTGACGGGCGGCATCGATTTGTCGGTGGGCTCGGTGGTGGGGCTCGCGGGCGTCCTCGCCGCGGCCGCCCTCACCGGCTCAGGCGTCTTGAGCGCCGTGGGCGTCGCGGGGGCCACCATCCTGGCGGTCGGCGTGGCTCTGGGTACGGGTGCCGCCGTCGGCGCGGCCAACGGCGCGGCGACGGCCGGCCTGCGCATCGCGCCGTTCATCGTGACGCTCGCGACCATGACCATCGCGCGCGGCGCCGCGCGGCTGTTCACGGGCGGCGTGCCGATCGGCTTCCCCGCCGCGGACGATCCGCTGTTCGCCACCAAGGCCGCCGCGCTCGACGGGCTGCACGCCGTCGGCGGCGGCCGCATACCCCTGCCCGGCCTGGCGCGCGGCTTCCCGGTGCCCGCCCTGATCATGCTGGCGTTGGTCGCCGCGGGCGCCTTCGTGCTGGGACGCACCCGCTTCGGGCGCTACCTCTATGCCGTGGGCGGCAACGAAGAAGCGGCCCGGCTCTCGGGCGTGCCGGTCGCGGCCGTGAAGCTCGGCGCGTACGCCATCTGCGGCCTGTGCGGCGGCGTCGCGGCGGTGCTGCTCACCGGACAGCTGCGTTCGGCCGGACCGGATGCCGGGCTCTTGTACGAGCTGAACGCGATCGCGGCCGCCGTTATCGGCGGCGCGTCACTGTTGGGCGGCGTCGGCACGGCCTGGGGCGCGCTGGTCGGCGCCCTGTTCATCGGCGTGCTCAACAACGCGCTCGACCTGGTCGGCGTGCAGTCCTTCTGGCAGGAGATCGCGAAAGGCGTCATCATCCTGTTGGCGGTGTTGTTCGACGTCTGGACCAAGCGTGCACGCGGAGCCCGAAGCCATGCGTAAGCCCCTGTACGTTGTGCTGTCCCTCGTTACGGCGCTCGGCGGCTGCGGCCCCAAACGGTCGTCGCGCCCGCAGGTGGGCGTCACGCTCCTCACCGAGACGCACGTGTTCTACCAGAACCTGCGCCGCGGCATGGAGCAGGCGGCCGACAGCCTCGGCGTCGACCTCAAGATCGTGGCGGGCGAAGGCGATCTGGCGCGCCAGACCGCGCAGGTCGAGAACTTCATCACGCAGCGCATGGACGCGATCGTGATCGCGCCCGTCAACTCGAGCGGCATCGCCAGCGCCATCGAGGAAGCGAACCGCGCCAACATCCCCGTGTTCACCGCCGACATCGCGGCCGACGGCGGCACCGTCGTATCGCACGTCGCCAGCGACAACCGCCAGGGCGGCCAGCTCCTGGGCGAGTACGTCGCGCGGCGGCTGGGCGGCGGCGGCAACGTCGTGATCCTCGACCAGCCGACCGTCGGGAGCGTGCGCGACCGTGTCGCCGGCTTCAAAGCGGCGCTCGCCGCCTACCCCAACATCCGCATCCTGGCGCAACCCGTGGTGGATCTCGGCAAGCGCGATCTGGCGAAGGAGAAGATGGACAACTTGCTCGCCACCGATCAGCGCATCGACGCCGTGTTCGGCACGAACGACGAGTGCGCGTTGGGCGCGCTCGCGGCAATCCAGGCGGCGGGCAAGAGCGGCATCTTCGTGGTGGGCTACGATGCGACGCCGGAGGCGCGCACCGCCATCGCGCGCAACACGGCGCTCGCCGCTGACGCCGTGCAAGACCCCGTGACCATCGGGCGCCGCACCATCGAGACGATCGTCGCGCGACTGCACGGCGGCACGGTGCCTCCGGTGATTCACGTGCCGGTCGGGCTCGTCACCCACGACTCGTTGAGCGCCACACCTCCCTGATTCGATGCCGAGTCCCGGCCTGTTAGGAGCCGAGCGCTTCGCGCGCCAGGTAAAGATCGGGTTCGCGGTGGTCGTGACGGTTCTCGCCGTCGTGGGCGCGGCCTGGTACCGCGGCACGACGCGCTACGTCGACGACAGTCGCTGGGTGCACCACACGTACGACGTCATCGACGCACTCGACGACCTGCTCGGCGCGGCAAAAGACGCCGAGCTGGGACAGCGCGGCTATCTCCTCACCAGCGACTCGAGCTACCTCCGCGGCTACGAAGGCGCCTTGCGCGCAGTGCCCCCGGCACTGGCGCGCGTGCGGACGCTGACGTCCGACAATCCCGTCGAAACGGCCCGCCTGCCGGGCCTCGAGCGGGTGCTGGCCGAGCGCCTGGGACTGCTCGACCAGATCATCGCGTTGCAGCGCGGCGGCAAGCCGGCGGCCGCCATCGCCCTCGTGCGAACGGGCGCAGGCAAGCGCGCGATGGACCAGGTGCGCCGTATCGTGGGGGCGATGCACGCCGACGAAACCCAGCTGCTGGCGGCGCGCAGCCAGCGCTTCCGGGAGAGCGAGCGCAACGCCTTTATCGTCTCCGCGGCGGCGCTGGTGGTGGTGCTGATCGTGCTGCTGGTGCTCTACTATTTCGGACGCGTGGAGCTCACCGAGCGGCTACGTGCCGAGCGCGATGCGCGCACCAGCACGCGTGAAGCGCTCGAAGCGCGCATGGCCGCCGAGCGCGCCGCGGAAGCCCGCTCGCAGTTCCTCGCCAACATGTCCCACGAGATCCGCACGCCGATGAACGCGGTGATGGGCATGACGGAGCTGTTGCTCGACGGCGAGGTCACCAACGACCAGCGGCGCTCGCTGCGGCTGATTCAGTCCTCGGCCGAGAGCCTGCTCGCCATCATCAACGACATTCTCGACATCTCGAAGATCGAGAGCGGCAGCCTCGAGCTCGAATCGATCCCGTTCGACCTCCCGGGCCTCGTCGACACCACCGCCCGCCTGCTCGCCGGCCGCGGCACGCAACGGCCGGTGGAGCTGCTGTGCGACGTGCGCGCGGACGTCCCCCGCACCGTCCGCGGCGATCCCGGCCGCCTGCGCCAGATCATCACCAACCTGCTCGGCAACGCGCTCAAGTTCACCGAGCGTGGCGAAGTGGTGGTCACCGTGCGGCTGACGGCGATCCAGGGCGGACTCGCGACGGTGCAGTTCTCGGTCCGCGATACGGGGATCGGCATTCCCGCCGACAAGCTCGACGTGATCTTCGAGCAGTTCCGCCAGGCGGACGCGTCCACCACTCGGCGTTACGGGGGCACCGGCCTGGGGCTCGCCATCGTGCGGCGCCTGGTGACGATCATGGGCGGCGAGCTGCGCGTGGAGAGCGCGCTGGGACGCGGCAGCGATTTCTCGTTCGTACTGCACTTCCCCCTGGAGGCGGCTCTGTCCCACACGCTGCCGCCGCCCGCCGAGCTGCGGGGCACGCGCGTCCTGGTGGTCGACGACAACACGACCAACCGACGCATCGTCCGCGAGATGCTGGCGGGAGCGGGAGCCACAGTCGACGAGGCGCCGACGGCGGACGCCGGCCTCGGCGCACTGCACCGCGCCCAGCTCGCGGGCGCGCCCTACAACCTCGCGATCATCGACGGCCAGATGCCCGACCGCGACGGCTTCGAGCTCGCCGAGACCGTGCGCAGCGACCGCCGGCACGGCAGCACACGATTGCTGATGCTCACGTCGATGGGCCAGAAGGGCGACGCGCAGCGCTGCCGTGACCTCGGCATCCAGGCCTATCTCACCAAGCCGATCTCGCGCGCCGAGCTGGTCATGGGCATCGCCGCGGTGCTGGGCGCCACCCTGCCGCCCGACGGCCGCGGCCCGGTGATCACCCGCCACACCATCGAGGAAGCACGCCGCCATCTCCGCGTGCTGCTCGCCGAGGACAATCCGGTCAATCAGGAGGTGGCCGCGACGATGTTGCGAAAGCGCGGCCACACCGTGGACATCGTGGGCGACGGACAGGCGGCCGTGGAAGCGGTCACCCGTAACGACTACGACCTGGTCCTGATGGACGTGCAGATGCCGGTGTTGGACGGGTTCGCGGCCACCGCGGCGATCCGCGCATTGGCGAAAGGCCGCGGGCTGCCGATTTATGCGCTCACGGCGCACGCGCTCGCCGGCGAACGGGACAAGTGCATCGCGGCGGGGATGACCGGCTACCTGTCGAAGCCGTTCAAGGCGCACGAGCTGTTCGCGCTGGTCGAAGGCGGCGGCGAGTCCCGCGCCGACGTGAGCGTCGAGCCGGCCGCGCCAACCGCGCCCGCGGGTGCGGGTGCGGGTGCGGTCGATCTGGAGGGCTTCCGGCGCGAGCTGCGCGAAGCGGGAGCGGAGGACGCGGTCACGGCGGTACTCGAGACGTTCGTGCTATCGGCCCCGGGGCAACTCGAGGTGCTGGCGATGGCCGTGGCGGCCGGCGACGCCGCCGCCGCCGCGCGCGCCGCGCACACCTTCAAGGCGGGCGCTGGCGCGATCCGCGCCCGGCCGCTGGCGGAGCTGCTGCGGCAAGCCGAAGAAGCGGGCCGCGCCGGTGACGCCGACGCGCTGCGGGAACGCATGCCGACGATTCGTGAGTCGCTCCGCGAGGTCCTGGAGGCGATACAGCGTGACCGGTGAGAGGTGAGAGGTGAGAGGTGAGAGGTCGTGCGCCACTGCTCACCTCTCACTTCTCACCTCTCACTTCTCACGCAGTTATTGTATTCGGTACGGAATCCCCCACTCGCTGGCGCGATAGTTGTCCGCTGTGCCGAGCGCCAGCGTCGCCGCATCGATGGCGTCCACCACGAACCGATCGGCGCCGGTGCGCCGCACGATGAACGCACGCTGATACGTGCCGTCGCCGTTGTCCTTCATTTTCACACGCCGCCATGTCACGTCCGCCACGTCCATGTGCCGCACGTGGAGGAACACGAACGTCGCCGGAGTCAACCCGCCGCCGGTCGTGTTCGCGACCGCCACGACGACCTTGACCGTGTCGCCGACGAAGAGGCGCGGGATGCGGTCGACCGCGTCATACAACGAATCGGGTTTGGTCACAGTGAGCTTGAGGATGCCGTTCACGTACACGGCCACGCTCCCTACCGTCACGGTGCGGCGGGTCACGTCGGTGTTCTGCCAGTTCTGGATCGTCAGGGCGACTGCGCGCCAGCCGCGCGGCTTCACCGGATCGCGGACGAAGACGGCGGCCTGCGTAGAGCCGTCGGCGAGCGGCTTGGAGCTGGGATTGAACGTCGTGTCGACGCTGGTGTCCACCAGGAACACGCCCTGGTAGCTGACGGTCTGCGTCACCCAGGCGCTGTCCCCCTGAATCGTCACGTCGCGATGGATCACAGGCCGCGGCCCGCCGGGCACGACGCGCAACCTGCCCCAGAAGCCCGGCGCGCTCACGGAATCGACAGACATCACCCCGCCCGTGACGGACGTGCTGGCCACGACGCCGTTCTGGCCGAATGTGGTGTCCATCATGCCGCCCAGCTGATCGCGGGCGGCGGCGAGCACTTGTTCCTGTTCGGTCAGCGAGGTCGTGGCGTCGTTGCACGCCGCTATCGCGAAGATGGCGAACGCCGCCGGCACCGCAGTCAGCACGGATGTGCGCATGGTCTCCACTCCTGGGTCGACGGTTTCGCGGAACCGATCCGCGTCATCGCCAGGAGAGACCGCGCCCTACGGCAGTTGTTAAGGGAGTGCGCTCGTTACGCCGCGACCCGGCTGCCGCAGCGATGGCAGAACTGGGCGTCGCGTTCCAGCGGGGTACCGCAGCGCCCGCAAAACCCGCTCGCGTCCTGCAGGCGCCGCCCGCAGGCCGAGCAGAACTCGGCGCCGGGCTCCTGGGGCGGACCGTGGACGGGGCAAGCGGGAGACGGGAGACGGGTGACCGGAGACGACATCGGCGCGGGCACCACGTCGCCCGCCTCCCGCATCACCGCGAGAGCCTCCGCCGTGTACTGCGCCTTCAGCGACTCGTAGTCGGCGTCGGAGAGCTTGCCCGTCGCGCGATCGAATTCGATTTCCTTGAGCGCGCGCAGCGCCACCGCGGTGGGCGAGACGTCTTCCTCATACTCTTCACCGTCGTCGGCCGCCGCCGCCTCGAGGGACTCAGCCCACGCCGGTTGCAGAATGGGGCGCAACACGAACAGCACGGCGCCCGCCGCGAGGACGACGCCCGCCACGAGCTCGAGCACGCCGGTCATGCGTCGAAGTCGTCGAGCGCGCGCTGCAGCCGTTCGAGCTCGCTCGCCGATGCGCTTCCGGGGGCGGGCACGGCGGGCGCCGGAGCGGCGCGCGCCGCCCAGCGCCGCAGCGCCAGCACCAGCAGCACTGCGGCGGTCAGGCCCAAGGTGCCCGGCAGATAGTACGCCGCGAGGTTCAAGCCCCGTTGCGGCAGCACCATGAGGACCGCCTGACCGTTCTGCTTCACGAAGTCGGCGATGATTTGCGGCTCCGTGAGACCCGCCGCGGCTAGCGCGAGCACACGCTTGTGCATCGCCGGGCTGAACGTGCAGGTGAAGTCGGTGGTGCGGCACGTGTAGACGTCGAGGCCGCAGCCGCACGTGCACTTGAGCTGCTTCTCGAGCTTCTGGATCGCGAGATCGTTGTCGGCGGCGGTGACGGTGTCGACGCCCCGGCCCGCCCGCTGCGGATCCCACACGCGTCCCGCGGGGCCGGTGCCGGGGAGGGAGTCTTGGGCGGATTGGCGGATGGGCTGTCGGGCGGTCAACAGAACCCCGCCGATAACGGCTCCGATGAATTGCCGCCGATCGTAGACCGCCCGTCCGCCCATCCGTCCGTCCGTCGTCATTTCGCGGCCACCAGCTTCACGGCGTAGCCCGCCTGCCGTTTCAGCGCCGGCCCGGCACCCCCCGGCCACATTACCAGCAAGCCGCCGAACGCCACGACCATGCCGCCATACCACACCCACCACACCAGCGGATTGATCGTGAAACGGAACACGGCCTGTTCGGTGCCGTTCACGATGCCGGCGAGGACGACGTACAGGTCCTCACGCACGCCGCTCATGATCCCCACTTCGGTGGACGGCTGGAACGTGGGTCGGCCGAACGCGTCCACGTGCTGCCGTTTTTCCGTGCGCAGGATGCCGATGCGCTTCCCGTCGCGCTGCACTTCGATCGTCGCCGCTGTGACCTGGCGGTTGAGCGCGTCGTACTGCGAGATGCCAAGGTGGGTGAACGTGTACGTGTAGCCGTAGGGACTCCGGAGCGTCGCGCTCTGACCGGGACGCAGCGTCGCCTCGGTCTCAGTCTTGAACGCCATGCCTGAGAAGGCGACGAACAGCAGCACCATTCCCACGTGGACGACGTACCCGCCGTAGCGGCGGCGATTGCGCCCCACCAGCCGGCCGAGCGCCAGCCAGTACGGCTCGCCGTACTGGCGGTGCCGCGCGCTCGTGCCGCGCGCGAATTCCTGGACCACCGTGCCGAGTACGAAGGCACCGAGGCCGCTGGCCATCAGCGGGCCGAGATCGCGCATTCCCGCGACGAGGAGCACGAGAAACACGATCAATCCCGTCGTTACCGGTGCCGCAAACTGCCGTTGCAAGTGGGAGGCGGACGCGCGGCGCCACGCGATCAGCGGCCCGATGCCGGTGAGCGCGAGCAGTGCGAGCCCCAGTGGAATGTTCACGTGATTGAAGAACGGCGGTGACACCGTGACCTTGGTGCCGGTGACGGCCTCCGAGAGGATCGGGAAGAGGGTCCCCCACAACACCGCGAAGGCGATCACGAGGAAGATCAAATTATTGAAGAGGAAGCCCGCCTCACGGCTCAGCATCGACTCGAGCTTGGCGTCGGCCTCGAGCAGGGGCAACCGCTGCACGTAGAGATAGATCGTCGCGACCGCCGCCAGCACCAGGAATACCAGGAAGAAGTATCCGACGCTCGACTGCGTGAACGAGTGCACGCTCGCGATCACACCCGACCGCGTGATGAACGTGCCGAAGATCGACAAGAGCCACGCGCCGATGATCAGCCCGAGATTCCACTTCTTGAGCATGCCGCGCTTCTCCTGAATCATCACCGAGTGCAGGAACGCGGTCATGACGAGCCACGGCAACAGCGACGCGTTCTCGACCGGGTCCCAGGCCCAGTAGCCGCCCCAGCCCAGCTCCACGTAGGCCCACCACATGCCGAGGCAGATGCCGACCGACAGGAACAGCCAGGAGAGCAGCGTCCACTTGCGGATCGCCACCAGCCAGTCGGCATCGAGCCGCTTCGTGAGCAGGGCGGCGACGGCGAAGGCGAACGGAATCGTGATCGAGATGTAGCCGAGGTAGAGCATCGGCGGATGGAACACCATCCCCGGGTTCTGCAGCTGCGGGTTCAAGCCGCTGCCGTCCACCGGCGTGTACGGCAGCCGGTCGAACGGGTTCGCCGAGGTGTGGGGCGGCACCAGATACGCAAAGAGCATCACCGACACGAAGAACGCGGCCACCACCGACACCACCGCGCCGACGTACGGGAGGTACGCGCGGTGCCGGCTCGACGTCAGCGCGAGCGCGAGCGAGCCGAACAGCGACAGCACGGTGGCCCAGAACAGCAGGCTGCCCTTCTGCCCGGCATACAGCGCCGACCACGTATAAAAGATCGGCAGGTTGCGGCTGGTGTACGCCGCGACGTATTCGACGTTGAAGTCGTGGTGGAAGAGCGCCCACTCGAGCGCGAAGACGGCCGCGAGCAGCGAGCCGAACATCGCGTACACGGCGCGGCGCGACGACGCCTGCAGATCGGGGCGCCCGAGACGGCCGCCCGCGAAACCGGTGATCGCCCCCCAAATGCCGAGCAGCAGTGCTACCCACAGGGCGAGACTACCGAGGACCGTCACTCAGGCTTTGGGGACGGCTTCGTAGCGCGAGCCGCACTTCGCCAACACGTCGGTCGCGCGGATTACGCCGTCCTTCTGCAGCCGTCCTTCGACCACGACCTCGGCCGAGTCCGTGAACGTGTCGGGCGGCAGCCCGTGATAGACCACCGGATAGTTGGCGCTGCCGTCGGTGATCTGAAATCGCATCGTCTGGGTCGCCATGTCGCGCGTCACCGTGCCCGGCACGACGTGGGCGCCGACTTTCATGCCAACGTCGTAGAACGACGGATCGGCGCCGATCTTGCGCGACAGCTCGGTGGGCGTGAGAAAGAACTGCCCCGTTTCCTTGATGCCCGAGGCCATGAGGTAGCCGACCGATACGACGATCAGCCCTGCCCCGATGGCGAACTTGGTTCCGGCATTCATCAATGGATTATACCGCCTTTCGTCCCGCGTGCTCCAGATCTCGCCTTGGCGCGCGCCCAATACAGGGCGGTGGCCACCGCTCGCCGCCATTCCGGGATGCGGGCCCGGGCCGCGGCGCCGCCTGCCCCGGGCGTGAATCGCGTGAAACGCCGGCCGGCGAGGAACTCCTCCGGTGAGCGCCACACGCCCGCGGCCAGGCCCGCGAGCCCGGCGGCGCCAAGCGCCGTGGTTTCGATCAGATCGGGCCGCGCGACGGGCACATTCAGCACGTCGGCCTGAAACTGCATCAGCCAGTCGTTGGCCGCGGCGCCGCCGTCCACCTGCAGCGCAGCGAGGCGCAGCCCGGCGTCGGCGGTCATGGCACTGAGCACTTCCTGCGTGCTGAACGCCATCGCTTCGACCGTGGCGCGCACCAGCTGCGCGCGCGTGGTGCCGCGCGTGAGCCCGACAATCGTGCCGCGCGCGTTCGCTTCCCAATGCGGCGCGCCCAGCCCGACGAACGCCGGCACGAAGTAGGCGCCGCCCGTATCTGAGACACCGGCCGCGAGCGCCGCGGTCTCCGCGGCCTTGGCGATGACGCCGAGCCCGTCACGCAGCCACTGCACCGCCGCGCCCGCGATGAACACGCTGCCCTCGAGCGCGTACACCGGCTCGCCACGCGCGCCGCACGCCACGGTCGTGAGCAAGCCGTGTCGCGACGTCGCGCGCCGCTTGCCCGTGTTCAGCAGCAAGAACGCGCCCGTGCCGTAGGTGTTCTTCGCCTGGCCGGCGCGCCAGCATCCCTGGCCGAACAGCGCCGCCTGCTGATCGCCGGCGATGCCGGTAATGGGAATGGCATGACCCAGGTCGGCCGCCGTCGTCACGCCAAAGGCGCCGCTCGACGCGCGGATCTCGGGCAGCGCGTGCCGCGGCACGCCGAAGAGTTTGAGCAGCGCCGGATCCCAATCGTGGCGCGTGATGTCGTACAGCATGGTGCGCGACGCGTTGGTGTGATCGGTCGCGAAGGTCGCGCCGCCGGTCAAGCGAAACAGCAGCCAGGCGTCCACCGTGCCGAACAGCGCTTCACCATTCATCACGCGCCGTTTGAGTCCGGGAACGTGCTTGAGCAGCCATTCGATTTTGGTGGCCGAGAAATACGGATCGAGCACCAAGCCGGTGCGGCGCCGGATGAGACCGGCGTGGCGGCCGCGCGCCAACTGGGCGCAACGCGCGGCTGTGCGCCGGTCCTGCCACACGATGGCGCGATGCAGCGGCCGGCCGGTGCCGCGCTCCCACACGCACACCGTCTCGCGCTGGTTGGTGATGCCCATCGCGTCGGGAACGACCTTGGCCTGCGCCAGCGCGTCGCGCGCCGCCACGATCGTGGCCGCGAACAGGTCGTCGGGGTCGTGCTCGACCTCGCCGGGATGCGGGAAATGCTGCGGGATTTCGCGGTAACCGCGGCCCAGCAGGCGGCCGTCCGCCGCGATCACGAGCGCGGTGGAGCCGGTGGTGCCTTGATCGACGGCGAGGACTGCGGGCATGCAGAAAAGCTATACCTTTATGCCATGGCCTATCAAACGCTGCTCTTCGACGTCCGCGACGGCATCGCGTTCGTGACGATCAACCGTCACGACAAGCTCAACGCGCTGAACGATCAGGTCATGGCCGAGCTCGGTCAGGCCGCCGACCGCATCACGTCCGAGGACGCGATTCGCGGCGTGATCCTCACGGGTGCCGGGCCCAAAGCGTTCGTCGCCGGAGCGGACATCGCCGATCTCGCCCAGCAGGGGCCATTCGACGGCAAGGCGCGCGCGCTGCGCGGTCAGGGCGTGCTGCGCCGGCTCGAGACCTGCGGCAAGCCGGTGGTGGCGGCGGTCAACGGTTTTGCGCTGGGCGGCGGCTGCGAGCTGGCCATGGCCTGCCACATCCGTATCGCCAGCGACACCGCCAAGTTCGGCCAGCCCGAAGTGAAGCTCGGCATCGCTCCGGGCTACGGCGGGACGCAGCGCCTGCCACGCCTCGTCGGCAAAGGTCGCGCCCTGCAGCTCATCCTCAGCGGCGAGATGATCGACGCCGCCGAAGCCTACCGCATCGGCTTGGTCAACAAGGTGGTGCCGGCGGCGGACTTGGCGGCCGAATCGGAGAAGCTGGTACGGGGTATTCTGGCGATGGGCCCGCTCGCCGTCCGGCTCTCCCTCGAAGCCGTGGAGCGGGGCCTCGACATGAGCATGGAAGAGGGCTTGCTGCTGGAGGCCAACCATTTCGGCCTGCTGGCCGCCACCGCAGATATGAAGGAAGGGCTGACCGCATTCCTGGAAAAGCGCGCACCCAAGTTCTCGGGTCGGTAGCACTCGTCGCCGCGGTGGTGTGGGCGTCCGGGTGCCTCTCCGAACGCCCCCGCCCCGGGCCGCCTGCGCTGCAGATCGAGCTCGACCGCACGGCCGTGCACTCCCCCGACACGGTCACCGGCCACATCTCGGTGAGCGACCCTGACGGATTGGACTCGATCTGGCTGACGGTGGACGCCTCCCAGGCGGCGGCGGACGTGTTCCTGGAAACCTCGTACGGGGCGAGCTTTGGGCTGGCGGTGCGCTCCGGTTTTGGGGCCGGACAGAAGGTGCCGGTGCGGCTCGAGGCGCGCGACTTGCTGGGCTTCCGCAGCACGCTCGATACGTCGGTCGTGATCACGGACGTGCCGTGAAAAACCGAGATAAACCTTGCCCTGACAACAACTTCTGGGTAAATTTGTAGGGCTTTCCAACGGCTCTCGCGAGGACGTCGCGGCGCCACGGGATGTCCCGTGGCGCTGTGTGTAAGAGGGACCGAATGACCGATCGCACCAAGGGTCGCCCCATGGCGGTGGCGGAGGCGCTGCGCGCGTATCTCGAGCGCGCGGGACTCACGCGCCGGCTGTCGCAGGCCCAGATGATCCCCGATTGGGCCGGACTGGTCGGCCCGCAAATCGCGGCCGTGACGACACCGGAGCGCGTGACACCCGACGGCACGCTGTTCGTGCGCGTGACGACGAGCGCCTGGATGAACGAGCTGCAGCTGATGGCGCCGCAGATCATGGCCCGCGTGAACGCGGGCCGCGGCGCCGGCCGGATCGCCGCGATCCGCTGGCTTCTTTCACAATAGGACGTATGGCGAAGGCGAAACCCACCAAACCCGATTATCAGGCAGACTCGATTCAGGTCTTGAAGGGCCTGGAGGCGGTACGCCGCCGTCCCGCGATGTACATCGGGTCGGTGTCGAGCCGCGGCCTGCACCACCTCGTGTACGAAGTGGTGGACAACTCGGTGGACGAAGCACTCGCCGGGTTTGCGACCGCGATCGACGTCACGATCCATGCCGACAATTCGGTCACGGTCGTCGACAACGGCCGCGGCATCCCGGTCGACCTCCACAAGACCGAGAAGAAGCCCGGTTTGGAAGTGGCGCTGACCGTGCTGCACGCGGGCGGCAAGTTCGACAAGAACACCTACAAGGTGTCGGGCGGCCTGCACGGCGTGGGCGTGTCCGTGGTGAACGCGCTGTCGGAAAAGCTCGAGGTGTGGGTCGATCGCGACGGCAAGCGCCATCACATGGAGTTCGAGCGCGGCGACACGAAGAAGAAGCTCGAAGTGGTCGGCAAGGCGAAGGGGACGGGCACCACGGTGTGGTTCAAGCCCGACACGTCGATCTTCACCGAGACGCGCTTCGATTTCAACACGCTCGCCAACCGGCTGCGCGAGCTGGCGTTCTTGAACAAGGCCCTGACCATCACGCTGAAGGACGAGCGCAAGGGCCAGGCCAAGACGGAGACGTACTACTACAAGGGCGGGCTCGCGGAATTCGTGAAGTGGGTGCTGGGCAACCGCCGGCCGCTGCACGCCAAGCCGATCACCTTCGAAGCGACGCGCGAAGACGTCGAGGTCGAAGGCGCGGTGCAATACGACGACCAGTACAGCGAGAACACGTTCACCTTCGTCAACAACATCAACACGCACGAAGGCGGCACGCACCTCACCGGCTTCAAATCCGCGCTCACGCGCACGATCAACGAGTGGGCGAAGAAGGACGGCCTCCTCAAAAAAGAAGAATTCACGCTCTCCGGCGACGACGTGCGCGAGGGCCTGAACACCGTGCTGCACGTGAAGGTCAAACAGCCGCAGTTCGAGGGGCAGACCAAGACCAAGCTCGGCAACTCCGAGGTCGAGGGCATCGTCAAGAGCGTGGTGAACGAAGCGCTGGGCGACTTCTTCGACAAATATCCCAGCGTGGCGCGCGCCATCATCGCGAAGGCCGTCAGCGCCGCGCGCGCGCGCGAAGCCGCGCGCAAGGCGCGCGAGCTGGTGCGCAAGCGCAGCGGGCTCGAGGCGGGGCTCTTGCCCGGCAAGCTCGCCGATTGTTCGCTCACCGATCCCAAGCTCTGCGAGATTTATCTCGTCGAGGGCGACTCGGCCGGCGGCTCCGCCAAACAGGGCCGCGACCGCAGCTTCCAGGCGATCCTGCCGCTGCGCGGCAAGATTCTCAACGTGCAGAAAGCGCGCATCGACAAGATCTTGTCGAACGAAGAAATCCGCACGATCATCACGGCGATCGGCACGGGGGTGGCCGAAGATTTCAAGGTCACCGAAGCGCGCTACCACAAGATCATCATCATGACCGACGCCGACGTGGACGGCGCCCACATCCGCACGCTGCTCCTGACCTTCTTCTACAAGGAGATGAAGGAGCTGATCGACGCGGGGTTCATCTATATCGCGCAGCCACCCCTGTTCCGCGTCGCCCGCGGCAAAGAAGAGTTCTACGCGTACGACGAGAAAGAGCGGGAGGCGTTCTCGAAGCGCCTCGGCAACGGCACCGAAGGTCACGGCAACATCATCATCCAGCGTTACAAGGGCCTGGGTGAAATGAATCCCGACCAGTTGTGGCGCACGACCATGGATCCCAAGACGCGCACCATTCTGAAGGTCGGGATGGAAGACGCCGCCCAAGCGTCGTTCTTGTTCGAGACGTTGATGGGGGATGAAGTGGAGCCGCGCCGCAAGTTCATCGAAGAAAACGCCAAGTTCGTCCGCAACCTCGACGTCTGAGCGCGGCGCGTGACCGCCACGCTCATCGTCCTCGGCGTCATCCTGGTCGTCCTGGCCTGGTTCATGTGGGGCGGCCGCGGCGATACGCCTGAACCCACCGCAAACCGTCGCGCCGACGCCACAGATGACATCGACCGCGCAGAGCTAGACCGCGCGGAACAAGACGTGCAAGAGGCTCCCGATGAGGAAAGCGTGCGGGATTGGGGGCCGGGTGCCGGACGTCCCAAGCCGCCTGAGCTGTTGTGACACGGGTCACGCTCCCATAGGGGTTCTCCCGGCTGGATTGACGGCGGGGACCTCCACCATAATTGGGGAGTAAGCGGTTTAAGCCGTTAAAAATTCAGAATTTGCTTGGCCCCGTTGCGCCCACGATGCGGCCCCGACGGGGCTTTTTCATATACGGGAGGGGGTGGGGACATGGAGCTGAAGGCCCTGCTCGACAGTCTCGACTTCGGCGTGGCGGTGATCGCACCGGACTGGCGCGTGACGGTGTGGTCGGCCGGCGCGGCGCGCCTCACAGGTCTGACCAGCGACCGCGTGCTGGACCAGAGTTTCTGGGTCCTGTTCCCGCACGCCCGCGGCGGCTACGTCGAGGAAGCGCTCCAGGACGTGCTGCACACGGGTGCCACGCGCACCTACCTCGCCCCGTCGCACGCCCCGGGGTCCTCCGGGCGGATGTTCGAGACGACTGTCACGCCGGGCCCCCGCAACCACGTCGTGCTGGTGCTGCGCGAAGTGCACGACGAGCTGCCGCGCGAGTCGCGCGCGGCGCAGATCCTTTCGGCGTTCGAATCGGAGCGCCGCCTCTACCTGCAGCTGTTCCACGCGCTGCCCAGCGCCGCGCTGGTCCTCACCGAGGACGGCCAGATTCTCGAAACCAACCCCGCGGGCGCGGAGCTCCTGGGGGCGCCCGATCTGCGGGTGCTGCCCGGGCGTCGCCTGGCGGAGTGGGTTCCGGAAGCGCAGCGCCCGACGCTCGGCGGGGCGCTGCGTGAAGCCCTGCGCGCGCGCCAGCGCATTCACCTGTCGATCGAGTTCCCGGGCGAGCCCGCCCGCGAGGTCGACGCGGTGATCGAGAACGTCGTGCCGCCCGACGGCTCACCCAAGCTGCTGTTCCTCGCGCTCGACGTCTCCAAGGAGGTGCTGCTGCAGCGCAAGCTGATGCACACCGACCGCATGACGCAGCTGGGCGCGTTGGTGTCGGGCGTGGCGCACGAGATCAACAATCCGCTCGCCGCGGTGGCGGCGTTCGCGGAGCTGCTCGCCGGGGACGCGCCGACGGCGAGCGTGCGCGAGAGCGCCGAGATCATCCAGAGCGAGGCGATGCGCGCCGGCCGCGTGGTGCAGACGCTGCTCGACTTCGCGCGCCAGCGGCCGCGCCAGCCGCAGCCCGTGGACCTGTGGGATGCGGTGGACCGCGTGCTGGCGCTGCACACCAACGCGCTGAAGAAATCGCGCGTGCGCGCGGTGGTGGACGTCGACGAGCGCATTCCGCCCGTGCTCGCCGACCCGCAGGAGCTGCAGCAGGTGCTGTTGAACCTCGTGGTCAACGCCGAGGAGGCGATCGCCGCGACGGGCCGTCCCGGCACGTTGCGCCTATCGGCGGGCCGCAGCAATCATCACGTCGTGATCCTGGTCGAAGACTCGGGGCCGGGCATTCCGCCGGGGCTGCAGGAGCGGGCGTTCGACGCGTTCTTCACCACCAAGGGCGAGAGCGGCGCGGGCCTCGGTCTCTCGATCTGCCTCGGGCTCGTGAAGGCGAACGCCGGCCGCATGTACCTGCACGATGTGGAGGGCGGCGGCCTGCGCGTGGGTGTGGAGCTGCCGGCGGCGCTCGAAGTGATCACCTACGGCGACGCGCTCGAGCAGCTGCACGACGGCACGGCGCGCTTCGACGCCCTGCTGGTCGACGTGCACCTCGACGCCACGCACTCGGGCTTCGATCTCTGGGACGCGCTGCGGATGGAAGGGCGCGGGCTGGAGCGCCGCATCGTGTTCACCACCGGCGACTCGATCTCGGCGCGCACGCGCGACGCGCTGCAGCGCTCCGAGCGACCTGTCTTGAAGAAACCCTTCAACCTCGAGGAGCTGCGCGAGGTGCTCGACCGGGTGGCTGGGGAATAGCGGCCAGCGCCTCCACCCCGGCCTTCGTCACGCGGTGCGAGACGAGCGGCAGGGGCTTCTGCTCCAGCTTCCCGCCGATGACGATCGCTTCCCGCAGTGCCGCCATCCCCAGCTCGATGCCGGCGGCGTCGCGGGCGAACACCGAAGCGATCGGCTCCCCTTCCACGACGCGGTCGCCCGGCTTCGCGGTGATGACGAAGCCCACGCTGGCATCGACGTCGTCTTCCACCTGCACGCGGCCGCCGCCCAGCGCCACCACCGCGCGGCCGATGACGCGCGGCTCGACGCGCGTGATGATCCCGGTCTCCGGCGCATTGAATACTTCCACGGCCTGGGCCTGCGGCAGCACCGCGGGATCCTCGAGGACTCTGGGGTTCCCGCCCTGCGCCTCGATGATCTGCTCGAACTTCTCGGCGGCTAAGCCGGAGCCGAGGGCGTTCTCGAGGCGGGCCCGCGCTTTCTTGGAGTTCTTCTCGATCCCCGCCGCGAGCAGCATCTCGACGCCCAGCGCATAGGTCACGTCCATCAGGTCGGGCGGGCCTTCGCCGCGTAGTGCGAGGATGGCTTCCTCGGTCTCGAG